>Ga0247814_10000647_pt1 | contig 25693 bp, 25 predicted proteins | sample UWRJL179409R1_FD_179947 | JGI IMG/M metagenome (GOLD analysis project Ga0247814, IMG submission 179947) | Plant litter microbial communities from Arlington Agricultural Research Station in Wisconsin, United States - UWRJ-L179-409R-1 | ecosystem: Environmental > Terrestrial > Plant litter >... | reverse complement strand
CGACCTTGGCGGGCATTCCCTCACAGCCGTCAAGGTAATTGTTCAAATTAAAAAGGAGTCCGGCAAATATCTGCCATTAGCTAGCTTGTTTAAAAATCCGACAATAGCGGAGCTTGCAGTACTCCTGACAAGTGACCATAGCAAAAGCACATTCGAATCCCTGGTTCCTTTGAAGCCCACCGGAAGTAAGTTACCCTTATATATGATTCATGGATTAGGTTCCACTGTATTTAAATTCTATGACTTTGCACATCAGCTGGATGAACAACAACCTGTCTACGGATTACAAGCCAGGGGTATCGATGGGACAGAGCCTCCTGCAAGGTCTATCGAAGAAATGGCCAGCCAGTATATCACGGAAATAGTAAAGCATAATCCTGAAGGCCCGTATGCTTTCGCAGGATATTCTATGGGAGGTTTAGTTGCATTTGAGATGACAAGGCAGCTTGAACACATGAACAAGAATGTGTTTTTTTTGGGAATGATAGATACATTTATCTTGAAAAATGACCAGTTGGAACCGGGATTATATAAATCCGCGCACAAAATATTTTCACGTGTTGCTAAGTTCTTTTACACTTTTTATCTCTTGGGCTCAGAGCCGAGGAGAACAATTAACTATAAACTATTTACGCTAAAAAGATCGATCCAGCGCCTCCGTGGTTTGGAACTCGGCAATGAAAATGGATTGGATGAGGACTTTAGCAACCTAAATAAACTGAGCGAGACTCATGCGTTGGCAGAGGCAAATTATAAGCTAAAGTATTTTGATAGGGATATTCACCTATTTAAGGCGAAAAAGGCGGCAACCTATATGAATGACTTTAAGCTTTTGGGTTGGAAACCTTATGTGAAAAATGTGATAAAACATATTGTAGATGGTGATCACCTGACGATGTTTGACGACAAATATAGCCAGGGGTTTGCAGACTCACTTCAGAAAGTAATAGATGATTCACAATAGCGAGTTAAAGGATGTCTTTTTTTCAAGAAATATGCCCAAACATAAGTCATCCGGAACTTTTACAGACATTTATGTTTTACCTCAACAAAATGGCATGAAGCGGGTTGAACAGAAAATTGTGGCTAAAAATTTTCTGCAGGAAATACTGCTTCGATATTCCCAGCCATCCAATTCACTTCATACCAGCAAATCATATGCAGCAGATTGCATCGCCATTTCAATTTCAGACGGTGATGTGGGGATAGACATCGCGCAGCTGAACAGGGATCTCGATTTTCAGGATATCGCGGAAGCATGTTTTTCCGTGAAGGAAATACGCGCCTTAGACTCCGCTAACGCGGTGATGTTTTTTAGAAATTGGACACGGAAGGAGGCTATACTCAAAGCAGCAGGCGTCGGGATTATTGAAGATATGCAACATATTCCTACTCTGGACGGTTCGCACGATGCCATTCTGCCAGCAGTTTTTCAGGAAAAATCTGATTATCATGTGTATACAGTTCGAATAGCTGACCACTTACTTTCTGTGTGTAGTCACAATACCAGTCAATTTTTGAATTTCTACAAGCTCTCGACGTCAGAGCCGTAAATGAACTAGAGCAATAAGTTCTGAGTTATTTTCTTACTGCTTTTTCCCAGATCACCGATTGGTTTCCTTTGAAGTAGCGTAGGAGCCCAGCAAACACCGCATAATTCATCATACAGAAATAGTAAGGCACAAACAACAGTTTCACACGCACCTTTTTATCCTCCAAGACTTTTCCCAGAAACGCGGAACCGTAAAAAATAACCTGAGCGATCAATAAAATCAAGTAAAGTACCGGCGCTCCCTGTAAAACGATCAGCAAATTCAAAATTAACGCCAAAATCATCAAAAAGGGCGTAACCGTCCATCTCAACACCCGATGACTGATGTATTGAAAACTTAGCACTGGAAATTTGAAAGGATTCAGGAGCGTTTTTAGCCAAATAATAGATTGTATTCCTCCAGCGGCAATGCGCACCTTACGTTTAAGTTCTTCTGCCACATTTGCTGATGAGGTTTCTTGCGCAAATGCTTTAGGTTCATAAACGATGACAAATCCCTTCTCAGCTATGCGCATCGAAATCATGAAATCATCCAAAACACTATTAGATGGCACTGGTTCATATTGGTCTTTCCGAAGACTAAACAATTCCCCTGCCGCTCCCACGACGGAATATAATTCAGAATCCCATGCTTTGAGCATAGATTCATATTTCCAATAAAACCCTTCTCCTGCGGTAGCATCCGCAGACTCCTCGATCATCACTCTTTTCTCCCCCGCAACTGCCCCAACTTTGGTATCCGCATAATGTTGGCACATTAAAACCAGAGCATCCGCATTTAGAAAAGTATTGGCATCAGTAAAAGCAATCAGGTCTGTTTCTACTTCCAAAATCGAACGATGAACAGCCGATATTTTTCCCATCCGTGCATTGGAATGGAGCAGCTTAATTTCAGGATATTTAGCCACCAATTCTGGAGTACGATCAGACGAGCCATCGGTAACAAAAATGAATTTCAGTTTACCCTTAGGATAATTCAGTGCCAATGTATTCCTGATCTTCTCTTCAATAAAATCGGCTTCGTTATAGGCGGCGACAATCAAAGTGCAAGAAGGAAGCTCATCAAAAGTATAGCGGTGTCGTTTTTTAGCACCCAGCAACCGCTTAATTTTCACCAAGCCGTAAAGGAGGATTCCGTAGCCAAAAAACGTATAAAACACCAAAAATAGCGCAATCCAAAATGTGATGATCATAATTATTTGATAATAAAGCCCAAATCTGTGCTGCTTGTCTTATTGGTGATATTCCAGGATATCGCCTTTAATAGCACCTTTATAAAGGAACCTGTGCCCTGAGTAACGTATTGGATAATGTTTCGAGGCGTTACGAAACATATAAAGTAAACCCAAAAAAATGCCCTTTGCTTAAAAGTCGCATTTCTTCGGATGAACAGAATTCGATTCCTGTTCATAAAGAACTCTTTCAAAGCACTGTTCTTACCTACCGACAACGACTCTTTGTGATAGATTAATGCGTTGGTATTGATCCAGATTTTAAAGCCTGCACGTTTAATCTGCTCACACCAGTCCATTTCCTCGTAATACAAGAAAAAATTCTCAGCCATGTTTCCGGCAGCCTTTAATGCTTTACGCCTGATCATCATGGCTGCGCCATGCACATACCCCGTCTCACCGATAATATTATCAAACTGGCCAAGATCTTTTTCAAACTGTCCGATGCAATTGTTTCTACAGGTGTAATAGTTCATCTCCGTGAAGCCGGCATACTGCACGATTTGCTTATCGTCGAAATAATTTATTTTAGGAGAAATGATCCCCACTGATGGATTCTCATTCAGGGTTTCGCTCAGAATTTCCAGTAGTCCTGGGGTAAATTCCGTATCGTTATTCACTAGGAATAAATATTCACCTTTTGCGGATTTTATACCCAAATTATTACCACCCGCAAATCCCAGGTTTTTTTCCGACCGTATATAAAGCACGTGAAGTTCAGTATTTTTGAATGCCTCGCCGTGGTCTTCTTTACTCCCATTGTCGACCACAATTACTTCGAGGTTTGCCTTTGGATAACATTCGTAGATGGACTGTAAGAGTGCTAAGGTGGCTTTAGGCTGATTAAAGTTTACAGTGATAATTGAGATTAAAGCCATTTTAAAAACCTAACTTGGGTTAAGAATCATCAAAGTAGTATATTTTGCCTAACAAAACCAAATTTACAGAAGAAATAACCCGTTTTGAAAACCTTGAGGGCAGTAACGAGCCATTTTTAGAGAAACTGGAGGAATTCATCAGCCTACTGGAAAAGAGTGATCTGGATTCAAAAAACATCAAGGAAATCAAAGGACGCTTGAACAAAAGCTTGGATGAAAAGCTGGTTGGCAGTCATACAATAAACGAAGTTAAGGACCTTGCTCTTTCTGATCTAGACAAAATGGATCAGTTGGATAAATTAGAACTCTTGCTAAATACCAACCATTTTGACTCCAGAGACGCTAAAAAAATCAATTATAAACTCGGTATTAGCAGAATTGTCAAAGGAATAATTGGTCTACTATTTGTAACCTTAGGTTTTGCAATGATTATCATGCCGGCTCCGCCGTATTTTGAAATGTTCACCATTTACTATTTTAATGTCAATGATGGTGTCACATTAATGGACTTGATTTCCCTGATTATCGTTGCAGTAGGGATATATATTATGATTAACGCGATGCTAAATTTAAAACCAAATGAATAGAATCATCTTACTTGTGGATGATGACATTTTCCAGTTGCGTCTTTTTGAAAAACTACTCACCTCAAACGGCTACAATTGTAAAATAGCCTTGTCGGTTGACGAAGCAGAGTCGATTCTACAATCCGAAACTCCGGACTTGATCGTTTCAGATTATGAGATGCCCGGAAAAGACGGTTTTGAGTTTCGTCGACGTTTACTTGAACAGGACGCTTTCAAAAATATTCCTTTCTTGTTTCTGACCTCTATTAATGATAAAGAAAATGTTCAACAAGGTCTGGACCTGAAAGCGATCGACTATATCGCAAAAAACACCCCTCCTTCTCACATCTTATCTAAGATTGACAACTTACTTCAGGCAGTTAGAGAGCATTATGAGCGATCATTGAGCGAGATAAAGGGCATTGCGGAACGGCTAAACCTGAGGAACATCCCAAAAAATGCTCCTGTTTTAAAGAATTTCCAGATAGATTATTTCAACCAATCTTTTCAGAATCAACCCGGCGGAGACTTCATTGACTTCATACAGGTGAATGATCGATATACTTTCATCATCTTAGGTGATGTGATGGGTAAAAAATGGGGTGCCTGGTTCTTTTCTTTTAGCTTCTTAAGTTACATCAGATCGGCGATACGTCTCTGTGTATTTGATGAGAATTATTCCCTCTCACAAATCTTGAACAAGCTCAACCGCGTAGTCCATGCGGATGAGTTATTAAGCGATATTTTCTCGACTTTGGGTATAGTGCTACTGGATGACGAAACAGGCTCCGTGAAATATGCAGGCGCAGGCGATCTCCCGGTCTTGAAATTTGAAGAGCATAGCGAAGAGTTACATTACTTCAAATCTGATGGAATCCTTCTTGGTTTTTCTGAATTCGGGGACTATTCTGAGATGGATATTGAAATAAAGGAAGGGGAAGAATTGTATATGATCTCTGATGGCATGATTGATTTCGAAATAAACGGGGAAAAGAAGTCCGACATCAACTTATTTAAAGAAAAATTGTTCAACTTTAAGAAAAATAAAGAGACTACGCTGACCATTAAGAATCGTCTTTTTGATAAGCATGCGTCACAGGTTGATGACTGCAGTATCATCATTATAAAAAAAGTTTAAATGAACGTAACCAAACAAAATATCGATGATCTCCTGATATTAATCATCGTCGATAAGGATGCCAATCTGACCAAATCAGAAAATTTTAAAGAAATTGTTTTTAAGGAAATTGAATCCGGATCAACCAAGATAATTATCTCATTTGAGCACGTAGAATATCTCGATAGCTCGTTCTTGGGGGCTTTGGTTGCTATCTTAAAGAAACTTGTTGCGCTACAGGGTAAGCTAACCCTTATCGAACTGAACAATGACATTAGGAACTTATTTGAACTTACTCGTCTTGACAAAATATTTGACCTAAAAAATTCACTAGATACAGCTGTAGAGGGTTTTAAATGAACATACTCCCAATAACGATAAATCTGGAGATCCCTAACGATCCGGAAAAAATCTACGAGCATACCAAAAGTATACTTGCCAGTATTCTTGAGCATGTTGCTTTGGACCTTGGCTATCAACGGAGGATAAAGCTGATCATGATCGAATTGATCACTAATTCCATCAAACACAGTCCGGAGGGCCATACCACCATACAACTGGTTATAGATCATCCTCATTTGAGCATCCAAAAGGTGGAAAAAGGTTTAAAAATTGAGTTTAGCGCCAATTCCCCTCAAATCCCATTTGACGATGTTCAAAATATATTAAACATTAGTTTTTCGGATTACAATAAATACCATATCCAGCCCCTTGGTCAATATCAGTTTAAGTTTTTAAAGCCTGAACAGAAGGAGTCACCGAACTTAAACGCGATACCCGAACATTTCGGATTATACATAATCACGCTTGCGTCCGATAGTTTTGTTTATAAGTATGATCCTGATCTGGGTGAGAACAGATTTATCGTTCATCTGGACTTTTAATGTCCCCCGCCGTTCAAAACTTTAAACACATGCAGAATCTGCGGGAAAAGTGCGTCAATAGTTTCTTCAGCACCTTTTCTTGAACCTGGAGTGGTAATCACCAATGTTTTTCCAATCATACCTGCAATACCTCTTGACAACATGGCGTAAGGCATTCGATCCTGGCCATATCTTCTCGCGGTCTCCATTACCCCGTCGATGGTTCTTTCCAACAATGGAGAAATAGCATCTACGGTGACGTCTCTCGGGGACAACCCAGTCCCACCGGTAAAAATTACGAGGTCGTATTGATCATTACTCAAAGTAGTAACCAAGCTTTGAATTTCCTTAAAGTCGTCGGGAATGATCTCGTAACTGGATGTTTCCAAACCAAAAGTCTCCAGTTTAGACATGATGGCTTTGCCAGCGGTATCTTCCATCTCTCCCTTAGACACACGATCTGAGCAAACAACAACGGCACATTTTAGTTCGCGGAATTGCGCTAAACTAAGATCAGACTTCCCACCTGACTTTTTTTCTAACCTGATGGTAGAAATCTCTACCCCTTTATCGATGGGCTTAAGCATATCGTACATCGTTAATGCAGTTACTGACGCACCATGCATAGCTTCAACTTCGACACCCGTTTTATAAATGGTATGCACCTCAACTTTGATGACTACAGCTAATTCCTCTATTTCGTAGCTGATTCCTGTAAATTCGATCGGAAGCGGATGACAATCGGGTATCACGTCACTTGTTTTTTTAACACCAAGTAAGCCGGCTGCACGAGCGAACTCAAATACATCACCCTTAGGCACTTTTCTCTCCCTAATGGCAAGGATAGTCTCTGGTTTCGAAACGGTAACCCTTGCAGTAGCTATCGCTATCCGAAGGGTGTTCGATTTATGTGTGATATTTACCATGTTAAGTGTTTTGTTTCCACTGGTGCCCCTCGCCTTCGAATATCTCCTTGCCCCAAATGGGAAGTTCCGCCTTGATCCGCTCCACCAATTCTTCACAAGCAGCTATTGACGCCTTTCTGCGGACTGATGAACAAAAGACGAATAAGCAAATCTCGCCTGCGGCTACTAAGCCAAGGCTATGATAGACATGCATGCAGGTTAATTCATACTTACCAAAAATGTCCTCCCGGATCTCCAGCATTTTTTCAAGGGCCATATCCTCGTAGGCAGTGTACTCGATCCCTTCAACTGACTTACCCGCTATTTGATCTCGTCTTATCTGACCTAAAAAGATATTGTGTGCACCAATGTTTGTTTTAGTACTGTGTTTTGATATACTCTTTCCAATGAAAGTTGGATCTATTGGACCTTGAACAAAAATGTTCTTTACATTTCTTTCTTTACTATCAGACATACTGTTTCGATAAATTAACTGAGCAAGGATAACTCTATGAAATGATCCTTCCATCGTACCACCCCGCCTTTTAAACTATAAATATTTTTCTGGCCCACGTTATGCTCTTGCAGGTATTCCGCTGCGTTTAAACTACGGATTCCATGCTGACAAATTAGGATGAGGTGTTCCTGTGAAATATTTGACAAAATATCCTCGTCTAAAACTGACATAGGCACCTGTTCGTAGTTTTCACCCTGCAGTTTTGGTGTTTCATGGTATTCCCTTACATCGATGAGTATAGCATCACCGTTCATTAACAAAGTTCTCAACTCTGCGCCCTCGATCTCCTTTAACGGTACGCTATCGTATTTTATAAAATCTGCAGTGGTTGGTTTGATATAACTGCCTTCAGCCCCGGGACTGATGTTTATTTCATAACTCTGCTGGGTAAGCAGGTTATAATTCAATAACCTATTGACCAACGGTTGGCCGATCGCTGTGATTAATTTGATTACTTCTGCTGCCTGCATCACACCAATGATTCCAGGTAAAACCCCGATTACTCCATTTTCTTCACAGTTGCGAATCTCTCCTGCCGCTGGTGGCCTAGGGAACAAATCGCGATAATTGGTAGATATTCCCTCAGCATCGGTTACATTAAACACAGCAATTTGCCCTTCATAATCTGATACCGCAGCAAAAACCAAGGGCTTCTTTAACAATAAACAAGCGTCATTAATTAAATATCTCGATTCAAAATTATCTGTTCCGTCGACAATAAAATCATAGTCAGCAATGATATCCAAAGCGTTACTTCTTGATAGCTTCGTGTCATGTTGGACGATTTTAATTTCGGGATTTAATCTGCCAAGTTTCGCAGCGGCAACAGCTACCTTTGGTTTACCGACATCATCTGTACTATAAAGGATCTGGCGGTGCAAGTTGTTGAGGGCAACATAATCATGATCTAACACTCCAATGGTTCCAATGCCGGCCGCTGTAAGGTATTGCAAGGCGGGACAACCTAAGCCGCCTGCCCCAACAACAAGCACTTTTGCATTTCTGAGCTTTTCTTGAGCAGCAACACCAAAACCTTTCAAAGTGATTTGCCTATCGTATCTATCTAAATTTATATCATCCATATTTTACCCTCCTGAAAATGGCGGAAGTATAGCTACCGTGTCGCCTTCATTCAAGGCAGTATTACGCTGAACTATATTTTTATTTACAGCGAGCATGTATTTTTTATGAGTTAACTCGGGGTAAGTTGCTGTCAGCACGCTCATAAGAGAAAAGGTATCTTGTACTAAATGGTCATCAATCATAGCATTCCCGATCGAGTCAGCGAAACTCCCAAATGTCAATAAGTTGATCTTCATCTAATTTACTTGTTGAATAATAATCTTACTTAAACCCTTGACAAATCTTCTGCGTGTTGCTTTATCAGTTGTAGAAACCAAAGATAATGTTCCTGTGACCACTTTTCCTGCGTCGGTTGAATAATCAGCAATAACATAAGTAGTATTTCCTCTCATTTACTAAAGTTCATATTACATTCTCTATCATTCAAAAATCTTAACCTCCCTAATCGGGCAACATATATACCTTTACTGTTTCACCCTCACTATACGATGTCCTTTCTTCCTCCAAACATATCATGCAATTTGCTGAAGCAAATGAACTCATCCGAAACGATTCCTGTGCACCCAGAATGTTCACCTCTCCATGCTCGAAATACCCTTTCACAAAATGGGTCAAGCCAGCATTTTTTTCATAACTCTGTTTTAACACAGCAGTTAGCAATCTCTCCGGACTAGTTCTTCCGGATACAGCTTCAATAGCTGGAAGTACATATTGGTAGAAGCAGCTCAATACCGAGGAAGGATTTCCAGGCAGACCAAATATCAGTTTGTTGCCGAGAATGCCAAAATAGAGTGGTTTGCCAGGCTTTTGCTTGACTTTATGAAAAATCTGCTCGACACCACATAGATTAGCCGCTTCGACCACAAAATCATAATCTCCTACACTCACCCCACCTGTTAAGAGGACAATATCAGATATCGCTAATGCATCGCTCAATTCTGACTTTAGTTTTAATAAATCATCCTCCGCCTTAAATACACTTACCTGCTTTACCCCCGCCTGCGTTAGCACTCCACTTAAAGAGAAAGAGTTGGATTCATACACTTGTCCGGGTCCTAAGGGTTTTCCGGGGGTTTGTAATTCCGTACCTGTAAGAATAATGCTTAAATCAGGCATCCGATAAACCTCAACATCGGTTTCACCTATCCCTGCTAAAAAGCCAAGCGCAGCTGGTGTCAGGTAGGTACCTTTTGCTATAGCCAGGGCACCTGTTTTCACTTCAGCACCTTTTTCCCTCGTGTTTAAGCTGAGTTTTAAAGCCGGATCATCGATCACTATCTTGCCACATTGGACCAGAACTTTTTCCTGCATAACCACAGTGTCAGCGCCTTCCGGTAGAGGTGCTCCGGTAAAAATTCGTGCCGCTTGACCAGAATTGAGCAAAAAGCGCGCTGTTGATCCTGCAGCCATCTCGCCGGCTAATTCCAGGGGACGATCACAATCGTCAAATCTGATAGCGTAACCATCCATGGAGCTTTGCTTAAAAGCAGGAATGTCTATGGAAGCAAACACATCGTTAGCCAGTACGTATCCCAAGGCATCCATCAATGGAAGTTTTACGCTTTGAAGGAGTTTGGCATGTTTTAGAACGGCCGCTTTAGCTTGAGCAACATTAATCATAACTATTTAATTATCCCCCAATAGTGATCATACTTCGATTATGAAGTGCAGAGGTTTCAATTTTTTCGAAATCAGTAGAAAATTGTCCCCCCAATGCTTTCTTTTTGTCAAGGATATTGGCATATATCAATGGTAAAACTTCTTCTCCCCTTCTAAGCGCGGAAAGCAAATCAGTTTCTTCAGCAGAGAACAAACAGTTTTTAAGCTTACCATCAGCAGTTAAACGCATTCTGTTACAAGTGCTGCAAAATGGAGCGGTCATTGTGCTGATCACTGCAAACGAACCCTTGTGGCCAGGGATCATAAAATGCTTTGCTGTATCATGCGGTGCTCCTTCAACGGGAAACACTTCATACCTGGTTTCCGCAACCTTCAGAATTTCTTCCAGGGAAAACACCTGATTGCTCGTCCATTTATTCCCATCGAAAGGCATAAATTCAATGAAACGAACTTCGAGGTCGGCTTGATTAGTCCAGGCTAAAAAATCAAGTATTTCGTCATCGTTATAGCCTTTCATTAACACAACATTGATCTTTACTTTGATACCGCTCTGCAATAAAAGGTCTATATTATTCCTTACCTGAGGGAATAAATCTCTGCGTGTAATCTTGAAAAATTTCGCTGCGTTTAGTGTGTCGAGACTGATGTTAATCGTCTGAATATTTGCCGCTAACAATGTCGGAAGCAGCTCATGGATTCTTGAACCATTTGTAGTGATAACTAGCTCAACGGGCAATTGACCCAGTGCAGCTATAATTTCTGCTGCATCTTTACGGACCAATGGCTCACCACCTGTAAGGCGAATTTTTTTCACCCCCTGCTCAACAAATACTTTGGCAAGCGCGAGTATTTCATTAGGCTGCATTAAGCGGGAGGCAGGCGTAAAATCATAGTCCTCTTCAGGCATACAATAGAAGCACCTAAAATTACAGTTGTCGGTTAGCGACAGCCTTAAATAATCATGTATTCTTCCAAAAGAATCTTTAATCATTGATCAGTTTTATATAGTCTGCTTCCGTGTCGATATCTACTTCGCCGTTTTCGAGTGGCAAAGCAACCATATCATTGTTGAGCAGTTTGAGTAATTTTTTAGCACCCTCTGTTCCCTTCAAATCCAGAAGCGCAGAAAAGTGCTTCTTATCGAAAAGCACCGGGGTTCCCACTGTGTTTGCGTATGCGGAAGAAACAACGGTCTTCTTGCTTTTGTTTTTTAGGTAGAGCAATTTACTAAGAAAGTCTGAAGTCACAAAAGGTTGGTCACAAACTGCGATGATTACGTTTTCTATAGTTGAGGAATAACGCAGCACCTGCGCTAAACCTAAGACTATCCCTGAAGCCATGCCATTCATCCATTGTGGATTAAAAGCACATACAACATTTTTTCCATGCAGACTCTCCATCACCTCGACAGAATGACTGCCTGTTACAACCACAATTAACTCAGCTTCTGTAGCTAAAGAGGCATCGACTATCCTTTGGATTAAAGTAAGGCCCTGAAATTTCAGCAGTTGTTTAGGGCGCCCCATCCGGGATGACCTCCCGGCGGCTAAAAGAATAATCGCAGTGTTCAGCATTTAATTACTTGCTATGAATTGGTGCCACTTTATTTTTCAAAAACTTTGCAGATCGGTCACTCATCACTGCTTTAATTTCAGCAAGGATAGCCAGTGCAATTTCCTCGGAGGTTTCCGCTCCGATGTCCAAGCCAACCGGACCATGTATCCTTTCCATCATCACCTCAGTAATTACAAATCCACGATCGCCCAATTCATGAAGCATTCTTTGCAGCTTATTCTTCGGACCAAGAGTTCCCAAGTAGCTGAACTCCTTTAAAAGGATAAGCTCCATCAAGGCAAGATCATAATTGTAATTGTGCGTCATCAGAACAAAAACGGTTTGGGCATCAACTTCGACGTGATCAAATACTGACTCAGGCTTCAGAACCAAAACTTGATCGGCCTGAGGAAATCTTGAATTTGTAGCATAAGCCGGTCGACCGTCAACTACCGTGATTTGCCAACCCAAAACGCTAGACAGCGCTACAAGCGGCTGTACATCGTTACCCGCGCCTGCAACCACAAGGTGCAAATTGGGCGGGATAAATTCTAATAGCGCAGAAAACTCAAATGAAGCGTCAGAAAAAGTGTCCGAGCTATAGGTCTTAACAGCAGAAATCCCTGTTGAAAATACCTCTGCCGAGGCACTACTAATGTCAAAATTAAGGGATTGAAAATGTTCCGCATCAAAGTCTTTAAACAGGTTGTTTTCATCATGCGGCCTGTACAAAAACCCAGTACCCAGTTGTTCTTCATGTTGGAGGCTGAAGATCGTTACCAGCACCGCATTGCTTCGCTCAGCAACCAATGCTTTCAGCAAATGAACGGGATTTTCAAGAGCAGAAGATTCAATAGGTTCGAAAAGAATATGAACAATGCCGTTGCAGCCCAATTGTACACCGAATTTCGCATCATCCTCGTCGGTGGTATCATAGGTGACCAGCTTATTTCGTTGTTGATTAATGGCGGCAAGCGCCTTTCTCAACGCATCACCCTCCAGGCATCCTCCACTAATCGCTCCTGTCAGCTGTCCATCGTCTGTAACTAACATTCGGGCTCCTGGTCTCCGGTAAGAAGATCCTTCAACATGGACAACTGTTGCCAGAGCAGACTTTTTACCTGCGCTTTCTGCTTTTTGATAGCTACTCAGTATGGCTAAGATCTCTTTCATCTTCCAGCAATTTATCAAAATGTATCGGAAATGCATTGATTCGTTTGCCGGTGGCATTAAAAATTGCATTGGCAATGGCAGGAGGCATCCCTACTAATCCAATCTCCCCAATCCCTTTTGTTCCCAACTCATTAACAATTTCATCTTTTTCCTCGACGAAAATGACGTCAAGCTCATGGATATCTGCATGAACAGGAATGTGGTATTCCCCAAGGTTCTGATTCATGTATTTGCCCAAATTATGATCCGTAATCGTCTCTTCTCTCAGTGCTTTGCTAATACTCCAAACCATTCCACCAAGAATTTGACTTCTCGCCGTCTTCGGATTGATAATTTTACCCGCAGCCACAGCTGTGACTGCCCTCGTGACATTAATAATACCAAGCTCCTCATCTACCTCCACTTCCACAAAGGCTGCACTGTGCGCGGCCCTGGAGTATTTCTTTAGTTTGAATATATTGGGTACATTAAAATTCGTGGTCTTAATAGTTTTGCCCTTATTGGCAGCAACCAGTGACCGCAAACTCAGACCAGTCGCTAAATTACTCTTCAGACGGATATACCCACCTTCAAAAACAACATCTTTAAATTCAATATCAGAAAATGGCGAACCCTCGACCTTTTTCGCCTTTCTAAAAAGCTTTTTTCGTAACGTAGATCCGGCAGCCTTTATAGCCGAACCTATCGCTGAAGTTGTAAAGGAACCTCCCTGAATCGGTGCGAAAGGCATTTTACTGTCGCCATATTCGAATATTACATCTTGCATATCCATCCCAAGTTCGTCAGCTGCAATCTGGGTCATAACGGTTAAAGTTCCCGTACCGATATCAGTAACGGCACTTTTTACGACCAGTTTTCCTTCAGCTGTGATGCCAGCTTCAGCCCTTGCCGGAATTATCATGGCTTCCCAAATACCCGTTGCCATCCCATATCCCACCAACTTGTTGCCTTTTTTCATACTTCTGGGAATCGGGTTGCGTTTCGACCAGCCGAACTTGTCCGCACCCTGTATGTAACACTGTCGCAACTCTTTACTCGAATACGGTCGGTCCAAACTTTCGTCCCGCTCTGCATAATTAAGGATTCTAAATTCTAAGGGATCTATATTCAATTCATACGCGAGTGCATCCATTGTGGTTTCGACTGCATGAAGCCCCGTGCTCCCACCTGGTGCACGCATATCCAGCGGACTAAAAACATCCAATGGCAATAACTTATATTTCATGAGGCTATTTGGGGCCGGATATAGCATGGGCGCCCAATTAACCACTACCTCTGTATAATCCTCAAATCGAGAAGTTTCTGCAATGGCCTCATGATACATGGAATTCAACATTCCATTCTCATCGGCGCCGAAGGTCGTTTTCTGAATAGTAGGCGGCCGGTGGCCAAAGCTGAACATCTGTTGCCGGTCTAAAGTTACCCTAACCGGGCGTTTCAATTCTAAAGCGGCCATGACCGACATGAAAAGCTGGTACTGTGGCCTTAAGCCCGAACCGAATGCCCCGCCAACATATGGAGAGATAACCCGTACGTTTTTGAAATGCAGTCCAAAGACATTACCTACATAGAGCTGGCAATTAACTGTGCCTTGGGTTTTATCGTAAATGGTAACCTTCCCTTCCCCTTCGTAAATCGTCGTTGTTGCGAAGAGCTCCAAGGGATTGTGGTGCTCTGTTCCATGCACAAAATAACCTGAAGCTTTTGCGAATGAACCCGCAATAGCTTGATCGACATCGCCTTTCTCTGGTGGCGGCAAAGGTTTTAACATGCTGGCTAACCCTGCTTTAGGCGCTCTTGCATTGTTTAAATTTGCTTCCAGATCGGTTGTAAAAGAAACCTCCTCATAGTCGATTTTCAATAAGGATGCGGCATACCGGGCGAGCTCAAAACTTTCTGCGACAACCAACGCGATCGGCTGTCCATTATATTTAATTTCATCATCATCTAAGGGCTTAAATGGAGTCCCTGGGGGAGCGTCCATATCGGAATACTGCATACTAAACCAAGCCAAAGAGGGCCGGTTTTTGTGGCTGAACACTTCTATTACGCCAGCCATCGCTTTAATTTCTGCCGAGTGGATGTTCAGAATTTTACCCTTAGTGATGGTGCTATTGACGACGTATCCATAAAGTAAACCAGGCACATTGTATTCGCCAGAATACTTTGCCGCACCCGTCACTTTTAAATTCCCTTCCAGTCGGCTAACCGGCTGTCCTATTGATGGTTTTACTGGCATAAAATTTATGTTAAGCGGAAGGCTGTGCTCCTGGTAATTGTGATTCCGGGTTAAGCGCAATCATACAGTTGCGGACGATTGCTTTCTTAGCCAGATTTATCTTAAATGAATTGAATTCGTAACCGATGGCACCTTCAAGGATCAGTTCTGCCGCCTCAGTAAAGTTTTTTCTTGAAGGTTCTTTACCTCTCAAAAACTCTTCAGCGCTTTTCACCCGCCAGGGCTTATGGGCTACCCCTCCCAAGGCAATCCTAGCTTCCTTGATGACGTTATCCTGAAGATCTAAACCTGTCGCCACTGAAACTAAAGCAAAAGCATAAGAATTTCTATCTCTTAATTTCAGGTAAGCGTAGTTTTGGTGAAAACCATTGGGCGGCAACTCCACAGCTGTAATCAGCTCACCATCTTTCAAGGTATTATCGATATGTGGTGTATTGCCTGGCAATCTATGAAAATCACCGAAAGCGATTTGGCGAACACCAGCTGTGCCCTGAACATGAATGACGGCATCAAGCGCTGCAAGCGCAACACACATATCTGAAGGAAATACGGCGATACAGTCTTCGCTTGTCCCCAAGATAGCCATATTTCGGTTGTACCCTTTTATTGCAGGACAACCAGAGCCGGGAACACGTTTGTTGCATGGCGCGCTGGCATCGTAAAAATAATAGCACCTGGTACGTTGGAGCAAGTTCCCCCCATTGGTTGCCATATTTCTAATTTGAGCCGATGCTCCGGCAAGAATGGCTTTTGAGAGTAGCGGGTATCGCTCCTCTATGATTGGATGATAAGCAGTGTCAGCATTCGTCATGAATGCGCTCAATTTTATGGAGCCATCTTCTGCTTGTCTAACGTTTTTGTCTGACGCGATGTGATTTACATCTACTAATTCTGTGGCTGTGGTTAGGTTATATTTTAGAATGTCAATTATATTCGACCCTCCAGCTATGAATTTTGCGTTCTGAGTCTGCTCTATTTGTTTGACAGCTTCTTCGACAGAACGAGATTGTGAGTAATTAAAATCATTCATGCTCACCTCCATTTTTTACTTCCATGATGGCGGCTATGATGTTAGAGTTGGCACCGCAACGGCAAAGGTTCCCACTCATGAGTTCCTTGACGTCGGCTTCTGTCTTCGCCTTGCCTTCCGCAAACATTCCAATCGCACTACAAATTTGTCCCGGTGTGCAGTAGCCACACTGAAAAGCATCGTGGTCGATGAACGCCTGCTGAAGTGGGTGAAGCTGATCATTTTCAGCAATGCCTTCGATGGTGGTAATTTCGGATCCGCCATTCATTACGGCTAGTGTTAAGCAACTGAGTACCCGCTTTCCATCGACGATGACCGTGCAGGTGCCACACTGACCATGGTCACAGCCTTTTTTGGTACCCGTTAAATTCAGGTGATCGCGCAGGCAGTCGAGTAAACTGACCCATGGCTTTATTTCTAAACGCTGTTGTTGCCCATTTACGAGCAAGGTTACCGAGTGTGAATTCATTGCGATGATGTTTTTCCTCTGTAAAACAGGATTTCCTGGGATTGGTTTTGCAATGTTCTGGTTTTGGCATCTATTTGATGCTTAGAGTGCCAGACTTTTCACGAAATGCTTGCCTTACAGTTATACTGTGGTGTAGGTGTGGTTTATATGTGGTTTATAGTGGTTGAATAAAACGTTGCATTAGGCTTGGACAGGTTATGCAAATGTAAGGGAATTTGACCTAGCAGGTACCTAGGAGGTAGCTATCGGGTACCTATGTGGTACCTAGTATTATAAACGCCATATAAACCAAATGTAAACTTCAAGGCGAGGTGATGTACGTTCTCGGGCATGTGCCTGTTTGATCGTGTAACTCCAGACGGAGCGCCTTTCAAAAGTGAGAAACAAATTACACACATCGGGGATTTATCACACCGACAAGACCCCAAACAAAGTCCTAAAAGTACCATTCGAGCTATTGGAAGCACTTATTTCTTTTGGCGTCATTTTTTCTACACGCGTTTTAATAATTCACACTAGATCTTTATGAATAGAAACTTACTCTCGATTATTTTTGCCGGTATCATTTTAACAAGCGCATGTAAAAAAGAACTCACTTCCGCTAACGATGATTCAACTGCAGGAAAAAAGTATGCACCTGATGGATTTTCTTATCAGACCACCAAACTTGTAGACTTGAATGTGCGTTTACTGAGCCGCACCGACGAACCTGTTAGCGGGGTATTGGTCTCGATATTTGACCCTGCCGCTGTTGGAAAGGGTAAAGAATTGACCAAGGTTTTGAGTGACAAAAATGGTTATGTAAGAACAAAATTAAAGATAGCTTCTTCATTAGAAAATTTGGTAATAGATCCATCTCATATTGGACTGGCTTCAAAGGTTACAGCTTTTATTAAAGACAACGCGCTGACTGCGATAATTGGTGGCCAAACGGGGTATAGTGGAAACATTGTGCTCTCCAAAACCAAAAGCGTTAGCAAAAGAACAAGTTCCATTGGGGGTTATAGCGTTAATGCAATAGCTGGATTAGGATCATCGGCCTTTTCTTCATACAATACCGCGAACTTCGATGCGCTTGGACGTCCGACTAGCTTGCTTCCAGTTGATAACATCAGCTTTGCAGCATTAATGAATCAAATTGACGCCAGTTTACCGGATGGGGTTCACGTTAAAAACAAATATATTGCGACACAGGCTCCTACTGATTTAAAAATTGAGCGCTTGGCGGATGTTTGGATCACTTTTGTACACGAAGGTGCGGATTATAGAAATTCCTTAGCTTACTATACTTACCCTACTGGTAACCCTCCTACCAATGAGGATCAGATTACCAGTGCAAATGTGATATTTCCGAACTGCTCGTTAATTGGCGGAAATGGTGAGGGAAATATGATATCTGGAGATAAAGTGAAAATCGGTAGATTTCCTGCTGGAACATCAATCGGCTTCGTGTTATTACAGAATGCATTCCAGGGAAATGGATCAGTCAACTTTAATGCTACTAAATTTTTCACGACTGAAGGTATAAACCCGGAAAACGATCTAGCTAAGAAAAGACATAATGTGATATTGCATAATGTTTCTCAAAGAACCTTCCTAATAGGTTTCGAAGATATTAACAGGATGCCTGGACAAGGTAGCGATCAAGATTTTAATGACTTAGTTGTGTACGCACAATCCAATCCAGTTGAGGCAATCTCACCAGTAGATGTACCTGTTCTGGACGAAAGCTATTTAGACGGCGATTTGGATGGCGTGCCTGATGCTGTTGATGAATATCCAACTGACCCTTCAAGGGCTTACAACCGTTGGTATCCAAGCCAATCTGTATGGGGAACTACCGCCTTTGAAGATAATTGGCCATTAGAAGGTGATTACGATCTAAATGATCTTGTAGTTAGCTATAGATATAAGTTCGCGATGAACGCATCCAATCAATTGGTAGACCTTACAGGAGAGTTTAAAGCATTAGCAGCAGGTGCCGATTTCGAGAATGGCTTTGGAGTTCAACTTCCTTTCACACCATCTCAAATACAAAGTGCTAAAGGGATGAGTGTGTTTGGAAACACAGGCGTTGTTTTAGACGGTAAAGGGATTGAAAAAAACCAAAGTAAAGCAGTTATTTTTGCTTTTGACAACTACAGAAATCTTTTTGGTCCGGGTTCTACTCAAATTAATACAACTCCAGGCTCACCAAAATTAGTTAGCCCTTTGATTACAGTTACTGTTCTTTTGAATGGACCGCAATCTGATGAGTATACTGGAATGGTTCCCTTTAATCCTTTTATAGTTAGCAATTTGGATCGAGGTAGAGAAGTACACCTTGTCAACCAGGCACCAACGGACCTTGCTGCAGGAAAATGGTTTAACACCGGTGCAGACAATTCAAATTCAGCTACCGGACGGTATTACATCACCAACCAAAATAGACCATTTGCATTGGATTTCTTTGGACCTTTCAACTACCCTATCGAGAACGCTTCAATTACCAATGTTTATAATCACTTTGCTGCTTGGGCATTGTCTGGAGGAACAACTTATCCTGATTGGTATTTTGATTATGCAGGTTACATAAACTCTAGTTTGATTTATAAATAGCTGATCTTCTTACCTATTTTAAAAATGCCTTTCTGATTTCAGGAAGGCATTTTTCGTAATAAAAAAGCCGTAAAAACAATAAATAAGATCTTTTAAGCAGTTATTTTTATCAAATAAATTGGTAAATCTGCTTCTATTCTTATCTTAGTTTCAGATATCAAGATGCTAAAACATGCTGTTTAATTCCATCAATTTCATTCTTTTTTTCTCGTCAGTTCTTATTCTTTATTATTTTCTTCCAAAAAAGTATACCTGGATAATGCTGCTCATCGCCAGCTTGTTCTTTTACATGTGTTGGAGGTGGCAATATATTTTTCTCCTCTTTTTTCCAGCAACCATAGATTTTTTTGTTGCCAAAAATATTGAGGATACCCCAGATGCCAAAAAAAAGAAACTACTACTTTTCCTAAGCATTGTTACGAATCTAGGTTTGCTTTTTTATTTCAAGTATTTTAATTTCTTTATAGGAAGTTTAAACTCGGCAAGTGCGCTGATGAATATTCCGTTTTTTCTTAATAGCGCTAAAATACTTCTACCAGTTGGTATATCATTCTACACATTTCAAAGTATTGCATATACTATCGAAGTATATCGGAGTACAATTAAAGCGGAAAGGAACTTTGGCAGATTCGCTTTATTTGTATCTTTTTTCCCGCAGTTAGTCGCCGGACCAATCAATAGGCCGCAAGTTTTGATGCCTCAACTCAGAGCATTGAAACCGCTGGCATCTGAAAATTTCGTGAAGGGTGGCAGGTTAATTTTGTGGGGCTTGTTTAAAAAAGTAGTAGTAGCTGACAGACTAGCATTCTTCGTGAATATTGTCTATAACAGTCCCGATTCCTATCATGGGTTTGCCACCATTTTAGCTACCATATTTTTTGCGTTTCAAATTTATTGCGACTTTTCAGGATATTCAGATATCGCGATAGGTGTCGCTAAAACTATGGGGGTGGATTTGATGAAGAACTTTAATAAGCCCTACTATTCACATTCTATAAAGGAATTTTGGAGTAAGTGGCATATTTCATTATCTACATGGTTTCGTGATTACTTGTACATTCCCCTTGGAGGTAATAGAGCGTCGGTTGGTAGATGGATTTTTAATTTATTCTTTATTTTTCTCGTCTCTGGCATATGGCATGGTGCAAGTTTCAACTTTATCATTTGGGGAGCGATTCATGGAATTCTTATCGTCCTAGAATCTTTAAATTCAAAATATCGAATTATCAAATTTGAATTCCCTGGATTGTTGAAAATGATTTGGACATTTTCTCTCGTTTGCTTTGCATGGATATTCTTCAGGGCTAACACGGTAGCAGATTCATTCGCTATTATTACAAACATGTTTAATTTTAGCCACTCATTTATTGCCGAAATTAGGCAAATGCCCGGAGCAGATATATATAATTTCGCAGTCGGGATTCCATTGATTATTCTTCTGGTATCGTTTGAAAGAGGTTGGGAACTGTCAATTGTACAGAAATGGTTTGCAGAGAATGAATATTTCAGATTTTGTTGTTATCTATTACTGATTGTTCTGATTGCCCTTTTCGGCGTTCTAGTATCACAAAGTAGTTTCATTTATTTTCAATTTTAATCATGAAGCAGTTTTTCAAACGTTTATCACTGTTAGTACTTGCATCATTACTGTTTTTCTGGTTGCTGGATCTGGGATTCACTTATGTTTTCAAGAAGGGATACTATACAAAAATCCAATGGCTCTATACCTTAGAAAATAGAAGCTATGATTTCGCAATTCATGGTAACTCCAGGGCTTTTACTACAGTGGATATTCCAGTTATAGAAAAAGCTACCGGCAAAAATGGAATAAACATTTCTGTTGATGGAAGCTCGATACCTGATCAATACCTAATGCTCAAAATCTTTCTAAAGAACGGCAATAAAATAAAGAAACTATATCTTCAGGTAGATCCCTTCTCTTCGAACACAGAAGAAATTTTCGATTTTGCTATACCTAAGTTTTTACCATACATAAAAGATCCAATGGTTTTTGATCATTTTAAACAGTTTGGCAAAGAATGGTATGCTTACCGATACGTTCCCTTCTATCGTTACGCCAAATACAATACGCTGTGGGGAATACACGAAGTTCTCATTGATAATTTCAAAATACTACCTCAAGACTTTGACAAATATGGAGACTTTTTCTATCCGAATGTGAACTATAAAGGCCCGGATTCTTTGCGACACATGACATTTGATTTAAATGGGAAATACAAATTTTTGAATCAAATCATTGAGCTTTGCAAAGTCAATAATGTAGAGTTAATATTATTTACTGCCCCAGTAGCAGATATAATTCTTGATAAAGGATACTATGCAAACGCTGAGGATTTCAAGAAGCTAATGCAACAGAAGGCAGTTAGTTATTTTAACTATGGTGATTTGTATGGTCATGATCCAAAATTCTTTTATAATCAAATTCACATTACGAAGGATGGAGCAGAGGATTTCACCAGAAAGATTTTACCAATATTTCAACAGTAATTAATAACTAGCGTTTAATCTACCCTTTGCATCTAAAATATGGCTACATACGATCAGGTTTCCTTACTTATTACTGTCTACAATAGAAGTTTATCTTTAGAAAGACTTCTAAAATCGCTTTCTGAACAGGATATTGTGTTTGGCGAAATAATAGTGTCAGACGATTGCAGCAAGTACGATCACGTCCAAAAAATGAAAGAACTTCAGAAGGTATATAATTTTAACTTAATACTTTCGGAAAAAAATCGGGGACTGAGCAACAATATTAACAAAGGTCAGGATGCAGTGACGAAACCTTATACTTTATATATCCAGGAAGATTTCGTGCCGAAATTCAGTTTCAATGAGAAGTTAGCTGAATCAATTATAGTGATGGAAAATACACCTTCGATAGATACAATTCGATTTTATGCTTATTTCCCTTATCCTTACACAAAGTCATTTAACAATTCTTTCGATGAAATGATTTTTAACCCATCAATTTTGAAGTGGAATCACCTCAAATTTTATATGTACAGCGACCATCCACACCTGAGAAGGAGTAATTTCTGTCAGAAGTTTGGCCACTACCAGGAAGGAATCCATTCTGACAAAGCTGAATTCGAAATGTGCCTTTCTTATATCGCAAATAAGGGAAGAGGTCTGTTAGTAAAAGATTTTTCTGAAGTGTTCGACCAAAAAAACAGTCCAGATGAGCCCAGCACAATCGGACGAAAAACCTGGAAAGAAAAAAACAGTTTTGCAATAGAGATTTTACGAAAGGGTTTTCTTATCTATCGGTTTATTAAAAACACCTATCAGCTCCGTAAAAAGAGTGAGACAATTTTAAAGCAAAATTGATTATGGGGGCAATTATTTCATTCTCAAGAGTCTTTTCAGTCTTTTAACAGACGCTTTCACTAATCCACCATCAATCTGTATACGTCTGTCGGTTGTCCAAACAAGCGCGCTTGGGGCGGTGACGCGGAATAGCTTCCCGAAGCCTTTATTGCGAAGCTTAAATGCCAGGTGTCCATCTTCATTTGTTCCTTCAGGATGATTAAACCCTCCTACTGATAGTCCTTGTTCACGCCTGAAACCAGAATTAAATCCATAAACATTTACTGCCTCATCTTTTGTTTTTGATTCGATCCATCTGGTAATTTCAGTGAAATATTCATAAACAAAATAGATACTTCGTTTTGCAGAACCTGTTGGTATTAGCGAAAACCTTCCATAGGTAATTGAATTTTTTGGATCCATTAAGGGTTTAACCATTTGCTCAACCCAATCTGGCGGATAAATAGTGTCGGCATCTGCATTTAAGATATAAGTTCCGGAAGCACTTGCCAGTCCAGCATTTCTGGCATTAGTGATACCTTGTTTAATTTCATTTATACAACTCACACCAAATGCTCTGACCAAACGTTCTGTATCATCGGTAGAATTGTTATTGACGACAATTATTTCCAGGATATGAGCGGTTTTGTTGTTACAAAGGGAAGTCAATGTACTTACGATGTTGGCTTCCTCGTTGTAAGCTGGAATAACAATAGAAATCTCAGGATTACCATTATTCAAGATTTTATAAGACTTAGCTGAAGCCGATATGAGCTCTTCATTTGACTTAGAACCATCAATGTAACTCAGAATAACTTTTGGTATAGATAGCGATCTCATTTTGTATATTATTTCTTTTTTTTGTATAGAAGTAGCTGTAGCGTGTCTTTCAACACCCTGAACTTAAGATAAGCAGCTCTAGCAGCCAGAATAATGAATTTTTTTTCATGTCTCCAGTATACGCGAGACATCGTTGTAGGTTCGTCTTCTGTGTTGCTGTGAGAAAATAGTGCTTTGTAGTCTTCGAAAAATAGACCCTTGCCCTTGTTTTTTATAAATGATAGGCACATATTAAATTCCGTTACATCCCCTTTTTTCCCTTCGTCAAACCTTCCGAACTTTTCTGAAAAGTTCTTTCTCCGCAGATGGGGATGATCACTATAGTAGAAAAACTTTAGGTGGTTTAAACTCCAATTGGTAAAGTACATTTCCGCAAACCCGTCCTGGAATTTTTTCAACAAGGGGAACTTTGAAAATGCGTAGAATCTGACAATATCCAGATCAGACCGATTCTTTAAAAACCCCAACCCTTTTCGGAAATTCTCCACAAAAAGGCTTGTTGGAACAAAATCTTCTTGAATATATAAAGTATATGCCGTGTTAATTGCGTCCTGCCCTTTATTTAAATTATTTCCAAGACCCCTGTTTGTTTCTGTTGTGACCAATGTTATGTTGTATCTACTAGCCAAATCCTTTACGACTGACAGATGTTTAGGAGTGCTAGCATCGTCTGATATCACGATATCCTTGAAAGAAATATTTAGCCCATGAAGTGCCTCAAGTAATCGTTTCAAAGACGAACTTCTATTGTAGTGAGTTATTAACAACGTCACATCATCAAAATGGCTCTTTTCCATCAGTAGCAATTAATGTAATGTTTCTTGTAATAGAATTCTTGCCATTTAATTATTTGAGGTGCTTTTTCTAAAAAATCGGACTATTTTCCTAAAAATTTTATTTTTCAACTGTTTAAAAGATTCCATTGTATCTTTTTGAGGCTTATAGTTTCTCCAGGCTGTGAGCTTTAAGTATTCGTAGAACTTATTTTTATAATCCTTGTTAAAGCTGTAGGAGGTATATAGTGGCTTTGTCACAATAAAATGGATCAAGAAGGGATCGGTAATATCAGAATCTGCGAAACAATTCCACCTTGGATCCAATTCAAACCAACTATTTGCAAAAACAACATTCAAACCATATTGATCTCCATAATGGGTGTAGGAAATGTTTTGTTTAATACAGGACAAAACTTTTTCAGTGATGTTATTATCCCTCCATTCCTTGGGTTTAAGCAGCATCAGCCCCGCGTTATAATATTTTGTTTCGGGATCCAAGCCCAATTCTTTATAATTTATTATTCCCATCCAATGGCTGACTATAGGAGCTCGATCACGAACGCCGGCGATCATACAGGAGGACATATCCGTCTTCCATAATTCCAACACATCTTTGATCAAAATCATATCAACATCCAAATAAAGTACCTTCTCCGTCTCTTTAGGAACTATATATGGAATAAATAATCTAGCATAAGTATTTAGTGGAAATACCGATTTGTCGGTAGGCAATTTAACACTTGGGTCAATTACAGACTTAATGTCTTTCCAAACTACATTGATATTTTGGTCTTTAATTGCAGAGGTAATCTTTCGCTTATTTATGTCCTTGATGTTATCATCGATGACGTAAATATCGATGGAAGATTTCGACGAGTTTGTTACTTCAATCGATTTTATTAACGCTGCCAGTAAAATTACATAATGATTGTCTGATGTAGTTACTATCGTTATTTTCTCCTGAACCATTTTTCAAGTAGGTTGCTTATATTTTTACCTCTTTCAAAATTATCATTTTATTTCATTTAACCTGTAAAGATTACATTCATAATCATTTTTTGCATAGGTATTTGAAATTGATTGTATATTTATGGACGTAAGAAATTATGATTGAAACAAAGATATTTCACGATGTGTCACTACTAGTGACTCATTACAATCGAAGTGCATCGCTCGAGCGACTTCTTGAATCTTTTGACGAGTTGAAATGTTCGTTTCACAACATAATTGTTTCAGACGATTGCAGCGACCAAGAGCACTTGAATTATTTGAATCATTTGCAAAAAAGGTTCAAATTTGAAATAGTTTACGCTGAAACCAACAAAGGACTCGGGAATAACTTAAATAAGGGCCA
>Ga0247814_10000646_pt1 | contig 25710 bp, 17 predicted proteins | sample UWRJL179409R1_FD_179947 | JGI IMG/M metagenome (GOLD analysis project Ga0247814, IMG submission 179947) | Plant litter microbial communities from Arlington Agricultural Research Station in Wisconsin, United States - UWRJ-L179-409R-1 | ecosystem: Environmental > Terrestrial > Plant litter >... | reverse complement strand
ACCAATGGAAAGTCAATAATGTGAATGCGGGAACAGGCAATACTTTCACGTCTTCTACATTAACAAACGGAAACAGCGTGACCTGTGTGATGACATCAAATGCAACGCCTTGTCTGACCGGCTCTCCGGTAACATCATCTGCGATTGTGATGACTATTAACCCAACGCCAAGCATTTCCGTTACAACTCCGGCCTCCAAAATTTTGGCGGGAATTGTAACATTAGGAGCTACTGCATCATCCGGAACGATTTCATGGTTTGCGAATGCAACCGGTGGAAGTGCATTGACGACAGGAAACATTTATATTACGCCATTCCTTTTGGCTACCACAACTTATTATGTAGAAACTACTAACGGAGGCTGTACTTCAACTCCAAGAACGCCAGTAACGGCTACGATTAATTACCCTGAAATAGACGTTTTAGGAAATTCGACATCAATCGTTAGTGGTGATACTACGCCATCACTTGGTGACTGGACAGATTTTGGCGCAACAGCCAGTGTACGGACGTTTTTAATTAAGAACAGTGCAAGTCCGTTGTTGACTATAGGCGCTATATCCATCACAGGACCCAACGCATCCGAATTTGCAGTAACAACTTCTCCGGGAGCTAATGTATCCAATGGCAGCTCAACCGCTTTTGGAATTACCTTTAGCCCGACAGGAACAGGCACCAGAAAAGCGACTGTGTCTATCATTAACAATGACGGTGATGAAAACCCTTATACTTTTGATATTCAGGGAACAGGTGTAGAACAGGAAATCAACATTCGCGGAAATAACGTTACAATTGCTGATGGTGACACCAGCCCTACTGTGGCAGACTGGACCGATTTTACCAACGTAACATTAACGAGAACGTATACCATTCAGAATTTAGGAAATATTCCTTTGAATATTAGCACGATTGCTTTTTCCGGTCTTAATTACAGCGAGTTTGCTGTAACTACACCACCGGTTACGCCAGTGCCTGCTTATGGAAACTCTACCTTTACGGTTACGTTTACGCCTGTACAAACCGGTGTAAGAGCAGCTACCCTGAATATTGCGAGTGATGATGCCGATGAAAATCCGTATGACTTTACCATCATCGGTACAGGTGTAAATGTAGATACAGATGGTGACGGCGTGAATAACTCTGTAGATATTGATGATGACAATGACGGAATTACCGATGCTATTGAGTGCGGAAACTGTTTGAGCGACCCATTCGTAAATGGCGGTTTTGAAAGCAGTTCACCATTACTATCGGGATCAACTTATAACTTTTTCCCTGTGGGAAGCGTTAGCGGATGGCAGGCGACAGAAAATGTAATCGAATTATGGAGCTCTGGATTTAACGGAGTACCGGCTGCAAGTGGGAACCAATTTGCAGAATTGAATGCGAATGTGGCAGGTACATTATACCAGGTATTCTGCTTGAACGGTGCCTCAGGAACCATTACATGGTCTATTAAACACAGAGGAAGATCAGGAATTGACCAGGCTTTCGTTAAATTTGGTTCAACATTGGCATCAGCAATCGCTTCTACTCCAATTGCGACAATGGTTGATGATACTACCGCATGGGGATTGTATACCGGAACTTATATTATTCCGGCTGGACAAACCCAGATTGTTTTGGCTTTCCAGGCAGGTTACACCGGATCTGGCGATGTTTCTGTAGGTAATTTTATCGATGATGTTCAGATTACCATTAACCAGGCATGTGTTGATTCTGACGGTGATGGTATTGCAGATATCATTGACCTTGATGATGACAATGATGGTATTGCGGATATTGAAGAAGCAGGTTTCAAAGCTTACAGCAATAATACTGCAACAATGTACAAAGGTAGTTCTGCTACTTGGGTTGATGCCAATGGTAATGGAATGAATGATTATATCGATGCCATGGTTTCGGGCGGAACTTATGTAATTCCTAATACTGATGGCGATTTCATGTATGACCACCTGGATCTTGACAGTGATAATGACTCTTTATTTGACGTAGATGAAGCCGGCGTATATAATGGTGACGGTGATATTAACGGTGATGGTAAAGGCGATTTATTGGACAGTGATAAAGACGGGATATTAGATTTGTATGACAACTCTCCTATTTTCGGAACGACTTTCAGGGCGTATGCCCAGAATTCAGATGGAACAGGAAAAGCCGATTATGCGCAACTTGATTCTAATAACGACGGTATTTTTGATATAAAAACCGGATTGTACGGAAGCCTTGACGCGAATAACGACGGAATAATTGACGGCACCGGTGATATTGACAGGGACGGAATTACAGACACATTTGACACCAATACGGCAGTTAAAGGATCTCCGCGCAATCTGGACAGGAAATTATTCCTTGACTTTGACGGAAGGAATGATTACGGACAAGCAGCGGGCGTTCTTGGCGGTTTATCCAATGCAACAATAATGGCATGGGTGAACCTGAACAGCGGTTTCTCCGGAGAAGGTGTTGTTGTGGGCCAAAACAGATTCCATATTAAAGTCAATAGTTCCCGGAATCTTGAGATTTTCATGAACAGCTCTACCATAACTTACAGTAATGTAGCATTGAATACTGCGCAGTGGTATCATGTGGCAGCTTCAATTGGTGGCGGGTTCCTGAAATTATACCTTAATGGTGCTGTAGTTTTGAAAGTTGCGGTTTCATCAAGCATTTCTCCTGATACTTCATTATTGACACTGGGACGCGATCCTCTTACAAGCGCTAAATTCTTCAAAGGAAAAATTGATGAAGTGCGTGCGTTTAATGTCGCGCTTACGGATACACAATTACAGCGAATGGTTTACCAGGAAATTCAAAACAACGGTTCTGAAGTAAGAGGTACGATTGTTCCGAAAGATATAGGTTCGCTGCCCTATGCCAATCTGTTAAGATATTACAGAATGGATGCTTATAAAGATGACATCGTTGATGATCTTACTACGCCGACAATTGATACGGGATCGGGTATGAAAATTTACAATCATAAAAATATCCGTGTACAGGAAGCGCCAATGCCTTTTGTAACAGAACGCACAGGGGATTTTGCTACAGCTGTAAACAATCCTGCGAGAGAAATACGCGGAATGGATATTATGGACCAGAATTGGTCAATCGTACAGGTAAAACATAATATTACTGAAAATTCAAACAATACCGACTTTGCTATGTTTGTAGATCCTTCTGTAACGATTGTTATGAACAATGACAATAAAATTCAGAATGAGTGGTACCTTAAACTGGATGGAAAGATAGATTTGACCGGTAGAGCACAATTGGTTCAGACAATAGACAGTGAACTTGATGTTACAAGTGCAGGTTTTATTGAAAGAGATCAAAAAGGACAATCTAATAAGTTCAATTACAATTATTGGTCATCCCCTGTTGGCGCATTGAGTACTACTTCTAACAACAATGCCTTTACAGTAAATGGTATTTTGAGAGATGGAACGAATCCTTCAAACATACAGAATATTACCTGGGGTTCAGGATATGATGGTGCGCCAACGACTCCTATTACGTTGAGCAGCTATTGGATTTTCAAATTCCAGAATGTGACACCGGATTATGCCAACTGGGGTTCTGTAGGACCTTACGGAACGCTAACTGTAGGACAAGGGTATACTTTGAAAGGAAGTGCCGCTTCGACACCAACCCAGAATTATACATTTGTTGGAAAACCTAACAATGGTCCGATTTCAACGCCAATTGCACCCAATAATGCCAACCTGAGCGGTAATCCATATCCTTCGGCACTTGACGCAACAGAGTTTATCAAAGCCAACCTTGATTCAACAACCGGAGCACTCTATTTTTGGGAACATTTTGCTACCAATAACTCCCACAACTTATTGGACTACCAGGCTGGATATGCCGTTAGGACAATTGTTGGAGGAACACCTCCTGTTACTGCACCATTGGTTAGCCACAATGGATCCAGTTCAAGGATTCCGGGAAGATATATTCCGGTTGGGCAAGGATTCTTCGTGTCGGGAAGTGCAGGTGGCGGCGCTATTAAATTCAACAATAGCCAAAGAGTTTTTATGAAAGAAGACAATGCCGACTCTAATGTACTGTTCAGGAATCAAAACGGACCAATCGTAGGCAGATTTGACAACAGCGATGATATTGCTAAAGAGGATTCCATTGCAAGGATCAGAGTTGGCTATAACGCTACCAATGGCTACCACAGACAATTGCTGCTTGGTTTTGCAAATGAGCACGCTACACCAGGATTTGATCCCGGATATGACGCGCGCCAATTGGATACGAATCCTAATGAAATGGTATTCAGTGCCGGAGGAGACAAATTGGTTATCCAGGCCGATGGATTCTATAATGCAAATAACATTTATCCGTTGGCTGTCAAATCAGCAGTAGCAGGAAATGTAGAAATTACGCTTGACGGAACCGAAAATTTTCCGGACACCGAAGATATCCTGATTTATGATAATGTGACTAATTTATCCCACAAGATCAGAGAACAGCCATTTGTTGTAGCAGTGCCTGCAGGAGAAACAAACAGCCGTTTTTCGCTAAGATTTAAAAGCAATGCTGCTCTGGGAACAAACAATTTTGAATTGGGCAACCAAGTAATTATCAATTTTACCAACAGTGATAATGTCATTAACATCAAAAATAATGAAATGGATATTACGGTAGAATCAGTAAGCCTGTTTAATATGCTAGGACAATCAATTAGTGCCTGGGACATTGAGAATGAAAAACAGGATAAGATAGAAATCCCGGTAAAAAATGTAAGTACCGGAACCTACATTGTTAAAGTGCATACCACAAAAGGTGATCTGTCAAAAAAGATCATCATCAAATAATCCCTTTTTTCCCCAAAGAAAGTAAAAGAGCTTCTCACAACGAGAAGCTCTTTTTGTTTTATATTGTACGATTTATTCTACTAAAAATTAAAAATTAGGTACTTAATCGATATTAAATGTTTTTTGACGGATAATATTAGAATTGTTATTACTTTCGTATAGATTTAAAAAAGGCCCCTAACCTCAATCTAAATTATCCTACTATCATGAAAAAAATTACTTTTTCAGGAATTGCAACTGTGCTTTTCCTTTTGGCTTCGCCGGCTACTTACTCAAGCATTAGTGCTACAGCAATTACAACAAAACCGATGTCGAAATGTGAAAGTTCCTTTTCAAAGAGCTTTGAAACCATTGACCCTCTCAGGATTCTGCCCTCATTGGCACTGCATTCACTTCCCAACAAAACGTTCGGAACAATAAAAAAAACCAACGCACGTATTAAGAATGATAGTGCGGAAAGTGGTTATAAAACCTTATTGGGAGGTGAAATAAATATCAAAGGCAACTTTAGTGATATTTCAGATGGCAGCCTCATTACAAGCCAGACCAGCCATACTGATTTCGGGTCGGTATCAATAGGAAGCGGCTCGGTAACTGTCACTTATACGATTGAAAATACCGGAAGTGGCGCTTTGAATGTGGGAGCAATAACATTTTCAGGTACGAATGCTTCCGATTTTACACTTTTAGCCGCACCGGTTTCCAGTGTTCCTGCAGGAGAAACAACCTCTTTTAAAATCGGATTTAATCCTACTGTGTTGGGCATTAAAAATGCTACTGTCAATATTGTCTCTGATGACAGTGATGAGAATCCTTATAATTTTGCTATTTCCGGACTTGGTGTCCAGACTTATTCGGATACCGATCAGGACGGAATTACTGATAATTTCGATATTGACGATGATAATGACGGTATCCTTGACATTATCGAACAAACCAATTGCCTCATATCACCTTTTGCCAGCACGGTCCAATATACTTTCCTGAATGAAACTTTTGGTAGTGGGACAACAAAAGGGCTTATCAACATCAATATTCCAGGTGCGACCTGCACCTACTGTTATGAAGACGGAATTGAAGGTACGGATACAGCCGAATGTCCATTCCAATCCAGTAAAATACTCGATGATGGGGAATATTGCGTGAATTATAAAATTACCGGAGCCACCGCAACCGATCCTGAAAATATCCACGGAGATCTCGCATGGTATGATGGTCCGGACCATACTCCGAACGATACCAATGGAAGAATGGCTATTTTTAACGCAAGTTTTGCCGCAGGGACATTTTATGAAACGACGATTACAGGCGTAATTCCTAACGTACCTATTACTTACTCTTTTTGGACTTTGAATATCATGTCACAATCCAAATTCCCTACGTCTATCCTTCCCAATATAACGGTAGAATTTACTGACTTATCCAATACGGTTTTATCTACTTTCAATACTGGTGACCTGGGAAGATGTTCAAGCTCGGTCACTGATAACACTTGTGCAACGGGAATCTGGCAACAATTCATTACTACGGTAAACTTAGGAAATGTAACCGATTTTATTATACGGTTTAAAAATAACGCAGATGGCGGAGGCGGCAATGACCTGGCGCTTGATGACATCAATATCGTCCAGCAATATTGCGATTCTGATGGAGACGGTGTTGCTAATTTATTTGATCTTGATGATGAAAATGACGGCATCCCTGATATTGAAGAAGCTGGTTTTAAAATATACAGCAATGGTATGGCAACAATGGATAAAAGCGCATTGACGTGGTCTGACATCAATTTAAACGGTCTTAACGATGCTTTGGATCTTTTAATTGCGGGAGGAAGTTATACCATTCCCGATACAGATGGCGATGGTGTTCCTGATTATCTTGATCTTGACAGCGATAATGATTCTTATTTTGATGTAGATGAAGCGGGATTGCTCAATGGTGACGGAGATATCAATGGTGATGGAAAAGGAGATCTTGCGGATAGTGATCGTGATGGAATTTTAGATCTCTATGACAACCATACCGGTTTTGGAACCACAGCAAGGGCTTATGCTCAAAATACAGATGGCAGCGGGAATCCGGATTACCTCGATCCTGATGCTGATGACGATGGAAAATTTGATATCCAAAATGGATTGTATGCTGATTTAGATGGAAATAATGATGGGACGATTGATATTGATACAGATACCGACAAAGATGGTATTGCGGATATTTTCGACACTAACGATGCGGCAATCGGTTCGCCAAGAGATTTGGACAATAAGCTTTTCCTTGAATTTGACGGAAGGAATGACTACGGGCAAGGAACTGCTGTCTTAGGCGGCATGGCCAATGCAACTTTAATGGCATGGATAGACCTTAACAATGGCTTTTCAGGTATTGGAACTATCGTTGGACAAGACCAATTCAAATTGAGGGTTACGAGCGATAAAAAACTCGAAGTGGTTTTGAATGGCACCTCTTTACAATACAATGCTACTGCGCTTAATACCGCACAATGGTACCATGCAGGTGTTGTTTATGGAAACGGATTCCTCAAACTGTATCTCAATGGCGCAATGGTTGCGAGTACGGCTGTATCAGGAAACATCAATGCCGATGCTTCCCTGCTTACAATCGGGAAAGATCCTACTGCCAATACCAATTATTTTAAAGGTAAAATAGATGAAATCCGTTTGTTTGACGTCGCTCTTACCGATGAACAATTGCAAAGAATGGTTTACCAGGAAATACAGGATAGCGGTTCAGAAGTGCGTGGTGCAGTTATACCCAGAGATATTGGCGGACTTCCTTATGCTAACCTCATCCGGTATTACAGGATGGATGCGTATAAAGACGATATTATTGATGATCTGACCACTTCAGGTATTGATGCCGGAAGCGGAATGAGAATCTACAACAATAAAAATATCCAGTTTCAACAGGCACCAATGCCTTTTACTACGATACAATCGGGTGATTTCGCTACTGCGGTTAATGATCCTGATTCTGACATCAGAGGATTGGATATTATGGACCAGGATTGGTCAATTGTCAAAGTAAACCACAACATTGAGGAGAATTCCAATACTGTTGATCTGGGCATGCTTGTATTTTCTGAAGTCAATGTTGTAATGAACAATGACACCAAAATTCAAAATGACTGGTATTTAAAACTGGATGGTAAGATTGATTTACAGGGCAAATCACAATTGGTACAAACCATCAATAGCGAACTTGAAGTAACAAGTGCCGGTGCAATTGAAAGAGACCAAAAAGGACAATCCAATAAGTTCAATTACAATTACTGGTCATCACCGGTAGGAGATGCAAGCACTACAACCAATAACAATACTTTTACAGTTAATACAGTAATGAGAGATGCGACAGACAGTGCGAATCTATTGCATATGAATTGGACTTCGGGCTATGATGGTTCGGCAACAGTTCCAATCACGCTAAGCAACTACTGGATTTTTAAATTCCAGAACTTAAGTCCGCTTTATGCCAACTGGGCTTACACTGGTCCGGATGGCGTATTGCTTCCTGCACAGGGATTTACGCTAAAAGGCAGTAGTGCCTCCGGATTATTTCAAAACTATGCTTTCACAGGTAAACCACACAATGGCGCCATTTCAAGTCCGATTGCTGCAAACAATGCCAATCTGAGCGGTAATCCGTATGCTTCAGCACTAGATGCCAATGCATTCATTACCGCAAATACCACCTCAACGACCGGCGCCATTTATTTCTGGGAACATTATGACACCAATTCTTCACATAACTTACTGGAATATCAGGCCGGATATGCTGTAAGGACACTTGTAGGCGGCTTACCTGCTGTAGCTCCGCCATTAGTGAGCGGACTCGGATCAAGTACGCGAATTCCCGGAAGATATATTCCCGTAGGACAAGGCTTTTTTGTTGTTGGAAATGAAACAGGCGGAAATATCAACTTTGATAACAGTCAAAGAGCATTTGTGAAAGAAGACCATGCAGAATCAAACATTTTGTTTAGAGAAAGCACCGATCCGGCAATTGGCCAACAATACAATAATCTTGAAGATGTGATACTTGAAGATGACGATTTTGCGAAAATCAGACTTGGTTTTGATTTTGTAAACGGTTTCCACAGGCAACTGTTACTGGGTTTTATGGATGAAAATTGCACCGATGCTTATGATCCCGGTTATGACGCGCTGCAAATTGAAACCAATCCTGATGAGATTGTTTTTATCAATGGCGAACACAATCTGATTATACAAGGCGTTGGCTATTTTAATGAAAATAACCGTTATCCACTCGGAATAAAAACCAATACTTCAGGAACTGTGCGCTTTGTGCTTGATGGTACAGAAAACTTCAATCCTGACCAAAAGATTTATATCTATGATGCTTTAACGGAAGAATATCACGATATCCGTACCTCAAATTTCGAAATTGATTTAGCGGCAGGAATTATAAATGACCGATTTTCACTAAGATTCCAGAATAATTTGCTCGCTGTAAACAACTTTGAAGCAGAAAATATAGTTGTAAAATTCACAAACAATGATAATGTTATCCACATCAATAATAAAGTAACAGATGCAACAATAAAATCTGTAACCCTGTTTAATATTTTAGGGCAAACTATCAATAGTTGGGACGTTAAAGGAGAAGACCAGAAGAAAATTCAGATTCCGGTGAAAAACCTAAGTGCCGGTACTTATATCGTGAAAGTGCTCACGACGAAAGGTGCTATTTCCAAAAAGATTATCATCAAATAATTATCCTTATTACCTTAAAACAAAAGAGCTTCCCGTTATGAGAAGCTCTTTTGTTTTATAAAATACTTAATTTGACAGTGCTTTTTCCAGTTCTTTAAAATCAACCATGACCTGTTCTCCCGAAATCAGATTCTTCAACCCGAATTTTTGCTGTTCTATTTCGGTTTCACCAGTTGTAACTGCAAAAGGTATTTGCCGCTTATCGGCGTAAGTAAATTGCTTCCCAACTTTCACAGCATCCGGAAATAACTCTACTTTAATTCCGTTTGCCCTTAATTTTGTAATGGCTTCCATGGCATAGAAAGCTTCTTTTTCTCCATAGTTGATAAACAGCGCTTTGGATGTCGCCGCCACGGTTTGAGGAAACAACTCCAGTTCTTCAACAACAAGATAAATGCGATCCAATCCAAAAGAAATACCCACACCGCTCATATCTTTAAGGCCGAATATTCCGGTTAAGTCGTCATATCTTCCGCCGCCGCCAATAGAACCCATTGCGACAGTTTTAGGTGGTGCCACTTCAAAAATAGCCCCCGTGTAATAGTTAAGTCCGCGCGCCAATGTCACATCAAGATCCAATATTGATTCTTTGAGTTGGAGCCTGGCAATATTTTCGCAGATAAAACGCAGTTCTGCAATTCCTTTTTTGCCTTCTTCGGAAGATGCCAGCAGATCAGAAAGTTTATCGATTTTTTCCGAAATGGTTCCTGTAAAATTAAACAAAGGCTGAACTTTGAGAATCGCAGTTTCGGAAATTCCTTTTTCAATCATTTCTTTTTTCACGCCGTCCTCTCCTATTTTATCGAGTTTATCAAGTGCCACGGTAAAATCAATAAGTTTGTCTTTGGCACCAATGACTTCGGCAATTCCCGAAAGGATTTTGCGGTTGTTGATTTTGATAGTGACACCTTTCAATCCCAATTCGCTAAAAACAGCATCATATAATTGTACCAATTCGACTTCCTGCCATAATGAATCGGAACCAATCACATCGGCATCACATTGAAAAAATTCCCTGAAACGCCCTTTTTGTGGCCTGTCGGCACGCCAAACCGGCTGAATTTGATAGCGTTTGAATGGAAAGACAATCTCATTCTGGTTTTGAACCACATAACGTGCGAACGGAACGGTCAAATCATACCGCAGCGCCTTTTCAGAAATGCTTGAGGTCAATTTATTGCTTTCCCTATTCTGCAACGCAACGGCATCAGCTTTGGCCAGATAATCTCCCGAATTGAGTATCTTAAAGATCAACCGGTCACCTTCTTCCCCATATTTTCCCATCAGTGTTTCAGAATTTTCAAACGACGGCGTTTCAATTGGCTGATAACCGTATTTCTCAAAATTACTTTTGATAACTGAAATGATGTATTGCCTTTTTGCCACCTCAACAGGTGAAAAATCGCGTGTGCCTTTGGGTATGCCTGATTTTGATGCCATTTGGATTGATTTTGGATTTCTGGATTTCTGAATTTGGAAAACCAATTATTATTCGGTTGCAAATATCTTATTTTTAAAATAAATAATGCGTCGGCCAAAGCAAACTTGTAACAAAAATTGTAATTTCGTGTCAAACTTCGACGATGTTCAAACTATTCAAAGAAAATGTCCGGATCGCATTGAGTTCCATCAGAACGCAATTGCTGCGCACGATTCTTACCGTATTGATTATTGCTATTGGAATTACGGCATTGGTTTGTATCCTGACCGTTGTGGCCGCACTTGAAAACACGCTTTCCTCCGATTTTGCGTCGATGGGCGCCAATACTTTCAACATCAACCAATATGCAGATGATGTACGCCGGCAAGGCGGCGGCGAAAGGGAAATCGTCAATCCGATCATTTCTTATCCCGAAGCCGTTGCTTTCAAACAAAAATACAATTACCCAACCACGCACACTTCGCTATCATTTACAGCAGTTTCCAATGCGGAAGTAAAATTTGAATCGAAGAAAACAAATCCCGAAATTACGGTTCTCGGTGTTGATGATTATTATCTGGTAAATTCAGGACTTGAAGCCACAAAAGGAAGGAATTTTACCGGATTTGATATTTCCAATAATACTTATTGTTGTATCGTGGGCTCCGATTTTGAAAAAGACCTGCTCAAAGACGTGAACCCAATTGACAAGGTTATTTCGATCCGTGGTGCAAAATTCAAAGTCATTGGTGTGCTGAAAGAGAAAGGCTCAACTTTTGGAAACAGTCAGGATTTGCGCGTTTTGATTCCGATTCAAATAGCACGTTCCCTTTTTACATCGCCTAATATCAATTATACAATCAGTGTGATGGCAGACAAAAAAGAATTGTTGGACCAGGCAATTGATGATGCCAATAGCACGATGAGAAGGGTTCGGAAACTGAGTCCGGTAAAAGACAATAATTTCGGGATTTCAAGAAGCGATGACCTGATTAATAAAATATTGGGAATTACACAATATATGGGACTTTCCGCATGGGTCATCGGGATCATTACTATTTTTGGTTCGTCGATCGCTTTGATGAATATCATGCTGGTTTCGGTAACTGAAAGAACGAGGGAAATTGGCGTACGAAAAGCCCTTGGTGCCAAGCGCAGCACTATTGCCATTCAGTTTTTTATGGAGACGTTGGTCATTGGCCAATTGGGCGGTTTACTGGGAATTATCATCGGGATTTCTGCCGGATATGGGATTGCAACACTGCTGGATTTCGCATTTATAACACCGTGGAGCGCCATTATTGCAGCCTTTGCAACCACTTTTATCGTAGCTATTGTTTCAGGTTCTTATCCTGCGTTGAAAGCATCAAAGCTCGATCCGATTGAAGCACTGCGTTATGAATAATACTGTTATTTTTCGACTTTGATCATTCGGTCATTACCATAAATATCTTTCCTCAAAGTAATGTTCCTGAAGTTCATTTCTTCGAGCAACGCCATCATTTCCTTACCCAAATATTGGTTGATTTCAAAATACAATCGTCCGTTTTCAACTAAATTTTGCTGCGCCAAACCAGCAATTTTTCTGTAGAAAACCAGTGCATCATGATCGGCAACAAAAAGCGCCAGATGCGGTTCATTGTCGAGCACATTCTTTTTTATTTCACTTTTTTCAAGGTGGCGCACATACGGCGGATTGGAAACGATGATGTCAAATTGCTGTTCAAGGATGGTTGTTTCCAATATGTTTTTTTGAGTAAAATTAATCACCACTCCATTATTCAAAGCATTTTTATTGGCCGTTGCCAAAGCTTTTTCAGATATATCAATACCGGATATTTGTGCTTCAGATAGATTTTTAGCCAGTGAAACGGCAATACAGCCACTTCCTGTACCGATATCAAGTACTTTGATGTTTGATTTTTTATCTGATCTGCAATCACTGATAATCCAGTCTACTAATTCTTCTGTTTCCGGTCGTGGAATGAGGACATTTTCGTTGACGTCAAACTCCAATCCATAGAAATGCGCGGTTCCTAATATATACTGAATCGGAATTTCGAGAAGCAATTGGTCAAGAATAGCATCCCATTTTTTAATTTCTTCAATAGAAAACGTCAGCTCAGGACTAATAGCGAGATCAATCCTTTTCATCTGATGCCGGTTTTCCAATATCAGGTAAAAAAAGCTTTCCGCTTCCATCATATCATATAAGGAAGAAAGCTTTTGGACGAATTGTTCCCGGTATTGTTTAATCAGCATACGATCGGATAGTTAACATAACAGACAAAGATACTCAAAACCTGATTCCCTAATAAGCGTATTCTAAAAGTAATAATACTTATTTTTGCGTTGTGAAGCTACATGAAAAATACATGAAACGTTGCATCGGCCTTGCCAAAAACGGCTTGGGCACTACTTATCCCAATCCGATGGTTGGAAGCATCATTGTACATGATGACAGAATTATTGGCGAAGGCTGGCATCGGAAATCCGGAGAAGCACATGCCGAAGTTAATGCAATCAATTCGGTCAAAGACAAATCTTTATTGAAAAATGCTACGATATATGTCAGTCTGGAACCATGCAGCCATTTTGGAAAAACGCCGCCTTGTGCTGACCTGATCATAGCCAATGAAATTCCGAATATTATCATCGGAAGTATTGATCCTAATAGTAAAGTATCAGGAAACGGCATCAGGAAATTGCGGGAAGCGGGAAAAAATGTAACTGTCGGTGTCCTCGAAAAAGAGTGTACGGAATTGAACAGCCGCTTTTTTACTTTCCACAATAAAAAAAGGCCTTACATCATTTTGAAGTGGGCCGAGAGCAGGGATGGTTTTATTGCTCCATTGACAAAAACAGAAAATAAACCCGTCTGGATCACGAACGAATTCTCAAGACAGCTTGTACACAAATGGCGCAGCGAAGAACAGGCAATTCTTGTAGGAACGCAAACAGTTATTGACGACAATCCTGAACTCAGTGTGCGGAATTGGACGGGAAATAATCCTGTCAGAATAGTTTTAGATCAAAATAATCGAATTTCAAAAGAAAGTCATATATTTGATAATCAATCAAAAACCATTGTCTTTAGAGCCGATTCAATTGATTTTTCAGAAAATCCGGCAGGACAAATTGCTGACAGATTGTATGACGCCAATATTCAATCAGTAATTATTGAAGGCGGAAGACAAACATTACAAACTTTTATCGATGCAAATCTTTGGGATGAAGCCAGAATATTTAAAGGCAGCGCCTACTTTGAAAACGGACTCAAAGCGCCCAATTTTGCAGCAGCATTTTTGAAGAAACAATTTATTTTAAACGACGAACTTTTAATTTTCAGCAACCATGATTAACACTATAATTTTTGATTTCGGAGATATATTTATCAATCTTGAAAAAGATGCTTCTGTTGAAGAATTTAAAAAATTAGGTTTAGATGGTCCGAATGAAAAATTACTGGAAGCGAATGAATTGTTTGAAAAAGGCAAAATTACGGAATTAGAGTTTATAGAAACGTTTCAGAAATTTATCCCGAATGCCGATGTGCTTGATATTAGAAAGGCATGGAATAGTGTAATTGGCGATTTTCCTTTATACCGTTTGGAATTTTTACAGATGCTGTCCCAAAAATACCGCCTGTTTTTATTAACCAATACCGATTCGATACACATCAGCCGATTTGAACATAAAGTAGGCGTTTCCTTTTTTAGCGATTTCTACCAATGTTTTGAAAAAGTCTATTATTCATTTGAAATGGGCATGCGAAAACCAAGTCCGGAAGCTTTCAATCTGATTCTGAAAAAACATGATTTGTCTCCGAAACGCACTTTGTTTGTTGATGATAAAAAAGAAAATACAGATGCTGCCGAAGCATTGGGAATTCAGGTTTGGAATTTACAAGTCGGAAAAGAAGACGTCGTCGATCTGTTTGAAAAAAATATACTTTAATGGAGTTAGCGTCTAAAGACACTTATAAAACCATTGCATATCCATCTGAAGAAATTTTATACAAAGAAAAAAACAGTAAGTTTTTCGGTTATGCATTCCCACTGGCTTCCGAGTCTGAAGTCAAAACCCTAATAGAACCTTTACGAAAAAAGCATTTTAATGCGGTTCATTTCTGTTATGCTTTCCAAACAGGAACAGAAACCGTATCTTTTCGTGCCAATGACGATGGAGAGCCAAGCAATAGTGCCGGAATGCCCATTTACGGTCAAATACAGTCTTTCGGGATCACTAATGTACTTATTGTTATAGTACGCTTCTTTGGCGGCACAAAATTGGGTGTTGGCGGTTTGATATCAGCATACAAAACCGCTGCTCAGATGGCTATTGAAAACGCAGAGATTATCCAAAAAACAATCAATGTCCATTATATTATTTCATTCGATTATAAAAACATAAATAAAGTAATGCGTGTCATTAAAGAGAAAAATCTCGAAATAGTCACTCAGAAGATGGAAACTTCCTGTGAAATTGAAATTGCCACACGTAAAAAAAATGCCGAAATGGTATTTGAAACTTTCAATTCGCTGTTTGAAATCAACATCAAAGAAAAAGAGGGGCAATAATTAACTTTCTAATTCGTCCAAAAGAACTTTTATATGTTGAGGAGGAACAATTGGCCGACCTGTTTTCATGTCAACAAATACCAAAATAAAATGGGCGGTGGTTAATAACTCGTTCTGTTCACTCCAGATTTCGCAATCAAATTCTATCTTGACAGATGAATGATTTTTGAATTTGGTTTTCACAAATAACAAATCATCATAACGGGCTGGCTTTTTATAATTTAAAGTCATTGATACGATAGGAAGTGCTATTCCGCTGTCTTCAAGACTTTTGTAAGAAACCCCTTTGTTTCTCAGCCATTCAACTCTTCCAATCTCAAAATAAGGAATATAATTTCCATGGTAAACTACACCCATCTGATCCGTCTCAGAATAACGAACGCGTACTTCTATTTGATGCTCTTTCATCTTGTTTCTAATAAATTTATACTATCTTTATGGCTGGTAAAAAAGTTGTCTTACAACAATATTTTTAAAAAATCAACCGCTATTTAATTTTTTTTTAACGATTTTTGTTCACATATTTGTTACCCCAAAAAACAGGTAAATACCCGCTATTTTTCTTGTAAGAGAACCTTTAATAAAAACACAAATTTAGTAAATTATATGAGCAAAACTGCGCAATCAGTCTGGGAAAATTGTCTGCTATTCATAAAAGACAATATCCAGGACCAAGCTTACAAAACTTGGTTCGAACCGATTAAGTCTGTTGAGCTGACCGATAATGCATTATACATTCAGGTTCCCAGTAAATTTTTCTACGAATGGCTTGAAGAACATTACGTAAAATTATTGAAAGTAGCATTAACTAAGGAATTAGGAAAAAATGCAAAGTTGCTTTATAAAATAAAAATGGAGAACACTTATGGCAATAAACAACCGTTTACGGAACAGTTGCCAAGTGCCCACAGAAGTCCGATGAAAGCCCAGGAAGTTGATGCTCCTTTTAAAAACCTCAGCCCTGAATTAAAAAATCCTTTCGTTATTCCGGGCATCCGAAATTTAAAGATTGAATCCCAACTGAATGCTAACTATAGTTTTGATAATTTCCTTGAAGGAGATTCAAACCGTCTGGCACGTTCAGCAGGAATGGCTGTTGCCAATAAACCCGGTGGCACTTCATTCAACCCATTGCTGATCTTTGGCGGTGTCGGATTAGGAAAAACACATTTGGCACACGCTATTGGTGTTGAAATAAAAGACAAATATCCGGAGAAAACTGTATTGTACATTTCCGCTGAAATTTTCACCCAGCAATACATTGATTCCGTTAAAAAGAACAATAGAAACGATTTTATCCATTTCTATCAGTTGATCGATGTGCTGATTATTGATGATGTTCAATTCCTTTCCGGAAAATCAGGGACTCAGGATGTATTTTTCCACATCTTTAATTACCTGCACCAAAACGGAAAACAGGTGATCCTGACTTCTGATAAAGCACCTGTTGACATGCAGGACATTGAACAGCGTTTGCTTTCCCGTTTCAAATGGGGACTTTCAGCAGAATTACACCAACCAGATTATGAAACCAGGATTTCAATATTAAAAAATATACTGTATCGCGATGGCGTTGAGATGCCCGAAGAAATCATCGAATATGTTGCGCGAAACATCAAGTCAAATGTACGCGAGCTTGAAGGCGCCATCATTTCCTTAATCGCACAATCCTCTTTTAATAAAAAAGAAGTGACTCTTGATTTGGCAAAACATGTTGTAGAAAAATTTGTCAAAAATGTAAAACGTGAAATTTCTATCGATTATATCCAAAAAATCGTTTCAGATTATTTTCAGCTTGACCTTGAGACTTTACAGTCAAAAACCAGAAAGCGCCATGTGGTTCAGGCAAGACAACTAGCGATGTTCTTTGCGAAAAAATTCACTAAAGCTTCTTTGGCAAATATAGGATCCCAAATTGGCGACCGCGACCATGCAACAGTATTACATGCCTGTAAAACGGTAGACAATCTCGTTGCCACTGATAAGCAGTTTAAAAAATTCGTGGAAGACATCCACAAGAAATTATCATTGTAAAAATGCCTGTTAAAATTTTGATGGTTTGCCTTGGAAACATCTGCCGCTCCCCTTTGGCAGAAGGATTACTGGCGTCAAAACTGCCTAAAAATCTTTTTTTTGTTGATTCAGCAGGAACAGGAAACTGGCATGTGGGAAAACAGCCTGACGAACGTTCAATAGCTGTAGCAAAGAAAAACGGACTTGATATTTCTCTTCAAAAAGGCCGACAGTTTGCAATTTCCGACTTTGACAGTTATGATTATATTTATGTGATGGACAGTTCCAATTATGCAGATGTAATTTCCATGGCAAAGAATGATTCACAAAAAAGCAAAGTACACCTCATTCTCGATGAGCTTTTCCCGGGAGAAAACGTAGACGTTCCTGATCCTTACTATGGCACTATGCCAAATGGTTTTGATTCGGTTTACAAAATGCTTGACGAAACCTGCGATAGTATTGCCAAAAAGCTGATTGCAAAACATTCCTAAAAAAACAGTATGATACCATACGGGAAACTTTATCTAATTCCGACTACTCTTGGAGAAAGCGATCCCATGGATGTGCTGCCGCAAACCGTAAAAAGAGCCATTGACTTTATAGATGATTTCATTGTCGAGAATGAAAAAACCGCCCGCAAGTTTATTAAAAGTGTCCATCCCGAAAAATTTCAGGCTGCGCTTCGTTTGAGTTCTCTCAATAAACATACTGAAATTTCAGAACACAACAAGATGATCCAGCCTTGCCTTAACGGGAAAAATATCGGGTTGATGAGTGAAGCCGGATGTCCCGGAGTTGCAGATCCTGGAGCGGTAATCGTTAAGATCGCGCATGAAAAAGGCATTCAGGTAATTCCGTTAGTCGGACCTTCTTCTATCTTGCTGGCTATGATGGCATCTGGAATGAATGGGCAAAGTTTTGCCTTTAATGGCTATCTTCCGATTGATAAGAGCGAAAAAAAAGCAGCTTTGAAGAATTTTGAAAAACTCTCACAGGATAAAAACCAATCGCAACTGTTTATTGAAACGCCTTACCGAAATAATAAACTTTTGGAAGACATACTTCAGTCTTTACAACCCAATACCCATCTTTGTATTGCTACAGATATTACACTTCCCACAGAATACATAAAAACCCTTCGCGTACAGGATTGGAAAAAAGTAAAAGTCGATTTGCACAATCGCCCGACTATCTTTATCATCCACAAAATCCAGGCATAAAAAAACCTGCCGAATGACAGGTCCTTCACATTTATATAAAATTTTATTTCGCTTTTGCGTTATTGTCTGCTATAATTCCGGAAGTTTCATACCCTCCAAAATCACGCATGTATGATTTTACGGAAGTGCCGTAATCATCCTTACATTTCTTTGCACCATTGCTGTTTAGGAATCTTTTAACAGAACCCGCGCCACCCAAATGTGCTGCAGCCAATATTCCGGATTCAGTTATCCTGACGCCGCTTACAATCTTTCCTGAAAATTTTTCGATTTCGTCCCGAAGTTCCCACTTGTTTTTAGAGAGCAAAGCAACGAATGCTTTTTCCTGCAGCTTTGGACTGTTTAAGAAAGTCAAACTATCATGAATTCCAACAGTTTTTAAAGTTTCAACACCAAATTGATATTTCCCCATATAACCCAAAGAATTCACCTTTTTGTATTTTCCCTGTGACTCTTTAAATGCGACTGCTTCTTTGAAACCTATAAAGAATTTACCGGTAAAAGGAATGTTTAAACTAACATAATCGCTTTGTTGTTGAGAAGGAAATTGGTAAGCCAAATCCTCTTTTTCGGCAAGAAACCAGTTGTGATTTTGTAATTCAAAAGGTTTAAAACCGGAGCTCAAATAACCAATTATTAAAGCAAGACTAGTGTAGAATATCCATTTCTTAATCATAAAATTGTTTTCTTCTCTGCCTGTCACCCGGAGAAATTTCTGCGGTGCAAATATAGGCTTAAAAAATACAAATCTGACTATCAGTCGGTTAAAGTTTTCTAAAAGTATAAGAAATAGAATTTCGATTGTCCGCGATCGTTGATTTCAAACGTTGGAGCAGGAATTTTGACAGTATTGAAAATTGTAAAAATAGTCTTTAAAAAATGGGATTTAGTTTCAATTTTAGTAAGATCGGCATCTAAGCCAACATAAAATTGTCTTGTTCGTTGCGATTCGGGAAGGAAAATCGTGTTCACAAAAGCTTCGTTTCCGGTAATCATTCCTTCAGCTCCATATCCAAAAGCCACATTCAGCCATTTCGGAATTCCGGACTGCCTGCAAAAAGAATGTAGGTTTGCAGAAAGCCAATACGTTTGTCCGTTATAATCTTTTAAAAGCTGCTCGTTGAGCGATCCGCCGAGTACATTAGGCCGCGCTGAGGCATATGGAGTAGTATGGAATGAAAACTTAGGAACAATTCTCTGTTCTTTCCACAGCAATTCCTGAGAGACGAATAAAGCTGTTCCGGAAGCATTGGCTACAATATCACCACCTGATGCGCCCCAATTGGATGAATAACCATCCAAAACTTCTACCGCGGAAAGAAATACAAAACCTAATGTAGCACCATAGATCAATTGATTTTTCCGGCTTACGCCACTCCATTGCAAAGTACTTTTACCAATATTGCCTAATTGGTATGCAGAAAAAACATGTCCGGCTTTATCCATCTGCAGCCATTCGGCATTATCATTAATGAAGTGAAAATCAGATTTTGGATAATCTGCATACCAAAGTTCATTCAGACCAACCAATACCGCAGCCGAAACTGCAATTTGTGAAATAAAGACTCCGTTTCTACGCGATGTATTTAAGGAGTCTGCCGGTTTGAGGAAATTCTCAACTGCCTGCCCAAAAAAGACTGTTGGAAAAAAAAGGAATATGAATAAACAGTTTACAGATTTCAATACCTATCGTTTTATACCTTGGCTGTTGACCCAGGCAACATATTTTTGTCTGTTGACTTCATGCTGTGCCGGTGTTACGGCAAATTCATGGTATCCGAATCTCGTTACGCTGGCGCAAAAATAAATATAATTGTGCTTTTCCGGATTTAAAACTGCATCAATGGCTGTAATATCAGGCATAGCGATTGGTCCAGGCGGCAATCCGGCATATTTATAAGTATTGTAAGGTGAATCTGTTTCCAAATCTTTGTATAAAACTCTTTTAATTACCTGATCGAAATCTCCTGATTTTAATTTTACAGCATAAATTACAGTAGGATCCGCTTCAAGATTCATTCCTCTATTGAGTCGGTTCAAATAGACGCCTGCCACTTTGGGGCGCTCATCTTCCTTAACCGTTTCTTTATGAACGATTGACGCTAAGATAGAAACCTGCAACGGCGTCAGATTTTGTGCTTTTGCTTTCGCCAGACGTTCATCGGTCCAAAATTTACGGTACTCTTTCGCCATTTTATCCCTGAAATTAATGGCTCTGGTATTCCAGAAAAACTCGTAGGAATTGGGAACAAACATACTGAGGACATTTTGTTCTGTAAATCCGTTTTCCTCCAGGAATTTTTTATCCTTAAAAGCTTCGAGCAAATCGAGACTGTCTGCTTCAATTTGTGATCCGATTCTTCCAGCGAAATTTTCAAGACGTTCCTGGTTATTGAAAGCCAGCTTCACGGGAATGTTCTGACGCAATGCATTCACGATTTCGTTGCTGTTCATGCCTTTCTTTAATAAAAATTGTCCGGATTTTTCGGTTTTCTGCGGATAGGATTTTTTCTCCGCTACGGTTTCAAAACGATCCATGTCTTTTACATAAGCCGACATAATTTGTTTGATCTGCTCATAATCCGCATTCGTAGGAATTTGCACAAACACTTCTTTTTCTTCAAATTTTGTATTCCCCGAAAAAATATCCCTGTACAGCAAATAACCATACACGATTAAACCAGTTACAACAATGACCGAAACAGTACCTATGATTTTTTTTAAGCTCAAAATATAAAATTTAAAATTAAAGCGGCATTTTACTGTCGCCTGTAAGGTTGAATAATTGGAATAAGGCCTCGTCTTTATAATGACGATTAACCAGATTCCATTGTTTTTTTACGCCGATTTTTTGAAATCCAAAATTAGTAAAAAGTGACAAACTTGGTAAATTTTCAACATCAATATTTGCATAAAGCTGATTGAGGTTCAGATGGGCAAAAGCGTAATCGATCAAAAGACCCAATGCCTCAGTTCCAACTCCGGTATTTCTGTGGTTCGGTTCTTTGATCAGGATACCGATGCCGGCACGGTTGTTCTTCGGATCAAAATCAAACAAGTCGATCAGTCCGATTGCCGGGAAATCTTCCTCTTTACAAATGGCCAATCGCAACTGTTTGGCTTCATAAATATCCTGATGCGCATTTTCGAGATATTGTCGTATGAGAAATCTGCTGTAAGGCGTTTGCGTATTGCTGACCTGCCAGATGGCTTCATCATTTTCCACAGCATATACAAATTCCAGGTCATTAGGTTCCAATGCCCGAAGATAAATAGTTGTGCCTTTTAATGTTAACATGAAATAGTGCCTTTAAAAACGAAGGTTGCCGGACCTTTCAATATTACATTCGTATAATTATCAGAAATGGTATCGAAAGAAACTTCCAGTTTTCCGCCCTCAACATTGATTGCTATGTTTTTCTCGCTTGTTTTTCCGAGGGCATACATGGCAATCGCGACAGCAGTGGCACCGGTTCCGCACGATAATGTTTCATCTTCAACACCTCTTTCATACGTCCGGATGGCAAAAGTATTTTCAGAAAGTTGTTTTACAAAATTAATGTTACTGCCTGCTTTTGCATATAAATCGCTGTAGCGTATAGTGCTGCCGATGGTTTTTACATCCAATTGGGAAAGCGCGGTTTCCATTTGAACATGGTGTGGCGAACCAGTGTTCAAAAAAACATATTCAGAAAATATTTTCACTTCATTGACATCTGACATTTGCAGAGAAACAGTGTTATCTGCTTCAATTGAGGCATGATGTATGCCATCAATCGCTACAAAAGAAGCTTTTTCATTGATGATATTGAGGTGTTTGGCGAAAGCGACCAGACAGCGGCCACCATTACCACACATGGAACTCGGATTGCCATCAGAATTATAGTAGACCATCTTAAAGTCGGTTGCAATATCATTTTCAAGGAGAATCAATCCGTCTCCGCCAATTCCAAAACGTCTGTCGCACAAATGTTTTACCAGTTCAATATTATCTTTCGGAAAAATTTCCTGACGATTATCAATCATCACAAAATCATTTCCTGTGCCTTCATATTTATAAAATGTAAATTGCATCATGGTTTTGAATTAACTCCGTTCCGTTTGCCCGCGGCTCGGTATAGCAAATGTACAAATAATATATAAAATCCGTCATCCAAAATTATTCCCGCATTGCGCTGAAAACCCAGTTATTAAAGAAAAGTTAATCCCTGTTAAACGAGCGTTAAACTGTTTTTTGAAAGGCAATACTTTTATAATTTTACGTTCGTTAATAAACAAACAAAATGTTTAACCAAAATTTGATTTTCAAATGAAAAAAATTTCGAGTTTATTTTTAGTGTCATTGTTAAGTGGTGCAGCAACACTTGGAGGCTATAAGTTGTTGATAGACGATGACGGACTTTTTTCAAAGCAAAAAAACATAGTTACCCTTGCACCCGAACATTATTCAAAAACTGTCGGAATGGTTCCTGAAGGATTGGATTTCACTGATGCCGCCGATAAAACGGTCCATTCTGTGGTTCACGTGAAAAATGTTTCTTATCGCACTGTTTCCAATCCGATGATGGAATTCTTTTACGGATACAAAGGCGGACAGCAACAGGAACAGATAGGAACCGGATCCGGAGTCATAATTTCTGAAGATGGCTATATCGTAACCAACAACCACGTCGTGAAAGATGCCTCAGATATCGAAATTACCCTCAACAACAAAAGAACCTACAAAGCAAAATTAGTGGGCACTGATTCTAAAATGGATATCGCACTGCTCAAAATTGATACTTCCGAGAAATTGCCTTACACTGTCTTCGCAGATTCTGATAATGTAAAAGTGGGCGAATGGGTACTCGCAGTAGGAAATCCTTATAACCTCAATTCAACTGTAACTGCAGGAATCGTTTCAGCAAAAGCCAGAAATTTAGATACCAACGGCATACAATCTTTCATCCAGACGGATGCGGCTGTAAACCCTGGAAACAGTGGTGGCGCATTGGTTAATACGCATGGCGAACTGATTGGGATTAATACGATGATTTCTTCTATGACGGGTTCGTATGTTGGTTACTCTTTCGCAGTTCCGTCAAACATTGCCCGCAAAATCATCCAGGATATTATGGAATTTGGCAATGTGCAACGCGGAATTTTAGGTGTCGAAGGCGGAGAACTCAATAGTTCTGCTTCAAAAGAATTGGGCATTCCTGAAACGGAAGGTTTCTATGTTAACAAAGTGACAAAAAATTCTGGTGCAGAAAAATCTGGATTGCTCAAAGGTGATGTAATTGTAAAACTAGATAATCAGAAAATTTCTTCTTACGCCGAATTATCGGGATTTATCAATACTAAAAGACCCAATGACAAAGTTCAGGTAACGTTTCTTCGAGGCAATAAAACCATGACAGTTCCGGTATTATTGAGCAAAAACGAATTTGTAAGCACAGAATTCAAAGGAATAGAACTCGAAAATATTGATGCTTCCGATAAGAAGAAATTCCATATCAGTTCCGGCGTGCGCATCAAAGAAATTACTAATGAGAATCTAAAACCGTATTACGACGAACTCAAAGGCAATATCATCCTGAGTGTCGACAATGTAAAAGCAACCGATGTAGAAACCATTTCGCGCATCTTAGGAAAAAAAGATGAGAACCAAAGTGTCAGCATCGAAATGATTAATAAAATTGGACAGCGGATAAGAATTATTATTTAAAGGTTAATTCAATTTGTTGTAAAGCCATCTCTCTTTGGGATGGCTTTTTTATTTGAAAATTCTTCTTGAAAATGTTTTACGAAATCGATTGAAATCTATACTTTTGCTCCGAATTAAAAAAATAAACAACACTAACTATTTTATAATTTCAAACAATGAACAACACAATTTTATACGAAAAGGAAGTTTCTTTTCAAACCGACAGACGAAGAGCCGGAGTAGAATTTATTAAAATCATCAGTGATCTTTGGTATGACAAATCGATCGAAATGGTTCTTTTCAGAAACCAATTGATTGATAAAAATGTCAGCGAAATCATGAATCTTCATGAATATGCGGGTGAATTTGTCGGAAAGCCTATTTCAATTTTTGATTCGGTAGAGATTGCAAAAGCGATTCTTACCCTCGATTTGCCTCCATCCAAACTTGATATCGGTAAACTCACATACGAATACCATCTTGATGAAAACCACCACAACAATGCCAAAGGATTTGTAATTGATAAATTACGCAATGCCAAAGACTTTAAAAACAACAGACCAAAAGATGTCGTACTTTACGGTTTCGGAAGAATTGGCCGTTTGCTCGCGAGAGAACTCATGTCGAAAACCGGAAAAGGAACCCAATTGCGGCTTCGTGCTATTGTAACACGTGATAAAAATGATGCGGTTTCATTAGAAAAACGCGCTTCTTTGCTGCGGTATGACTCTATCCATGGTGATTTCCAAGGTTCGGTAGTTGCTGATCCCGAAAATAACGCGCTGATTATTAATGGCACAACCGTACACATCATCACCGCGAATAGCCCTGAAGAAATTGATTATACACAATACGACATCGACAATGCACTTGTCATTGACAACACCGGAGCATTTACCAATCAGGAAGCATTGGCAAGACACCTCACTTCAAAAGGAGTGGAAAAAGTGTTACTGACCGCACCCGGAAAAGGAATTCCCAATATTGTTCATGGCGTTAACCACAGAGACCATAATCCCGATGATGTCAACATTTTTTCAGCAGCATCCTGCACTACCAATGCCATCACGCCGATACTAAAAGCAGTAGAAGACACACTTGGTGTTGTAAAAGGCCACCTTGAAACGATTCATGCCTATACGAACGACCAGAATCTTGTCGATAACATGCACAATAAATACCGCCGCGGAAGAGCTGCCGGATTGAAC
>Ga0247814_10000645_pt1 | contig 25710 bp, 27 predicted proteins | sample UWRJL179409R1_FD_179947 | JGI IMG/M metagenome (GOLD analysis project Ga0247814, IMG submission 179947) | Plant litter microbial communities from Arlington Agricultural Research Station in Wisconsin, United States - UWRJ-L179-409R-1 | ecosystem: Environmental > Terrestrial > Plant litter >... | reverse complement strand
GTGGCATGTTTTCCAGCGATCTGTCTATCGACCTGGGCACTGCCAACACCCTTATTTACGTGCGTGAGCGCGGTATCGTTCTGAATGAACCATCAGTTGTGGCCATTCGGACCCACGGAAACCAGAAAAGCGTCGTTGCTGTCGGGATGGAAGCCAAGCGCATGCTCGGCCGGACTCCAGGCAACATCGCAGCCATTCGCCCGATGAAAGACGGCGTGATCGCCGATTTCAGCGTGTGCGAAAAGATGCTGCAGTACTTTATCAACAAGGTTCACGAAAACAGCTTTCTGCAGCCGAGCCCTCGTGTGCTGATCTGCGTTCCGTGCAAATCCACTCAGGTTGAGCGTCGCGCCATTCGCGAATCGGCGCTCGGTGCCGGTGCACGTGAAGTATTTTTGATCGAAGAGCCAATGGCTGCTGCCATCGGCGCCGGTCTGCCGGTTGAAGAAGCACGCGGTTCGATGGTTGTCGATATCGGTGGTGGTACCACTGAAATCGCCCTGATCTCCCTGAACGGTGTGGTTTACGCCGAATCCGTACGGGTTGGCGGCGACCGTTTCGACGAAGCGATCATCACTTACGTGCGTCGTAACTACGGCAGCCTGATCGGTGAATCGACCGCTGAGCGCATCAAGCAGGAAATCGGTACCGCCTATCCGGGCGGCGAAGTGCGTGAAGTCGACGTACGCGGCCGTAATCTGGCCGAAGGCGTTCCACGTGCCTTCACCCTGAATTCCAACGAAGTGCTCGAAGCGTTGCAGGAATCCCTGGCGACCATCGTTCAGGCCGTGAAAAGCGCCCTGGAACAATCGCCGCCGGAACTGGCTTCGGACATCGCCGAGCGCGGTCTGGTATTGACCGGTGGTGGCGCCTTGCTGCGCGACCTGGACAAATTGCTGGCCCAGGAAACCGGTTTGCCGGTGATCGTTGCCGAAGACCCGTTGACCTGTGTAGCGCGTGGCGGTGGCCGAGCGCTGGAAATGATGGATAAGCACACCATGGATCTGCTTTCCAGCGAGTGATTGCTGGCAGCACTTCAGGCAGCCTAATGTTTACAGGTAGCGCTTTGGCTACCTGTATGCGTTAGGCTGGCGCCGAAATCCGGTGTTCACTTACCTATCTGTCCAGGCCGCTTCAATGCCGCATGAATAAGCACAGCCAATTGAAATCTTGCCCCGGAGGAGCGGCCTATTAAACCGCTTTTCACTAAAGGCCCGTCGCTGGGCGTGCGCCTGTTGGTGCTGGTCGTGTTATCGGTAGCGCTGATGGTGGTCGATGCCCGGTTTACCGTGCTCAAACCGCTGCGTAGCCAGATGTCGCTGGTCCTGATGCAGTCCTACTGGGTGGTTGATCTGCCACAGCGCCTGTATCAAGGCGTCGCCAGCCAGTTTGGCAGCCGGACCGAACTGCTCGCCGAAAATGAAAAACTCAAGACCGAGGCTTTGCTTCTGCAAGGGCGCCTGCAAAAACTGGCCGCCCTGACCGAGCAGAACGTGCGTCTGCGCGAGTTGCTCAATTCCTCGGCGCTGGTCAACGAGAAAGTCGAAGTTGCCGAGCTGATCGGCATGGACCCGAACCCGTTCACCCATCGAATCATCATCAACAAGGGTGAGCGCGATGGCGTGGTCCTCGGCCAGCCGGTGCTCGATGCCCGTGGCCTGATGGGGCAAGTCGTCGAACTGATGCCGTACACCTCCCGCGTGCTGTTGCTGACCGACACGACCCACAGCATTCCGGTGCAGGTCAACCGTAACGGCCTGCGCGCCATTGCCAGTGGCACTGGTAATCCGGAGCGCCTGGAACTGCGGCACGTGGCGGATACGGCGGATATCAAGGAAGGCGATCTGCTGGTGAGCTCCGGCCTTGGCCAGCGTTTCCCGGCCGGTTATCCGGTGGCGACGGTCAAGGAAGTGATTCACGATTCCGGTCAGCCGTTTGCCATCGTTCGTGCGGTGCCGACCGCAGCCTTGAATCGCAGTCGTTACCTGCTGCTGGTGTTCTCCGACGGACGCTCGCCGGAAGAACGCGCCGCCGAAGCCGCCCAGGCTCAGGAGTCCGCCGAAAAAGCCGCCGAGCCTGCTGGCACCCAAGGCGCCGGGACCACCACTCCGGCTGCCGCTGTTCCGGTCAAGCCGGGCGCTGCGCCCGCCGCGACTACGCCAGTCAAGCCAGGCACTGCCGCGCCAGCCGCTGCGCCGACCCATTCGCCGGCAACGCCTGCGACTACCGCACCAAAGCCGGCAACCAAGCCCGCGAGCAAGCCACCGGCCAAGCCTGCCGCAACGCCAGCCACGCCGCCGGCCGTTACCAAGCCGCCGGCTGCCGCGCCCGCCACCACTCGGGAGAGAATCGATGGTTAGTCACGCCCCGGCCCGCAACGGGTGGGTTGTCTGGCTCACTTTTGCGATTGGCATGTTGCTCAGTGTGTCGCCGCTGCCGCAGTTCATGGAAATTTTCCGGCCGTTGTGGCTGGCGTTGCTGCTGACCTTCTGGATCTTGGCGCTGCCGCACAAAGTAGGCATGACCACCGCGTGGATGCTGGGCATGATGGAAGACGTGTTGTACGGCACGCTGCTGGGCCAGAATGCATTGATCCTGAGCCTGATCGCCTTTCTGGTGATGACGTTGCATCAACGCCTGCGGATGTTCCCCATCTGGCAGCAATGCCTTGTGCTGCTGGTCGTGTTCGGTCTCGCGCAACTGGCGCAACTGTGGCTCAGCGCGCTGACCGGCAACCGCCAGCCGACCCTTGCGTTGGTGCTGCCAGCCTTGGTCAGCGCGCTGTTGTGGCCTTGGGTCAGTTATGGCCTGCGCGGGTTGCGCAAGCGTTTGCGAATCAACTAAACAGCCTTCGGGTGGACGCGGTTGTATCAGGATGGCGTTCACCATCATCGACACGGAGATGTCCTCATGCCCCAGCTTCATCTGGCTTCTGGCTCACCGCGCCGTCGTGAATTACTCACTCAGATTGGCGTGCCCTTCACTGTGCTCAGCGCGCAGATAGACGAAACCCCATTACCCAACGAGCCCGCCGTGGCCTATGTCGAGCGTTTGGCGCGCGGCAAGGCCGAGGCCGGGCTTGCGCAGCTGAGCGACGATGGCGCTTGCGTCATGGGCGCCGACACTGCCGTGGTGCTCGATGGCCGGATTCTCGGCAAGCCGGTGGACGAAGCCGATGCGCTGGCCATGCTGGCGGCGCTGTCCGGACGCGAGCATGAAGTGCTCACGGCCATTGCGGTGATCGACCGGCAACGCTGCGAAACCAGAACTGTCAGCAGCCGCGTGCGTTTTCGCAGCATTGCGACACATGAAGCAAAAGCTTACTGGGCCAGCGGCGAACCTCGGGACAAGGCTGGCAGCTATGCTATTCAGGGTCTGGCGGCGATCTTCGTCGAGGGCTTGCAAGGCAGTTATTCCGCTGTGGTCGGGCTGCCGCTGTGCGAAACCGCAGAACTGCTTGGCCGTTTCGGCATACCCTGTTGGCAATGCCTGGAAGGTGACAAGTCATGAGTGAAGAGATCCTGATCAACATCACGCCGATGGAGTCGCGCGTGGCGGTGGTGGAAAACGGTGTTCTGCAGGAAGTCCACGTCGAGCGGACCCAGCGGCGCGGCATCGTCGGCAATATCTACAAAGGCAAGGTCGTGCGGGTATTGCCCGGCATGCAGGCGGCATTCATCGATATCGGCCTGGACCGGGCGGCGTTCATTCACGCCTCGGAAATATCCATGCGCGAAGGCCCGTCCGTGGAGAGCATCAGTTCGCTGGTCCACGAAGGCCAGAGTCTTGTGGTGCAGGTCACCAAGGATCCGATTGGCAGCAAAGGTGCGCGCCTGACCACGCAGCTGTCGATCCCTTCGCGGTATCTGGTGTACATGCCCAGAACCGCTCATGTCGGAATTTCCCTGAAGATCGAGGATGAAGCCGAACGCGAGCGACTCAAGAAAGTCGTGACCGATTGCGTGGCCCTCGAAGGCATCAAAGAGGCGGGCGGGTTCATTCTGCGGACCGCTGCCGAAGGCGCCGGTGCTGACGAAATCCTCATGGACATTCGCTACCTGCGCAGGCTTTGGGATCAGATCGGCGAGCAGATCAAGACCGCCTCGACACCCAGCGTGATCTACGAAGACCTTGGCCTGGCGCTGCGCACCCTGCGCGACCTGGTCAGCCCGCGCATCGAGAAAATTCGCATCGATTCGCGGGAAACCTTCCAGAAGACCACGCAATTCGTTGCCGAACTGATGCCGGAAATCGCTGATCGCCTGGAGCACTATCCGGGTGAGCGGCCGATTTTCGACCTGTATGGCGTCGAGGATGAAATCCAGAAGGCCCTGGAGCGTAAAGTCCCGCTCAAGTCCGGCGGCTATCTGGTGATCGATCCGGCGGAGGCCATGAGCACCATCGACGTCAATACCGGTGCGTTTGTCGGCCATCGCAACCTCGAAGAAACCATCTTCAAGACCAACCTGGAAGCGGCAACCGCAATTGCCCGCCAGCTGCGCCTGCGCAATCTGGGCGGCATCATCATCATCGATTTCATCGACATGGAAGACGCCGAGCACCAACGTCAGGTTCTGCGCACGCTGGAAAAACAGCTTGAGCGTGACCACGCCAAGACCAACATCATCGGCATCACCGAGCTGGGCCTGGTGCAGATGACCCGCAAGCGCACCCGCGAAAGCCTTGAACAGGTGTTGTGTGAGCCGTGCAGCAGTTGCCAGGGCCGTGGCAAGCTGAAGACCCCGGAAACCGTATGTTACGAAATCTTCCGCGAGATTCTGCGCGAAGCACGGGCTTATCAGGCGGTGGGTTATCGGGTGCTGGCCAACCAGCGTGTTGTGGATCGACTGCTCGATGAAGAGTCGGGGAACGTCGCGGAACTGGAAGGCTTCATTGGCCGTACCATCCGTTTTCAAGTAGAAACCATGTATTCCCAGGAACAATACGACGTGGTGTTGCTCTGACCTTGCACGTAGTGAACATGTATCGAGAACAGTGCCGTAGGGCCAGTGGCAAGGACGCCCTTATAACGAGAATTATGCGTGGCAAATGAGCAAAACCCGGATGTATTCGCACCTGCACGATTGAGCCGGGCCCATTTCACGCAAGCTGAACTTTGCGGACCCCGGCGCGGAGGCTCTTGGACATGGAGCGTCTGACACGTTTTTTTGCCACCCTGACGCGTTGGGGGCTGATGCTGTGCGCGCTGGTTCTGGTGCTGGCGGCGCTGTACGTCAGTGTCGGTCGTCAACTCACGCCGCTGATTTCCGAATACCGCGCCGAAGTCGAGAGCAAGGCGCGCGCCGCGTTGGGCATGCCCTTGGCAATCGGCAGCCTGGAAGGCAGCTGGAGTGGTTTTGCACCCATCTTCGTCGCTCACGATGTAATGGTGGGCGAGGGGACGGCTACGGTTCGCCTTGATCAGATCCGCGCGGTGCCTGACGTGTGGGCAAGCCTGCTGGCCCGTGAAGTGCGTATCGCGCATCTTGAGGTCAACGGCCTGCAAGTGAGCTTGAAGCAGGATCAGGATGGGCGCTGGGCGCTGCAGGGTTTGCCGGTCAGCGATGACAAACCTTTCGATCCGCAACAGGTTCTGACCCAGATGCAGATGGTGTCGCGTCTGTCGCTGCTCAACAGTCAGATTACCCTGCAGCCGTTTGGCCAGGCGCCACTCACGCTGACTTACGTGAACCTCAGCCTCGCCACCGGCAGTTATCACCAGCGCCTCGATGCGCGGCTGACCTTGCCGGACGGGCAACCCGTCGCCTTGAATCTGCGTTCGCGAATCCAGGCCAGCAAATGGCAGGAAGGCGAGGCCGATGTTTATCTGAGCCTGCCGCAGAGCGAATGGGCGCAATGGCTGCCGAAAACCCTGACCCGTGAGTGGAAAGTCTCCACGCTCAAAGCGGGCGGCGAATTCTGGTTGAGTTGGGGCAAGGGCACGGTTCAGAGCGCCGTGGCGCGGCTCAATGCTCCGCAGGTCAAGGCGGGCTATGCCGAGCGCAAGGCTTCGACGATCAACAACCTGGCGCTCAATGCCTGGTTCAAACGCAACGAAACAGGTTTCGACGTTACCCTGGGTTCCCTGGCCATGGACCTGGGCGCCAAGCGCTGGGAAAGCCGGCTTCAACTCAACCAGCAGGCCGCCACGGCCGACAAGGAAGAGCTTTGGCATGTTCAGGCCGATCGCCTGGACCTGACGCCGGTCACGCCGTTGATTGATTCACTGGCACCTCTGCCGGACAAGCTGATGGTCGTCATCGACAGCCTCAAGGTGACTGGCGGGCTGCGCAACGTGCTGCTTGATTTCCGCCCGCAAGCCGTTGGCGACAAGCGCCTGAGCTTCGCCGCCAATCTGGATAAGGTCGGTTTCAACGCGTACCACGGCGCACCGGCTGCCGGGAATGTCAGCGGCGCGATCAGCGGCGACCTCGGTCAGGGTGAGCTGCGCCTGGACAGCGAAGATTTCATGCTGCATCTGGACCCGATTTTCGCCAAGCCCTGGACTTATCCGAAAGCCAACGCACGTTTGACCTGGCGGCTGGACGAGCAGGCGTTCACGTTGATTGCGCCGTACATCAAAGTCCTCGGCGACGAAGGCAAGATTGCGGCGGATTTCCTGATTCGCATCCATCTGGATCACAGTCAGGAAGATTACATGGACCTGCGGGTCGGCATGGTCGATGGCGACGGCAGCTATACCAGTAAGTACCTGCCGGCGGTTCTCAGTCCTGCGCTGGACGAATGGCTGCGCACGGCGATTCTGGCTGGCAAGGTCGACCAGGGTTTCTTCCAGTATCAAGGCTCCTTGAACAAGGGCGCGCCAGATACGGCGCGGGTGATCAGCCTGTTCTTCAAAGTGCGTGACGCGACCCTGGCGTTCCAGCCGGGCTGGCCACAGCTGACTGGCGTCAACGGCAAGGTCTACGTTGAAAACAGCGGCGTGCGGATCAAGGCCAGCAAAGGCCAGCTGCTCAATACCCAGGTCAGCAACGTGTTGGTGAATATTCCGCATGTGCCGGCAGGGCAGGACAGCCATTTGCTGGTGAACGGCGATTTTGCCGGTGGTCTGGCCGATGGCGTGAAGATTCTCCAGGAAGCGCCCATCGGTACCGCCAGTACCTTTGCCGGCTGGCAAGGTGAGGGCCCGCTGCAAGGCAAGCTCAAGCTGGATATCCCGCTGGTCAAAGGTCAGGAGCCGAAGATCACGGTGGATTTCAGTACCGACGGCGCGCGTCTCAAACTCAGCGATCCCGTCCTGGAACTGACTCAGCTCAAGGGTGAGTTCCGTTTCGACAACGCCAAGGGCCTGAGCGCCAAAGGCGTGCGGGCGCAAGCCTTTGATCGTCCGGTGACGGCGGAAATCGCCGCCGAGGGTAAGCCGGGTGCGAATATCACGCGCGTGGTCGCCAATGGCCAGATCACCGTGCCGAAACTTACCGATTGGCTGGGCGTGACCCAGGCGCTGCCGGTGTCGGGCGAGCTGCCGTATCAGCTGCAACTGACTTTGGGCAATGACAGTCAGTTGAAAATCAATTCCAGCCTCAAGGGCGTGGTCATCGATTTGCCAGCGCCGTTCGGCAAAGTCGCGGATGAAAGCCGTGACAGCGAATTCCGCATGACCTTGCAAGGCGCCGAGCGCCGTTATGGCTTTGCGTATGCGAACCTCGCCAATCTGGCGTTTGCCGCTCCCGTGGGCAAACTGGCGGACGGGCGTGGCGAACTGTTTCTCGGCGACGGCGGCGCTATCGTTCCCGACGCCAAGGGCCTGCGCGTGCGCGGTTCGCTGTCGGAACTGGATGTGGCGCCTTGGCAAGCCGTTGTGGAACGTTACGCTGGCAATGATCCAGGCGGCAGCGCCAAACAGCTGGTCAATAATGTGGATCTGCAAATCGGCAAGCTCACCGCCATGGGCACCACCCTCGATCAAGCCAGTGTCCAGCTCAAACGCAGCGACACGGCCTGGGGATTGTCGCTGGATAGCCAACTGATCAAGGGCAGCGCGAGCATTCCCGATGCGAAAACCACGCCTATCGGTATCGACCTGCTTTATGTGCGCCTGCCAGCGGCTGATCCGAATGCCGCAGTCATCGAAAACGCGCCGGACCCATTGGCCGATGTCGACCCAACCAAAATTCCGGCGATGAACATCAAGATCACCCAGGTGTTTCAGGGTGAGCAACTGGTTGGCGCGTGGTCGCTGAAAACCCGGCCGACCGCGACCGGTATCCGCTTTCTGGATATGGACATGGGCCTCAAAGGCATGCTGTTGCAAGGCGAAGGCGTCTGGGAAGGCGCGCCGGGCTCCAGTAGCAGTTGGTACAAGGGTCGTCTGGATGGCAAGAATCTCGCCGACGTCCTCAAAGGCTGGGGATTTGCGCCAACGGTCACCAGTGAAGATTTCGAATTGAACGTCGATGGCCGCTGGCCCGGCTCTCCGGCCTGGATCGCCCTCAAGCGCTTCTCCGGCAGCCTCGACGCAACCTTGCGCAGCGGGCAGTTCGTCGAAGTCGAAGGTGGAGCCGCAGCGCTGCGGGTATTCGGTCTGCTTAACTTCAACTCCATTGGTCGCCGTTTGCGTCTGGATTTCTCGGACCTGCTCGGCAAAGGCCTGAGCTATGACCGCGTCAAAGGGCTGCTGGTCTCCAGTGATGGCGTCTACGTGACGCGCAAGCCGATTACCCTGACCGGTCCTTCGAGCAATCTGGAGCTGGACGGCACGTTGGACATGGTCAAAGACCGGGTCGACGCCAAGCTGCTCGTGACCTTGCCGGTGACCAATAATCTGCCGATTGCAGCGCTGATTGTCGGCGCGCCGGCGATTGGCGGCGCGCTGTTTCTGGTCGACAAGCTGCTGGGTGACCGGGTCGCGCGGTTTGCCAGCGTGCAGTACAAGGTCGAAGGGCCGTGGAAAGAACCGAAGATCACCTTCGACAAGCCTTTTGAGAAACCTCAATAACACGCCATGGAGTACAGTGGTGGCCTGTCATCAGCGGAGTGCGCTATGTCTTTTGCCGTGATTCAAATGGTCAGTCAGAGCGATGTCCTGGGCAATCTGGATCAGGCGCGCCGCTTGCTCGAACAGGCTGCAGCCTCGGGCGCACGCCTGGCGGTATTGCCGGAAAACTTCGCTGCCATGGGCCGTCGCGACGTCGCCGATCTCGGCCGCGCCGAGGCTCAGGGGCAAGGTCCGATCCTGCCATGGTTGAAACTGGCCGCTCGCGACCTCAAGTTATGGATAGTTGCCGGCACTTTGCCGCTGCCGCCCGGTGATCAACCGAACGGCAAAGTCACCGCCTGCTCGCTGTTGATTGATGAGCACGGCGAACAGGTGGCGCGTTACGACAAGCTGCACCTGTTCGATGTCGACGTGGCGGACAACCGGGGCCGTTATCGGGAGTCGGACGACTACGCTCATGGCAATAATGTGGTGGTGGTCGATACGCCCGTGGGGCGGCTGGGCTTGAGCGTCTGTTATGACTTGCGCTTTCCTGAGCTGTACAGCGCCTTGCGTGAAGCGGGCGCCGAATTGATTACCGCACCGTCGGCCTTCACCGCCGTTACCGGTGCGGCGCATTGGGACATTCTGATCCGGGCGCGGGCCATTGAAACCCAGTGTTATCTGCTGGCAGCCGCGCAAGGCGGGGTCCATCCGGGGCCTCGGGAAACTTATGGGCACGCCGCGATCGTCGACCCTTGGGGTCGGGTGCTGGCCGAGCAGGCGCAGGGTGAAGCCGTGCTGCTGGGCGAACGCGACATTGATGAACAGGCGTCCATACGGGCGCGGATGCCGGTGTCCAGTCACCGGCGCTTTTTTTCGCAGGACGCATTGCGGCCTGTGCAGACCTCGGAGTGAATATGAGCGACTTGTCCTCAGTCAGCGAACACCTTCTGGCCCCCGGCGGCGTGACCCTCGACAGCCTGCAATCGGTGCTGGGCGAGCTGGCCGGCCCGGGTATCGACGCGGCTGACCTGTATTTCCAGGGCCAGATTTCCGAGTCATGGTCGCTGGAAGACGGCATCGTCAAGGAAGGCAGTTTCAATCTCGATCAAGGCGTCGGTGTGCGGGCGCAATCGGGTGAGAAAACCGGCTTCGCTTACAGCAACGCGATTACCCATGAAGCCTTGAGCACGGCGGCGCGCGCGGCGCGTTCGATTTCCCGTGCCGGGCAGAACGGCACTGTTCAGGCCTTCACGACCCAGGACGTTGCCCAGCTGTATGCGCCGGATAACCCGCTGGAAGTCATGACGCGCGCCGAGAAGGTCGAACTGCTCAAGCGTGTCGATATTGCAACCCGGGCTCTGGACACGCGTATCCAGCAGGTGACTGTGAGCATGGCCGGGGTTTGGGAGCGGATTCTCGTTGCCTCCACCGATGGCAGTCTGGCCGCCGATGTACGGCCGCTGGTGCGCTTCAACGTCAGCGTGATCGTCGAGCAGAACGGCCGTCGCGAGCGCGGCGGGCATGGCGGCGGCGGGCGTACCGATTACCGGTATTTCCTCAGCGACGACCGCGCCATGGGTTACGCCCGTGAAGCGTTGCGTCAGGCGCTGGTCAACCTGGAAGCCATTCCGGCACCGGCCGGCACTTTGCCAGTCGTGCTCGGTTCCGGTTGGTCGGGCGTGTTGCTTCACGAAGCCGTGGGTCATGGTCTGGAAGGCGATTTCAACCGCAAGGGCAGTTCCGCGTACAGCGGACGCATGGGTGAAATGGTCGCCTCCAAGCTGTGCACCATCGTCGATGACGGCACGCTGGCGGGCCGTCGCGGTTCGCTGAGCGTCGATGACGAAGGTACGCCGACCGAATGCACCACCCTGATCGAAAACGGCGTCCTCAAGGGTTACATGCAAGACAAGCTCAACGCGCGACTGATGGGCGTGGCGCGCACCGGTAACGGTCGCCGGGAATCCTATGCGCACCTGCCGATGCCGCGCATGACCAACACCTACATGCTGGCCGGACAGAGCGATCCGCAGGAAATCATCGCTTCGGTGAAGCGCGGGATTTATTGCGCCAACCTCGGCGGCGGTCAGGTCGACATCACCAGCGGCAAGTTCGTGTTCTCCACCAGCGAAGCGTATTTGATCGAAGACGGCAAGATCACTGCCCCGGTCAAAGGCGCGACGTTGATTGGCAACGGGCCGGAGGCGATGAGCAAGGTGTCGATGGTGGGCAATGACTTGTCGCTGGACAGTGGCGTCGGCACCTGCGGCAAGGACGGCCAGTCGGTTCCGGTAGGCGTGGGTCAGCCGACCCTGAAGATCGATGCGATCACGGTGGGCGGCACGGGCGGTTAAGGGTGAAGCCGGGGCGGACCGTCAAACAGTCCGCCCCGCGACTTGAAGCTAGCGCAAGCCGCGCAGCGTCTCATCCAGTTCACGAATGTATTTGAAGATTTTACGGCTGGAGGCCGGCGGCTTGTTTTGCGCGAGCTCGTGTTGAGCCTGGCGAATCAAGGAACGCAGTTGTTGGCGATCCGCATCCGGATATTCGCTGACAAACTTCTCCAGAACGGCGTCGTCGCCGGCGATCAAGCGATCACGCCAGCGTTCCAGACCATGAAAACGTTCGTTGTATTGGCGAGTGGAGGCATCGAGTTGATCAAGCAACACCAGAATGGCGTCCTGATCCTGATCGCGCATCAGCTTGCCGATGAACATGATGTGGCGTTTTCGCGCAATGTTGGCCGTGTGCTTGGGCGCATCGGCCAGGGCTTTACGCAAGGCGTCGGTCAAGGGCAACTTGGCCAGCAAGTCAGGCTTGAGTGTCGTCAGGCGCTCGCCAAGATCAACCAGAGCATGCAGCTCGCGTTTGACCTGGGTTTTGCTTTTCTCCCCGTCGAGGGAGTCGTCGTAAGAATCAACCATGGGGGCAGTCCGCAAATAAACGCCGCCATGATAACCAGTCGGGGGCCGCTTGTCCGGCCCGCTCGGTATTCGGCCTGTGCCGAAAGCAGAATTTGATGGAGAAAGTCATGAGTGCATCACAAAGCGTTGGCCCACAGGCCTTGCCCGCACTGCAGGAACAAGTGGAACACATCATCGCTGAAGCCAGGCGTCAGGGCGCCAGCGCCTGCGAAGTCGCGGTATCGCTGGAGCAGGGCCTGTCGACCTCGGTTCGCCAGCGAGAAGTGGAAACGGTCGAGTTCAATCGCGACCAAGGCTTTGGCATTACCTTGTACGTCGGCCAGCGTAAAGGCTCGGCCAGCACCTCGGCCAGCGGCGCGGACGCCATTCGCGAAACCGTCGCGGCGGCGCTGGCGATTGCCAGGCACACCTCCGAAGATGAAAGCTCGGGTCTGGCCGATGCCGCGCTGATGGCCAGGGAGCAGATGGATTTCGATCTGTATCACGCCTGGGACATCACCCCGGAGCAGGCCATCGAAAAGGCCCTGCTCTGTGAAGCCGCCGCGTTCGATGCCGACAGCCGGATCAAGAATGCCGACGGCACCACGCTCAGCACGCATCAAGGCTGTCGCGTCTACGGCAACAGCCATGGTTTCATCGGTGGTTATGCGTCGACCCGGCACAGCCTGAGCTGCGTCATGATTGCTGAAGGCGAAGGCCAGATGCAGCGTGACTACTGGTACGACGTGAGCCGCCAGGGCGAATTGCTCGCCGACGCGCAAAGCATCGGTCGCAAGGCCGCAGAGCGGGCAGCGAGCCGTCTGGGCGCGCGGCCAGTACCGACCTGTGAAGTGCCGGTGCTGTTTTCCGCAGAGTTGGCCGGTGGTCTGTTCGGCAGTTTCCTCGCGGCGATTTCCGGCGGCAACCTGTACCGCAAGTCTTCTTTCCTCGAAGGCGCCATGGGCCAGCGGCTGTTTCCGGAATGGATGACCATCGACGAGCGTCCGCACTTGATGCGCGCCATGGGCAGTTCGGCCTTTGACGGTGACGGTCTGGCGACTTACGCCAAACCTTTCGTCGAAGGCGGCGAGCTGGTTTCCTACATCCTCAGCACTTATTCGGGCCGTAAGCTCAACCTGCCAAGCACCGCCAACGCCGGCGGCGTGCACAACCTGTTCGTCACCCACGGCAGCGAAGATCAGGCCGCGCTGGTGCGTCGCATGGGGCGTGGCCTGCTGGTCACCGAGCTGATGGGCAGCGGTTTGAACATGGTCACGGGTGACTATTCCCGTGGCGCGGCGGGTTTCTGGGTCGAAAACGGCGAAATCCAGTTCCCGGTCCAGGAAGTCACCATTGCGGGCAACATGCGCGACATGTTCAAACAGATCGTCGCGGTCGGTAACGACCTGGAACTGCGCAGCAACATCCGCACCGGTTCGGTATTGATCGAAAAAATGACGGTCGCGGGTAGTTGATCCACCTCTCCCGAATGGCGGTGGCTCAGGCAGCGTTAACCTTCCGGATTTCGTTGTCAGGACCATCGCATTCGGGGACGAGTCCCCTCCTGTCGGTCGTTATATATTCGTCTCGCCAACAAGTTGGCTCACATCAAACAGGCTGGCCCGACCTGCGGCGTATCGTTCTTCGCGGGCAAGCCTCGCTCCAACAGATCTCTATCTAACTCCTCCTCAGGGTTGTTTTGATTCTCAATATCATTTAATAATGAATATCATTACGTAAATGAGACGAGTTTCATGCGTCCTGCCTTGCACGCGTTGCCGCCGCACCTGGAAAACTGGCGCGGCTTGAGCCTGAGAGTTCGTTGCGCCCTCGATCCCGACGAGCCGCGCTTGATCGACCATTACCTGGCCGAAGGGCGCTATCTGGCGCGTTTCACGGCCACCCCTCGCGTAATGATCGCTGAAACCTCCTTGCGTACCTTGCTGGATACGGCCCGCGACACGGTGCTGCCCTGGCATTGGCGCTGCTTGTGCGTCGATCAGGCCTGGCGCCCGTTGCGCGATCTTCAGGCGCTCGCCAAGTCTTGTGCCGAGCAGCAACGCTTCCATGCGCTGGCTCAGCAACTGGCGACCTGCGTGCTGCAACCCTCGATTTCTCTTACTGAACTGGTGCAAGGATATTCCGATGAGTAATACCCGTATCGAACGCGACAGCATGGGCCAATTGCAGGTGCCGGCCGAGGCTCTGTATGGCGCGCAGACTCAGCGTGCGGTGAATAACTTCCCCATCAGCAATCTGCGCATGCCGGCGCAATTCGTCCGGGCCTTGCTGCTCGCCAAAGCGGCTGCGGCCCAGGCCAATCTGGAACTGGAACAGATTTCCGAAGCGCAGAGCTCGGCCATCGTCACCGCCTGCCAGGACCTGTTGGCCGCGGATTACATGGCGCACTTCCCGGTGGATGTGTTCCAGACCGGCTCCGGCACCAGCACCAACATGAATGCCAACGAAGTCATCGCGACCCTGGCCAGCCGGGTGCTGGGCGAAGCGGTCAATCCGAACGATCACGTGAATTGCGGGCAAAGCAGCAACGACATCATCCCCACCACGATTCATGTCAGTGCGGCGCTGGCGTTGCACGAGCAACTGCTGCCGGCGCTAAGCCATCTGGTCGAAGTGATCGAACGCAAGGCAATCGAGGTTCATCCGTTCATCAAGACCGGCCGCACGCACCTGATGGACGCCATGCCGGTGCGCATGAGCCAAGTGTTGAACGGCTGGGCGCAGCAGATTCGCGCCAACATCGAACACCTGCAAGGTTTGCTGCCGAGTCTGCAAGCCCTGGCGCAGGGCGGTACGGCGGTGGGCACCGGGATCAACGCACATCCTGAATTCGCCAGGCGTTTCAGCACGCATCTGAGTCGTCTGAGCCATGTTGAATTCGTGCCGGGCAAGGATTTGTTCGCGCTGATCGGCTCGCAAGACACCGCCGTCGCGGTATCTGGCCAGCTCAAGGGCACTGCGGTGTCGCTGATGAAAATCGCCAACGATCTGCGCTGGATGAATTCCGGGCCATTGGCGGGCTTGGGCGAAATCGAGCTTGAAGCCTTGCAGCCGGGTTCATCGATCATGCCCGGCAAGGTGAATCCGGTGATCCCGGAAGCCACCGCCATGGTTGCTGCGCAAGTCATCGGCAACGACGCAGCCATCACCGTCGCGGGTCAGTCAGGCAATTTCGAACTGAACGTGATGTTGCCGATCATCGCCCAGAACCTGCTGAGCAGCATCGAGTTGCTGGCCAACTCCAGTCGTCTGCTGGCCGACAAGGCCATCGCCACCTTCAAGGTCAACGAAGCCAAGCTCAAGGAAGCGCTGTCGCGCAATCCGATCCTGGTGACCGCCTTGAATCCGATCATCGGCTACCAGAAGGCCGCCGAGATCGCCAAGACCGCCTACCAGCAAGGGCGGCCGATCATTGATGTCGCCCTTGAACACACCGACTTGCAGCGTAGCCAGCTGGAAACGCTGCTCGATCCGGAAAAACTGACCGCTGGCGGGATCTGACGCTTGCCAGCCACTGCTTGAGGAGTCGCGCCATGGAGCACTGGAAACGCACTATCGAACATGCCAATCGCTGTTTCAATCTCGGTGAGCTGGTTGACGCCCGCGAGTTGTATCTACAGGCGCTGGCGCTGGCTCAAGTGTTGTTCGACCGCTGGCCGAACCCTGACGAAGCCGTGGCGGCTTGCGTCATTTCCCATCACAACCTGGCCGACCTGCACCTGAGCCTGAAGCAGCCGGAGGAGAGCGCGGAATACCTTTGCGCAATCCACCAGCGTTTGCTGCATGTCATGCAGGACGCGCATTTCACGCCTGCGCTGCGCAAAGCGGCGCTGCGCCACAGCAGCAAAACTTACGCCGAATTGCTGACCTTCATCAGCGAGCACGGCGAATACCCTCGGACCCATCGGCTGCTGAGCAGCGGCGGCGAGCACGCGCGGGTGTCATTGCAGCGCAACGCCGCCACCACTTTCGGCCATTCCCACGGAGTACATTGATATGCCGTTTACCTTGCCTGCCTTGCCTTACGCCTACGACGCCCTGGAACCGCACATCGATGCGCAAACCATGGAAATCCACTACACCAAGCACCACCAGACCTACATCAACAACCTCAACGCTGCCGTCGAAGGCACCGAATATGCTGAATGGCCCATCGAGAAACTGGTGGCAGCGGTGCAGCAGTTGCCGGAAAAACTGCGCCCGGCAGTGATCAATCAGGGCGGTGGACACGCCAACCATTCGCTGTTCTGGGCGGTCATGACGCCAAAAGGCGGCGGCCTTCCTGAAGGTGAAGTCGCCAAGGCCATTGATGAGCAATTGGGCGGTTTCGAACAGTTCAAGGATGCGTTCACCAAAGCCGCATTGACACGCTTCGGCAGTGGCTGGGCCTGGCTGAGCGTGACCCCGGAAAACAAGCTGGTGGTCGAAAGCAGCGGCAATCAGGACAGCCCGCTGATGAACGGCAATACACCAATCCTGGGCCTGGATGTGTGGGAACACGCTTACTACCTGCGCTATCAGAACCGCCGCCCGGAATACATCAACGCGTTTTACAACGTCATCAACTGGGCCGAAGTCACCCGGCGTTACCAGGCCGCTCTGGCCTGATTATCCACTCTCGATCCAAGGCAGTTTATGCGCACGGAAATAGTCACGATCAGCAGCGGGCGGTTGTTTCGCCTGGCATTGGGTTCGATTCTGCTGCTGGCCGGCACGGCGCTGTTGGTCTCGCACGGTTTGAGCTGGCTGAGCCTGGAGCCGCGCCTGATGCGCGCCCTTGAAGGCGGCGCAATTTGCGCCTTGGGCACCGCGCTGGGCGCCGTGCCGGTGCTGGTGATTCGCAATATGCCGGTGGCGGTTTCCGATGGCCTGTTGGGTTTCGGTGCCGGAGTGATGCTGGCCGCGACGGCGTTTTCGCTGATCGTGCCGGGCCTGAGCGCCGCTGAAAGCCTTGGGTATTCTCCTTGGGGCGCGGGTGGGATGGTCGGCCTGGGAATCTTTCTTGGCGCGGTTGGCCTGTTCGTGGTCGATCACAGCGTCTCGAAAGGCTCGCCGCTCAGTAGCTCGGAGCTGCCGGTCATTGCGCCGCGCATCTGGCTGTTCGTCATCGCGATCATTGCCCACAACATTCCGGAGGGCATGGCCATTGGCGTCTCTGCGGGCGGTGGTCTGCCCGATGCCGACAGCCTGGCCATGGGCATCGCCATTCAGGACGTGCCGGAAGGGCTGGTGATCGCCCTGGTGCTGGCCGGTGCCGGGATGTCGCGCTTCAAGGCGTTCCTCATCGGCGCCGCCTCCGGTCTGGTGGAGCCGGTGTTCGCCTTGCTGTGCGCCTGGCTGGTAGGCATCGCCGAGTTGTTGCTGCCATTGGGCCTGGCCTTTGCGGCGGGTGCCATGTTGCTGGTGGTGACCCAGGAAATCATCCCGGAATCCCGCCGTAACGGGCACGAAAAGATTGCCAGCCTCGGGCTGATTTCCGGCTTTTGCCTGATGATGGTGATGGATACTGCCTTGGCCTGAACACCTGGTCGATCAATGCTTGCGGGGATTCGTCCCCCGGCGTTTGGAAAAACCCCTTATAATCCATGGTTTTTATCCTTCGACGCGAGAATGACCGTGAGCTTACCTGCCTGCCCAAAATGCAATTCCGAATACACCTACGAAGACGGTGCGATGCTGATCTGCCCGGAATGCGCGCACGAATGGTCCGCCGAAGGAACAGCCGAAGCTGCCGACGACGTCAAAGTCATCAAGGATTCAGTCGGTAATACCCTGCAAGACGGCGATACCGTCACCGTGATCAAAGACCTGAAAGTCAAAGGCTCCTCGCTGGTGGTCAAGGTCGGCACCAAGGTCAAGAACATCCGTTTGGTCGACGGCGATCACGACATCGACTGCAAAATCGACGGCATCGGCGCGATGAAGCTGAAGTCGGAGTTTGTGAAGAAGGGCTAAGCTTGCCCGGCGGTTGACGCTTTGCTGAGCTTCAACGCCGTCGCCGATGTGTAATCCGAAGTTCGCGAGGACTTCGGATTTTTCATATCCGGCGTACGGAGTTTGCAGATTTTTCCTTCAAGTGGCGTAAGTACAATACCTATTCGCGCTTTAGCGAGCCCACTTGAGTCGCGCGACGCTGCCTCAGGCAAATCCTGGATAGCCAATAGGGTCATTTTTGAAAAGGTTTGCGTTTGTAAGCGCCGCCGCCGAGCGGGAATACAAGGATCTGCCGGAAAATGTGCAGGATGAATTCGGCAAAGATCTGAGAAGGATTCAGTTTGACCAGGAACCACGACTGGCTATCAAGCAGCTTGTTGATTCCGTTGGCGCTGGCGTGATCGAGCTGATCATTAACGGCAGCCCGGCGTACCGCTGCCTTTATATCGCCAAATATGCCGACATGGTCGTCGTCCTGCACTCGTTCGTAAAAACGACGAATAACACCGATAGGCATGCGATGACGGTTGCTACGCTCCGGCTTAAGGAACTCAAAAGCGAGTTGCGAGGTATGGGATACCGGCTTTAAGCCTGCCTGGAAATCACAATTTGAGGTGAGGCATCGATATCCGACGCTGACATTGTGAAATTGGCGCGGAAGCCCAACCTGTCGAGCATGTCTATCATGGCGTCGATAGTGAATTTTTCGATTTTGCCGTTAGCCAGTTCCGAAACTCGCGACTGAGTCAAACCCAGCCTGACCGCCGCTTCGCTTTGCTTGAGACCCAACTTCTTGATGCAGTTGGTAATGAAGATTGAAAGATCCATCTTGAGTGCCATCTTGCTGGCAGCTTCTTCATCATGGGTCACGTGAAAAGGGCTGTCGTGAAATTGGAGCGCCATAACATGCCTCTACAGAATATCTTAAATTTAAGATAAAAGAGTAGCTTTGGATCCTCTTGTCGGTCAAGAGAATCTTCCGAATGGTCGGGCGACTTAGGGAAAGGGGGCGTAGGCATGCAGGCCAAGCTGTTGAAGGCCTAACGTTTCGATTCACTAAGCGCAAAAAGAGACAGCAAACCCAGATTCTTCCTTCAGGATTAACCGATATATTCCGTTGAGGTTATAATTCGGCTTCGCCATAGTTCATGGATGAACTGGGAAATAGAATACACAGACGAATTTGGCAGCTGGTGGGAGTGTCTGAGGACGAACGAGCAGTCGAGTGTCGAGGCGAGCGTAAGGTTGCTGGGGCAGTTCGGTCCCGCGCTTCGTTTCCCTCATTGCAGTGCTATCAAGGGCGCACGCCATGGCAACCTTCGAGAGTTACGCATACAGCACGGAGGTCGTCCGTTTCGAATCCTGTATGCCTTCGATCCAAGGCGCTGCGTTCTGCTGCTGATCGGAGGGGACAAGACCGGGCATAACCGGTGGTATATCGAATATGTGCCAATGGCCGAGCGACTGTATGACGAACATCTCGCCACGCTGCTTAACGAGGAACTGAACGATGGCTAAGAAATTTGCCGAGCTGCGGGCGCGCATGTCGCCGCAAGCGCTGGAGCTTGCCGACAAGCTCTACGAGCATCACTTGCAACAGATGCCGTTGCATGAGCTACGCCAAGCGAAGGCATTGAGCCAGGCAACCCTGGCGAAGACACTGCATATCAATCAAGCGGCGGTGTCCAAGATGGAGCGCCGTACAGACATGTATATCAGCACCCTGCGCAATTATATTCGGGCTATGGGTGGGGAGCTGGAGATCGTCGCTACCTTCCCGGACGGGCAGATAAAAATCGAAAATTTTGCGGGCTGAGCTGAGCTGAGTGCGCCAAGGCGCTAATCACTCACCCTCATCAAACTTGTTGTCAATCAGCTCGACCAGGCCAGCCAGCGCAGCGTCTTCCTGTTCGCCTTCGGTCGACAAGTGGATTTCCGTACCTTTGCCGGCGGCGAGCATCATGACCGCCATGATGCTTTTGCCATCGACCATGCTCTCGGGCGAACGGCCGACTCTGATCTGGCAAGGGAATCTTCCGGCCACGCCGACGAATTTGGCAGCTGCGCGAGCGTGCAGGCCGAGCTTGTTGATGATTGTTATTTGACGAGCGGGCATCGCAGTGGAAGTCCTTTCAGCTAAGGTCGCGGTGACGGACCTGAACATTCTTGAGGGATTGATGCAGGACCTGGCCGAGGCGCTCGGTCAGGTAAACAGAGCGGTGGTGCCCGCCGGTGCAGCCAATGGCAATGGTGACATAGGAGCGATTGCTGGCAGCGAAGCGGGGTAGCCATTTGTTGAGATAAGTGAAAATGTCCTGAAACATCTCTTCGACGTCGGGCTGCGCAGCGAGGTAGTCGATTACCGGTTGGTCAAGGCCCGATTGTTCGCGCAGTTCCGGCTTCCAGTAGGGATTGGGCAGGCAGCGAACATCGAAAACCAGATCGGCATCCACCGGCATGCCGCGCTTGAAACCAAATGACTCGATCAGGAACGCAGTGCCCGGTTCCGGCTTGTTGAGCAGACGCAGCTTCAAGGTGTCGCGCAGCTGATACAGGTTCAGGTGCGTGGTGTTGATCTTCAGGTCGGCCAGATCGATGATCGGGCCCAATAACGTGGTTTCGTCCCGAATCGCCTCGGCGAGCGAGCGATTTGCGGTGCTCAGCGGATGGCGGCGACGGGTTTCCGAGAAGCGCTTGAACAGGGTCGCTTCGTCAGCATCCAGATAAAGCACATCGCACTGAATATTGCGCGAGCGTACTTCTTCAAGCATCTGCGGGAAACGGGTCAGGTGACTTGGCAGGTTGCGCGCGTCGATGGAGACGGCGAGCAGCGGCTCGGCCAGCTCGGTATTGATCAGCGCGCGTTCGGCAAGCTCAGGCAGCAGGCCCGCCGGGAGGTTGTCAACGCAGTAGAAGCCGCTGTCCTCCAATACATCCAGGGCCGTACTTTTACCGGAGCCGGAACGGCCACTGACAATAATCATGCGCATGGTTAATGCCCGTTCTGCTCGTCCAGTACCACCTGATAAAGCGCTTCATTGCTATCAGCGCTGCGCAGACGGTCACGCACTTCTTTGCGATCAAGCATGCTGGCAATTTGGCGCAATAGCTCCAGGTGTGCATCGGTGGCAGCTTCCGGAACCAGCAGGACAAACAGCAGGTCCACAGGCGCACCATCAATGGCATCGAAATCAACAGGCGCTTTCAGGTGCAGCAACGCGCTGATGGGCGAGTGACACCCCTTCAGGCGACAATGAGGGATGGCGATTCCGTTGCCAAAGCCAGTAGAACCAAGCTTTTCGCGGGCGATGAGGCTGTCGAACACAACCTGCCAATCCAGATCAGGCACTTCTCTGCCGATCAGCCTGGCAATCTGTTCGAGTGCACCTTTCTTACTGCCGCCCGGCACGTTCACGAGTGAACGGCCGGGGGTCAGGATGTTTTCGAGTCGGATCATGTGTGGGGGTATCAGCGAGCCGTCGCACCCTGAAGGTGGCCGATCTGCTTTTCCTTATGCTTGAGCAATTGTCTGTCTAGCTTGTCGGTCAGAAGGTCTATCGCCGCGTACATGTCGTCATGTTCCGCATTGGCGACTACCTTCGCGCCGGGGATATGCAGGGTGGCTTCGATTTTCTGTTTCAGCTTCTCGACCTCCATGATGACCTGCACATTGGTTATCTTGTCGAAGTGGCGCTCCAGCTTCCCGAGTTTTTCGGTGATGTAGGTGCGCATGGCGTCGGTCACATCCAGTTGATGTCCACTGATGTTGACTTGCATACCGCTTTCTCCTTATTGCCAGTGCATAAAGAGGCAGGCTGTTGCCTGCCACTGGAACGCTTTGGCCGGCAGCTGGGGCTTGGGTAAAAACGACTGCGGAGTGTGCGCGCCACGTCTTTACCCTTGCCGGGTCACATCAGTCGCTTGCGTTCGCTAGATGGCGCAATGCCCAGTGATTCGCGGTATTTAGCAACTGTGCGACGAGCTACCTGAATGCCTTGTGCCTCCAGTAAACCAGCGATCTTGCTGTCACTCAACGGCTTTTTCTGATTTTCGGCGGCAACCAGTTTTTTGATGATCGCGCGAATCGCCGTGGACGAACACTCACCGCCCTCGGACGTGCTTACGTGGCTCGAAAAGAAATATTTCAGTTCGTAGATACCGCGCGGCGTATGCATGAATTTTTGCGTGGTCACGCGGGAAATCGTCGATTCGTGCATGCCGACCGCTTCAGCGATGTCATGCAGGACCAGCGGCTTCATCGCTTCATCGCCGTATTCCAGGAAGCCGCGCTGATGCTCGACGATCTGCGTGGCAACCTTCATGAGCGTTTCGTTGCGGCTCTGCAGGCTCTTGATGAACCAGCGGGCTTCCTGCAACTGATTGCGCATGAAAGTGTTGTCGGCGCTGGTGTCGGCGCGGCGGACGAATCCGGCGTATTGCGGATTGACGCGCAGGCGCGGGACCGACTCTTGATTGAGCTCCACCAGCCAGCGTTCGTTGTCCTTGCGCACAATGACGTCCGGGACGACGTATTCGGCTTCGGCGGATTCGATTTGCGAACCCGGCCGTGGGTTGAGGCTCTGCACCAGTTCGATCACCTGGCGCAGCTCGTCTTCCTTGAGCTTCATGCGGCGCATCAGCTGGCCGTAATCGCGGCTGCCCAACAGGTCGATGAAGTCACTGACCAGGCGTTGCGCCTCGGCAAGCCAGCGGGTCTTGGCAGGCAGTTGACGCAATTGCAGCATCAGGCATTCGCTGAGGTTGCGCGCGCCGATACCGGCAGGTTCAAACTGCTGGATGCGGTGCAGAACGGCTTCGATCTCGTCGAGCTCGATGTCGAGTTCGGGATCGAAGGCGTCGAGAATTTCTTCGAGTGTTTCGTCCAGATAACCCTGATTGTTGATGCAGTCGATCAGCGTAACGGCAATCAGGCGATCAGTGTCGGACATCGGCGCCAGATTCAGCTGCCAGAGCAAATGGCTCTGCAGGCTTTCCCCGACGGATGTGCGAGTGGTGAAGTCCCATTCGTCGTCGTCATTGCTGGGCAGGCTGCTGGCGCTGGTCTGATAGACGTCTTCCCAGGCAGTGTCCACCGGCAGTTCGTTGGGAATGCGCTCGTTCCAGTCGCCTTCTTCCAGGTTGTCGACCGTCGGGGCGGATTCCTGATAGGTCGGCTCCTGAACATCAGGGTTGGGCTTTTGCTCGATGTTGTCAGCCAGCGGATCGGCGTTGTCGAAATCCTCGCCTTCTTCCTGGCGTTCCAGCATAGGGTTGGATTCCAGCGCCTCCTGAATCTCCTGTTGGAGATCCAGAGTCGAAAGCTGGAGTAAGCGGATGGCCTGTTGCAGCTGCGGCGTCATCGTCAGCTGCTGGCCCATTCTCAGGACTAGCGATGGTTTCATGGCTGGGGCTAACACCTTATTCGCCGGCGCACATGCGCCATCCACTATCAGGGCGCCGGGGCGCCTACATAAGCAAATTATATGCCTGAAACCGAAGTGTTTGCCTAGAGTGTGATGGCAATTAAAGCTTCATCATCGAAAACACTCTGGCATTGCTCGCTTCGGGAAGCGAGACACCGCAGCAATTACAGGCGGAACTCGTGACCGAGGTAAACCTCTTTCACCAGCTGATTGGCCAGAATGGTTTCCGAATCGCCTTCGGCGATCAGTTGCCCATCGTTGACGATGTAAGCGGTTTCGCAGATATCCAGGGTTTCGCGAACGTTGTGATCGGTGATCAGAACGCCGATACCCTTGGCTTTCAGGTGATGAATGATCTGCTTGATATCACCTACCGAAATCGGGTCCACGCCGGCGAACGGTTCGTCGAGCAGGATGAATTTCGGCGAAGTCGCCAGCGCGCGGGCGATTTCCACACGACGACGTTCACCGCCGGACAGGCTCATGCCCAGGTTGTCGCGGATATGGCTGATGTGAAATTCCTGCAACAGGCTTTCCAGTTCCTTGCGACGCGCGGCGCCGTCCAGCTCCTTGCGGGTCTCAAGGATCGCCATGATGTTGTCGGCGACCGAAAGCTTGCGAAAGATCGACGCTTCCTGGGGCAGATAACCAATACCTGCGCGCGCGCGGCCGTGCATGGGCTGATGGCTGACATCCAGGTCATCGATCAGGACACGGCCCTGATCGGCCTGAACCAGGCCGACGATCATGTAGAAGCAGGTTGTCTTGCCGGCACCGTTAGGCCCGAGCAGGCCAACGATTTGGCCACTGTCGATCGACAGGCTCACATCGCGTACGACCTGACGGCCCTTGTAGCTTTTAGCCAAATGCTGGGCTTTCAGCGTCGCCATTTACTGGGCCTTCTGCTGGTCGGTTTTCTTTTTCGGCTGGATAACCATGTCGATGCGCGGACGAGGTGTGGTGACCTTGTTGCCATTGGCACGGCCGGCGCTGACGATCTGCTTCACGGTGTCGTAGACGATTTTCTCGCCTTCGGACGTGTTGCCATCATTGATGACCTTGGCCTTGTCGATCAATACGATGCGATCCTGCGCCGCGTAGTATTGAATGGTAATGGCGTAGGCCTGAACGATTGGCTTGTCCACCGACGGCTTCTGCTCGTAATAAGCCAGGTTGCCAACGGAGGTGAACACGTCGACTTCGCCCTGAGCGTTACGGGTAATGGTCACGGTGTTGCCGGTGATCTTCATCGAGCCTTGCGTGATGATGACGTTGCCCTTGTAGGTGGCCACGCCTTTTTTGTCATCAAGCTGCGCGTCGTCAGACTGAATGTGGATCGGTTGATCGCGGTCAGTCGGCAGGGACCAGGCGCTCGCGCTTCCCAGTGCTGCGCCCAGGCCGAGCAATAAAGGAAGGGTTTTAACGAGCCTCATACTGTCCTCTTACGTTGGACAGCAGGTCCATCCTGCCGTCGTTCAAATACGCTTTCATTCCCTTGGCCGTGGTCACACCGCCCGCGCCGTCGATTCTAACGGCTTGCTCGGTCTGCGCATATTGCTTCTGTGGGAATACGGTCATTCGACTACTGGTGATAATGGTCGTACGGTTTTTATCATCGGTTCGTGCTACGCGAACCGAATCGATCAATTCGACCTGAGTGCCGCCGGGGGAAACTTCACCCTGCTTGCTCTGGATGTGCCATGGATAAAGTGTGCCGCGAAACATTTGCAGGTCCGGCGTGGTCAGCAGCGTGACGTCGGTGGCCTTGAGGTGCTCGACCTTGTCCGCCGTCATCTCGTACTGCAGCTTGCCATCCGGCAGGTACTGAACGCTGTGGGCGTTGATCGCGTAGAAATCGATGGCGCTTTCGTCCACCGACGTCACGGGCTGATCCATGAAGCTTTCAGGGCTGATGTTCCAATAGCCGGCAGCGGCGAGCAGCACCGCCAATACGCCGAAGATCAGAAACGAGCGAATTTTTTTACTGAACATAAATGGCTTCTATAAGTAGGCGGCGTGGGCTGCTTCAAGGTTGCCCTGGGCGCTGAGAATCAGTTCGCAGAACTCGCGAGCCGCGCCTTCGCCGCCACGTGCCTGGGTAACGCCATGAGCGTGCTGCCGGACAAAACCGGCAGCATTGGCAACGGCCATGCCCAGTCCGACACGACGGATGACTGGCAAGTCTGGCAGATCATCCCCCAGATAAGCGACCTGTTCGTAACTCAAATTGAGCTGGCCGAGCAATTCATCCAGCACGACCAGTTTGTCTTCGCGACCCTGATACAGGTGCGCGATGCCCAGATTGCTGGCCCGCCGCTCGACAACCGGGGTCTTGCGGCCGCTGATGATAGCAGTGGTAACGCCGGAGGCGATGAGCATCTTGATGCCCTGGCCGTCCAGCGTGTTGAAAGTCTTGAACTCGCTGCCGTCTTCCAGGAAGTAAAGGCGGCCGTCAGTCAGCACGCCATCGACGTCGAAAATCGCC
>Ga0247814_10000644_pt1 | contig 25764 bp, 22 predicted proteins | sample UWRJL179409R1_FD_179947 | JGI IMG/M metagenome (GOLD analysis project Ga0247814, IMG submission 179947) | Plant litter microbial communities from Arlington Agricultural Research Station in Wisconsin, United States - UWRJ-L179-409R-1 | ecosystem: Environmental > Terrestrial > Plant litter >... | reverse complement strand
ATCAGGTATGACATTTCAATCAGGATATGTTTACCTGGAAATACCAGCAGTCCTTCTCTCACTACAAACTCACTGTCGGCCATATATTCTGCCGCAGCATTGATTTCGATACTTAGATTTTGATTTTTTACTTCCTCCTGAACTGTTTTCAAGACAGGAAGGATTGTTTCAGGCGTATTGGGATATAAATCCTGAAAAATATGCGGGGTACAAACCAGCCTGTTAAAGCCTAATTCCTGCATTTCGTGAATGTAACCTAAAGACTGTCCGATTTCTTTAGATCCGTCATCAATACCAGGTAGAATATGTGAGTGAATATCAACTCCCAGCCACTCTATGTCAGTTATTTTGTTTTTCTTATGAAAGAAATCGAACATATAATTTTTTAAGTAAAATTGAAATCTATACACATTTAGTCATACATCGCCCTTACTAATGTACTTTCCTAAGATAAGTTATTATTATAAAGTATAAAATACCACTTATTAAAATTGTACGTTATCTTTATATTATCCTATGATTAAATAGATTTAAAACAGCATCCAAAACAAGCGTTAGAATAGCTGCTATACAGCTATCGAAAAACATTGATTCAAAATGAAAACGCTAAATTAAAACCTTTATTATATCAATTATGTTACAATAAATTGAAATTACAGATTTTATAAGGCTAAAAACAGCAAAATATTACCTAAAAATTCCCAAATACTGATAAATATTAAATTTACTAAAACGAACCAAATACTATATTCGTCAAAATTCCAGTTAACAGTCTTAAACTATAAATAAATAGGTTGAATTACTCATTATAATGATTGTAATTCCATCTTAAGTGACCTATTTAGCACTGTGTATCAATTATGATACCAATTAATGACCAATTCACAACCTTTGGCTCTGAATAAAATTCACACAATTACACAATACTGTGTATCAGTAATTTACATTGAAGATAGTGTATTTATTACAATTACTACCAATAAATTTATTTGTAATATATTAGAGCAGAAGCACTTCAGCTAGTTTTTAGAACAATGTTAAGGAAGATTATTCCGGAAAAACAAACGGGTGTTCAATTTTATAGTCAGATGTGACTATAATCATTGCAGACTAGAGAAAGATTGCCGCTAATTTTCTAAAGTATTAATGCATGGCCTCAGCAGACAGAAAAACTGTCATAAAGAAGAGTAGATGTTATGAAGGATTTTAATTTTTAATATCCAGACTTTCAAAAACAGAGTTTTTACTTTTAAACTCTTTTACCAAAGCTTTCATATTCGTTACCACCTGCAGGTCGTCGCAGCGTTGCGCATGCTCTATCAGATTATAGATTTGTTTTTGCACATCATCAAATGCATATTCCCTTACCTTGCCAATCATGATCTTCTCATGGTGCGTGGGCATCGTATTCTCATTATCATTCAATAATTCCTCAAAAAGCTTTTCTCCCGGACGAAGTCCTGAATACTCAATCTGAATGTCCTGATTAGGCACCAGGCCGGCTAGCAAGATCATTTTCTTAGCCAGATCAATAATTTTGACAGACTTGCCCATGTCAAACACAAAAATCTCCCCTCCAGATCCCATGCAACCTGCCTCCAATACCAGGCGACAAGCTTCCGGTATAGTCATGAAATAACGCGTAATTTCCGGATGTGTCACTGTGATAGGACCGCCTTTTTCAATCTGCTGTTTGAACCTTGGTATCACAGAACCATTAGACCCCAGCACATTTCCAAAACGTGTGGTAATGAATTTAGTAATTGGTTTTACATCCAGCTCATTGATATAACTCAAACCGTTACTGAAGATATGATTGTTATTATGCAATGAGTTATTTAGTGATTGTACGTAGATCTCGGCAATACGTTTTGACGCCCCCATAACGTTTGTCGGATTAACCGCCTTATCCGTAGAAATCATTACAAATTTCTGCACACCATGTTGCACTGCCTTATCAGCAATAGTCTTGGTGCCTAAGACATTTGTTTTAATCGCCTCACAGGCATTATCTTCCATCAAAGGTACATGTTTGTAAGCACCAGCATGATAAACGTAATGAGGCTTTAATGTGCTGAATAAATGCTCCATTCTGCGCTCATCCCTAACATCCCCAATAAAAGCGTGGAAATTCTTGTTTTTAGTCGTTTCTGTCATTTCAAGATATAACTCATGTAACGCAGATTCCGATTGATCACAGAGAATGATCAATCCCACATCAAACTTAGCGAGCTGCCTTACAATCTCAGAACCAATGGAACCCGCAGCGCCCGTAATTAAGATTCTTTTGTTCTGTAACTGTGCTCCTATTCCTTCAATATCAATATGGATAGGTTTACGATTTAACAAATCTTCAATATTTAAGTTCTTGATCTGCGTAGTTTGTATCTTACCATCAGTCCACACATTAGGTGGCGGAATATTCAAGACTTTAATCCCATGCTCCAGACAAACATCAACAATCTGCTCTTTACGCTCCGAAGGAATGGTATATGAAGCAAAAATGATTTCATCCAGTTGATGTTTCACAATCAGATCAATCAGGTTGCTCGCATCCAGAATTTTGATCCCATCAATAGTTTTACCCATTTTCCGCTGATCATCATCCACAAAAGCAATGATCATTTTATTGACATTTGGGTCGTGGTCGAAAGTACGTTTAGTAGCAACCCCTGCTTCACCTGCACCATAAATCATTACACGGACAGTATCTAAACGCAGGTTTTTGATATACATGAAAAAGTATTTCACTAATACTCTATAGGTAATTAAGATCACAAAACTTGTGAGCCCATTAATCACTAAAACACTATTGGGAATCAGCGCATGATTGCCAAAAGCAACAAATCCCATATTTATTAAAAAGAATGTGCCATTAGATACAATAACCGCATATAGAATTCTGAAGGAATCCTGCGCACTCGTATATCGGATAATACCTGAAAAGGTTTTTACAACAATAAAAACTAATGTACTGATCACCGTTGTGATTAATACATTCCGGCTAAATTCTAAATAGTCTAGTGTAGATAGATCAAAATTACGTTTGATCAGGTACGCTATGGCCAAAGAAACGAAACAGATCGTTAAATCTAATGTGAAGATTATCCACCTGGGTACTATATTTATCTGGTTGAACAAGATGTCGTAGTTTTAGTAACGGCAAATTTAATCAAATAATCATACCAAGCATCAACACAGGATATCATTTATACACTCAAATTATTTATTAATATACTAAATATTGTTTAATACTCATTAAACCGATTTATCAGACAAAATATAACACTCAAATTATATTTTCAGGTTTATTCCTAATTCTATTTCAAGAAGTTAAAACGCAAAAAAACCGCTCATTCAGAAGGCTTGACCTAAAAAATGAACGGTTTTTTTATACAGTATGTATACTATTCGAAGTTATTGAGTGTCTTGAAACCTCCAACTTTCAAATGCTCGTCTTTTTTCATCAGTTCTAAATCAGCCTGCATCATATCTTTAACCAGAAGCGGTAAATCATATTTCGGCTCCCAACCTAATTTAGTTTTTGACTTTGTAGGGTCCCCTAATAATAAATCCACTTCCGTAGGGCGGAAATAAGCTGGATCCACTTTTACCACTTCCATTCCGATTGTTAATGCTTCTGTATTTAATCCCAACTCAGCGGCAATGGTCTCATCAATCGCAGCAATCACTCCAGTTTCCTCTGCACCTTCACCACTAAAAGCAACGGTAATTCCCAGTTCCGCAAAACTCATTTTTACAAAATCACGTACAGTAGTGGTTACACCTGTAGCGATTACATAATCTTCTGCTACATCCTGTTGTAAGATTAACCACATGGCTTCAATGTAATCCTTTGCATGGCCCCAGTCGCGTTGTGCAGACAGGTTACCCAGGTACAGACATTTTTGCAATCCTAATCCAATTTTTGATGCCGCTCTTGTAATTTTACGCGTCACAAAGGTCTCCCCCCTTAAAGGACTTTCATGATTAAACAAAATCCCATTACACGCAAACATGTTATAAGCTTCCCTGTAATTCACTGTAATCCAGTAGCCATAAATCTTAGCTACGGCGTAAGGAGAACGCGGATAAAACGGTGTCGTTTCACTCTGTGGAACTGCCTGTACCAAACCATAAAGTTCAGAAGTTGAAGCCTGGTAAATTCTTGTTTTTTCCTGCAATCCCAATATTCTGATTGCCTCCAATAATCTTAATGTACCAATACCATCTGCATTAGCAGTATATTCCGGCATATCAAAACTTACCTTTACATGGCTCATCGCCGCAAGGTTATAAATTTCATCAGGCTGTGTCTCCTGGATAATACGGATTAAGTTTGTTGAATCCGTCAAATCACCAAAATGTAATTTGAAATTCACCCCATTTTCATGTTGGTCCTGGTATAAATGATCGATCCGTTCTGTATTGAACATGGAGGATCTTCTTTTCAAACCATGAACAAAATATCCTTTTTTTAATAAGAATTCCGCTAGATAGGCACCATCCTGGCCCGTAACACCTGTTATAAGAGCAACTTTCATTGATTAATATTTATAAGTAGATTAAATGAAAATATAAATTGTTTTAGCAGTATTAAGCAAATTCATCACCACACGCGGTAACGATCGCTTTAGACACTTCTTTTATTTCCTGTTCTGCAGCCTTGGGGTAAATCAGCAGTACCTTACCATCATCCACTACGATGTAATTATCCAGTCCTTTGATCACCGCTACTTTGTCCTTAGGGATCTGAATCATACAATTTGTAGTTTCAGCAAGATTAACAGCATTGCCCGAAAAAACATTGTTATGCTCATCCTTTTCAATTACCTCATACAAAGATGCCCATGTGCCTAAGTCAGACCAGCCAAAGTCGCCAGGAATCGTAAATACGTTCTCTGCTTTTTCCATGATCGCATAATCAATCGAAATATTGTCAGAAAGCGGATAATTTATAGATATAAAAGATTTCTCATCGGAGGTATTGTAACATGATTTCCCTTTTTCAAAGAGTTCAAATATGGCAGGAGAGTGTTTAGCTAATGCACTTAATATTGCATTCACGCTCCAAACAAAAATCCCGGCATTCCAAAGGTAGTCTCCACTCGCCACAAACTCTTGTGCTTTCTCCAGATCCGGTTTTTCAAGGAAATGCAATACACTATGCACACCGTTCAGATCCTGTTTATCATAATTGATGTAACCATATCCTGTATCCGGCCTTGTCGGACTAATACCTAAAGTAACCAGCGCATCATTTTCCTGCACAAAAGCCAGGGCTTCTTCTACCTTCTCCAGGAAAACCCTTTCATTCAAAATCAAGTGATCAGACGGAGCAACAACAATATTCGCCGCAGCATTCAGTTGTTTGATTTTAAACGAAGCATAAGCAATACAGGGAGCTGTATTGTTGCGACTTGGTTCAGAGATGATGTTCTCTTTTGGCAGATCCGGCAGCTGATCAGTAATCAGACCTGAATATTGTTCATTTGATAAGATGAAAATATTCTCTTTCGGACAAACGTTCAGGAAACGTTCGTGTGTCAATTGTAAAAGTGACTTTCCGATACCAAGAATATCAATAAACTGTTTTGGAAAGTTGTTACGGCTTTTTGGCCAGAAACGGCTGCCAACTCCACCAGCCATGATTAATACATAAGTGTCCTTCATAGAAATAGCAATTGTTTAATACCTTTTATTTACAATAAGTAAATCTAACGAATCTCAATATATGACAATAATAACAAATTATTAACTATACTTTAAGTTTGCGCGCATTTTGGCTTTTCTTTTGCTATATAATAACGTCAAGAATTGCTAAAATAATACTTTAACCAAATATTTATCTTTTTATATCCTTAAAACTCTCAACAATGACAAAAACTGTAGGACAAAAATTAAAAGTATTACGTCAAACTCAGTGTTTAAGTCAGAAATTCATTGCCGACAGACTTAACATTTCTGTTCCAGCCTATTCAAAGATTGAAACAGGAGGTACAGACATTACTTTCAGCAAATTACTATTAATTGCCAACATTTTCAGTATATCTATCATTGATTTGTTGAAAATCGGCGAAAAAGATAGTGAAGATGAAGAATTTCCTGATTTAAAAAAACAATTAGCCAACTTAACTGATGCTTACAATTTGCAGCAAAAGAAGATTATTGAACTACATGAGGCAATCAGGGCAAAAAAATCTTAGTCCGCAAAATGAATAAGAAATTCTATCTTCTTATTACTAAAATCGATGACTGCGGGGAATATAATACTCGAATAGCGAACTGTATTACGTTTCCCAAATTACTCAAATAATAGAAATGAACATATAACATGTATATGTTCATTTTTAGTCAAATATTGGACACGTACGCATTTCCTGTTCAGCACGCTATGCTCAATCTTATTAAGAGTCTATTGCTCTTTACAAGTCGGTATATAATTGTCTGAATGTACTTCTCAAACCAATAGTAAATAATCCAGTATTAGTTGAAGATACCGCATTAGATTCCTTTCTGAATATACCACCCAATTCTATACGCAGATTGTACTTTGGATTAAGGACATAAGCTACTTTTGCTTCACCATAATATAGATCTGTGGCTAAGCCCTGACCAATCTTATTCCCATAATCTGATACTCGTACATTATAAGATTTAAAGATATCTCCCCCATAATTTTGTCCTTCAGAATCCAGGCCCTTCTTCGCATACATTAACTCACCACTAAAATCCAATCTTTTGTAGGTATAATTCAAAAGCCCTACAAATTCTCTGTAATTTGCCCCTAACTGGTTAGCCAATGGCTGGTTCATTGAAGCATAATTGGATACCCGGTCAAAATGCGCGTAAGTATATGGCCTAGCTGTATTAAATTCAGCCAGGTAATTTAAACCTTTTACCTTTATCAGATCAGAACCTCGCACCCCAATTTGGATAGCATTTTTATTTGCCCAATAACCAGTCCCTTTGAAAAATTCCTTAGCGGTAAATTCATCAAACATGAATTGACCATAAACAGTGGTATGATCAAATACTTCATATTTTAAATTAAAACCTATACGCATTTTATCCGGAGATGTAGTGTTTGCACTTTCGACAGAACGCAGGAATACAAATGGATGAGCATAATTGAAATCAAATCCACGTTTACCTTCCGGTTCTGCATCAGCCCAGGTTACTGCCTGGAAGAAACCTGCAGAAAATCTTTTGGTCACATTCCAATCAATATAATGTGCCGCCATCCACTTTCCCCGGTCACCCAACCTCCTGTCTTCTGTTAAACGCTCCGCTCCCGGATCCAGCATATAAGCATAGATCGTTTGGTATTGAACGTTACCTAACGTAGCACGAACTCTAAGAAACGAATATGGAGCTGTATTATCACTTAGAAGTACTGAACGGTAACCATCACCAATGAAGTTCTTATCACGTCCGAGAGTAAGATTTAAATGTTTATTAGGCGTATAAGATATTAATGCAGTAGCATATGAATAATCCTTTGTGCGATTATTCAACTTATCTCCTCCAGCTTGTCCGGGAATAACCTGATTTTGCTCTACGAAATTAGTATAATAGTTAGCAAATACACCCTGGTTTTCATACGCACTTGTATAAAAAGAAAATTTAGACCCCACATTACCTCCAAATTGAAAACCACGTGTATTTAACCAGATATTTTTCTTATCTCTCACATCCCGACCAATCATCATATCAGGAAGGAAATCCGCATAAACATTATAATCATCACCAGTAAAATTTAACAAATGTTCCTGAGTAATTTTCCTTCTTACCCAACTCCGGTGACCGACTGAATCAACCCCCATATTCATCAGTTCACTATAACGTCCAACTAAAGTTGAATCATCACTATAAAATCCCTTGACAGAACTATGGAAATTAGTATTCACATCGTAAACAGAATTATTGAATTTCTGATAGTATTGGTAGGAATAAGGTAAAATCTGATTAGGGGTCTGCTCCTGCGCAGCCGCTGTAAGAACGAAAAGTCCAAGAACTAACTGGAGTATGATTTTTTTCATATGATGTGCATTAAGCAATTTTAGTTCCAAATAACCTCCTGGAACCTTCTGTAGAGAAGCGTATCGCAATAAAAATCATTGCACATAATAGTAAGGTTATAAATTGTGCAAATATTGAATTAGGCATAAATAATATTATTACACCGTTCATCAACAACTGTGTCAATGCATAGAAAGATGAAATTAATAAGTGAGGAACTTTTCTTTCATTAGCCCAATATTGATAAAAATGGCTTCTATGTGCGTCAAAAATATTTTCTCTTCTCATCAGCCTAAATAAAATTGTCGACACTGAATCAAGACCATATAATAATAAAAGCAATAAGTAGCCGAAGTTTTCTGTTTTGAGTATGAGGCTCAATAAGAGAAACATAATAATGAAAGCAAGACTTACACTGCCAACGTCACCAGCAAAACACTTAGCTTTAACTCTAAAATTAAAAATATTAAAAACAACTATTGAAATAATGGAAGTGATTAAAAGGCTCGATTCTATAAATTCAATCTGAAAAGTATTTATGTAAAGCAAAGAACTGAGTGTTATTAAAGCATAAGCTCCAGTAATACCATTAATTCCATCCATAAAATTTATTGCATTAATACATCCGATAACAAGTATCATTGCCAAAAAAATCCAATAAAATGGAAGGTTAAAAAGTCCCAATTCAGAGAACATGAATGCAGTACTACCTAGATGAAATATCAACCTTATTTTATTACTTACTGGCTTTATGTCATCCAAAAAGCTAATAAAAGAAATCGCAGCTAATCCTAATAGAAAATACACATCTTCAAACCCGAAATAAAACGGATATATGAGAAGAGCGATAGCGAAAATAATACCACCTCCGCGAAGTACTAATATTGTGTGGGAACTTCTGTGGTTTGGTTGGTCAATAATGTTGAAGTGGCTAGCTATTTTAAAATAGATGAGTTCAACTAAAATTAACAGAATGAAAATTGTAAATAAATGTACTATTGTCATATTTCATCAATTGATCTAAATGATAAAGCTGTTTTACCCATGCCTTCTCTGGCGGTAACCGGAAATGACGTATCGAGTGCAGATTTCAGTTTTTGATTACTCACAATATAACTTTCTGTCAGCTTATTTAAACGTTCAGTATTAAGTGGAAGGTTTATCAAATCTCCTAGTTTAGCAAGTAGTCTTACAAGTTTAATTGGAATAAACCACAATCGTGATTTGCTGTTCAGTTTGGAGGATAAGATTGAAACAACTTCATTAGTTGAAAGGGCATCATCATCCGCCAAGTTATAAGTTCCACTAGGTATTGAGTCATTCATTATTAACTCTTTTATTGTAAAACAGAAATTATCAATACTTAAGTATGAACGTTTATTATCAAACGAGGCTAAGGGATACGGAATTCCTTTTTGCACAAATTTATAAAGTAAATTCAGATTGCCTTTATTTCCTGGACCATGAATCATACAGGGACGTAATATATAGTAAGACTTACCAATTGGCAACTTTTGCTTCCGAATGTAATCTTCAGCCATTAATTTTGATTTACCATAATGGGTCTTCGGATCTGGTGTTATATCTTCATCTAGAATTCCTGTAACACAATCAGCAACAGCCTTGACAGAACTTATAAAAATAAATTTTGATGCTTGTGAGATCAAAAACTGATCATACAACTGCTTAGTTATGTCGAAATTAATATCATAGTAACTTTGTGAATCAGAAACACTTTTCAAATCGTGCGCTTTTCCAGCGAGGTGAATCACCATATTTGAATCAGTGAATAAGTCAATTCTAATATGGCCTAGGTCATTCCTATCCATTGAGTAGATATCTAAATTACTAAGATATTTAAGTAAGTTTTGTCCTACAAAACCAGACGCACCTGTTAATAATATTCTCATTGATTTAAAGTCCCAAAATTTTTTTTCCAATCTCATCCCAAATTTTGCGTTGCTCAAAATTTTCTTCAACAAAATTACGCCCTTTCTTACCATGCCGATAGGCTAATTCCGGATCTTCAAGGTATGTCTTTATTTTTTTGGCAATATCCAGCGGTTCTAAATCTATAAACATACCTGTTTCGTTTTCTACAATAGAATCCCTACATCCAGTGGACCTAGTTGTCAGCACTGGGAGTTCCATAGATGAGGCCTCCAAAACGACTGTAGGAAATCCTTCTCTATAAGACGGCAGAATAAATATATCCATCAAACAGTAAAATGGAGTTATATCATTAATTAAGCCTGTATGAACAATGCTCGGTGTATTGAGAATATACTGTTGTAATTTTTCTGATATTGAGTCCCGTTCCTCAAATGGGCCAACAAGTAAAAGCATGATCTTTTCATCAGTTTTAAGCAAAAGCTGCCATGCAGATATTAGTTCACAAATGCCTTTATCATTTACTAGTCGACCAACAAAACCAATGACACGCATATCATCAGTGATCGAGAATTTATTTCTTAAGTCTTTAATAAGTGACTCACTGACTCTTCTATTATCAAACCTATCAATATCAATTCCATTACAAGTTCCTTTATTTAGAATTAAATTCTTACTCGGCCTGCTAAGATGCTCGTTATGTGATATATTAAGTACAGATGGACTTACACAAACAACTTTTGTGGCTAAAAATCCTGTGAACCTTTCAACTGTCTTCAAAATCTTCCTTTTAAATCCTTTAGAGGTTTCAAACATTATACCATGACGGAAATAAATCCTATTTTCTGTTCCGGCCAAATATGCAGCAATTGTTCCTATTAGCCCACCTTTTGGAGTGTGACTAACCACTAAATCAAATTTCTCTGCCTTGATATACTTCGTGAGAAGATACACCGCTTTTATATCTTCCAATAAAGAAATTTCTCTTAAAATATTAATGCCATAAGCTATAAATTTTTTTTGCTCCGAGTATGCCTGTAAGTGTGCGGAATTCTGACATGCAACATAATATTTTACACCCTTATTTGAAAAATAGTCAAATTGCTCCCCTATATAATATGGGAGCACAAAAGAAATATTAACTACGTGGAGTACTTTCATAAATTAGTTTTCTTGTTAAGGCTATTATCAAATTCATCTATCATATTCTATAGCAATTCCTGAATCAAAGAATCTGCAAATATTTGTCTGTTCTTGAAGGTCTTTTGAGCATTAAAAGACAGTCGCTTACATAATTCCTGGTCATCTAAAACATTTTTCATCTTTGAAAAGACAATGTTTGTACTTGAATTATCAGAAAACACTAAATGTACAGCAGATATAAGATCTTTCGAGTAGTTGGGTATTTCTCCTACAGGTGTTACGAAGCAAATCAGTCCATATTGCATAGCCTCTACAATACTCATCGCCATTCCTTCATTTATACTAAATTGAACCAATCCATGGTATTCATTCAGAATGACAAATCTTTCAGATGGTGATATTTCTCCTTTGATAGTAACAAATTGCTCTAGCTTATTACTGCTTATAGCCGATACAACATCTTTAAGAGACCCATCATCTCTACCATAAATGTCCAAAGTTACGTTTAATCCTCGTTCACGTAAATATTTTATTGATTTTATTGCTAATGGAACGTTTTTAACAGGGTTTAGTCTACCCAAAAATACTAACTTGATACGGGTTCCTTTTTCTAAAAACAATTCCTTAAGCAAAATTGGAGTTTCATTTGTCAAAAATGAAATAATTCTGCTATTAGCTCCCGATTTTAACTTTTCAACAAATTCACTAGATGAAGACGAGTCCGTCAATACAACGTCTGCTTTTTCAATTGCTTTGATTGTAAAAAAAGCATCTAGACGATGAAAAAACCTAGTATTATGAATAAATGCAAAATATTTTACACGTGGTTTAAATATTTTAATAATCATACCTAACATGGATCCTCTCCAAAGAGATGATACTATTATGTCAGGCTTTAATTTCAAAATATAAATAATTAAGTAAGGAATTATCAGCGGATATAGTAATAGACTAAAGTTAAATTTATAAAAGACTTGTCTTTCAGAACTTGTTAAGGTACCAAGAAGCATATCATCTATATCACCTAATACAATAATCCTCAATTTAAATTGCTTATTTAATTTTGGTACTGCTGACAATAAAGCTACCTCAACACCACCCGTCTTAATGTCATGCAACACATAAATTAGTTTTTTCATTCTTGAAACATCTTCCATCAATGATATTATATAAATTTTTGTATCCAATTCATAGTTAATAGCACAAATTTTTCAGGTCCGCTAAAATATTTTTTGATAAATACCACTTCCATTTCTGATTTAACTTTTTTCAACTGACCAGAATTCCATTTGGATTGGGCCGAACCTCCCCCGGTATGAATAAGTTCTAAAGACGGTTCGAAAATGATGTGATACCCTTTTCTTCTAGCTCTAAAAAACCAATCATGATCTTCGGCATACATAAAATAATCTTCAGACAACAATCCTACGTCAAAAAGACATCTTCTAGTGATTAACACAAATGCCATAATTCCTGACTCGACTTCTATGGTAGTATTTGAATAAGCTAGATTTTTTGATCTTCCTGAAATTCGCTTTAGCCGCCTTTTTATAGATAATTCATCCCCTACGTTTTCTTGAATCGTTAAGTCCTCATTTAACAATTTAACAATGATTGGATTCGTTTTATCCCATTTCTGAATAAGAGAGTTCCAAAAGAATTGTTTGAATTCAAATACATCAGGATTTAACAATAGAACATTATCATAAATAGCTCTATTTATCAACATATTATTGGCTTTTGCAAATCCAATATTATCTGACTTGGAAAGAATAAATGCGCCTTTAAAAGGGGAATTGAATTTCTCGCATAAAGAGTAAGTATCATCTTTTGACGAATTATCATTTAAAAGCACTTCGTATTGATCGTATTCTACAAGGGAATCAAACAGACCATTTAAAAAGCGCTCTATGTATGCGCTACAATTGTACGTAACAACTATTATTGAAAGATTTAAATTCATTTAAAATATGGGCCAACTAATGAGACATGGACTACATTCATATAAAATAACAAAGATGCTAAAGAAATTACAATTAATCGTCCGACTAACTTTTCTTTAAAAAGAAAAAATAACTGCGGTAACAATATGATCTGTACAACTTCAAATAATTCACGGAATCTAAATGCTAAGGGAGGCATAAAAGATAGTAACATAAATATAATCAAAGACAAAATGTACATTTTAACAAATAAAATGGAATATCTAAAGCGAGCTTGGAATAATTCAATTTTCCAAATAAAGATTAAGCAAACCAAGATATTAATTAATGTAACAATATTAAATACGTTAATTTCAGTAGTGAATGCTCCTGTTTGCATCGCACCATAGTAAAAATCAATTTTTTCTGCAAATACACCTAACGGAAGAAATCTTAGAAACGAAAGTAGATCTAGCTTTAATAAAGTTAAGGGCAAAGCTATGCCAATAATTGTAATATACTTTTTTCTGCTAAAAGTATTGTGGTTCATGAAGTATGTTAACCAAAGCAATATTGCAGAAAAATGGAAACATACCGCTAACAACATAATGATAGAAAACTTAAAAATATTTTTAGTAATTATAAATGGTACTCCTATTAAATACAAGCCTATAGCTACGCCAATTCTTATTTGCGTCATTTCGTGGAGCAAAAAGAAATTGGAATAGTATATTAGCAAGGATAGAAAAATAAGAGGAGTTAACTTGATTATGGCTATACCTTTGAAAGTAACTCCTAAAATTGCGTATACTAGAAATGCATAGATAACATTTATGCCTAGGAACTTAATGAAAGCAGGAATAAAATTATAAAATGGCTCAGAAAAACTACCTTTTTCATAAAAGGTCAACCCTGGTTTTATCTCTCTAAAAAACTCAAGATAATTAACGTAGTCCGTACTAGCTTCAGCAGGCCTGAAACCAGCTAGAAAGATCAAACCTACACAAATGGCCCAAAACACAAAAAGTTTATCTATTTGGTCATCTATATCAAAAATGCAGAAAATTGTGATAACGAAAAATATTAAGAAATAGATCGACATATTAAAATCTTATTAGAGAGATTTGGGAATAGTGAGAAGATTAGCTTCATCAAATTCCTTGTTTCCTCTGATTATTTGCATTGAAAACACGCAAGAAATCAGACGCAATAGTTGTCCAATGATAATACTGAATGTTATTGTATCCCAAGTCTGCTTTGTTCTTGGAAAGTGAAGGGTTATTTTTAATATTTAGAACCGCTTCAACTATCTGTTCAGGAGAATAAGGTCCCACTATCCATGCATTCGATCTATCAGCAGGTAAATAACCAGTAGTGATGACAGGAATTTTCGACGCCATTGCCTCCATCACAGGATAATGATGGGCATAAAACTGTACTGTTCCAGGAGAAATTAGCACATCTAGACTACGATAAAAATCCCCGAGTTCGGCATCATTTTTTGGGACAAATACATTTATATGCTCCAAATATTTCTCATCATAATTTTTCAAATCTCCAAATGCGACATATAACTTAACACTTACCTTTCTATCTATCAATGTTTTAAAAGCCTCGTAAACGTCTAAAGTACCTTTATATTTCTCTAGTCTACCAACACATCCCATAATAAATGTATCCTTGTTTACAAAATCGGATTTGTGGTAAAATTTTGAAAAATCTACCCCTGGTGGTATATAATATTTTGCTCGAATATTTTTATACTTAAAATAGATAGGAGAGTTTACTATTTTAATTAGAGGAAGTTCATAGGTAAGATAACAAAGAGTTCCCATAATATAATTCTTTAGACTAAATTTATAGAAATTGTATCCCGCTTCATATGCCTGTATATAATAATATTTAGTGGCTGTAGCTTTAGAAAAATACGTCGAATAGCTAGTCATTGCCTGGTTGGCTAAAATAACGTCGAAATCATTCCCAATGGCATCTAATGCTTTCTTCAATCGTTTTATTTCTGTAAATACACTGAAGACGTTACGTTTGCCCTTGCTGACGTTTGAATCAGTACTTTTACCTGATTCATCAATCCATATAATTTTTGCATCAGTAGGAAAGTATGGGGAGGATGAATCATTCAAAGAAATGAAAACAACATCGTGACCATCTTTTAGCCAATAGTTGGCAAGTTCAGATAGAACCCTGTTGCCTCCTCCTTTTCCAAAACCCAAAATAGGAATCAATATCCTCATAGCTGTTTTTTTATAAATGGTAATCTTGATATTATAAGAGATTTAAGACTGATTCTTTTATCTAGTTCCATAAATGACAAATACGTTGAAAATATAAAAATGACCGATCCAATCGTATAGGTATATAATTTGGGAAAAAATAAAGCCAAAAGAAGAGTGGATCCTAATAACAATACAGATCTTAAAAAGATCTTAACAAGTGAATTAGACAGGGTAAATCCATATCTTTTATTAGCCACAATATTTACGTTAATAATATATAAAATATTACTTAGTAATATTGCTATAGCGATGCCTGTCAGTCCAAAATATTTATATCCAACAATACTTGAAATAAGTGTGACTAAACTGTTAAAAACTCCTTCAAAGAAAAAGAAAACCTTTTTATCTCCCTTTGCAAACGAAATATATCCCATTGCAAATGCAGCTGATTTAAATAACATTGCAAATGCGGCCCATGAAATAAAATCAGTTATTACCAAAAATTGAGATGACAGAAGAATCCGGATAATCAAAGGCGCAGTAAGAATCATCCCTACTAACACAGGCATAATAATTAACAAAACTATTTCAGCTTGCTGATTTACCATTTCCGTCACCTTTTCTTTATCACTAGAAACTGCAGACAATCTTGGGAAATAATCAACAGCCATCGCACTAAAGATCAACCCAACATACTGACTTGTTATACTCATAGCAGCTCCATATAGGCCTACGTCAGCTACTGAGCCGAAATTACCTATGTAGGAATTTAAAACATAATTTACTGCCGATCCAATAAGATTAGCTGCCATCATCGCAATACCAAGTTTAGCCATTTCTGTTCCACCTGTAATTGTTTCCTTAAATGATATTTTAGGATGTGAATTGACTGTACCTCTGGAAAAATAAAGACCAAAGAGAAATGTGCTAAATGCAGAAATAATCAAGGCAGGCACTATTCCTCTCTCCTTATAAAAATAATAAAATGGCACGCAAAATATGAGGCCAAAAACTGCCCCGAATACTGAAGCTTTTGCCATTTCCTTTAGACGTCTTGTACCTTGCAGTATGGTTATGTAACTGCTTCCCAAAATCAATAAAATAACTGCAATGGACAAAAAAACGAAAGCCCAACTATGTTCATCATTACCAAAAGTAAAACGGCTTAATAGTAATGAGCCAGAACAAATTATTATGGCACCAATTACAGCTGACGCAATCATCCATCTTTTAAAGATTCTTATGATCTTACCTTGCTCCTCTGGTTGAAAGCTATCATGTGTATTTGATATATCCCTTACAGCACTAAAATTCAATCCAAATGTCGATAACTGAACTATCATTGTAACGACAGAATTGTATAGTGTATTTATCCCCATACCGGTAGTACCTAGGAGAAGGGCAACAAGTTTACCTCTGATTATTGTTGCCAAAATCTGTATAATTTGCACTCCACCAAATAAGGAAGTTGTTTTGATTATCTGTCTGTAAGACTTTTTATCTTCCATTAGAAAGGGATAAAAATTTCCTATACATGGCTACGAATGCAATGAAGCTATTATAATTTGCTGATACAAATACGTGCATGATTTTATGTTTTAATGAGGTATATTTCAATGCTTTAATCTTACTTTGGCTAGTCTCATAAATATTTTTTATAGCCTTTTTAGCTATATAAACATCGTCTTCTGCCATTTTTCGTCTGTTATCCAAAAACATTAATTGTACTCTAATAAGGTCGATAAAGATTATTTTATTTGCAAGAGCAATTGCCTCCTCACTGAATTCCTTTTCAAGCAAAAATTCTTCTAATTTCAGAGAAGTATTAAAACATTCAAGCTGTCTTATATTCCATTTTTTTGTAATTGCATTTATATTATTTTGTCTGTAGTAAAATATTCCTTCACTAAATGCAATTCGATTACTCATATAATAAAGTACTCTTGTAGTAAATTCATCACTATTTATTCCAAATTCATAGAATCCGCACCGTCTGACTGTTTCCATTCTCCACATCACAAAACCATGTATTGTCCAGTCTAATGATAGTATTAAACCTTTACGCCCATCAATAATCTGACTTCTGTCGCCCACAATACCTACAGTTTTTTTTCCATAATTCTGCTCACCATAAAATAAAATCATATCTGGCACAACAGCATCGGCGTTCATATCAATTGCAACAGCATAGTTCTTTTCCAAAAGATCAATACTGAATATATCATCTTGAGAGGAATACATGAAATATTTCCCTCTTGCAAACGCTAATCCATAATTAACTGCTTTGGCCGCCGTGCCGCCATTAGGTTTCTGAAAAACTTTGATCCGATTATCATTTTGGGCGAAATGTTGTAAAAGTTTTACACTAGAATCAGTAGAACTATCATCAACAAAAACTATCTCAAAATCAGTAAACGTCTGATTTTGTAGAGATTTAATTGTCTGTTCTAAATATAATTCGCCATTAAAAACAGGAATAACTATGGAAATTGCAGGATCCATAATTAATATTCGTTTATTGTAGCAATGATATAATCGATTTCTTCCTCTTTAAGAACATGGCTCATCGGAAGACTTAAAACCTCTGAATGTATTAATTCAGAAATAGGAAAATTTAAATCGCCCATTTCATTGTAGGCTTCCTGTTTATGCGGAGGAATAGGATAGTGAATTACTGTTTGAATCCCCTTCTGTAATAAATATGATTGAAGCGCATCTCTATCTTTAGTTCTGATAACGAATAAATGCCAAACATGCGATTCCTCAACACCCACATAAGGAAGTTCAATTTTTGAATTGCTAATACCGTCAATATAAAGCTTAGCAACATTCCGTCTGAAAGCAGTCTCAGCATCTAAATTTTTCAGCTTTACTGACAACAAAGCAGCCTGTAACTCATCCAGTCTACTATTCACACCTTTGAATTTATTTTTGTACTTAACTTGTGAACCATAATTTAATAAGGCTCTTAATACAGTAGCCAACTCATCATCATTGGTAGTTATCATACCTCCATCTCCCAACGCGCCTAAATTTTTACCTGGATAAAAGCTGAAACCAGCAGCATTACCAAAACTCCCAGCTACTTTATTATTTAACACAGCACCATGTGATTGTGCACAATCCTCGATCACTTTTATATTATATCTTGTTGCTATATCAATGATTTTTTCCATGTCACACAGTTGTCCATATAAATGTACAGGTAGAATTGCGACAGTTCTAGAAGTTATATTAGCTTCTATTAAACTCACATCAATATTAAATGAACTTAACTCTGGTTCAACCAATACCGGGACTAGATCATTTGCTGATATAGCCAGAATACTGGCTATATAAGTGTTAGACGGAACTATGATTTCGTCGCCGCTTTTAAATATCCCCAACTCTTTATAAGCACGAATAATAAGAATCAAAGCATCCAAACCATTGGCAACACCTATCGCATGTTCCGTTTTACAATAGTTAGCAAATTCATTTTCAAATTGTGTTAGCTCATTACCCATGATATACCAACCTGAGTCAAGAACACGTTCAAAAGCTTCAGAAAGATTTTTTTTATGAAGCTGATTAATCTGGTATAGGTCTAAAAATTTAATCATAATTTAACTGGCGTGAATCCGTCTAATTTGTATTGTTCTTTGGTATTTTTATCTCTTAAATTCAGGTCTAGAATAATGGAATCATCAGTCACATATCCTTTTTTACTAGCAGGATTCCCATACCACACTGTGTATGGTGGAACTTTTTTTGTTACTACACTTCCAGCACCAATAAATGATTTTTCTCCAATTTCGATTCCAGCAACAATTGTTGAATTTGCGCCTATTGAACAGCCTTTTTTCAATATAGTTTTCACATATGCTTTGTTATGTATTTTGGATCTCGGAATTAGGTCATTAGTAAACGTGGTATTAGGGCCAACAAATACATTATCTTCGATTGTGACCCCATCCCATATTTGCACGCCAGACTTTATCGTAACATTATTTCCGATTACCACGTCATTCTCAATGAAACAATTACAATTTATATTGCAGTTTTCACCTATAACTGCATCTTGAAGAATAACCGTAAACTGCCACACGTAAGTATCTTTACCAATAAAATTTGATTGAACATCAGAAAGACGATGAATGAACTTATTATCTATTTCTTCTAGCATTTTTATAGTTGTTGAGTCTAGATCAAGCCTATCCATTTGCATATGTTAAATAATCATCATAATCTCTAATATAATCAGATTCATCATAGGTATGCGAAGCATGCACTAAACAGATTGAACCAGATGAAAAATTGACTTCAGAAGCCCATATACCTGGGGGTATATGAAGCCCTATATCAGGCCTGTTCAATTGTATTACCCGTTTTGTTAAACCATCATCAAGAAGCACTTCAAAACTACCACTTGCTGCAATTAAAAACTGATGGCAATGCCTGTGAGCGTGAGCCCCTCTAGATTCTCCACCAGGTATATCGTACAGATAAAATACTCGTTTAATATCAAAGGGCACTTCTACACTATTATGTATTGGTGTTATATTACCAGCTCTATTTTTAATCTTTGGAAGCTTAAAAATAGAGCAATCATATGTTGTTGTGTTTTTACTCATTGTTTTTTTTTGATAGCACGAATTGGTTAAAATCCCTCTCATAGTCAGCTTCATTAAAATGTGTTGAAGACACAATGAATGCTAATGAATTAGTTGAAAAATTTTCCATATGACGCCAAATGCCTTTGGGAACATATAGACCATAATATGACCTATTAAGTGAAAAAGTTTTTTGTGTTGTCCCATCATTAACAACAACATCAAAACTTCCACTCAATGCGACAATTATCTCATCGTTTATAAAATAACTATGGCCACCTCTAACTTCTCCACCTGGTACATCATAAATCCAATAAGTCCTTTCTATCTTGAAAGGAACATGTTTCCCCTCTTCTAAAAAAGATAAATTGCCTCTTTCATCTAATATTTTAGGCAACTGAATAATTTTAACCGATTCTAACAACATATATAATTATCTAATGAGTTCTAAATAAATCTTCCTTAATATTAAAACAAGAACAGTTAAAAAAATTGACAATACACCTCCAATGATCGTAGCTTTAAACTTACTAATTTTTAAAGTTTCTAATGGATAAATAGGTTCGTCTATTACCTGAATTAAAGGCTCTTCTTTTTTCAGGGATATTTTTGCCAGCTCTAAATTTCGAACTAATTCCGATAACATCGATTTATTAGTCTCTGCTGAAAATTGGTATCGCTGAACAGGGGCAGTTCTTTGCACTTGCCGAGTTGGATTTAAATTTGGTGTGGCGTCTGCAATTGAAGCTGCACTATATATTGAGCCATTCATAACATTTCTAACTGAATCAGTTTTGAACTGTAAAATCTTAACGTTATCTAATGATTTTTTTACTTTAGTCTGTTTGTAAAAATCATTTACATTTTTAACAATCTCATCATTAAATGATTTTGCAAAAACCTCATTGCTTGCCTTCACTTCTACTTCGATAATGTTTAGTTTTTTATCAGGCTTATTGACCACTAAGTAATTCTTATTTATATCCTTAACAATTACACCTAATACACTATCTAATAACCGACTAGGAAGAGCTTTTAACTCGTTTGCCCCTAAAGACTTAATATCATATTTTTTGAAGTTCGAATCTTCAGCCCACTTTTTTTTTACTTCATTGAATGATATGTAGGAATCTAATAATGAAATGTTACTGTTGTTTTGAGACACTTTGGTAAAAAGTGTCTTCTGGATCATTTTTCGAGATCTATATAATTCTAATATATTATCACCTTCAAAAACACCTCCACCGCTGCCTAAATCAATGCCAACTGTCGACGCGATTCCTGCATATGCTCCTAACGCACTTCCTCCCTGTGCATCTTCCAGAACAAAAGTAGTCTTTGAAACATAAAGCGTTTTTTTATAATTTGCGTAAAGATATCCGATTATCGCGCCTATTGCACCTAAAATTATTAAAACAACGAGTTTGGACTTCAGGTATTTAACCCACTCTCTAAATTTTAATATTACGTCCTTTAATGACACCTGATGTAAGCTATTTTCGTTCTCCAAATAATGTTTATTCATCCTGTTAATATATAAGCTAGGCTTTAAGTCTATGAAGGAAATTAATTATTTAAGAACGCCGATTAAAACTGCTGCGACAGTTGTTAATGCAGACGTGATGCCAATTATACCCGCGATTCCTAGTTTCTCCCTAGGAGCACGCTTAGGCACAAAAATTTCTGCCCCTGGCTTAACTTTAGGATAATTATTAAAAAACAAGAACCGACCTCAGCATCAACAGAACCATTAGCATATTGAATATAAGCACCCTTTTTGTTCGCATTATATGTAAATCCGCCAGCTCCATTAATGTACTGCTTCATCGATTTGTTATTACTATAAACAACATTTATCGGTTTTAAAACCTCTCCGGTAACTTTAACAGTCTGTAATTGTTTAGGAACTCTGATTACATCCCCATCCTCTAAAAAAAGGTCAGATCTTGATCCAGGCTTTTTTAGTATTCTGACTAAATCAATGCCTACTAAATCACTTTCTAAACTTTCTACTTCCTGTATTAACTGTGCTGTATCTTTCACCCCAACACCTAACTGAATTCTCTTCAAATTAGCAAGCTTTTGTTTATCTTCTTCAGACTGATCTATTGCATTCTTATTTTTATCTGTTTCTGATTTACCAACCTCAACTTTAGTTCCTGGTCTTTTCAATGAAGCACCTTCAGCAAACGAAAGTGAAGTTAGACCTCCAGCTCGTTTTATGATATCTGAAATACGTTCATCTTTCCTTGTAACGGTATAGATACCCGGATAAAGAACCTCTCCTTCAACTTTTACTTGCTGTTGTACCTGATATCCTTCAGCACTGCGTATAGAAACTATATCAAAAGGCTGCAAAACAAACGATGAATCTTGCAAAGATAAATCTCTTGAAATATTAACATTTAGAATGTCTGCTGTCTTAGCTGTTTTGGAGTTGGCATCGCTATCCTTTATTCGCCTTGCAATTTCAATTCTGTTAGGTGTCGCACCTTCTTTAAAACCTCCAGCCATTTGTATCAATGATTGCAATGTCATTCCTTCAGCATATTCAAAGGTACCTGGTAATCTCACTTCACCTTTAATGTCCACTTTATACTCATCACGCAAATCAAAAATAGATGAGATAGTAACTTTGTCTTCCCTTCTTAACAGAATATCTTGTTCAGTGCCATTCATGATCTTGGCAACGTCAAAAGAGATTAAAGAGAGACTATTATCCGAATTCAATCTGGAAATATAACCTCTATTTAAAAAAGCATCTTCTTTTAACCCTTCAGCTTTCTCAATTAAAGTTTTTAATGTCATCCCTGTTTCCAACTCAAATTGTCCTGGTCTGAATACAGCGCCATTGATCTCCACTCTATTTGCAAAGCGATCAAGGATAGCTTCTACAACATATTTATCTCCATTTAATGGGCTATATTTACTAAAGTCATCAGCATTGACATCAGTAATCCTTCTCTCTTTGTTCGTATTCTGCAACACCTTAATTTTTGCCGTATAAGCTTTATTAGAATATCCTCCCGCAAAGTTGATCACGTCTTCTAAAGATTCAGTATTGAGGACTTCGAACAATGCAGGCCTCTTCACTTCACCAGACATTTCTACTCTGGTTTGATAAACTGGCACATTAATCACATCCTGATCTTGCAAACGAATATTACCTGTTTGAATACCTTTCAGAAGAAAATTGTATACATCAATAGTCGTAACTATTCTATTGTTTCTGATCACCTGAATTTTCCTAAACGATCCATTATCATTTGGTCCGCCTGAAGCACTTAAAGCATTGAATACTGTAGATAATGATGATAAGGTATAAGATCCTGGTTTCACGACTTCTCCCAGCAAAGTAATTTTAATACTCCTGATATTTCCAAGGTTAACAGCAACGTTGGTACGTCCACTTTTCAAACTTGGATAAGTTCCTCCCATTGCCGAGCGGATTTTCGAAGTTGCCTGTTCAATAGATAAACCGCCAACTGAAATGATTCCAACATATTGCAAACGAATCGTTCCATCAGGACTTACCTGAAGTTTATAATTAGCCTCATTATCACCTGTTAAATCAATCAGCAACTGATCATCCGGACCAATAATATAACTTTTAGGCGTAGCCATTCTCAAATTTGGCTCAAAGGTGATATTGTCATTCTTAAACAACTCTGAACCAAATATTTTAGGGATCAGGTTTCCAAAGGCATCTTTCAATTGCGCGTTACTTCTGTCAGCAAGATTTGGACTACTTAATGCCTTTCCATCATAAGCTCTGCCACTGCCTTCTTGATTATCACCGGCTTGTTCAATTGTTTTCGGTTCCTCAGTGCCACCCTGTTTTCTTAACTGTGAAACCCTAGCTCTTAATTTAATAACCTCCCCCTGCTGCATCCCCTGTGCAGCCGCCATTTGCTCCAACTGAGCATCATTATATCCAACCGATTCTGCACGCTGCATCAACTGACGGACCTGCGTATCAGACAGTTCATCCACTTTCACATCCGAATAATTAGTTTGAGCAAAAACTACATCTGAAGATGCAACTACGATCAAAAATAATAAACCGGTAATGACCTTTTTGAAATTCATATTGGGGTATTGTATTAAATAGTATTATTCGAAAGAATTAAGTGTTCTGAAACCACCACTTTTAAGGTGTTCCTGTTTTTTCATTAATTGAAGGTCGGATTGAATCATATCTTTCACTAGCAGAGGCAGATCGTACTTCGGTTCCCATCCCAGCTGAGTCTTTGATTTAGTTGGATCACCCAGTAATAAATCCACTTCCGTAGGCCTGAAGTATTTTGGATCAACCCTAACAACTGTTGTGCCAAGTTTGAGGTTTAAATCATTTAATCCAAATTCACTAACTTTCTGTTCATCAACGTCTATAATCACTCCTTTTTCATGCTCATCCTTACCGGAAAATTCAATTTCTATCCCTAACTCAAAAAAGCTCATTCTTACAAAATCACGAACAGTGGTAGTCACCCCTGTCGCAATCACGAAGTCTTCTGCTTTTTCTTGCTGCAGGATTAACCACATGGCTTCAACGTAGTCTTTAGCGTGTCCCCAATCCCTTTGTGCAGACAGATTACCCAGGTATAAACAGTTCTGTAAACCCAAAGCAATTTTACATGATGCTCTGGTGATTTTACGTGTTACAAAGGTTTCTCCTCTTAGCGGACTTTCATGGTTAAACAAAATTCCATTCGACGCGAACATACCGTAAGCTTCTCTGTAATTAACTGTTATCCAGTAACCATAAATCTTTGCAACGGCATAAGGTGATCTGGGATAAAAGGGGGTCGACTCACTTTGAGGTACAGCCTGTACTAAACCATACAATTCTGAAGTAGATGCCTGATAGATTCTGGTTTTTTTCTCTAAACCCAAAATCCGAATAGCTTCTAATAACCTTAATGTGCCAATACCATCGGCATTGGCTGTATATTCAGGCATTTCAAAGCTCACATGTACATGACTCATCGCAGCAAGATTATAAATCTCATCTGGCTGAGTTTCCTGTATAATGCGGATCAGATTAGTAGAATCTGTAAGATCGCCGAAATGCAATTTAAAATTAACCCCATTTTCATGTTGGTCCTGGTAAAGATGATCAATACGTTCTGTATTAAATAAAGAGGATCTTCTTTTGAGACCATGAACAAAATAACCCTTTTTCAAAAGAAATTCTGCCAGATATGCCCCGTCTTGTCCTGTTACACCTGTTATTAAGGCAACTTTCATTAGGTTAATTTTATTAGATTAGGATTACAAATATAGGGTAAATTATTTGATTACTCAGAAATTTGACAATATGGAAACCCTGAAATTAAAGGTTTTGCACGCAGGTATTTAAACTGTCTCTCCAGTAAGGTATTTCAATTTCCAAAGAATTTTTAATTTTCGTCTTGTCCAATACAGAATAATGCGGGCGTCTCGCTTTGGTAATAAATGCAGAAGATGCTACTGGTAAAACGTTTATATCTACTTCAGCAAACTCAAAGACTGCTTTGGCAAAATCATACCAGGAAGCTACACCTTCATTGCTGTAATGATACAACCCGTAAGCAGTCAGGTTATTATTAATTATTTTCAGAATGACGTTCGCCAGATCCATCGCATAGGTTGGCGTACCTACCTGATCGTAAATCACAGTCAGCTGATCCCTGGTTTGTGCGAGCTTCAGCATCGTTTTTACAAAGTTGTTTGCTTTCTCTGAATACAACCAGCTGGTTCTGATAATGAAATACTGTTCCATCACTTTCTGAATCTCCTGCTCTCCTTTTAACTTTGATAAACCATACACGTTTACGGGATTAGTGACCAGCTCTTCTGTTAAGGGAATGCTCGAATCACCATTGAAAACGAAATCAGTAGAAATATGGATAAGTGTAGCTTTATATTCTACACATATCGCTGCCAGCCTTTTAACTGCAAAGGTATTGATTTCGAAGG
>Ga0247814_10000642_pt1 | contig 25887 bp, 30 predicted proteins | sample UWRJL179409R1_FD_179947 | JGI IMG/M metagenome (GOLD analysis project Ga0247814, IMG submission 179947) | Plant litter microbial communities from Arlington Agricultural Research Station in Wisconsin, United States - UWRJ-L179-409R-1 | ecosystem: Environmental > Terrestrial > Plant litter >... | reverse complement strand
CAAATGATAAACCAAACCCTTATAAACGGCTTAGTTTTTGAAGGAAAAAAACTAAATAATTTATTTATGATACATACAATTAAGCCCTTCCTTTCTAAACTAGCCGTTGCTGCTACGTTAACACTTACATTCACTCTTCAATCTTGTAACGAAGCTCCTGACAAATTTTTTGGTGTTACTGTCCTCAACACCAATACCATCTCCGATTTTGGAACGCCTATCCTTGCAAAACATATTGATGATGAGACTACTGAATTCCCAGATATTCCTTCCAGTAAAAAGAAAGGCGATGAGGCAGCACAGTATGTTGCAAGAAACTTATCCTATATGGAAAAATCATTGAAAGATATCAAAGCCCTGGGTGAAGGCGGAGACGACCGTAAGGAGATTAAAGCGCAATCCATTGCCCTGTATGAATATGTAATTCCAGTATATAAAAATGAATACACTGCATATGCGAAGTTATGTGACACTAAAGCACCGCAGGAACAAAAAGATGAAATCATCAAATCTATTGCACAAAAATATAATGCAGAATTTGAGCGTAAATACGGTCAATTGTTAGCAAGTGGTAAAACGTTTGCAGATAAACATGGCATAAATGTAGACTGGAAATAGATTTTCATTCGCATAATAACACTGCCATCCAATCTGGATACAATTAAATCCTATTTGGAAACACCGCTATCCTAAGCCTGCCGGATCTTTGTATCGTACAATTTAAACGGTAGAAAATGCAGAAAACAATTTTTATTACAGGCGCATCGGCAGGCTTAGGAAAAGCTACAGCTAAATTATTTCAATCTAGAGGCTGGAATGTCATTGCTACCATGCGGAATCCAGAGCAGGAAACTGAGCTTAAACAACTGGAACACATCACGCTGTTGCCACTCGATGTAACCGATACTGAACAAATTAAAACCACCACGGCCAAAGCAATTTCCTTATATCCAATCGATGTAGTCTTCAATAAGGCAGGCTATGGCTTAATGGAGGCGCTGCATTTTCAGCTAAAGAAGAGCATATCCGCAATCGTTTAACAAACTATTTAAAAAGAGAACTGCAGTTTCACCACTTGAATATCGGCAGACATTTAACTAAGCGCTTTTATAGGTGATGAGTTAAATGTTCAGCTTCAACTGGTGAATCGTTTCTGAAACGAAAAGTCGGGATCATGCATCTCGATTTCATTTTTGCTGGTTTCAAGTTGTGCTGCCCTGGCGTATACAAACATCTGTTTTTCATAATCATTTATAGCAGAGGCTATAGTTTTAAATTTCCCCTGGGTGAGGTGATCAGCTAAAATCAGTGCATCCAATAGGCCGATATTTACACCCTGACCAGCAAAAGGTGGCATCAGATGCGCAGCATCACCGATAAGCGTTATAGGTAGCGGGCGATTAGTCGTCCAACCCGGATCTAATGGTATTTTTCTGGTCGGTAAACCAACAAAAGAAGAAGTAGACCGGAATAGTTGCCTGTAACATTCATTAGAGGAAGCGAACATAGCGGAAAGAAACGTGATGATGCCTTCCTGATTTTGGAAGTCCAGTCTATTTTCATGAACCCACTCCGCTGTTTTTCTAAAACTTACGTTATAGATTAATACACCGTTGTTATTTGGGATGGCGACTAAATTAATACCCCGAACTGCCACCATCAGAATAGTATCGTTACACAGTTGGTAGAACTCCCTGCAGTTGAGTTCCGGCTGAACCACTTCGCCTTGTATCATAAAAGTTCCTGTGTATTCTACTTCGGCATCCGTAATATATTTTCTGGCGTTGGACATTCCTCCATTGGCTCCGATAACAAAATCGGCAGTTGCGGTCGCCTCATCTTCAAAATGCAAAAGCCATTTCCCCTCATGTTCCTGAATCCCGGTAAATTTTCTGTCCCAAATCACTGTATCGCTGGTTAGGCTATCCAGCAATATTTTTTTTAAGTCGTTCCTATTAATTTCAGGACTATCATATTCAGGCGCTCTGGTAAAAAACACCTTACCGTGCTCATCAGCCAGCGTCCTTCCCATAGGTTTTCCTAAAGTAAAATAACGTTCCAGCAAACCTGCCTTTTTCAGTGCTGCCTGCCCGGAACCTTCATGAAGATCAAGCGGACCGCCCCAGATTCTTGCCTGTAGATCTCTGTCCCGCTCGTAAACATTTACAGCTACACCTGCCTGCTGTAGTAACCTTGCCATAGTCAGGCCCACTGGTCCCCCGCCAATAATGGCTACTTTCTTCTTCTTCAATAACATGGATTTCATTTATAATGAATCCCAAAATTCCGAAATGCTCTGGTTCTAATCTTGAATAAACACGACAAAATGATTACCTGAAATATCATTTTTTACTGCTCGCGCGAAGGCTGCCGGCGTAATGCCGCTGTAACGTTTAAATTCCCTGCTCAGATGGGATTGATCTGCATAACCCAGCTCATGAGCCAGACCGGTAATGCTGCAATATGGATCAATCAATAATTTATTGCGCACCTCCTCAAAACGCGTCAGACCAGACACATCTTTAACCGTATAACCAGCAGACAGCCTGAACTTTCTTTCCAGCGTACGCACCGTTGCATGAGCAGCAGCGGCGACCTGGTTTACCGGCATACTTCCCTTCGCTTCCCTTATCGCAAAGCCCGCTTTAACTAGTAAACTGTCGGTATCAGTCTGCGAGCCTGCCTGCAGGAAATACGCTCTTAGCTCCGCTACTGCCTCCGGTATCCGCCCCTCCATCATCCACTTGTTCAACCTGGCATGAAGCAGTGCGATAGGATGTTTACCAATTCTTGATCTGTTTTTGTCAGACGGCAAGCCCAGCAAATTGAAAACTGTCCAGGGGAAACACCTGATGCCAATCACTTCAAAACGACCTTTTGTATTCAAAATAACAGGCTGATTGAGCAGCCCCATTAAAAATGGTGAGGACAATGGCTGTATAACTCCATTATAAGTAATGCTGCAATCGCTTCCGAAATGGAAAAAGATTTCCGCATAACCATCGGGCAAGATCTCAAAATCAGACCGCTGCTCCCCAAAGTCTCTGCGCGTATACCAAAAGCACTTAATAGTGTCTTTTAGTTCTTCAGGCGGTTCAAATTCTTCGTGATGCATGCTTAACTAAGTTAAGCAATAATTTAATCAATCCTTATATTATCAATTGCCTTCTGCATGGCCTGGTCCTTCACTCCCGGCACTTTTAATCCTTCCGCACGGAATACTGTTTGATCCGTCATCCCTAAAAAGCCAAGGAAGGCTTGCAAATAAGGAGCAACAAAGTCATTTGCTTTACCAGGTCCTGTTGAAAAAATACCACCGGAAGACATGGCCACATAAACTTTTTTTCCAGTGATCATTCCAGTAGGCCCGTTTTCATCATACCCGAACGTTATTCCTGCCCTTGTAATATGATCAATCCATGCCTTAAGCGAGGTATGAATGGTAAAGTTGTAAAGCGGAGCACCAATAACGATGATATCCGCTGCCAGTAACTGTTTAACAAGTCCATCAGATAAACGAATGGATTCTTTTTCTTCTTCCGTCAGCTGATCGCCAGGAATAAAAAATGTGCGGAGAACAGCAGGGTTAAGATGTGGAATGTCGATATCTACCAGGTTCAATTCGTCAACGCTACTGCCAGGATACTTTTCCTGAATTTTTTCGATAACAGCATGTCCCAGCTTTACGCTGTACGATGCAGGGCCTTGTATGCTTGAGATTAAATGAAGGATGTTTTTCATAAAAGCAAAAGTAGGACTGGCAACTGGTAAAAAGTTACTACTTACCCAAAGGTAAGCGCTTACGTTGAGGTAAGTCTGTATCTTTGTGGCTATGAAAATGATTAGAAATGAGTCCCTTCCAAACATAGAAGAATGTACAGATTCACTCAAAAACGTAATTGATGCACTCTATGTGCTTAACGGAAAGTGGAAGCTGGCGGTGATCCTTTGTCTGGTACGGTCATCGAAACGTTTCAATGAAATTCAGCATGAGGTGACTGGCATATCTTCCAAGGTATTGGCTAAAGAACTAAAAGATTTGGAGTTGAATGACTTCATCACGCGTAAAGTATATCCAACTACACCGGTAAGCATTATTTATGAAGCGACTGATTATAGCCGGACTTTAAAAAATGTGATTGGGGAACTGAGTATCTGGGGACAACAGCACAGAGAAAAAGTAAAGCAAAGCATGCGTAAACAATTCTGAGTAAATCGTCATTTCACCAAATTTCTCCTACCAATATTACTGGTTTCAGTCGGCTGTAACGAACGACTTTAACAGCCACCAATCTGCTGAATAATTATTCTTATTTGGGCGGTCCGTCAGTAGGTGGCATGTATTACCTTTGTTTTGTAATATTCAACTTACGTAACCAGGCTTCTACTTGTTTGGTCACTTCTGTTTCTTTATTTCCCTCTATCACAAAAAATACCCCGTCACGTTCTATGCCTCCTTTGGTGGTAAACTCTTCCAGGATAGTACTCTTTGGAGCCAGCTCTTTTACCGTCTGAATGGTACTGCCAATTCCATAACCTGCGTTAGTATTAAATGGCACCAAAGTTTTTCCGTTTAAATCATATTGCTTCAGAAAGCTTTTCACAGGTGGTGGCAATTGCATGCCCCAGGTAGGAAATCCCAGGAAGATAAGATCATACTGTCCGATGCGATCAACTTTCGTTTTTAAGGGCGGAGTAAACCCTGTTGAATTTTCATTGGCTACCTGATCCACTATTTTCTGGTAATTTTCAGGATAAGGATTAACCAATTCCAGGGCTACCAGCCTGCCGCCTACCTTCTTTTGAATCATTTGAGCTACCGCTTCGGTATTTTTTGTTCTGGAAAGATAAACTATCAACACTTTTTTATTCATTAAAGTATCATTTGTAGAAGCGGATGTACTTTTCGATTTGGAACAAGCCAGGAACATTCCACAGCACATCGTTACCATTACGAACAGGGTGACCAGATTTTTCATTAGCAATATGATTTAATAATTACTGGTAAAAACAGTTAACGATTAACCATCTTTTGGCCGGCTTCGCTATAACGATGTCCTTGTACGTCAATCTTTGCCACCGCTGCATTGATTTCGCTAAGATCACTATCATTGAGTGTAATAACTGCTGAGCCAATATTTTCTTTCAGACGATGTAACTTCGTTGTGCCGGGAATCGGTACAATCCATGGCTTTTGAGCTAACAACCATGCTAACGCTATCTGTGCAGGTGTTGCTTCTTTGTCCTTTGCAATATGTTGCAGCAGCTCAACCAGAACCTGGTTGGCCTGGCGGTTTTCTTCAGAAAATCGCGGTACGCTATTACGGAAATCAGACTGATCAAAAGTGGTCTTTTCGTCAATCTTTCCGGTCAGAAAACCTTTACCTAAAGGACTGAAGGGAACAAAGCCTATACCCAGTTCTTCCAGTGTAGCTAAGATTTCCTGTTCCGGTTCTCTCCACCACAGTGAATATTCACTTTGTAAAGCCGTTACTGGCTGTACGGCATGAGCCTGACGAATAGATTGCACACCAGCTTCAGAAAGACCGAAATGTTTCACTTTACCTTCCCAGATTAATTCTTTGACTGCTCCCGCCACATCCTCCATCGGTACATTGGGATCAACTCTGTGTTGATAAAGCAAATCAATATGATCCGTATTTAACCGTCTTAGTGATGCTTCTACTACCTCACGAATACGCTCTGGTCTGCTGTCCAGTCCTGCAGACGGCTTGCCCTCTTTAAAACCAAATTTTGTGGCAATGACCACATCTTTGCGAAAAGGTGCCAATGCTTCACCCAAAAGCTCTTCATTTGTAAATGGCCCATAGGCTTCAGCAGTATCAAAAAATGTTACGCCACGTTCGTAAGCTGTCCGGATAAGCTGAACGGCATCTTTTTTTTCTGTTGCTGGTCCGTAACCAAAACTCAACCCCATACAACCTAAGCCTAGTGTTGAAACCTCCAGGCCGTTATTTCCTAATGTTCTTTTCTTCATCATCTTTAAATTATAGTTTTCTTTCACCTAACCATTTCACCATCGCCGGGTCGCGGTGGTCAAAAAAGCTACTTGTTTTAGTGTCCAGCGTTTTGATCGCCTCCATATCTTCATCAGTCAACTGAAAATCAAAAATGTTGATGTTTTCTTCCATTCTTTCCTTTCTGACCGACTTTGGAATTGCCACCACGCCCCTTTGTGTAAGCCAGCGCAAAATGACCTGAGCAATGGATTTATGATACTTCCCCCCAATGGAAAGCAGCAGTTCATTAGAGAAAATATCATTTTTACCTTCAGCAAATGGTCCCCATGACTCAATTTGCACATTATTTTCTACCAGGAATTGCTGTGCATCTATCTGCTGATGGAAAGGATGTGTTTCAATCTGGTTTACAGCAGGAACAATTTCATGATGAACAATCAGGTCCATCAGTCTGTCCGGATGAAAATTGCTCACCCCTATTGCTCTCACCTTTCCTTCCTTATACAAGTCTTCCATCGCCCACCACTCCCCATAAACATCTCCATAGGGCTGATGGATCAGGTATAAATCCAAATACTCCAGCTGCAATTTGCTTAGTGATTTTTCGAATGCTTGTTTTGCACCTTCGTAACCCCTATCCTGGATCCATAGTTTAGTCGTAATAAACAATTCTTCTCTTACTATGCTGCTATTTTTTATTGCCCTGCCAACAGCTTCTTCATTTCCGTAAGCTTGTGCGGTATCAATTAAACGGTAACCACTTTCAATAGCATCCGATACACTCCTTTCACATTCTGCAAGATCCGTTACCTGGAATACACCAAAACCTAAAAGTGGCATCTCAACGCCATTATTTAATTTAACCTTTTGCATATTATTAATTTATCTTACAAAGGTGGCTTGTTTTTTATTTCCAATTGGTAGACGGATTACGGATTTACATACCAGTTTTACAGGTAAAGGTGAGTCCCAATCAGAAAGCCTTTACCAGTCCCGTTTCCAGTGCAGCGAAATAGCGGTTCTTATCATATTCATACAGATCTGGCGATTTATGAGCTCCGCCTGATCGCACTACACCCAATTTATTCAATATAGCGAGACCTAACATCTTTCTACTAAAATTGCCCCTGTTAAGTTTCTTGTCCAATAGCTGTTCATACAGACTATGCATATCAGGTAATGTAAAACGTCTATCCAGTAAATAATACCCGATAGGTTCATGATTCAGACCTCTTTTAAGTGTAGCCTGTGCACGTTTCAACAGCTGTTTATCTTCAACAAAGTTCAATTGCAGCTGTTCGTCAATTGTATACCAACGACTGTCTATGACACTGTGATTAGTTAATCCAGGTGCTCTTCTTAACAAGATATAATAGTCTATACAAACAAAATCTCCAACGTCAGATAAATCATTAACCACTTCTTCTCTATTAAAAGCTTGTTCGGAAAAACCCATTTGAGAAAAATAGAAATCTGTTATACCAGTAATTTCAAATACCATTCGATGCAGACCAGCATGAATACTTTCGTCACTGCTAACATATTCCATAGGAAATCTCCATTCCAGAAGACCTGTCGATCTTACCAGTAGCTTTTTAATCAATCTGTTATGATAGGCAAATGCTACAAATCGTAAAGCTAATTGAGGATGTCTTTTTACTACAATATTCCTTTGGTTTTCAGTCATAATTTCAGCGTTCATTATGCCCTGCAGCAAAGTATTGTTATTCTGATTGGAGAAAAGAACAACAGATGAGCCACGTAGCAACATGTGATTTTGAATAAAACTACAGATTGACTAATTCCGTTCAAATTGTTGCCCCAGATATCGGTAATAATGGTAGACAATACAGTAATCTGTATCCTAAATATTATAAAAAACATGATGAAATTTGATATTTCCTAACGCAATGTGATTGAATTAAACATTTACTGATTCCGATACCTGGAATTTTTAATTAATACATTTGGATAAATAAAAGAGGTGGACATGGATACAATGCGAACATTCAATACAATCAACGAATATAATACCTTCAACAAAAACGTTACTAAACATCCACTAGTAAGTGTTGTTGATCTGTCAAAAGCAGACCCGAGACAGGGCTCACGTATGTACTTCGGTTTTTATACCATCTTTCTTAAAGATGTGAATTGCGGTGACCTCGTATATGGAAGAAACACCTACGATTATCAGGAAGGGACACTCGTTTTTCTCGCGCCAGGACAGGTAGCGGGCATGAACAGTAATGGTGAATATTATCAGCCTAAAGGTTATGCGCTGGTATTCGATGCTGATCTGATACATGGCACCTCTCTGGGCCGGCGCATTCAGGAATTCTCCTTTTTTGGTTATCAGTCTAATGAGGCACTTCATTTATCAGACAAGGAAAGGAATATTATACTGGACTGCTTCTCAAAAATTGAGTATGAACTGGAACGCGCCATTGATAAACACAGTAAAAGATTGATCGTCTCTAATATTGAATTGTTTCTGGACTATTGTGTACGTTTTTACGACAGGCAGTTTATCACGCGGGATCATGTACATGAAGGGGTGATCTCCAAATTCGAAAACCTGCTGAATAATTATTTTAGTGCTGATAAGCCAGAATTACTGGGTTTACCTTCTGTAGCTTACTGTGCCGACGAACTACATTTGTCGCCTAATTATTTTGGTGACCTGGTGAAAAAAGAGACTGGTAAAACAGCTGTAGAACATATTCAATTGAAACTGATTGCTGTGGCTAAAGAAAAAATATTTGACAAAGACAAATCGATCAACCAGGTTGCTTTTGAACTGGGATTTAAATATCCCCAGCACTTTGCCCGCCTATTTAAAAAACGTGTTGGACAAACGCCAAACGAATATCGTTCTATGAATTAGGGTTTTTAATGGATTACTTCCGGTAATCTTCTTCAGAAACAGCATCAAACCATACAGCACCGCCATTTTGATTACTGGTTACAGCAACTTGCACAAAAGCAGTATCTGCACTCGCTCCATGCCAGTGCGTCACATGAGGTGGGCACTTGATCACATCTCCCTTGCGAAGAACCTTTTTCGCCTGTCCTTTTTCCTGATAATAACCCACACCATCAGTAACCAGCAAAATCTGTCCCCCCGGATGTAAATGCCATTTCGTTCTGGCACCCGGCTCAAAGCTCACATTACCAATAGCAGTAGCGTTAAGACTATCAGCGGCTATCATCATATGTAAGTATGCTGTTCCTGTAAAGTTTGCGTTGGTGATTTTTTCTCCTTTAGGAAATGGAACGTTATCTTTTACTCCGGCACGCTCCTGCTTTGTAGAAGAATTACAGGAAATCAGAAAAATAGCAATGCCAGTAAAAATGAATATCAAATTGTGTTTCATCGGGATGTAATTGTTCTTTTATTCGGATGTAATTGTTTTTTATTTCTGTTGAAGCACCTCGCTTAAAACAGCTTCAGCTGATGTTGCGTCTTCTTGTGTAACAGTGGTTTTAATAATCGCCATAAACTCCCCGAGCTGGTCAGGTGTTAGCCCTACATTTAAACAAATACCTAAATGTGAGCGCAACATGGGTTCAACCCCACCTATACTGCTTAATACCGAAACGGTGACCAATTCTCTCTCCTGGTAGGATAAAACATCACGTTCAAAAATATCAGCAAACAAGTGTTCTTTAAGGAATACCTCAATTTCAGGCGCAAAAGCTGCATAACCTTTCTTCGGGTCTTTTTCTTTTACTCCCGTCAGTTCTTCGAGGGTTTCCTTTCCGCGTACATACTTGCCTCTATTATCCTTAACCGGCGAGGCTTCTGCACCCACTTTATCAGTAATACCTTTAGCTTTGCGTTCTTCGATCACCTCCATGAAAGTCATGATCCCTCGCAGACTCCTTGGAAAACCACAGTAGGCATAGAGATGGACCAATGATTCCCTTATTTCATTAACGGTAACTCCCGCATCCAGCCCTGCATTCAACGCTGTTTTTAATTTAACAAGGTTGCCCTGGGCAGTATAGGAAGAAATGGTGACCAGACTTTTCTGTTTCGGACTTAAAGTGGTATGCATTGAACTTTTTGATTGCGCCTTTACATGAATTGATAGTATACAGAGTAGTAGCAAAATTTTAGTAACTGGTTTCATCGCATCTTTTATTTATAATATCAATTTATATCTCTTTCCATTCACACCTTCCCCAGATCAAAAGGTAATTTCCTGATACGTTTTCCTGTCAGATCAAAGATTGCATTAGTTAAAGCTGGTGCAAAAGCTGGTAAACCAGGTTCGCCCATACCTCCTGCATCTTCGCCGTTTTCCATAATATATACCTCTATTTGGGGTATATCCGTAATTCTCGGCATTTTATAATCGTAAAAGTTACGCTGCTCCACCATACCATCTTTAAAGGTAATCTCATGGATCGTTGCTGCCCCTATGGCCATTACCACACTGCCTTCTACCTGTGCTTTGATAATATCCGGATTCACATACCAGCCGCAATCCACAACTACCCAAACCTTGTCAATATGAATCCCACCGGATTTTCCTTTAGAGACCTTCACAATATGTCCGACTGTGCTGGCAAAACACTCAGTGATGGCCACACCATATCCATTGTTCTTTCCTCTGCTTTTCCAGCCGGAAACTTCCTCCATTTTATCAATCAGGAGCTGGCTTCTTTCATCCTTAAGGTATTGCCTCCGGAGATCGAGCGGATCTTTCATCGCTTTGTGCGCAAGTTCATCCAAAAAGCTTTCATATGCGAAACCATTAGTCGATGCATAAACCGAACGCCAGAAACTGGTTGGAATAGGCGTTTTGAAAGGCACATCAGCAAAACTGATATTTTTGATCGTATCGTAATAGGGCTTTAAAAATCCTTCGGAATTACTTCGGTTTGGTTTACCATTGTCTCCGCCCCGCCAGTGATCGTTATTCTGACCAGCCATACGGAATTTGAGTGCAGTAATTTCACCCTTTTCAATTGCGCCTTCACAACGATAAGAAACACCTGGCCTGAATGGCCCCTGCGTTGCATCATCCTCCCTTGTCCACACTACCTGTACTGGCGCACCGATCTCTTTAGAAACTAATACAGCCTCATAAGGATAATCCGGCATTGCTTTGCGTCCGAAACCTCCACCCAAAAAAGTCATGTTAACAATTACTTTCTCCCGCTCGAGGCCCATCTTTTTACTGACGTAATCCTGGATCCAGTTAGGCGCCTGCACCGGGCCCCAGATCTCCACTTTATCGCCCTGAAAGTGCGCAATGCAGTTTACCGGTTCCATACAGCTATGAGATTGGTAAGGTGTCTCGTAAATCACATCTAGTTTATTGTCTGATTTCGAGATGATTCCTGTCGGATCACCCTGAGTCTTTAGAGGCAACCCTTCGCTTGTTTGCAGCAATTCACGATGGCGACTATAGATTTCGGGAGTACTGATATGTTCAAAACCAGTATCATCCCATTCTACCCGCAGTGCTTTTTTTCCTTCTATAGCTGCCCAGGTAGAATTAGCTACTACAGCCACTCCTTCCCGGTCAGTGTCCCACACTCCCATTACCACCTTAAAAACTTTGGTTACACCAGGAACTTTTAAAGCAGCCGAAGCATCAAAGCTTTTTACTTTACCGCGTAGTCGCGGATTACGTTCAACAGCTGCAAACTGCAGACCGGGAAGCCGTTTATCAATTCCAAAAATAGCTTCCCCATTTGTTTTCATGGGTGTATCTCTACGGTGATTTCCTTTTCCAATGATTTTGTAGGCCGACCGTGGTTTGAGCTTTACCTCTTTTGGGGGAGCTATTTTAACAGCATCTGCAACCAACTCTCCATAATGGAATTTTTTACCCGAAGGTTTATGGATCACATTTCCTAATTCTGCGTAACAATCTCCAGCAGCCACACCCCAACGCGTTGCAGCTGCCATAATCAGCACCTCACGCGCAGTTGCGCTTAACTTTAACAGGTTTTTATAGCTTCCCCTGATAGTGGAACTCCCCCCTGTCAGCTGACTCCCGTATTTTTTTTCATCACCCTGAGTCAGTTGAATGTCTACCCCGTAAAGGTCAACCTCTAATTCCTCAGCAATAATCTGTGCAATGGAATGGTATACACCCTGACCCATTTCGGCACGGTGACAGATGAGTGTGACTTTACCGCTGGTATTGATAATAATCCAGGCCGCTAATTCCACGCCCTCAGTTGCAGCATTAACCAATGCCTGATTGATAACTTTCACTCCGGCCTGCCCCGATGTATATAATCCAAGGCAGAGGGCTGTGCCTCCTATACCTGCCATCCTGAGGAAATTCCTCCTGGATAAGCGTTCAACTTCTTCTGATACTGACATATGTTATTCTTAAAGAATCAATTGAAATCCTATTATTTCTTTGGCGCATAAGCACCGGTAGTGAGCCAGGTGATCCAGGCTTTTTTAAACGCAGCATGACTCATAGGTGGAAGCGTGCGACCTTCACCCATATTCCAGCCCGCTAATACCAGACCATCATCTGCATGTGCGATCAGCTTTTTCAGATCTTTATGCCCATTTTGTTTGGGATCAATTAGCTGTTTAGCCAATTGTCGCGGTGTTTTACCTTCAAATACCATCTTCATATCTGCCGGTGGCAAATGCCAGTTTGGATTTCCGGGAGGGGTATGTAAACCGGGTGTGTTTTCCGGCTGATGGCAATTTGCGCATTTCATTGCAAGCACTCCTTTACCTTCTTTACCTCTCTTTGGAAACATGGTGTGTAAATGACTATCATCTCCCTGCAGCGGGATGTCTCCAGATGGGTGACAATTCATACAGCGCGGACTCATCAATACTTTATAAACCGCCGTAAATGCTTTCACAGAAGCAACGCTATCTTTTTTAACAACAATAGGCGTGGTGAGTTCAGCTGTAGAACGATGTTCACGATGCATAGCAAAAGCCATTAATCCGATCATACAGAGGATAATCCCCATTACAATAAATGATTTCATACGCTCCCTCCTCCCTTTTTTTGCAGTTCGGCCGCCAGGTGAATCGCCTTACGGATGCGCAGATAGGTACCACACCTGCAAAGGTTTCCTGCCATGGCGTCATCAATGTCCTCATCAGTAGGATCAGCTTTTTCCCTTAAAAGTACTGCTGCCGACATGATCTGCCCGGAATGACAATATCCGCATTGAGGCACATTTTCTTCATTCCATGCTACCTGCAAAGGATGATCATTATGAGCAGACAACCCTTCGATGGTAGTTACCTGCTGACCTTCAGCACGGCTTACTTTCGTTACACATGAGCGCACCGCTTCCCCATTTAAGTGGACTACACATGCACCACATTGTGCTACACCGCAGCCATATTTTGTACCGGTCAAACCGATGAGATCTCTAATCACCCATAATAGCGGCATGTTAGGATCAGCATCCACCTGGTAAACTTTATGGTTTACATTTAGATTGATCATAGATTTTGTTGTTGTTGTTACTAACTAAAATACAAAATACTTTGCTCGATTCAGATGCCTAACTCGCATATCAGTAATAATGGTAGGAAATAGAGTAAAATATATACTTGTATAAGATCTCCCTGCCCAGTGATACTAGTGCCTACAACAAATTAAAATCATGTTTCGGTACAAATTGATAAAATATTTATCAATTTGTACTGTTATAAGCAGCAGATATGGTACAGTACCTCACAGAAGAAAATGGAAATGGATTTACCTGGATAGACATCGTTAGTCCGGCTAAAGAAGAACTAGAAAAAATTGCCCGTAAATATGATTTACATGATGCACTGGTGAGGGATTGCCTGCAACCCGACCACCTGCCCAAATTTGAAAAAAGAGAGCATTATAATTTTATCATCTTCCGAGTACATACCGGCAAGGATACTTTAGAGGCAGACTCTGTGCAGGAACTGACCAATAAAATTGCCATATTTTACAATGAGAAATTTATCATCACCATCCACCGTACAGAGCATCCATTCACTGCTACGGTTAAATCTTTAATTGATTCCAGGAAATATCAGCATACAGAGCAGGTTCTAAATGAGGTGCTGTTAAAGTGCCTTTTAACGTACGATACTGCATCCGTACAACTTACTAAATCGGCCGACTTTTATGAAGAGACTATCTTTCTGAGAACTAAAAAAGCTTCGCTGTTAAAGGGCCTTTATCATTTAAAGCGCAAAGTAGATCTGCTCCACAGGATGTTAGTGCTGTCTTCTGACATTGTAGATAATGTTGATAATGCTGAAGGGAATGAAGATACCCGGAATACCAGGGATTTATATGTGAAACTACAGAACGTCTATGCCAGCGCTTCGGAAAACGTTCATCAGCTCTTGCAGATTTATTTCTCTACCTCTTCACAGAAGACAAATGATACGATGCGTATCCTCACTATCTTTTCTGTATTTTTCATGCCACTTACTTTTATTGCCGGAATTTATGGAATGAACTTTAAATATATGCCGGAATTAGGCTGGAAACTGGGCTACCCGGGAGTAATGCTCTTGATGGCTATTGTAACAGTGCTGATTTTCTTTTGGTTCAAAAGAAAAAACTGGCTTTAAGCCTCACAATTTTAGCTATCTTTTGGGAAAGGTTTCTTTTTAAATACACTGTAATGATACTGGCATACGCCGTTTACAGTAAGATTTTATGAAGCATGTTAAAAAGACCATATTAAACCATAAAATGATGGACGGGGTGAAGATGGAATACAATGGCCACTCACTCACATGGATAGCAGCTCACTCTCACATGCTCATTTCCCTAATGGAACAAAACTGGAAGTATGAAGAGCTCATACCCCGTTTAACGGAAGAATGGGAAGAGGAAAGTTATGACGATCTCCAGTTATTGAAAAAAGTAGCCCCACCTGAAGTTGTCAGATTCATGCATATGGTCGTATCGGCATATATTATAGAAAAAATACTGGATTTCAGGAGGTCAATGGTTCGGGAGTAGGCGCATCACACTGGGTCATATTGATGCCAAAGGTATGGGGCTGTAACCATCATTTGCCAATACTGAATTGTGCTATAAAAAAATCATTAAAACGAGGTTGGCGTTTCATGGAATCAAATTTGATTAAATACTAAACCCCGGTTTTTTCCTGACTATCAGGATGCAGGAGGTTCATATTTTGATTTTGCTTACGGTATTCTTTCGGACTCAGACCAGTAACTTTTCTAAAAATCCTGGAGAAATATTGTGGATTTTCGAATCCCGTTAGTTCTGCAATTTCGCCGTATTGTATGCAAGTTGTGATGATCAGATACTGTGCCCTTTCTATACGCTTTTCCAATATATAATTAACGGGACTTTTCCCCGTATACCGGTGAAAAATGCGTGAGAAATAATCTGTATTAAGATTGGCACGCGAAGCCAGTTGGCTAACTTTCAACTGTTGGCCAATATTTATCTGTATAAAGCTGATGGCAGCCATTACAGTAGATGGTATTACAGCAATATGATTCCCTTTGAACCTGTCAGATTTCATAAATCTGCATAGCAGCTGCAAAATAAAACCCTGGGTTTCAAACTGAACGGAGATGCTCTGTAAGTCGTTTAGCTGAGTATATTCTTTATAATAAACATCTTTTTCATAAACTTTAGGATTGTCTGATCGATTAATCCCTCGACCGGGATTAATGCTGAGAAGCCTCTTAAAATTAGCAATATCCAGTTCTCCCGCAGTCACGGTCAGTATTTCTCTGCAGTGGCTAAACAAAGATATTCCGTCAGGTGATTCTTCAAAAAACTGCATAAAGTACTGGGTGAGTGAGCCATCACAATGCAAGTCACAAAGCGTGAAACTCGGTATTAAAACCAGGCTCCCAGGCTTAAGCACTGTCCTTCCCTCAGGACTATTGATATACCCTTCACCTTCCTCAATATAATAAAGCCGGTAATAAGGGCTAATCACGTTGATGAAATTCCATCTGTTGCCAAGCTTCACACAGTCGGCATTTAAGAGATGAAAATGGTTTTTTATGAATTTCATGACATAGCTGTTCTTCCGATTTACCGCTCCTGCAGTAATATATCAGTATCGATTGGCTCAATATAGTAAATGTTGAAAATGTTACTGTTATCACTATCCCAATTCGTAGATTTTATTTAGCTAATTTTTATTGGTACCGCATATAGAGGAAGTGTTAGCGCTGCAGGAAACATAACTTTGAGTCCGTCTCTGGTTCTGATGAAGTTTAAAGGAACTCCTTCCGATACCAATTCAACTTTACTGATTTTTTCAGGGTAGTATTTACTATCTTCGGAAAGGCTTTTAATTAAAATATACCCATGTTCAGGTCTTGCCATTACTGTTGCATAGAGCACGTCAGCTTTAGTTACAAACCTGATATCTTCTGCAGTAAATGGTTTACCCTTACCCTCATTAAAACCCTGAGCCATCAGTACCGGAGCAGCCTGTTGTGCAGGCCCTTCACCAAATATTTTCCATGGCCTGGTCTTATAAATACTATCTCCGTTCGCACGCATCCAGGTTCCTATTTCGTCCACTATTCCACGTTCTATTTCATCCATCGTTCCATCGCCCCGCAGTGGGATGTTTAACATCAGGTTACCATTTTTGCTGACTACATCGATGAGCATATGTACAACAGTTTCAGCACTCTTATATCGTTTATTGTCATACACTTCTCTATTATAATGCCAGTCGCCAATGCAGGTATCTGTTTGGAAGGGAATTGGTTCTATACCATTGCCCTGCCCCCGCTCAATATCCCATGTCATCGCCTTGCGCTGCGCTTCATCAAGAATTTTACCGGTAACCACTGCCTGCAAGCTTCCTTTATCTCTGATACTTTTATTGTACATATGTGCTGCAATACGCAGACCGACATCGCTGATTGGCCACAGAGGGAGTTGAGAATCATCGAAATATACCATATCGGGCGTATATTTATCAATCAGCTCGATGGTTCGTTTATAAAATTTTTCTATATACTGTTTATCAGGTTTACTCACACCATTTCCCCAATGCCACTGCTGATGAATGATCCCGTCGTCAAAACTATTTTTACTCAGGTCATGATTTTGAGCATATAGATCCTGCGGATCAAGTCCTTCCCACCATTGTCCTTTCCCATCAGCCATGGTCAGTTTGCCATCATAAGGAATTCCAGCAAAAGGTCCCGATTTATCTGCACGCTGAGCAGTCTCCATCCAGCTCCAGGTATGGGCTGCATGTACGCTCAGGCCAAAATGAAGACCTTTTTTCCTTGCGGCATCTGCCCAGCCTTTAACAATATCTTTCTTTGGACCTATTTTGGTAGAATTCCAGCGGCTTTGATAAGTACTGTCATAAAGATCAAAATTGTCGTGGTGATTGGCAAGCGCCATAAAGTATTTTGCGCCAGTATAGTGATAAAGGTCAACAATGGCTTGAGGATCCCATTTTTCTGCTTTCCAGCTATTGATAACATCTTTGAACCCAAATTTTGAAGGGTGGCCATATTTTTTTAAATGGAATTTATATTGACCCGATCCTTCCATATACATATGCCTTGCATACCAATCTCCTGCTTCCGGCTGACATTGCGGTCCCCAATGTGCCCACATACCAAACTTTGCATCGCGAAACCACTCAGGGGTCTGATATTTACCTAATGAGGCCCAAGTTGGTTTAAAAGGATCTGCAACCTGATTTGGCAAAACCATATCTGAAATCTGCTGCAGCACTGCAGCCTTTGAAGAGTTAGCGAGGTATAATGCGGGAATACTCAATGCCATTTGCTTCAGCAGTGTTCTTCTTTTCATACTATTATATTTGGTAGAACATATTATGAAAGCAAATATATCATCCAGTGCCGGACTGTCCTTGCATTAAATCGACAAATTATTGCACTGATCCGACTTTATCCAGTAATTGTTTGTATAATACCGACCTTATACTGATATCTGCAGCATGACCGTTCTCAATTTTTACCCTTGACTGTATCAGGAGGATATGATGGATTAAAAACAAGCATCCATGTCTGACAATATCAAAGAGATGAAAGATAATTTCATCAATAGTTGTTTTATGTTGTCGCGTATACTATATTTGTGACAACATAAAGACACAGCAATGAGAAAATTAGAATTTGCCTCGCTTCAAGTAAGAGACTTAGAAGTTTCAAAAGAATTTTACACCAACAAATTAGGCTTTGAACTGGCAGCAGCTACCAATACCGCAGCATGTATTTTCAAGTACAAAGACGGTGAAGCCAGCTTTGCGATCAGAAAGCCAATTGGTGATCTAGAAGGTAAGGAACTGGGAGTCGGCACATCGCTGTGGTTTGCTATTGATGGAAAAATAGAAGAGCTACAAGCCGGTTTATTAGAGAAGAACGTACAATTATTAGGCCCCATCCAAACAACCCCATTTGGAAAGATTATCATTGCAAAAGATCCTGATGGATACAATATCACTTTTTTACAGACAGAAAATCTATCATAAAGTGCTAGAATCATGGTAAAAAAAGATATTGACTTTCACTTTAAAAGTCCGGACGACAGTCCTGGTTATCTTCTCGGACAATTGACTACATTATGGCAACGGAAGTTAAAACGTGTATTGGATCCATTAGACCTTACCCAGACACAGTTTGTACTGTTAGCTGCCCTCGCCTGGCTTTCAAAAGAAAATGATGCGGTAACCCAAATTGATATTGCCAATCAGGGTAATGCCGATCGAATGATGGTATCAAAGGTGCTGCGTACCTTAGAAGAAAAAAAGTTTTTGACCCGCAAAGAGCACAAGACAGACACCAGGGCAAAAACTATTAACCTGACCTCATCAGGAAGTGCGGTTCTTCAAAAGGCGCTTACTGCTATCGAGACCGCGGATTTGGAATTTTTCTCCAACCCTGATCTGGATGTTTCAGCCTTAAACGCAACCATGTTAAAACTGATCAATAAAAATAAGGAAGACTAAACACATTTATATCAGGATATCAATATATTTTGACATCCTGATATAGTGATATAATCGAATAGGAATGCTGGACTATTTAGCCAGACAATTTGTTTTTGCCTTAGCCTTCGCTAAAAGTGGTTCAGCAGAATTCCGGGTAATTTCCTGACAATTGATCTTGTTTACATAGCCGGCTTCTGTGCTCACTACATTCACATAATTGGTTTTGCCCTCAACTACTGTAATTTTTAATGGAGCTGTTTTTTTAGCAGTGCGCAATCCGCCGGCAGTGATACTTACGGTATGGTCACCCACGCTAAGGTCATGCACAGAATAGGATTTGTTTTTTTGCTTGCACACTAATTTACCATCAATATAAAAGTGATAATTCACAGCCAGCCCGGCGTAACCTGTCACCCTGATTAAATATACCTTACCAGTATTTGTCTGTGAATGTGCGCTGAATGAACCTGTCAATAAAAATCCCAAGAGCGCAAGTAGTTTGAATGCTTTCATCATGTTTGTTTTGTTAGGTGGTTGATAATAATAATAATTAATAGAGTATAATTGAAATAAAATTATTTTTAAAATCAATTATTACAACAATGTTGTCACAAGATTGTTATTTTTCACTATATAACTATATTTGATATTAAAAGGCTCAGACGATGAAAAAACAACTATTATTTATTATTGGGGTAATGTTTATGGTAAACGCTTACGCTCAAACCAAAACCACGGCTAATCAAGACATTGTATTGAAATCCAATGGCGAAGAAATGAAAGGAAAAGTTACGCAGGTCAGTGATGCTGAGATTCATTTCATCTATAGCGGAGAAACAGCGGAATATATCATAAAGAAGTCTGACGTATTAAAAATCACACATTCCAGTGGGCGCGTAGAAACATTTAACCAGTCAGCACAAACTGCCGAAACACGCAAAAACGACCCGGTATCCATGACAGCGACCCCGGCAGATCATCACAATAAAATTGCTATACTACCTTTTGCTTTTCTGCTGGACAGGCAGGCGGGTGCACAGGAAGTGGGGATTAAAGCACAGGAAGATACCTATTCCTTTCTGTCTAAACATGCGGCAGGATATACCCTGCTGGATGTCCGCACAACAAACGCAGCCCTGATAAAAGCTGGTGTAACGCGCGACAAAATGATGGGTTATACGATGAAAGAGATATGCGACATCTTGGGTGTAGAATATATTGTTGATGGTACTGTAACACAAAACAAAGGATACGCGACCAGCAGCACCTATGGCAATACAAATACTGATATCAAACGTAAGAGTGACGATAAAGTAAAAGTGAATACCTCCGATTACAGTAACAGCAATTCAGTTCAGCGTTACGATGTCAGTGTTTCTTTAGGAATTTACATGGACAACAATGCCAGCATTTATAACCAAACCCATAAAGCATTTTTAACTAACACTGACGGTTCTTACAGCAGCCCTTTGGAATACTTGTTAAAAAGATGTCCATTATATAGGAAGTAAGCTTTTACTTAAAAAACCAATTATCTATCTTACAAGTTCAAAACGAGTAAAATGGACTTTACCAGAATTACGCCACATCCTGATTTAGATGAGTTTATTGAATGTTATTGGATGATGTACAGCGATGATTCAGTGCCCATAATTGAGAAGATTATTCCCGACGGTTTCACAGAAATAATTTTCAATTACAGAGATGTTTACAAATCCAAAACTAGTGGAGACTGGAATTTGCAATCACCCAACTTACTAGCCGGGCAACTTAAAACTTTTTTTTATCTCCAGAATACGGGCACAACCGGGTCCATTGCCATTAAATTTAAACCTGCAGCATTGACCCAGTTATTTGGCTTCAGCATGGATCAGTACCTGGACAAAATTGTCGATCTGGACTCCTTCCCAAATTCAGAACTCCAACAATTAAAAGAAAGAATACTGGCGTGTGTTAACATTGGCAGCAAAATACCAGAGGATTTTGTAAAGAGAATTCTAGACGATTATTTTATTTTACTTATTCAGACCGCATCAGAAAATCCGTTAAAAGAACCTCTCGAGCTTATCTTTAGTTCCCATGGATTAGTTACCGTAGCAGAAATGGTAGCAATGGCCAATGTTGGCGAACGACAGCTGGAACGCCTGTTTAAAAAATATATTGGCCTTTCTCCAAAATACTATGCCCGGATTATACGGTTCAATTATATTTTTAAATTGATTCAATCCAAAAAAAATAGTTGGACAGAAATTGTTTATCAATCAGGGTATTACGATCAATCGCATTTTATCCAAAATTTTAAAGCTTTTACAGGTGAAGACCCTTCTTCCTACTTTTTTGAGAAAAAAAACATGGCAAACTTCTTCTTAAACAAATAGTAAACTAAGTCGGGTTTTTACAATACCATAATGGTAAGCATAATTACTTTTGGTAGAAAAAAGAAATGGGCACAAAAACACTACTCCTTATTATTTCCCTGATTTTATGGCAACATGCCAGCAATGCACAGGAAAGTACCAAACAAAAATTTAACAAGCTGGAATGGCTGACAGCGAAATGGATCCGGACTAACTCAAATACTGGACATTCCGGTTATGAGACCTGGCGTAAAGTTTCCGATTTAAAGCTGAGCGGCAAAGGAGTTACCCTTAAAGGAAAAGAGGTCATTTTTACCGAGAACCTGGAATTAATTGTAAAAGGAACAGATATTTTCTATGTGGTGAGTTTGAGCGGTGAGAATAAGCCCGTCTACTTTAAGCTAACCGCACTAAACAAGAATGGCTTTACATGTGAAAACCCGGAACACGACTTTCCGAAAAAAATAACCTATAGCCGTAGCGGCAATAATGTAAAAGCAGTGATTTCAGGTAACGGAAAGAGTATCGATTACGTTTTCGTGCGCGAACAGTCGAGGTAAGAATATCTGCAGGTCACCGGACCGGCTATGGCTTTTTGGATTATATTGTTCATACCATTAGTGTTTTCATTATGGTTATAAATGTCCTTGATTTGGTTATAACACCAGAATGGAGAAACCTGACTTTTGATTCATAATTTATTAATCAAATCATCATGGAAAATAAAATCGAATCATTATCAGGTAATCAACTTATTGCATTAGTCACTGGAGCCAATAAAGGACTAGGTCAGCAGATCGCTAAAGAGCTCGTGGGCCACGGTTATATCGTATTCTTAGGATCGAGGAATTACGACAATGGTAAAATTGCAGCCGAAGAAATTGGTGAAGGTGCATACCCAATTCAATTAGACGTGAATGATGCACAAAGCATCAAGGCTGCGGCCGAGCAAATCACCCTCAAATACGGTCGTCTGGATCTGCTGGTTAACAATGCAGCAATCGGCCAATCGGGACAATATTCTTCATTACCCGAAATATTAGCAGCAAGCAGAGCCAGCACGGCACCTCTGGACGACATACGGATTATTTTTGAAACAAACGTGTTAGGTGTACTGGCGGTTACGCAGGCTATGCTCCCTCTCATCCGGCTTTCTACATCTGGCCGCATTCTGAACATCTCCAGCGCAATCGGATCATTAACATTGAATTCTGACCCCAATTTTCCTTACCGACCTTATTTCGGAGCAACTTATCCCGCTTCAAAAACGGCACTTAATGCCATCACATTAGCGCTCGCAATTGAACTCGAAGATACCGGAATAAAAGTGCGCGCGGCCAGCCCAAGTTTCACAGCAACCGCTATTAACAATTTCCAGGGAACTGACACCATCGAAGAAGGTGCGAAGGCATTAGTTCTCGCAGCACTTGATACAGAAAGTCCCACCGGTAGTTTCACAGGACCAGACGGTCCGCTGCCCTGGTAATCATTTGACGTAGTTCTGATTCATCTTATAACCGGTGGCAATTCTTCACCGGTTATAATTATTATCTTTAAAATATGAAAAAGGAAGCGCTAAACATCATTAAACTGGAATCGATAAGAGATATTCATCGTACAGCAGGCTTACCAGGTCCGGTTCATCCCTTAATCACTATTATAGACGTGTCAGAGTTGCTGGACATGTGCAGGGCTCCGGTCACTTACGTATTAAGTTTCTATAAAATCAGCTTCGGTACTAAACTCGGTGGCAAATTCCGATATGGACAGGGACATTATGATTTTGACGAAGGCAGCATGATTTTCGCTTCACCAAACCAGATTGTAGGACAGCATGAAACTGCGACAAATACGGAAGGTGTCACACTATTTATTCATCCTGATTTTTTGCAGGGTTATCCATTAGCCGCAAAGATCAAACAATTCGGATTCTTTTCTTATGCTATCAATGAAGCGCTACATTTATCCGAACAGGAAAGGATAACTATTCAGTCGATCTATAATATTATCCGTGATGAGCTGAACAGCCGGATTGACGATTTCAGTCACGAAGTGATCATTGCGCAGATCGAATTGTTATTGAGTTATGCCAAACGATTTTACAAACGGCAGTTCCTTACACGGCAGGTAGTTAAAAATGATCTCCTTCAGCAATTGGAAGAGTTGTTAAATAAATATTTTGAAGATGAAAATGTCGCTATGCCCACTGTTCAATATCTGGCGGATGCTTTAAATTATACACCTAACTATTTAAGTGATATGCTGCGTTCACTTACAGGACTGAATGCGCAACAGCATATTCATCAAAAGCTGATCGAGAGATCAAAAGAATTATTATCCACCACGAGCCTGACTGTCAACGAAGTGGCCTATAAATTAGGTTTTGACTATCCGCAGTCTTTCAGCCGCCTTTTCAAAATGAAGACTAAAGTATCTCCTGCACAATTCAGATCAACCTTCAACTAACCTTGCAGTTATTGCTAATGCTATATATTGGCTCACCAGCTTCCGCTTCTCTCCCGCTACACCCAACTACATTACACATTATAGAATAACAATTACTTAAATATAAACAATATTTAGTTATATTTATGCTTCAGCCATTTCATCCAGACCAATGGCTGAATTGATATGGCCAAGAAAAAGAAAAGTAGTTCAAACATCCAGGCAAAAAAAGCGGGGGAAAAGCAATTAACAATAAGATTTTTGGAGCGCATCAAATTTATAGCGAAAGCGCTGATAGGTGATGAAAAATTTGGTCTCATCCCGTCATATTTTTTAGAAGCAGTTACAGCACTACGTGTTCCTGCGTTAAAAGTAAAAGCAACACCTGGCTCAGACATTTTGAAGTCTACTGTAGTACAATACAATAAGTTATTTACTGCACTTATCAATGAAAATACAATCGAGACAGATTATAAGGTTGAAATTCCGCTGGGATGGTATCTTTCCGAAGGTATTGTATTGCTCAATTATATTGGCGTTATGCGTGATCACCATTTCCGGGAGGCGGCTTTAGTGAAAGAAGCTTTCCAAAAGTACCTTCCCGGTTCAGCACACCACACATGGATAGGTGATATCCTGGAAACTACTATTTTTGATGCAAATGTTTTTCTTAGTGAGCTAGACAAGTATGTTCTCCATGCTGATATGACAGATACTGCCTATATCTTTCCAGAGACTGATTCTAATGCCATTTTTATACAGCGCATCCGCTCCGAAAAAACTAAAGTCCTGGTAGATGACCATTACCGTACCGCGATAAAAATAGGTTGGGTCTTATCAGATGAAAAGTGGACACACCCCACTATTAAACCTGCTCAAATTGGATTCGAAGGTGAAGGTGCCGATATTTGCTTGCCTATTTATATACAACAGCACGCAATCAATAAATTACAGGAGCGCATAGATATTACGCCTGGTATTTTACATCTTGCTATAGGTAGCTCTTTTACCGAAGAACTGATTTCATATGTAAAAAAAGAGAACCACAGCCTGGTGGCTTACTATTTGTCAGAACAGAAAATTGGTTATTTATTATGCAGGTGGTGTGAGAATAAAATACTGATCTCCACATTCCTGTTTCTCACCAATGATGGCACACCTGAAGGGAAAAAGTTGAAAGAGCTTTTGTTACTGGACAAAGTAGATAAAGCATATCTGGGCATCGATACCATGTCTCATTTCAATTCTTATCATCTTGACAAAGATGAAGGACTCAGCGAATTGTTTACCGCAGCAGGCTGTGGTGCATTACTTAAAATGGGACACTTAGAGGAGTTTTCCAAAAAATCAGTTGCAGATAAAGATCCGGAGTCTATCTGGAAGTATATTTCAGACTTTGGGATACAGCAAAAAGGAAAATGAAATTAGCTTTGAATCAGGTTATCCTTCCTTCTGACTCAAAGCTTTTGCCCTTTCAAAAAAGCTTTTTTGCTGTAATTGCTGCTCCACTTCAACAATGGCTTTCATCAGGTTGTTTTGCGTATCGGTCAGTTCGGTAATTGCAGCTATAATTATTCCCCAAACCGGCTGCATTTGTTCCACCAACTTTTTTCCTTTTTCTGATAATTGCAGCAGGCGCTTGCGTTCATCGTGTTTATCCTTCTTCGAGCGAATCAGCTTTTCTTTTTCCAGTTCCTTTAATAAAGTAATGGTGGAAGGATGGGTATAGCCAATCTCATTTGCCAGTTCAACAACGCTTAATACAGGTTTAAGGTGCAGTGTATAGATTACAGGGAACCACTTAGGCTCAAAGTTAATTCCATTCTCCTTATAAACCAGGAAGCCATCTTTCCTGATCTGTTCGCTCAGCCGCTGCAGCCGGGTCGAAATGGCTAAAATGCCCGATTCATCAATTACATTCATTCGGTCGCTGATTAAATGCTTAAATGTAAGTGATAAAACTTATTATCGGCCATCATCCTCGGAAAATAAGCAGGGAGGTCAGCTACAGCTATGCTATTGAAATCATTTTTCTCATAAAAGCGATGTGCAGCTTTTAAGATATCCACAGTACCCAGGTATACATCGGTGATATGCTGGTCACGGCAAAAAGTCAGCAGGGTTTCCAGTAATTTCTGTGCAATGCCATATTCCTTACCTCTGAATTCCTTTTTCAC
>Ga0247814_10000641_pt1 | contig 25909 bp, 26 predicted proteins | sample UWRJL179409R1_FD_179947 | JGI IMG/M metagenome (GOLD analysis project Ga0247814, IMG submission 179947) | Plant litter microbial communities from Arlington Agricultural Research Station in Wisconsin, United States - UWRJ-L179-409R-1 | ecosystem: Environmental > Terrestrial > Plant litter >... | reverse complement strand
CGGCCTCGGCCTCTTCCTCGGCGGCGCCTTCGCCGCCAGCCGACTGCTCACCTACGTCGGCGGTCGCGTTAACGCGTGGCTCGATCCCTTCACCACCGAGAACTACGAGGGCAACGGCGGCAGCTACCAGCTGGTGCAGGGGCTGTTCGGGCTCTCGAGCGGCGGGGTCACCGGCACCGGACTTGGCCTCGGCCGCCCCGACATCACGCCGCTCGCCGAGAGCGACTACATCGTCGCCAGCCTCGGTGAAGAGCTCGGCCTCGTCGGCATCTTCGCGATCCTCGCGCTCTATCTGCTGTTCGTCTCGCGCGGCTTCAGAATCGGCTTCGCCGGGCAGGATGACTTCGGCCGCCTTCTCGCCATCGGCCTCGCCTTCGTCGTCGGCCTCCAGGTGTTCATCGTCATCGGCGGAGTCACCCGGGTCATTCCGCTCACCGGTCTGACGACACCGTTCCTCGCCGCGGGTGGATCTTCGCTCGTCGCCAACTGGATCATCGTCGCGCTGCTGCTGCGCCTCTCTGACACGGTTCGCCACCAGCCACGGACGGTGATCGAGTGAACAAGGAGCTTCGGCGAGTGAGCGTCGTTATCGTTCTCATGTTCACGGCACTCTTCGTGTCGACCTCGGTCATTCAGGTCTTCAGCACCGAGAGCCTCAGTGCCAATCAGCACAACGTGCGCGTGCTCTATGACAGCTATTCGACCGAGCGCGGGGCGATCACCGTCGACGGCGTTCCGATCGTCACCTCCCAGCCAGTCGATGATGACTACTCGTTCCTGCGGGTCTACGCGAACGGGCCGCTCTATGCGCCGGTCACCGGGTTCATCAGCCTCAACCACGGCAACTCAGGGATCGAGCGCAGCCTCAACGAGGTGCTCAGCGGAACAAGCGACAGCCAGTTTCTCGATCAGCTCACCGGGCTCTTCACCGGCGAGAAGCCCCAGGGCGCGGCGGTCGAACTGACCCTCGACCCGGTCGTGCAGCAGGCCGCATGGGATGCCCTCGGCGACAACGCCGGCGCAATCGTTGCGATCGAGCCGAGCACCGGCAAGATCATCGCCATGGTCTCGAAGACCACGTACGACCCGAACACGCTCGCGGCGCACGAGGCGAACACGACCATCGACAACCGCTACAACGAGCTGCTCGCCAACCCGAACAACCCGCTCATCAACCGCGCCATCTCTGGCGACCTCTACCACCCGGGCTCGGTCTTCAAGATCGTCATGACCGCCGCGGCTCTCGAGGGTGGCGACTACACCCCCGAAAGCGAGTTTCCGAACCCCGGCCAGTTGCAGCTGCCCGGAACGAACAGCGTGATCTCGAACGCCGAAGGCGGGTCGTGCGGTGGAGGGGCCACGGCGTCGATCGCGACGGCCCTGCGGCTCTCATGCAACATCCCGTTTGCGCAGCTCGGAAGCGCCATGGGCGAGGACCGCATTCAGGCGATGGCGGAGTCCTTCGGATTCGGCCAGAAGCTCACGATCCCGATGTCTGTCACCCCGAGTATCTACCCGGACGGCATGGATGTTCCCCAGCTCATGCTGTCGTCGTTCGGCCAGTTCGATGACAAGGTCACTCCCCTGCAGATCGCCATGGTCAGCGCTGCCATCGCGAACGGCGGCGTGCTCATGAAGCCCACTCTCGTCGAGAGTGTGACGGCGCCCGATCTTCGCGTCATCCAGACATTCGAACCCGAGGTCTTTAGCGCCCCGGTCAACCCGGAGGTGGCAGCAACAATGGTTCAGATGCTGGTCAACGGTGTGTCCAACGGCGCGGCGAGTAATGCAAGAATTAGCGGTGTCGACGTAGGCGGCAAAACGGGTACGGCCGAGAACGGCGCGGGTGAGCCATACACACTCTGGTTCACCGGTTTCGCACCGGCTGACAACCCGCAGGTCGCCATCGCGGTGGTTATCGAAAACGGCGCCCCGAATGCCTTCGGAAACAAGGTTGCGGCCCCTATAGCAAAGAAAGTACTTGAGGCGGTGCTGAGCAGATGAGACCCACGAGCGGCCTCACCTTCGGTGGCCGGTACCAGCTGTCGAGCCGTGTCGCGATCGGCGGCATGGGCGAGGTGTGGCAGGCCACTGACCTCGTCATCGGGCGCACTGTCGCCATCAAGATCCTCAAAGACGAGTACCTCGGCGACCCCGGGTTTCTCGAGCGCTTCCGTGCCGAAGCCCGTCACGCTGCGCTCGTCAACCACGAGGGCATCGCCAACGTCTTCGACTACGGCGAGGAGGACGGCAGCGCTTATCTCGTCATGGAGCTCGTGCCCGGCGAGGCACTGAGCGCTGTCATCGAGCGCGAGCGCGTTCTCGCCACCGACCGCGTGCTCGACATCGTGGCGCAGACCGCCATGGCACTGCAGGCTGCGCACGCCGCCGGCCTCGTGCACCGCGACATCAAACCGGGCAACCTGCTGATCACCCCCGACGGCCGCGTCAAGATCACCGACTTCGGTATCGCCCGCATCGCCGACCAGGTGCCGTTGACCGCGACCGGCCAAGTCATGGGAACCGTGCAGTACCTCTCGCCAGAGCAGGCCAGCGGGCACTCCGCCTCGCCCTCGACCGACATCTATTCGCTCGGCATCGTCGCCTACGAGATGCTCGCCGGCCGTCGCCCCTTCACGGGCGAGTCGCAGGTGGCCATCGCCATGGCGCAGATCAACGAGACCCCGCCTGAGCTGCCGGTCACCGTCAGCGAGCCGGTGCGCAACCTCGTCTACGCGAGCATCGCCAAGAACCCGGCCGACCGCCCGGCGACGGCGGCGCACATGGCGCGAGCCGCGCAGTCCCTTCGCCGCGGCGATGTTGCCGCCGCCGCGGCCGCCGTTCCCGGAGTAATTGGATCCGGATCCCTCGCCAACACCGCCGGCGCCAACTACGGCAAGCCGAATGACGCAACCACGCGGCTACTGCCGCAGTCGACAGCAACACCCGCTGCCGGCACCCCGCGCCAACGCAGCCCGTGGACCTGGCCACTCATCGGCCTCGTCGCCATCGCTGCCGTTGCCCTCATTGCCGTTCTCATCTCGGTGCTCAACCCGCCGAGCACACCCGACCCTAAGCCGCCGGCATCGACCTCACCCTCGGCGACCGCTCCGTCGAACACGCCCACGGCAACACCGATCATCATCGATGAAGAAGACATCGTCGGCCAGACACAGGCGCAGGTGCAGGGATTCCTCGAGGGCCTTGGCCTGCAGCTCGAGCCCCGCGTCGGCCGCCCGGCGGAGTCCGTCGACCAGGTTGGCCTCGCCTATCTCGTCAACCCGACGGGTCGGGTGCAGAAGGGCGCGATCATCGCGGTGACGTTCTACGCGCCGATTCCCTCGCCGTCGCAGACGCCGACACTCGCGGTCACCGGCGGCAACACACAGACGGTGAACACCAAAGTGAACGTCACCTGGTCGAAGTACACCGGCTGCCCAAGTGGCTTCGACGTGACCGGGTACCAGTTCACGATCACCAATGCGACAGCCCCGGACTCGCCGAACCCGGTTGACCCCAACGCGAACACGATCGAGCTCGAGCTGCCTGTCACTGCGGGTGACGTCACCATCAAGTACTTCGCCATGTGCGGTGGCGCTGGCAACTCCCCAGAGTCTGCCGTCACCACGATCACGGTCACGGAATAGGGCGAGCCCCCAAAGTCCAGCGGTTACACTGGCAGAGCAATTCGAGCCGCTGACCCGGGAGAAGCACGTGACTGATGGCGTAGCACAGGGCATCCGCGTGCTCGCGGGCCGATACCAGATCGGCGACCTCATCGGCCGTGGCGGCATGGCCGACGTGCACGTTGGCACAGACTCCCGGCTCGGCCGGCGCGTTGCGATCAAGCTGCTCAAGCCGGCGCTGGCGACCGACCCGGCTTTCCGCATCCGTTTTCGCCGTGAGGCTCAGGATGCCGCCAAGATGGCCCACCCCACCATCGTTCGCATCTTCGATGCCGGCGAAGAGACCGTGCAAGACGCCAGTGGCGCCGAGCTGCAGGTGCCCTTCATCATCATGGAGTTCGTCGACGGCCGCCTGCTCGACGAGATCATCGCCGAGGGTCCGCTCGACCCGGATGAAGCACTCCGCATCACCAACGAGGTGCTGACCGCGCTCGAGTACTCCCATCGCGCTGGCCTCGTGCACCGCGACATCAAGCCGGGCAACGTCATGGTCACCGCCTCTGGGCAGGTCAAGGTCATGGACTTCGGCATCGCCCGGGCGGTCGCCGAGTCGTCGGCGACCATCGCGCAGACCAGCACGATCATGGGAACCGCCCAGTACTTCTCGCCAGAGCAGGCTCGCGGCGAGGCCGTCGACGCCCGCACCGACCTGTACTCCGCCGGCATCATGCTTTTCGAGATGCTGACGGGCCGTGCACCCTTCGTCGACGAGAACCCGGTGGCCGTCGCCTACCAGCACGTCAACCAGGCGGTTCCTGTACCGAGCTCGATCAACGCGCGTGTTTCGCCCGCGCTCGACGCCGTCGTCATGCGCGCCGTCGCCAAGGATCGCTTCGCGCGCTTCCAGAGCGCCGCAGAGTTTCGTGAGGCGGCTGCCGCGGCAGCCGCTGGCAACGTCGGTAACCGCAAGGCCGGTGGCGCCGACGACTTCAACGCCACCCTGTTCGGCGTGAACCCTAGCGTTACCGCGGGCGCCGAGGCGACCTTCCGCCAGCTAACGGTTGCCGACGACGATCGCGTCGTTCGCACCCAGTCACGACCGCCGGTCGCCTGGATCTGGGGCGGCATCGCCGTTATCGCCGTCATCATCGTTGCGACGATGGTCTGGGTGCTCAGCCTGACCACAACCGACATTGGGGCGAGTCTCGCCGTCGACGTTCCCCAGGTGAAAGACATGACCTGGGAAGACGGCTCCGCGCAGCTCATCGCCGACAAGCTCGTGCCAGAGCGCGTTGACGAGTCGAGCGACACCATCATCGAGGGCAGCATTCTGCGCACGGTGCCGGCGGCGGGCGAGAGCGTGTCGCCGCAGCAGGTGGTGCAGGTGTTCGTGTCTTCTGGCCCGAAGAAAGAGACAGTTCCGCAACTTGTCGGACTCGATCAGGTTGCCGCACAGGCCAAGCTAGAAACGCTCGGTTTCGTTCTCGGCACGGTCACGACCGCGCACTCGCCCACCGTCGCCGCGGGCATCATCATGAGCAGCATTCCCGCAGCGAACGAGACCGCTTCTGTTGGCACCGCCGTCGACATCACCATCTCTGATGGGTTGGTGACCATTCCCGATGTCACCAACAAGCCGGGTGGTGAGGCGACAAGCACGCTCAGTGCTCTGCAGCTGCAGGTCGTCACCCAGTTCGACTCGTCGTGCTCGGGCGGCCTTGTCGCCTCGCAGTCACTGGTGGGCGATCAGGCCCAGAAGTCGACCGTCACAATCAGAATCTGCTCTTAGGCCAGCTTCACCATCGGCGTGAGGCCCTTGGCGGTCTCGGCAGCGCTCGGCAGGCCAGCAACCGCAAGCCAGTTGCCGAGCATGCGATAGCCGCCCTCGGTGAGCACCGACTCGGGGTGAAACTGCACACCGTAGATGGGGGCGTCGCGATGGCGCACCCCCATGATCACGCCGCCGGTGGTCTTCGAGGTGACCTCGAGGGCATCCGGCATTGTTGAATCGACGATGGCGAGCGAGTGGTAGCGCGTCGCCGTGAACGGCTGAGGCACGCCGTCATAGAAGGCACTGCCATCGTGCTCGATGAGCGAGGTCTTGCCGTGCATCAGCTCGTCGGCGTGAGTGACAACACCGCCGAGCGCCTCGGCGATGGCTTGGTGGCCGAGGCACACTCCGAGCAGCGGAATGCCCGCGGCCAGCGCCGCGGTCACGACCGGAATCGACACACCAGCGGATGCCGGGTTGCCTGGCCCCGGCGACAGCAGCACCGCGTCGTAGTCGCCGATGTACGCGCCCGCGTCTGCGGCGTCGAAGGCGTCGTTGCGCACGACGGAAGTCTCGGCTCCCAACTGCAGCAGGTAGCCGTTGAGCGTGTAGACGAAGCTGTCGTAGTTGTCGACGACGAGTACGTGGGTCATTCTTCTACGATCACATCCTGTGGGGCGGTCAGATGGTCAATGACCGGAAACACCCATAGTACGAGAGCGGTGAGGGCGAGCGCAGCGAGCACGAGCAACTGCACCACCCGCAGCCAGACGGGACCGGGCAGCAACCTCCACAATGCGCGGTACATCAGCTGACCACCGTTGCGATCGTGGCGATCTCTGCAGGCGGGCCGTCGGCCCGCGGGTACCACGAGTCGAAGACCCCGTAGGCGATGATCCGCTCGGCCGACGAGTAGAAGGGGTTGCAGGTTGTCAGGGTGATGATGCTCTCTGTTGGTGAGGCTGCCGCATCCTGCGGAACCGGCAGGATCACACCGACCCCACTCGCCGGCACGTACTCCATGCTGCGGTAGATGTACTTGTACCACCCGTCGGCCGTCTCGACGAAGATGCTGTCGCCGACGATGAGCTGGTGGATGTTGTGAAAGGCTCCGCCGTACGCGGAGCGGTGCGAGGCGAGGGCAAAGTTGCCCGGCTCCCCTGGCAGCTGCGTCTGCGTGTAGTGGCCCATGCCGAGCTTGGTGCTGTTGAGCACTGCTGTGCCGACCCCTTCAGCGATCGGACGCTTGAAGTCAGCACCGAGGCGAGGAACGATGAGGTTGGCGAAAGCGGTGTTGGCCGCGGGGGTGGCTGTGACAGCTGGGGCGCCCGGGTCAGACGACTGCGGTGGCTTCGCCGTTGGCGTCGCGGTGGCCCACTCCTGCGACAGCTCGTCGGCAACCGTCTTCTGCTCGTTGCTCGAGACGACATTGTTGAACCAGAGCTGCCAGCCGAGAAAAAGCAGAACGACAACGCCGACCGTGAGAAGCAGTTCGCCGATCACATCGAGCAGGGTGATGCGGCGGCGCTGCGCGCGCCGTGCTCCGCGCTCGCTCACGCCCCCGGTCATACCCCGATTCTAAGGTGCGGGTCGAGAGTGACGATCGGTCCCCACTACCGACTCAATGCCTGTGCATAGGGTTTCACGCTAGAATCCCAGTCATGGCACGCACTTCATCAGACTCGTCCACCGAGACCCGCTCCGGCGAACAGGCTCCCAATGCCGTCTGGTTCAAGCCGGTCATGTTCAGTTTCATGCTCATCGGCCTGATCTGGATCATCGTCTTCTACGTCAGCCAGGGATCGCTTCCGGTCGCCTCGCTTGGCACCTGGAACATCCTCGTCGGATTCGGAATCATGTTCATCGGATTCCTCATGACGACCCGCTGGCGCTAGCTAGCGGCTTGTCCCCCGAGTGGCCCACAGCGCGGGGTACAACTACAGCGCTGTAATTATCCCCACTGTGGACTGGCCTGTGGAGAACTTCTAGATTCGCTGCGCCACCGCAATGATTGCCAGTAGAACCACGACAATTCCGACGGCCGCAATCACCTGAACCGGCCGCTGCTTTGCGCTTCTCGTGCGCACGAAAATGGCGGTCAGCGCAGCTCCCGCGATGAAGCCACCAATGTGCGCCTGCCAGGCGATGTTGGGCAGCACGAAACCGATCACCAGGTTGATTCCGACCACGACCATGATCTGCGTGGCGTTGCCACCGAACCGACGGATCAGCACGAGCAGCGCGCCAAGCATGCCAAAGATCGCACCGGATGCGCCGAGCACCGGCACCCAGGGCAGCAACACGGCCACGGCTGCGGCACCACCGATGCCGCTGATCACGAACAGCGCGAGAAAACGGATGCGACCAAGGGCCGGCTCGAGCATGCGCCCGATGATGAACAACGAGAACATGTTAGTCAGCAGGTGAAACGGCCCGCCGTGCGCCACCTCTGAGGTGACGAGCCTCCACGGCTGCGAGAAGGTCGCCGGTGAGAAGTACACCAACCAGCTGGTCAGCGCGCTGCCGAAGATCAGCTGCGCGCCGAACACCGCGATGCAGATCGCCATGATCGCGTAGGTGACGATCGGCCTATCAGGGTTGTTGCGCAGCGAGCGAGCGGCGCGAATCGAGACCGGAGGGCGACGGGGCCGGTTGGCCTTCGCCTCCTTCACGCACTCCGGGCAGTGCACGCCGACGGCCGCCTGCGTCGAGCACTGCGGGCAGATGGTTCGCCCGCAGCGCTGACAGAGGATGTAGCTCTGCCGGTCGGGGTGCCGGTAGCAGAAGTTGTCGCGGTCGTCGGGTGCGTCGCTCAAGAGAGGTGATTAGGCCTCGGTGATGGTGACGGAGTTGATGACGACATCCTCAAGGGGCTTGTCGCGTCCGTCGGTGGGCACAGCCTCGATGGCGTCGACGACGCGCTTCGACTCGTCATCGGCGACGAGGCCGAAGATGGTGTGCTTGGCCTGCAGCCACGGGGTGGGAACCGTGGTGATGAAGAACTGCGAGCCGTTGGTGCCCTTGCCGCCGCGCGTTCCCGCGTTGGCCATGGCGAGCACGTAGGGCTCGTTGAAGTTGAGCTCGGGGTGAATCTCGTCATCGAACTCGAACCCGGGGCCTCCGACGCCCTGGCCCAGCGGGTCGCCGCCCTGCAGCATGAACTGCTTGATGATGCGGTGGAAGATGACGCCGTCGTACAGCGGGTCGTTCGACTTCTGGCCGGTGGCCGGGTGGGTCCACTCGATCTCGCCGGTGGCGAGACCGGTGAAGTTCTTGACGGTCTTGGGGGCGTGGTTACCGAGGAGGTTCACGCGGATGTCCCCGAGAGAAGTGGAAATGGTCGCGACAGCGGTGTGCAAAGACATGGGCACAATTCTTGCACAGGCCGTTCGACCGTCACCGTGCGCGCGCACATGCACCTCACAGGTTCTTGCTGTTCCGGGCGCAGGGGCGCGTGGCAGGATTGACCTGTTCACACCCACCACAATCTGGAGGTTCACATGGGACTGTCCCGCAAGCGCCAGCGCGAGCTCAACCGTCTCAAGCGCCACGCTGAGGACCTGCTGACTGATCAGCGCGAGGTGCTCGAGCACGCCAGCCGTGTTGTGCGCGAGGCGTCGCACCAGGCGTCGAGTTTCGCCAGTGAAGAGATCAAGCCGCGAATCAAGGATGCCTACGAAGACCGCGTTCGCCCCGTCGTGCGATCCGGAGTGTCGGCTGCCAAGCACGGCCGCGAGCGCTTCGTCGATGACGTGCTTCCCGCTGTCACCTCGGCTCTCGGATCAGCCATCGCCGTCATCGAGGCCGCAAAGAACCCCGAGCTGCGCGAGACGATCGTCAAGGTCGGCCGGTCCGCTAAGGAGGCCAGCGTGAAGGCGGGCGTGCGCGCCGGCGTGATCGAGGCGCCGAAGTCGTCGGGGCCTGGCAAGTACATCCTCATCGGTCTGGCCGTTGTCGCCGTGGCCGGTGTGGCTTACGCTGCCTGGCAGACCCTGCGCGCCGACGACTCCCTCTGGATCGAAGACGAGCCGGAGCCGGAGCTCGAAGAGGCTTAGGCACAAAACCAAGAAAGGCCCGCAACCGAAGTTGCGGGCCTTTTCTCTTTCGTGGAGACGAGGGGAATCGAACCCCTAACCCCCGCCTTGCAAAGGCGGTGCTCTGCCAATTGAGCTACGTCCCCATGAAGGGTGGAAATCCTTGTGAGATTTCCAGTGGGGGTACGTGGACTTGAACCACGGACCTCTTCGTTATCAGCGAAGCGCTCTAACCGCCTGAGCTATACCCCCGTTGGGCAGATACGAGAGTATCGCACCTGCGGCCATTCGAGTAATCGGCTCTAGTTGTTGGTGAACCCGACCAGCAGTCCGCCCGTGAGACGCACACTGAAGTTGTAGAGAATGCTCGTGATCGCGCCGAGCGCGGTGCCGACCACGATGTTGAGAACGGCAACGATGAAGGCGAAGAAGGTCACCGTCAGCAGCGAGAAGCTCTCGCTGATGCTGAACGGCTTCTCGTCACCCGAGCTGAGAATGTCGGCCAGCAGCGCGTCGAGCCGGTCGAACACACCGGTGGACTGCAGCACGAGGTAGATAAGCACGGTCGAGACCACGAGCACGATGCCGAGCGACACCGCGACGAGGAACGACAGCTTGACCGTCGACCAGAAGTCGACGTAGACCAGCTTGAGTCGAACCTGCTTGGTGGCCACGGGCCTCTGCGACTTCTTCTGCAGTTGTTCGGCGACGCTACTCATCTATGGACTCGTCCTTCCCAGCGGTTTCGACCTCGGTGGGAGCCTCAGCTCCCTCGGTCTCACCTTCATGACTTTCAAGGTTACGTTCGCTGTTTCGAGCGAGAGCAATGATGCGATCGTCGTCTGCAAATCGCGCAAACACGACACCCATGGTGTCACGACCCTTGGCCGGAACCTCGGCCACGGCAGACCTTACCACCTTGCCGCTGGCAAGAACCACAAGCACCTCGTCGTCGTCCTCGACGATGAGAGCACCCGCGAGATCGCCGCGAGCCTCCTGTAGTTTGGCGACCTTGATGCCGAGTCCGCCGCGTCCCTGCACCCGGTATTGGTCGGCCGCGGTGCGCTTCGCGAAGCCGCCCTCGGTGACCACGAACACGTAGCCGGCGTCGGCAACGACGCTGGCGCTCAGCAGCTGGTCCTCGTCACGGAAGTGCATGCCGATGACGCCGGAGGTGCTGCGGCCCATGGGTCGCAGGGCGGCATCCGATGCGGTGAACCTGATTGACATGCCCTTGCGCGAGACCAGCAGAACGTCTTGGGTCTCCTCGACGAGCATGGCGGATGTCAGCTCGTCACCCTCGCGGAGGTTGATGGCGATGATGCCACCGGTGCGGTTCGTGTCGTACTCGACCAGGGCCGTCTTCTTGACGAGTCCACCGCGCGTAGCGAGCACGAGGTAGGTCGCCGCCGCATAGTCACGGATGTCGAGGATCTGCGCGATCTCCTCCCCCGGCTGCAGGGCGAGTAGGTTCGCAACGTGCTGGCCCTTGGCGTCGCGGCCGGCCTCCTGCACCTCGTAGGCCTTGGCGCGGTAGACGCGTCCGGTGTTCGTGAAGAACAGCAGCCAGTGGTGGGTTGTCGTCACGAAGAAGTGCTCGACGACGTCATCGGCGCGCAGCTGGGCGCCACGCACACCCTTGCCGCCACGGTGCTGGCTGCGGTAGTTGTCGCTGCGCGTGCGCTTGATGTAGCCGCCGCGGGTGACGGTGACCACCATCTCCTCTTCTGGGATCAGGTCTTCGACGCTCATGTCGCCATCGAAGCCGAACATGATCTCGGTGCGGCGGTCGTCGCCGTACTTTGCAATGAGCTCGGTGAGCTCCTCGCTAACGATGTCGCGCTGGCGCTGCGGGCTGCCGAGAATGACGTGGTACTCGGCGATCTCGACCTCGATCTCGGCGAGCTCGTCCATGATCTTCTTGCGCTCAAGGGCGGCGAGGCGACGCAGCTGCATGTCGAGGATCGCACGGGCCTGCAGCTCGTCGATCTCGAGCAGGGTGATGAGGCCGTCGCGGGCATCCTCGACCGTGGGCGAGCGGCGAATAAGGGCAATGACCTCGTCGAGGGCGTCGAGCGCCTTGACGTAGCCGCGCAGAATGTGGGCGCGCTCCTCTGCCTTGCGCAGGCGGTACTGCGTGCGGCGAACGATGACCTCGATCTGGTGCTCAGCCCAGGCGGTGATGAAGCCGTCGATCGAGAGCGTGCGCGGAATTCCGTCGACGATCGCCAGCATGTTGGCGCCGAAGTTCTCCTGCAGCTGGGTGTGCTTGTAGAGATTGTTGAGAACGACCTTGGCGACGGCATCGCGCTTGAGCACGATGACGAGGCGCTGGCCGGTGCGGCCGGAGGTCTCATCCCGAATGTCGGCGATGCCGGCGAGCTTGCCCTCTTTGACGAGGTCGGCGATCTTCAGCGCGAGGTTGTCAGGGTTGACCTGGTAGGGCAGCTCGGTGACGACGAGGCAGGTGCGACCCTGCAGCTCTTCGACGTTGACGACCGCACGCATAGTGATCGAGCCGCGGCCGGTGCGGTAGGCATCCTGGATTCCCTTGATGCCAAGAATCTGGGCGCCGGTCGGAAAGTCTGGTCCCTTGATGCGCTGAATCAGCGCCTCAACGAGCTCCTCGTGCGTGGCCTCCGGGTGGGCGAGGTGCCACAGGGCACCCGCGCCGACCTCGCGCAGGTTGTGCGGCGGAATGTTCGTAGCCATACCGACGGCGATACCGACGGATCCGTTGACGAGCAGGTTCGGAAACCGGCTCGGCAGAACGGTGGGCTCCTGGGTGCGACCGTCGTAGTTGTCCTGGAAGTCGACGGTCTCTTCCTCGATGTCCCGCACCATCTCCATTGCGAGCGGGGCCATCTTGGTCTCGGTGTACCGGTGGGCGGCGGCGCCGTCGTTACCGGGAGAGCCGAAGTTGCCCTGGCCGAGAGCCAGCGGGTAGCGCAGGCTCCAGGGCTGCACGAGGCGAACGAGTGCGTCATACACCGACGAGTCGCCGTGCGGGTGGAACTGGCCCATGACATCACCGATGACACGGGTGCACTTCGAGAAGCCCTTGTCGGGACGGTAGCCTCCGTCGTACATCGTGTAGATCACGCGACGGTGCACCGGCTTGAGGCCGTCGCGCACCTCGGGCAGTGCGCGCCCGACGATAACGCTCATCGCGTAGTCGAGGTACGAGCGCTGCATCTCGAGCTGCAGGTCGACCTGCGAGATCTTGTCGTGCGTGGGGTCGAGCACCTTGTCGGTGAAGGTGGGCTCGTCTGGTTCGGTTACGTCAGCCATGATCAGCCCTTAAATGTCGAGAAAGCGAACGTCTTTGGCGTTGCGCTGAATGAAGTTGCGGCGCGACTCAACGTCTTCGCCCATGAGGGTCGAGAAGATCTCGTCAGCCGCGGCGGCGTCATCGAGAGTGACCTGCAGCAGCGTGCGGGTCGCCGGGTCCATGGTGGTCTCCCACAGTTCCTTGTAGTCCATTTCGCCGAGACCCTTATAGCGCTGGATGCCGCTGTCCTTGGGCATGCGCTTGCCTGCCGCGAGCCCGATCTCAACCAGCTGATCGCGCTCACGGTCGCTGTAGACGTACTCGTGCTGCGCGTTGCTCCACTTCAACCGGTACAGCGGCGGCTGCGCGAGGTACACGTAGCCAAGGTCGATGAGCGGGCGCATGTAACGGAACAGCAGGGTGAGCAGCAGGGTGGTGATGTGCTGGCCGTCGACATCGGCATCCGCCATGAGCACGATCTTGTGGTACCTGGCCTTGGCGGGGTCGAAGTCCTCGCCGACGCCAGCGCCGAACGCGGTAATCATCGACTGCACCTCGTTGTTGCCGAGGGCGCGGTCGAGGCGGGCCTTCTCGACGTTGAGAATCTTGCCGCGCAGCGGAAGGATCGCCTGAAACTCGGGGTTGCGGCCCTGCACGGCGGATCCGCCGGCCGAGTCGCCCTCGACCATGAAGATCTCGCTCAGCGCCGGGTCGTTGCTCGAGCAGTCGCGCAGCTTGCCCGGCATGCCGCTCGACTCGAGCAGGCCCTTTCGGCGGGTGCTCTCGCGCGCCTTGCGGGCAGCGATGCGTGCCTGCGATGCCTGAATCGCCTTGCGAATAACATCGCGCGCCTGCGTGGGGTTGCGATCGAACCAGTCACCGAGCTGTTGGCCAGCAACGCGCTGCACGAAGGCCTTCGCCTCGGTGTTGCCGAGCTTGGTCTTCGTCTGACCCTCGAACTGCGGCTCGGCGAGCTTCACAGAGATGACCGCGGTCAGACCCTCGCGCACGTCATCACCGGAGAGGTTTTCATCTTTCTCCTTGATGATGCCCTTCTCGCGCGCGTACTTGTTGACGAGCGTGGTGAGCGCGGCACGGAATCCCTCTTCGTGGGTTCCGCCCTCGTGGGTGTTGATCGTGTTCGCGTAGGTGTGCACGCTCTCGGTGTAGGCGTTAGTCCACTGCATCGCGACCTCGAGCGAGATCTTGCGCTCGGTGTCTTCCGACTCGAAAGCGATGACCTCGGGGTGAATCAGCTCTCCGCGCTTCGACTTGTTGAGGTACTCGACGTAGTCGACGAGGCCCTTCTCGTACATGTAGCTCTCAACCACGTCTTCTTCACCGCGCTCGTCGGTGATGGTGATGCGCAATCCCTTGTTGAGAAAAGCCATCTGCTGGAAGCGCGCGCGCAGGGTCTCGAAGTCGAACTCGACTGTCTCGAAGGTTTCTTCGCTCGGCCAGAAGGTCTGCTGGGTTCCGGTCTCGTCGGTCGCCTCGCCCTTTTCGAGCGGTGCGACGGGAACGCCGTTCTTGAAGCTCATGCGCCAGACGTGGCCCTGGCGACGCACCTCGGTGTCCACTTCGCGCGAAAGCGCGTTGACGACAGAGATGCCGACACCGTGCAGACCTCCGGAGACCGAGTAGCCACCGCCGCCGAACTTGCCGCCGGCGTGCAGGATCGTCATGACGACCTCGACCGTGGACTTGTTCTCCTGCTTGTTGAGGTCGACCGGGATGCCGCGTCCGTTGTCGCGGGTGCGCACGCCACCGTTCTTGAGCAGGGTCACGCTGATGGTGTCGCAGTAGCCGGCGAGTGCTTCATCCACGGAGTTGTCGACGACCTCGTAGACGAGGTGGTGAAGACCGCGGGGGCCGGTGGATCCGATGTACATACCGGGGCGCTTGCGCACCGCCTCGAGACCCTCGAGGATCTGAATCTGGTCGGCGCCGTAGCTATCGTCTGGCAGGTTTTCCGTTGGCGTCGATGTCATCGTGAAATCAGGCTCCTGCCTAGCTAGCTACTCGCGCCATTCGACGGTCTGGTCCAGAATGGACGCAATCGACGGCCTGATGAGTCTACCAAACGGCGTAGCGAATTTGCCCTTCTGCGAGCTTTTCGTGAAGCCAGTGACCAGATTTGCCCTGTTAGCCGTAAGTATCGCGAGGGCCACGCCCTGGAATTGCTCTGGGGCCTCTTTTCCAGCTTGGGGCGTTGGGGCCTTCAAACCGCACGGACTCAATTCCCGCCTCGGGAAACCGCACGGCAATCTGCGTGCCGATCTGCGATCGCATCAACCGCAGCTGTGTCGCCCACGCGGTTGAGTCGCACTTCACCGTCAGCACGCCCTCCTCTATGCCAACCGGCGTCGAGTGCTCTGCCGTCTCCGCACCGGCGATCTCGGCCCAGCTGGCGAGCAGTTCCGACTGCGCGAGCGGCGAGTTCCAGCCCATCTTCGAGGTGAGTCCGTCGATGACATCGCCGAGGCCAACCGCATCGCGACCGCCGCCGAACGGCACCGACGAGCCGGGAACCACCGTCGCGCGCTTGCGCGCGTCGCGACTGACAAAACCGGATGCGTCGCCGAAGATCTGCCGGAATCGCGCGTAGACCGCCTTCGCCTCCTCGTTCGCCTCGGTCACTCTTCGCCCTCCTCGAGCACCCGGCCGGCACGGATGCGAACCACCGTGCCCGCAAGGTTCGCGGGCACGTCATCGAAGACCGCCGCGGTGATGAGCACCTGCTCGAAGGCGGCAACCGCCGCAGCGAGGCGGCCGCGCCGTGCGGTGTCGAGCTCGGCGAAGACGTCGTCAAGCACGAGCACCGGGTCGCCGCTGATCGATTCACGACGCAGCACCTCTGCCGACGCCAGCTTGAGTGCGAGCGCGAACGACCAGGATTCGCCGTGGCTGGCGTAGCCCTTGGCAGGCAGCGAGTTCAACTGCAGCACGAGGTCGTCGCGGTGCGGGCCGGCGAGCGTTACTCCACGGGCGAGCTCGGCCCGCCGCAGGCGGGCCAGCGCCGCGCGGAATCCCTCGGCCGCGAGATCGACGGTGACTCGGCCGCCGACCATTGCCTCCGTTTCGAACTCGGCATCGTCATCCGTTGATTTGGAATGGATGCTGAGATAGCTGCTCAGCGACGCCGCGTGGTCGGCCCCGGCCACGGTCGCGTACGCGCTCGCCACCTCGGGGGTGAGCTCTGCGACAAGCTCGCTGCGGGCGGCGATGATCTCTGAACCGAAGGCGACGAGTCGCTCATCCCAGATCTCGAGGGTGGTGAGCTGACCGACGTTCGAAGCGCGGGCCGACTTAAGCAGCGTGTTGCGCTGCCGCAACACGCGGTCGTAGTCGGCCATGACCCCGCTCATGCGTGGGCTGCGCAGCACGAGCAACTCGTCGAGAAAACGACGGCGGCCACCCGGGTCGCCGCGCACGAGCATGATGTCTTCGGGCGCGAAGATGACGCTCGAGAAGTAGCGCGGCAGTTCGCGCGGCTTGATCGCTGATCGGTTCACCTGCGCGCGGTTCGGGCTCGACCGGTTGAGCTGCACCTCGAGCAACGCCGACTTCTCGCCGTTCTCGACGCGGGCGCGGATGATCGCCGCGTCTTGCCCCTGCCGGATCATCGCGTGATCCATCGACACCCGGTGCGAGCCGAGCGTGCTCAGGTAGCCAATCGCCTCAACGAGATTGGTCTTGCCCTGACCGTTGCTGCCGACGAACAGGTTCGGCCCTGCCTCGAGGGCGAGCTCGGCGGTTTCGTAGTTACGAAAATCGCGCAGGCTCAGATGCCGAACCAGCACGGTCAGGCCTTGCGGACGGCGTGCCCACCAAACTGCTTGCGAAGGGCGGCGACGGCCTTCATCGACGGGGAGTCTTCCTGGCGGCTGACAAAGCGAGCGAAAATCGACGCGCTGATCGTCGGCACGGGAACGGCGTTGTTGAGTGCCTCCTCGACGGTCCACCGACCCTCGCCCGAATCCTCGACGTAGCCCTCGATATCGGTGAACTCCGGGTCTTCCTTGAGCGCCTTGACGAGCAGCTCGAGCAGCCAGGAGCGCACGACGGTTCCCCGCTGCCAGGCCTCGAAGGTGCCGGTGACATCGTGAATGATGTCATCGCGCTTGGCGAGCAGCTCATAGCCCTCGGCCCACGCCTGCATGAGCGCGTACTCGATGCCATTGTGCACCATCTTCGCGTAGTGGCCGGCGCCGACCTTGCCAGCGTGCACGAATCCCTCGGCGCGCGGTCCCTCCGGACGCAGCGCATCGAAGATCGGCATGGCGCGTTCAATATCGGATGCCGCACCGCCGGCCATCAGGCCGTAGCCGTTCTCAAGACCCCAGACTCCACCGCTGACGCCGCAGTCGAGGTACTTGACGCCCTTCTCGGCGAGCAGTGCCTCGTGCTTGAAGTCCTCGGTGAAACGCGAGTTGCCGCCCTCGATGACGAGGTCGCCCTCGCTAAGCACCTCGGCCAGCTCGGTGATGACCGAAGTGGTGATTGCTCCGGAGGGAACCATCACCCAGACAATGCGCGGTGCGGGCAGTGCCGCGGCGAGATCCTTCAGCGAGGCGACGTCAGAGACATCCTGGTTAGGGTCGTAGCCCGTTACCTCGATAGAGGCGTTGCGAAGGCGGGCACGCATGTTGTTGCCCATCTTGCCGAGACCGATGAGACCAATGTGCACGGCGGTACTTTCTGTTCTTGGGTTCTAGCGCAGCAGCAGGTTCGGCTGCAGCAGGTACTTGTAGTTGTCGGCGCCCGGCTGATCCTTCGAGGACTGGCTGGTGATCAGCACCGGACCAGGCTTGTTCGGGTTGTCGGTCTTCGTGAACGAAATGCGAACGAACTCCGAGTGCACGGCGCTGAGACCATCGAGCAGAAACGACGGCTTAAGCGAAACGACGGTGTCGGTTCCGGTGAGAAACGCGTCGATGGTCTCGGAGGCCTGCGCCTGCTCTGAACCAACGGCCTCGAGGGTGAGTCCATCGATGGTGAACGAGAAGCGCAGGGCAGCCTCGCGCTCGAGCACGAGAGAAACACGGCGCACTGCCTCGATGAGCTCAGCGGTGTTGATGACGGCATAGTTGTCGACGACCTCGGGAAAGAGGCGCTTGACCGGAGGAAAGTTGCCCTTGATAAGCAACGACGTCACCGTCTTCTTGTCGGCACGGAAGGCGATGAGCTCGCGCTCGTCGTTGTTCGTGATGGCGACGGAGATGGATCCGCTGTGACCGAAGGTCTTGCCGATCTCGATGAGGGTGCGTGCGGGAACGAGGGCGGTGAGGCCCTCCTTGACGGATTCGCCCCCCGTCCATTCGATCTCGCGAACGGCAACGCGGTAACGGTCGGTCGCGACCAGCGAGAGGCTGTTCTCACTCACCTCGAGCTGAACTCCGGTGATGACCGGGGTGACATCGTCGCGGGATGCGGCGACTGCTACCTGGGCGATGGCGTTCGAGAAGGCCTCGGCCGGCAGAACACCGGACTCCTCAGAGACCTGAGGAAGCGTCGGGTACTCGTCGACGGGCATGCCGGGAAGGGTGAAATTGGCGGAGCCACAGACGACCGAGATGCGGCCCTCATCCGATGAGAACTTGACCGGTGCGTTCGGAAGTCGGCTGGCGATCTCGGCAAGCAGGCGGCCGGAGACGAGAACCTTGCCAGGCTCATCAACCTCAGCGGCGATCTCAGTCTGGGCCGACACCTCGTAATCGAACGACGACAGGGTGAGTCCAGCATCCGTTGCCTCGATGAGAACGCCGCTGAGAATCGGCAGGGTGGTTCTCTGGGGAAGCAGCTTGACGGCAAACGACACCGCTTCACTGAAGGTGTCGCGATTGACCTGGAACTTCACGTCGTACCCCTGTCGCGGTGAATGGTGCTTGGCCGGTTAATACTGGCACAGCGGGTTAGGCGCTGGACCCCAAGGTTATCTCTTCATCAATCAAGGGTTTAAAAGAGATAAAGACATTAACCGCTGTGGGAATTGTGAATAACTGCTTTCGAGCGATTCAGACATTGGGAACTACAACCGTGTGAGTTGTTGAGGAGCTGTGAGCGGGAAGGTGGTTCTACGCGAAAGCGTCGGGGCCTAGCCGAACCGATTCCACAGAAGACCGGATTTCGTCAACAGGCCCACCGGCGCGTTTCCACAGTTATCCACAGGGTTTCCACACCGTGTGAAAACTCTCGACTACTTACTGAAGCGGTGGTTCTGCTTGATGCGGCTCGTCAGCTCGGTGACCTGGTTGTAGATCGAGCGCCGTTCTTTCATCAACTCGGTGATCTTCTTGTTCGCGTACATCACCGTGGTGTGGTCGCGGTTGCCGAAGAGCTGGCCGATCTTGGGCAGCGAGAGGTTGGTCATCTCGCGGCACAGGTACATGGCAATCTGCCTCGCGGTAGCCACCTGCTGCGAGCGGCTCGAACCATAGAGGTCGTCGACCGAGAGCTTGAAGTAGTCAGCGGTGTGATTGATGATGTCGACCGGCGCGATCACGTTGTCGTCGTCGAGGGTTATCAGGTCCTTGAGTACTGTCTGCACGAGAGCGAGGTCGACCGGTTGGCGGTTGAGACTGGCGAACGCGGTGACGCGAATGAGGGTTCCCTCGAGCTCGCGGATATTGCTCGACACCTTCGAGGCCATGTACTCGAGAATCTCGTTGCCGACCTGGAACTTCTCGCTCTGTGCTTTCTTGCGCAAAATCGCGATGCGAGTTTCGAGGTCTGGGGCCTGCACGTCGGTGATGAGTCCCCACTCGAAGCGCGACCGCATCCGGTCTTCGAATCCGGTCAGGTGCTTCGGCGGCAGATCGCTGGTGATGACCACCTGCTTGTTGTGGTCGTGCAGCGTGTTGAAGGTGTGGAAGAAAGCCTCCTGCGTCGAGTCCTTTCCCTGGAGGAACTGGATGTCGTCGATGAGCAGGATGTCGATCTCGCGGTACCGAGACTGGAAGACGCTGGCCCGGTTGTTGGCGATCGAGTTGATGAAGTCGTTCGTAAACTCCTCGGAGCTGACGTACCGAACGCGGATGCCCGGGTAGAGACTCTCTGCGTAGTGGCCGATCGCGTGCAGAAGGTGGGTCTTGCCGAGCCCAGAGTCACCGTAGATAAAGAGCGGGTTGTAGGCCTTCGCCGGCGCCTCGGCCACAGCGACCGCCGCCGCGTGGGCGAAGCGGTTGGATCCGCCGATGACGAAGTTGTCGAAGTTGTACTTCGGGTTGAGCCGCGAGTCGCTGCGACGGTTCGGGGTTTCCATCGTCGCCGAGACAACAGTCGGCTCGATGTAGGTCTGCTCCGATACCTCTGGTGCCTCGTCGAGAGCGTCGTGCTGAATCTCGGGGTTGACCACGATGGCAAAGCTGGTGACCTCTTGGTCTTCACCGAGACTGGCGATCGCGTTGAGAAGAGGAAGGCGGATGCGCTGCTCGAGCATGCCGCGGGTGAGCTCGTTGGGAACCTCGAGGTAGAGGGTTCCGGCCATGACGCCGCGGGGCTCGACCAGGCTGATGAAGCCGTGCAGCTGTGGGGTGATCCGGTCATCCGCCGTTAGCTGCGTGAGAATCGACTGCCAGATGCCCTGTGTGGGGTCGACCTGATCGTCCATCATGCCCTTTCGAAACGGCGGTTATTCACAGAGTTATCCACCATGTGCAACTCGTGAGTAGAAGTAGATATCGCCTATTCTCGGGGTCGGAACGGCGTCGCTTTACCTTAGTTCTTCGTATCGTGTCGTTACCAACCCCCATTTATCAACATGTGGATAATGCGCGACTGTGCACGGATGGTTTGACCGCAGGGGTTTAACCCCGTATTTTTAACCAGTTGACTTCCGCCTTCGGGCATCCCGCATCTTTCCGGCTTCTTATGGCTGGCATTTGGAGATACAGCTATGAGCAAGAGAACCTTCCAGCCGAACAACCGCAAGCGCGCCAAGGTGCACGGTTTCCGTCTGCGCATGCGCACCCGCGCCGGCCGTGCCATCCTCGCCGCACGCCGTGGCAAGGGTCGCACCAAGCTTTCCGCCTAGTACCCGTTCGTACCGGTCCCGGTCACAGCTGTGCTTGCTCAACCGAACCGTGTCGTGCGCGCCGAAGACTTTCGCGCCACGATGCGTCGGGGCAAGCGCGTGACCTCTGACCACGCGGTCGTCTACTTCGCCCAACGCGCTGGCTCCGAGCCGGCGCGTTTTGGGTTTGTGGTCGCGAAGACTGTTGGCGGTTCGGTGACACGCAACCTCATGCGACGTCGCATGCGAGCCATCGGCCACGAGCTTGTGGCTGGCGGATTCACCGGCACCGACGTCGTGGTTCGAGCGCTTCCAGGTAGCGAGAAGCTCTCGTGGAGTAGCCTCCACGAAGAGATCACCACTGTCATAGAGAGAGGCGCACGGCGATGAGGCGGGCACTGCAGTTCGTCTGGTTGCTTCCGCGCAACATCTGCGTCGTCATCCTCCGTGGCTATCGCGCCGTGATCTCCCCCTTGTACGGCGACGTTTGCCGTTACTACCCGTCGTGCTCCTCCTACGCGATGCAGTCCATTCAGCACTACGGAGTGATTCGTGGCGTTGGCATGGGCAGCCTCCGACTGGCTCGCTGCCACCCGTGGGCAGAGGGCGGAATCGACGACGTACCCGTTCGTGCCCACGAGCACGTGCGGGTGTCGCCCTTCGGATTTGTTTTTGTACCCGGCCATGGAAAGGGCTGATCTTGCCTAGCAATCCCATTGACTTCATCCTCTGGCCCATCAAGTGGGTGATTGAGGCGATCCTCGTCGGCTGGCACTGGGTCTTCACCAACCTCTTCCAGCTGAGCCCCGGTGCTGGACTCACCTGGGTGCTCGCCATCGTCGGCCTCACCGTCGTGGTGCGTGCCGCGCTGATTCCGATCTTTGTTCGGCAGATCAAGAGCCAGCGCCGCATGATGGAGGTCGCGCCCCAGCTCAAGAAGATTCAGGACAAGTACAAGGGCAAGAAAGACCAGTACTCCCGCGAGGCCATGTCGCGCGAGACGATGGAGCTCTACAAGAAGACGGGCACCAACCCGCTGAGCTCGTGCTTGCCGCTGCTGCTGCAGATGCCGATCTTCTTCGGTCTGTTCTCTGTGCTGCAGAACGCTCAGGGCAAGGGCCACCCCGCGGGCGTCGGTCTTCTCAACGCCGAGCTGTCGAAGTCGTTCGGCACCTCGTCGCTGTTCGATATCGCTCCCCTGCACCTCGCGATCAGCACCGCCGACGGTAACGTCGCGGTCATCATCATCGCGGCCGTCATGGTCGTTGTCATGACCGCGTCGCAGTTCATCACCCAGCTGCAGATCATGTCGAAGAACCAGTCGCCAGAGATCAAGGCGAGTCCGATGTACCGCCAGCAGCGCATCCTGCTCTACCTACTCCCCTTCGTCTTCCTCTTCTCAGGTTTCACCTTCGCCATCGGCGTCATGTTCTACTGGCTCGCATCGAACCTCTGGACCATGGCTCAGCAGTTCATCGTGATCCGCAACATGCCGACGCCCGGCTCTGAGGCCGCGTTCGCCCGCGAGGCACGCCTCGCCCGTCGCGCCCAGCGCCGCGGAATCACCCCCATCGAGGACAAGCCAGAAGACATCGTTGAGGAGCCCAAGAGCACTCAGCGCCAGCAGCCAGTCAACAAGAACCGCGCGAAGAAGAAGTCGGGCGGAAACCGAAAGTGAGTGACGTGACCGAGACAGACATCGCTACCGAGGCACCCGTGGCCGAGGCGGACGAGACCGAGACCCGCTCGACCAGCCAGCTGGAGGAGGAGGGCGAGATTGCCGCCGACTACATCGAGGAGCTGCTCGACATCGCAGACCTGGACGGTGACATCGAGATCGACACCCGCGGAGGCCGCGCCTACGTTTCGGTGACCTCGAGCGAGAACGCCAACCTGCGTATTCTGGCCAAGCCGGATACCGTCAACGCCCTGCAGGAGCTCACCCGCATCGCCGTGCAGACCAAGACGGGGGCGTTCTCACGCCTCATCCTTGACGTCGGCGGATCGCGCGAGGCCCGCGTCGCCGAGCTGACGATCCTCGTCGAGAAGGCGGTTGAGCGCATCGAGGCCGGTGCGGAGTCCGCATCCCTGCCTGCGATGTCGTCCTACGAGCGCAAGCTGGTGCACGATGTCGTTGCCGAGCGCGGGTTCGTCTCGCAGTCCGAGGGCGAGGGTCGCGATCGCCACACGGTGATCACGCGCGCCTAGTTGTAGCTTTGCAGTGGCGTCGGGTTCGCCCGGCGCCACTGTTGTTTTCACCGGAAGGTTTCACGTGAAACATCTTGAGGATGAACCAACCCTCGCGGCCACGCTGTTCGGCGACCGTATCGAGCTCGCCCGCCAGTACACCAACGACCTCGGCAGTCGCGGCGAGGAGCTCGGTCTCATTGGACCGCAGGAACCCGAACGACTCTGGACGCGCCACATCATCAACTGCGCCCTCGTCGCTCCCCTGCTGCGCCCGGGCCTCGTGGGCGATATCGGCAGCGGCGCCGGCCTCCCCGGACTCGTGCTCGCTATCGCGCGGCCGGATGTGCAGCTCGTTCTCATTGAACCGATGGAGCGTCGGATTGACTGGCTGCGTTCCGAATCCGCTGCCCTCGGTCTCGAGAACGTCACCGTCGTGCGTGCCCGCGCGGAGGAGGCTCGCCTCGACAAGCCGCTGGACCAGGTGACCGCACGCGCTGTCACGGCCCTCGTCAAGCTGATTCCGGTGACACTTCCGCTGCTGCGCTACGGCGGAGAGATGATCTTCATGAAGGGTGAGCGGGTGCACGCCGAGATGGAGGCCGCGCAGAAGGCGATCCGCAAGGCTCATCTCCTCAACAGTGAGGTACTCGTGCTCGGTGAGGGAATCACTCCCGAGGTCACCCGGGTCTTTCGGGCTACAGTTGACTGATCATTTGCCCCGCTCCACGGAGCGTTAGAGCAACGCCCTCGGCGCCCATCGCACGAGGCCACCAATCCAAGAAGGTTTCACGTGAAACATCCTGACGACGAGACTCCCGACAAGGCAGCCGTTGCCCCCGCCCTCGAGACGTCGTTCGACAACTCGACTCCCCTTGCCCGCGAGCTGGCGGAGATCAACCGTCGCCGCAACGCGCTTGCGGCGACCGAGCTGCCCCTCCCGGCGGAACCGAGAGTATTCACTGTCGCCAACCAGAAGGGTGGCGTCGGCAAGACCACCTCGACAGTCAACCTCGCAGCGGCCCTCGCGCGGGCAGGGGCAAACGTACTCGTCATCGACCTAGACCCGCAGGGAAACGCCTCGACGGCTCTCGGCATCGAGCACCGTGCTGACACGGTAAGCGTCTACGACGTGATCATCAACGATGAGCCGATGTCGCAGGTGGTGCAGAAGAGTCCGGAATTCAACGGCCTCTACGGGGTTCCTGCGACCATCCACCTAGCTGGCGCTGAGATCGAGCTGGTTTCTCTCGTGGCCCGCGAGCAGCGTCTGCGCTCCGCGCTCGATCAGTTTCTCGGGCAATCGGACATCGACTTCCACTACGTTTTCATCGACTGCCCACCATCGCTCGGCCTGTTGACCATCAACGCGTTCGTGGCGGCCAGTGAAGTGCTGATCCCGATCCAGTGCGAGTACTACGCGCTCGAGGGCCTCAGCCAGCTGCTCAACAACATTCGCCTGATTGAGCGTCACCTCAATCCTCGGCTCAAGGTATCGACCATCCTCATGACGATGTACGACGCGCGCACCAACCTGGCTAATCAGGTCGTCGACGACGTGCGTGAGCACTTCCCCAAGGAGGTGCTCGACACGGTGATTCCGCGATCCGTGCGAATATCTGAGGCCCCGAGCTACGGCCAGAGCGTCGTTAGCTACGACCCGACCTCCCCCGGATCGCTCTCGTACCTCGAGGCAGCGGCCGAAATCGCACGACGAGGAGCACCCGACTAATGGCAGCACCCAAGCGCACCGGACTCGGCCGCGGCATCGGAGCACTCATCCCCGGCGCCGAGGATGACACCTCGCGTCCTGTCGACGTGTTCTTTCCGGCGGATACTCGCAACAACCAGTCGCTCGTGGCCGTGCCCGGCGCACGCCTCGCGAACCTCTCCCCCGACGACATCGTTCCGAACGCCGCCCAGCCGCGCACCGAGTTTCGCGATGAAGAGCTGCAGGAGCTCATCGTCTCGATTCGCGAGATCGGTGTTCTGCAGCCCATCGTCGTGCGACCCCTCCAGGGAGCGACCGAAGGTGGCCCCCAGTACGAGCTCATCATGGGTGAGCGTCGACTGCGCGCGACCAAGGCGCTCGGTCTCACCAGCATCCCGGCGGTTATTAAGAACACCGCGGATGAGGACATGCTGCGGGATGCCCTGCTCGAGAACCTGCACCGCGCCAACCTCAACCCGCTAGAAGAGGCAAGCGCGTACCAGCAGCTGCTCGCCGACTTCGGCATCACGCAGGAGCAGCTCGCCAGCCGCATCGGCCGCTCGCGCCCGCAGATCACGAACACCCTTCGTCTGCTGCGTCTGCCAACCGGGATTCAGAACAAGGTTGCTGCCGGCGTGCTGAGCGCCGGACACGCTCGCGCCATCCTCTCGCTGACTGACGAGAAGGCGCAGGAGCAGCTCGCTACCAAGATCGTGAACGAGGAGCTCTCGGTGCGCGCCGCAGAGGCCGCAGCCGGCCAGGTGAGCACCAAGCCCGCCCGCGCCCCTAAACCGGCCGCAGGAGGCCGTCAGGGCCAGCTGGATGAGATTGCAGACCGTCTGGGCGACCGCCTCAACACCCGCGTCAAGATCGCCCTTGGTGCCACCAAGGGCACGCTGACCATTGATTTCGCTTCAGTGGGCGACCTCAACCGCATTCTGGGCGAGCTTGGCGAGCCCGGGTTCAAGTAGCGGGCGCTAGCTGCCCTCGCGAATAGCGGATTCGGCGAGAGCCGAGTACACCCATCCGACGTCGTGTCCTGCGGCCTCGAGGGCGAGCGGGAACAGCGACGTCTCGGTGAGACCCGGCATGGTCGAAGCCTCGAGAAACCACGGGGTTCCCGCGCCGTCGACGATGATGTCGATGCGGCTGATGTGGCGAAGTCCGAGGGCACGGTGCGCGCCTAGTGCCAGCTCCGCGGCTCGTGCGGCTGCCTCCGCGGGGATGCGCGCCGGCGTGTAGAAGTTGGTCTCCCCCGCGTTGTAGCGCGCCTCAAATCCGTAGGTACCCGAGAC
>Ga0247814_10000640_pt1 | contig 25927 bp, 23 predicted proteins | sample UWRJL179409R1_FD_179947 | JGI IMG/M metagenome (GOLD analysis project Ga0247814, IMG submission 179947) | Plant litter microbial communities from Arlington Agricultural Research Station in Wisconsin, United States - UWRJ-L179-409R-1 | ecosystem: Environmental > Terrestrial > Plant litter >... | reverse complement strand
AAAATTCCTTCTTTTGGAAATCCCTGAATATCACGTACATAATTTTTAATCGTCATTTTTTTTTATTTTTATGTTATTTTATGCTTGCATATCTCGCATTTATGTCTATCTTTGCACCCGCAATAAGCAATCAACAAAGCTACGAAAAATTAGCTTATTGATAACAAAAAAGGCCTCGTGGCGCAACTGAATAGCGCACTTGATTACGGCTCAAGAGGTTACTGGTTTGAATCCAGTCGAGGTCACAACGCCAAATGGCGCCAATTGAAGACAATTGGCGCCATTTTTTTTATTTGGACTACTAAAGAAATTAACTTTGAATCATTTTTATCTTTCTTCTGTCTTTCTTTAGCCCGATTGCTTCGCCAGTTCGCTTCGCTCGTGTGCAGTAAGATCCGTTTGTGCCGGTGTTCGGCACAAGCGATTGGAACGTATAGCGGGAAGAGCTCTCACAAATAATATTAAAAGCAACTGCGCTAATCTAAATCGCATTTCAATTGCAGGAAATTTTATGAAGGTCCATATCTTCGATTCCTATCTGCTGCTAGATTTAGGTAAAAAATTGGTTGATTACCGTTGCTGCACTTTTAATTATCATTACTAAACCATTTGGCACAGCTGATGATAGAAATTGGTTTTTCTGTTGCCTTAAAATCTTTTTTTTTGCGACGCTGAATTTCCGCGTTCAACTGGTTCATTTTAAAAGTTAACGGCAAAAGGCAATGGGTAAACAGCACAATTACAGAGAGCAGTATAAAGTCGTGCGTGCTGTATAGTAAACGAATTAAAAACAGTATTGTCAGAAACATCAGAACACTGATAGCCATCACTATATAAAATATTCCTCTGCGCCTGCATTTAAGTTCCTGCAGTGTTAAAATTGATAAATCCCTACTTTTCATAAAAACCGCTTTGTTTTAAACAGACATGTATTATTAACATTGAAGGACATGTCAAAGAACTCCTGAAAATGTATTGATGTAGTATATGCAGCGACAATCCTTTTAATGTCCTAAAGAATTTTCCTTTCCTAATATAACTTTTGTAAATCCTAAATTATCTACTGCTTTACCTTGCCAATAATGCTGCGTAAAGCCGGATCGTTTGTCATCAAACTCCAAAACCAGTTCGATAATAACTTTAGTCGGTTACGTACTCCTGTTAAAGGTACCAAATGCACGAGCAGCCAAACCAGCCAAGCAGCTAATCCCCCAAAATACATTTTTGGCAAATCAACAACTGCCTTAAATTTTGATATTATGGCCATGCTGCCTTTGTTCTTGTAAAGAAAGGGTTTCGTCTTAATACCGAGGATCTCGCGCTGTAAGTTTTCTGCAAGTTGTTTTCCCTGCTGTATGGCTACCTGAGCTAATTGTGGATGGCCTTGAGGGTATCGGGTATCATGAAGAGCCAACGCCTGATCCCCGATACAGAAAAGATTAGAATAACCATCTACCTGATTAATGTCATTAACCAATATCCTGTCTCCCCTTCCTATACAAGCGGCAACAATACCATCAACTTTTCGAGCTTTTACCCCTGAGGTCCATAACAAAGTTTCTGCTATAATTATCTCCCCGCTGGAGAGTTTCACCTCGCTGTTTTGGTAATCGTTGACCAAAGTGTTCAGCATAATAATTACTCCCAGTTTTTCAAGTACACGGTAAGCCTCTTGCTGTGCATTAATGCTCATCGTATTGAGAAGATTTGGTGCTCCCTCAATAAGATATATTTTTGCTTTTAGACCTAAAGCCTCCGGATAATCTTTGTCTGCAATGTTTCTGCCCAATTCCGCTATCTTTCCAGCAAGCTCGACCCCAGTCGGTCCTCCACCAGCAATTACAATAGTTGAAAATTTTTGCTTTTCTTCTAGAATTACACTTCTCATGCTCTTCTCCATAGAAAAAAGTATATGATTACGTATCATAAGGGCATCCTCTATACTCTTCATCGCAATTGCATTTTTCTTTATGTTTTCATTTCCAAAATAATTAGGTTCTGTTCCCATAGCAAGTACCAGGTAATCATATGAGAGTGTACCCTGGTCTGTCACAAGCTTATTAAATTCAGGAAGTACCTTATCTAGTTTGCCCATATGGAAACGGATATTAGATGCCTTTTGAAAAAGCTTGCGAAAAGGATAAATTATATTGGATGGCTCAATAAAAGCAGTAGAAACCTCATATAGAAGCGGCGGAAAAAAATGATAATTGTGTTGATCTAACACTATAACATCCAGCTTAGGATTATTTGCAAACTTTTTTGCGAGACGAATCCCGGCAAAACCACCGCCAACTATAACAACCTTTTTTTTATTATCCATTTTACTGGTATTAATTTTAAATATTATAACCTCCTGCCTTCAATTTGCTTTATATAAAGCTATTGAAACAAAAACTACTATTCTCCGGGCAAAGGTAGCTGTCCAAAAGCAATAGAAAAAGGTCAATAAATAGCCAAAATTGGTCTAAATGAAGCTTTTTTACTTTAAAATCGTAAGCATTAATTTATCCCAAAATTTCTAATTAAACCGTATCAGCATGAAATATCATTTTTATGATTCAGTAAAAACGGTGAAATGTCGGTTTCAAAATAAATCCTGCCCGGAGCATTCCCCTTTCAGATTTAAAATCTATCAGACTCTCACTATAACCCTGCCACCACTGCAGGGTAATGAGCTGATTAGCCTTTTTTGACAGTTTATAGCTGATCCCTGCATTCAAACTTCCCTTGAAATCCCAGCTGGCGCCTTTTCTTAGCGTTAAGTCAAAAAACAATCTGTCATTGCAGGTGATCCACTGAAGCTGCCCCTCGCCGTATCCGATGTATTTTGGAAGAGATGGATTGTTATCTATCAAAAAAGGCAGCCATGCCTTGACCGAAACAAAAAGTTCGGGAGAAAATACTCTAATAAATCCTATCGAAATCATATTTATGCTTCTTGAATAGATACTGTCGCGTCCATTGGATTCGTGTTCTATTCCATAGGTCAGAGCACCAACAAAATGATTATTTCTAAATACAGGCCTGAGCATCATCAATCCCGGATTATAATTGCTTTCCTCAAAAGGGCTTGATGCTTTATATATCTTCCAAAAGGATTTTTGTGTGTACGTTAGATAAGCATAAGAATCAAACAGCAAAGGTTTGTCTGATAATCGCTGCTTGAAGCTAAACTGAAACTTAGCATCCATGCTGTTTCTCGTAGGTGTTTTATCTAAATTCACACCCGTTACAAAATAATTATCTTTATAGATCGAAAAGGCAGGAAGCTGGGTAATTATTTTATGAATTGAATCTCTATCCAAGGAAAATTGCGCATAGCTGAAGGTATAAAACATTAATAACAGTAAGAAATAGTTATTTTTTATGTACCGAGAAAATAGATTGCATTTCATATAATTTTTTATTAGTAAAGCATCAGCCATTTATTCTAAATTCAACTCAATAGCAGATTTAAAAATTTATTTGCAGAGAGATCACAATAAATTATGCGCCTCACAAATAGATTATTTAAGATTGTATAAAATAGTCGTCAGTAAATTGACACTACTTCTTTTTGACTTCTTTTTGCTGTATCAGCATTTTTTTTGTCTCGCATTACCCCCCATTTTATACAAGCTGCTCCCCAAGAGAAGCCAGCCCCGAAGGTTGTGATTAATAGGTTTTCTCCTGTCTTAAAATCATCTTTGAAATCCCAAAGACAAAGAGGAATTGTTGCAGAGGTCGTATTTCCGTATTTCTGGATATTAATTTTTATTCTGGATTTATCGATACCTAAATTTGAACCCACCGCCTCAATTATCCGCAGATTGGCCTGATGCGGTATTACCCAGTCAATATCATCCGTGCTAAAGCCGCAGCTTGTTAAAACTTCCCCACTTACAGAACTCATTGCTGCAACTGCCTTTTTAAAAACATAAGCCCCATCCTGTTTTATGTAATGATCTCTATGAAGTAAACTCTGCATACCAGCAGGTATTTTAGAACCTCCTGCCGGAACTAAAAGCGAAGAAGTACCACTCCCGTCAGTATGAAGAATCGATTTCAATAATCCAAAATCAGATTCTGATGCTTCAAGCAATACAGCTCCTGCTCCATCGCCAAACAAAATACAGGTAGAGCGATCTTCATAATCTACAAGAGAACTCATTTTGTCTGCCCCTGCCACCATAACTTTCTTGTAACGCCCGCTTTCGATCAGGCAGCCCGCTAATTCAAGTGCATATAAAAAACCGCTGCATGCTGCATTGATATCAAATCCAAAGGCATTTTGTAAATTGCTTTTTTCACATACCAGAGATGCTGCCGGCGCCAGCATATGATCGGGAGTAGCAGTAGCAAGTATCAAGACTTCAATCTCATACGGGTCAACCTCATAGTTTTCGATAAGATTATTAATCGCACCAGATGCAAGATCAGATACAGCAGTATCATCGTCGGCTATTCTGCGCTCTTTAATTCCTGTTCTTTTTTCAATCCATTGTTCTGAAGTATCTACTGTTTTAGAAATTTTTTTATTATCTAAAATTGAAGGCGGCACATAGCCACCGACAGCTGTTATGACGGCATTCATTGTCTATTTTTTTTTAAGCGTAGCTTTTTCATATCGTTATAATGCACTTAATCGAAAAAAGATTAAACAGATGTTTTTTAATCTTTTTTCAATTAAAATAATGGTCACCGAAAGTCTCGGCAACATATTTATTTAATGAAGTTTTTCTTGATATTTTCGATAAAGTAGTAATCATAAATAAAGGCAGCGAAATTGCCTCCTGAATAATAAGCAAGTACGATGGAATACTAGCCCATTGGTTATAACCGTTTTAAACACCCCCGCTTTTTAATACTGCGGAAATGACAATAAAGGGACATCTAAACCCGATGCCATTATTCTTGTTTTGCTTTTGTGGACCAGAGAATCCCAAAAACCATATTTTTTGGGCACCATGACCAGTATATCTGCCTGATAGCGCTTTATTTCTTTTTCTATTTCATTAATAACGGCATTTGACCGCACTGTCTTGTAAATGTACTTCACATCCTCAAACTCTTTTCCCAGTGTGCCATCCCTTACTGCTGCCTCATCCCGTTTCCTTATTTCAGCAACACTTTCCTCGACACTGAAAAGTTCAATCTCAATATCAGGATTTCCTATTACCTTGATAATCCAGCTGAATCTCCTAGCGGCCGAAAAACTCAGCGTATCACAGGCATATAATACTTTTCTTAATTTTTTAAATCGGGCATTGAGAGGCACTGCCAAAACAGGGATATCAATATTTTTAATGACTGATGTTGTGGTGTTGCCCTGCAGATCCTGCTCAAAAGAACGTTCTGCCATACCCATTACAACCAATTCAGCACCTGTGCTTTCAAGTACAGCTGCCAGTTCGTCTTTCAGAAAGGAATAGCTGCAGCAACATTGGACTTCAATTTTAAACAAATGGGCTATTTCTTTACCCAGGGTTTCCAGTCTTAAAATAGCCCTGTCTAATTCTTTCTGCATTTCTTCTGCGCTGATAAGCGCATTTGCGCTGTGCACATTTAAGCTAAAAGAGTTAAATAGAACAAGTTTCGCATTTGCGGCTTGGGCAATTCCTGCCGCATAGGTAACGGCATTTCTGGCTGTATCGGAATAATTTGTAGCAGCGATGATGGTTAGCGGTGTGATCATAGTTGTATGTTTTTAGATGCTTTTGCAAGCCATCAGATATTTTGATTATAAGCAGAAGAGAAAATGCTTCTGCTTATAAAATTATTTAGTATTCGCCAATTGCTTTTTTGTATTTGGCTTCGCTGATTTTGTATCCTGCCTTTGCATCGATAAGATCAGCGTAGGCTTTCTGCCAAAGCACCTGGGCTTCCAAAACGTCTTCTCCCAGAACGGTTCCGGCATCAAAACGATCCTGATTTAAACGAAGATTTTCCTCAGCCTGTTTTAGTGACTTTTTATTCAGATCTATTTGTGTTGCAGCCTGATTAAGCATCAGCCATGCGTTCTGAACCTCAATGCTCAAAAGTTCTTTTGTTTCCTCAAGTTCCAACTTTTGCGCTTCGGTTACAAAATGCTGTTCTTTTACCTTCTGCTTCCTCGCTCCCCAATCCAGAATAGGAACAGAAACTGTTACCAGTCCCACAAATGCCTTCATATCATCGCTCCCGTCAGAAAAATTAATCTTTTTACCGTAAGATGCCAGGCCGTTTGCACTTAAGGCAACAGTGGGTTTTTGGTCTCCTTCCAGTAACTTGGCCTGGTACTCGTTGACCTCGACTGACTTGCTGAGCGCATAGATCTCAGGACGGTTATTTACAGCCGACGCAACATCGGCTTTGCTTATCAGCCGCATATCATCTGAAAAATTGCCTGCTACATCGTATTGAGCTGCACTTAAACCTGTAATCTGAGACAGAGCCAGTTTGGTTATCGTTAAACCGTCTTTAGCTTTTGTCAGGTTAAGGATCGCTTCGTTTTGCTGCACTTCCACTTTAAGCAGATCATTTTTATAGATCAAACCTGCATTAAAAGAGTTCTCAAGGTCTTTTTTCAATTCGCCTAAAAGGCTTAGATATTTTTCTGCCAGAACTACTTTTTCCTTTAGGTTGACAGCCTGCCAATACGCAGTTTCAGCGTTCAGCAGCACCTCGTCTTCGGTTAAATTTTTCTGGGCGCTCTGCAGGTCAACCAATGAACTTGTCATTTTTTTTGCCGTCTGGATTTTGTTTCCTGCATAGACAACCTGGGTCACGGCTACAGATCCATTAGCACTGTATTCCGGCAGTAAGGTCCTGAAAGGATCCGAGAGATAGAGCCCGAAAACGCTTGCCTCTACGGTGGGTTTTGTCGCTGCATTGGCCGCCTGATTGGCCGCTTTGGCTGCACTAATGCTGCTTTGGGCCTTCTTGAGTTTTTTGTTGTTTTCCAAAGCCATGCTTCTGATCTGATCCAGAGAGACAGTCTGCTGCCCGTGAACAATTCCTGAGAAAAAAATCAGGAACAAAAAATATATAGTGTTTTGTTTACTTTTCATGTCAATTCATTTTTAAACAATCCTGCCGAAATTTTATTACAAATCGACAGGAGGTTTGAAGAATTATTATTATTTATCAATGCTGGTGAACCGGCTTATACAGTACATCCTCTTCTCCATCAGGCTGCTCTTGAGGCGCTTCATCTTCGATTATAGGGTTCTTCAGTAACTTATAGTACATGACAGGCACCACAAAAAGGGTTAGGATCATCGAAAAGATCAAACCAAAAGCTAGCACGCTTCCCAGCGGACCCCACATAGGCGATTTACCTATAATCATAGGCACTACGCCGACTGCGGCAGCGGCAGAAGTCAGGAAGATAGGTCTCATTCTACGTTTAGCAGCGGCAATTGCAGCAGCTTTGTGTTTGTATCCATGATCTCTGATAAGCTCATCTGCATAATCGACCAGTATGATTCCATTTCGCACCACGATGCCTATCAAACTTATGATTCCCATAAACCCAGTCATCCCAAGTGGATTACCTGTTACAAGAAGTCCTAGGAAGGCTCCAAAAAGACTCAGTAAAAAGGTGCACAATACGATAAGCGCCTTTCCAAGACTTTTGAACTGAAACAAAAGTGTCAGGAAAATCAAAATAAGGCTGACTCCTAAAGATATTCCCATACTTGGCGCATTCTCCCCGCTTGATTCAGCGTCTCCTCCGTATTGAATAGTAGTTCCGGCAGGAAGTTTAAGAGCATCTATTTCCGGCTTTACTTCTTGAAGAATACGCGAGGGTTTTTTACCCAGCTGCGCCTCTGAATATACACTCAGCATCTTTAATCCGTTTCTTCTCAGTAGCATTCCGGTGTGCCATTCAGGATCTAGAGTTGCTACAGCTTTAAGCGGCACTTTCTTCCCGTAACGTGTTGTAATGTGAAGATTCTGCAAGGCAACGAGATCTTTACGGCTGTCTTCGTCATAACGAAGGAAAATGTCTACCGTCTTATCTCCTTCCCATAAGGTGGAAATAGAATATCCTTTTAAACCGGCTCCTAAAGTCTGCGTAATGGCTTGTGTGCTTATACCTAAGCGGCTTGCTTTCGCATTATCTATATTGAGTTTAACCCCCATATAATCGTACTCGCTGCTCAATCGGACATAGTTGACCCCCTCAGCTTTTTCCAGAATTTTTTTGACTTCTATAGCTGTACGTTTCTGATCGGCTTCATTTTCGCTTACCACCCTGATATCAATCGGAGCACCCTCCTGAAAACTCAGCTGTTTGATTTTAACCGCTCCGTCCTGCATAAAACCTTTTAGCTTGTCCAGATACTCTTTGGCCATTTCATTTGTTGCATCAATGTCGGTTGTTGTAATAAATACCTGCGCAAATTGCTTTCTTGGAGTTTCCGGTGCGTATGACGTATGAAAACGAGGTGAACTCATTCCTATGAAACTCGTTACGTCAACAACCCGTTTGTCTTGTTTTAGGATATTTTCCAATTCTTTTACTTTCGCTTCGGTTTTCTCCAAAGACGTGCCGTTTGGCATCCAGACTTCCATATTAAACTGATTGCGCTCACTTAAAGGGAAAAATTCAGAATCGACTTTTGTAGCAATAAAGAGAGCTGCAACAACAGAAAGCAATCCCAATCCCATAGTTGTTTTAGGATTTCTAAAAGCTGCTTCTACTCCTTTGTCAAAAGCGGACTGAAGGTGATCCAGCAGGTTTTTCTTTATGGGTCTGTCGCTTATTTTGTGTTTTAATCCTTTCTTTATAAACACATAACAAGTGTACGGGGTAAAAAGAAGCGCAATAAGCATGGAAACAATAAGAGCTATGGCAACAGTTACCGGAAGATAAAACATAAAATCCTTAGCAATTCCGTCCATAAAAATGGCCAGCGGCAAAAATGCGAATATAATGGCGAGTGTTGCCGTAAATATTGGAACCATCAATTGTTTGGCAGCCTGCCAGGCACCTGTCCAAGGCTCTACGCCTTCGTCGAGTTTCTCGATATAATTGTCGACCACCACAATGGCATTATCGACTACCATTCCTAGTACAATAATAAGAGCGGCCAGTGTTACCTGATGAAGCTCCACCCCGAACATGCTCATAAAGGCAAAAGTAATCAGCATAGAAATCGGAGCTGCCGCGGAAGCCACTACTGCTATACGAAAAGGCAGTAAAAGCATGACCACCAAAAGCACCGATCCGATTGCCAGACCAAATTCTTTCATAAAATGACTGATACTGTGCTCCACATCTTTTGGCTGGTTCACAATGGTTTTCATTTTAATATCCGGAGGAAATGTTTTTTGGATAGCCGCAATTTTTGCTTCAACTTCTTCACCAAATGCTACAATATTGTTCCCCGGAAGCATATCGACAGACAAGACCATAGCTTTGTCTTCCCCTACACGTACAAATGATGATTTTTCTTCGAAACGGCGTTCAATCTCAGCCACATCTTTTAAACGGACAATTGTTCCAGATGGTGTCGTGTAGACAATCTGGCTGGCAATATCATTTTCATCCTTGTAACGGCTGTTGGCATAAATAGGCACAATATTATTAGATCCTACTGATACTTCTCCAGTATAGCCTGTAATATTCTGCTGTTGCAGGATCCCCATTAAAGCGCCGGCATCCAAGCCATACTGCTGAAGTTTTTTATCGTTTATTTTAATATAGATCTGCTGTCTTTGCCCCCCCGAACGATTGATCTTAGAAACCATCGGAATGACTTTTAACCCGTCTTCCAGTTTGTCAAGGTATTTTTCGATCTCAGCATACGAACGCTCTTTTGACGATACAGAAATAATCATTGCCGTAACATCGGCAAAATTACTGTTGATAAAGGGCCCTATAACACCCTGAGGCAATTTTGAACGCAAATTGGCATCCATATCCAGTTGCAGAGTATGCCAGAATTTCTTTCTGTCTTTTACATTTGTGTAAATTTCGGTAGTAATAAAAACCTGTCCTTCACGAACTTCTGACTTTACTTTCTTCTTTTTGATTTCTTCAAATGAGAATAAGTACTGTTCTATTTTCTTTGCCACTTCTTCTTGTACCTGATGTTCATCAGCACCTGGATAAATAGCATATACCAGAGCTGTAGGCATATCAATTCTAGGGTTTTCGCTTCGGGGCATGTTCACTAAGGAATTGATTCCCATCAGCATCAGCAGGACAACCAGTACAATGACAACCTGCTTGTGCTTCATTGCGGCTTCTAAAAAGTGTATTTTTCGCTTTGTCATCTTTTAATTGAATTTTAGAAAATTAGAATTTGACAGGCGTACCGTCTATTAAGTTGGTTTGTCCGTTTACAATGATTTTGTCGCCCGCCTGAAGTCCTTCTTTTACCACAACATCATTCGTTCCGGTTATTTTAGATATATTGACTCTCTTTTTAAAAGCAGTATTTCCTTCTTTGGCGATATACACGTAGTTTATATTATCTGGATCTCGCACTAGGGCTTGCGCAGGAATAATTATTGTATTTTGAATCTGTCCGGAGTTGATGCTGATATCGGCAATCATTCCAGGAAGCAGCTGTCCATTGACATTCTCCAGACGCACCTTAACGGTGTAAGTTTTCGAAAGATCATCGCCCTGCGGATTTATTATGGTGATTTTTCCTTTGATTTCCCTATTCAGGGATGGAATTGTAATATTGGCGTCTGCACCTATTTTCAATGAAGTGATTTCATTTTCATTAATAGCTGCCACAGCATATACTTTGTCTGTTTTTACAATGGTAAAAGCTGGAATTCCAGGCGCTGCGCTGGCACCTGCCTCGGTGAGTTTATGGGTTACGATTCCTGAGAAAGAAGCATACAATTTGGTATCGTGCATGTTTTTTGATGCCGTTTCTTTATTGGCTTTTGCTTGTGCCAGACCGGTTTTTCCAGAAATATAATCTCGTTCGGGAAGGCTTCCTTTTTTATAGAGCTGATCGAGACGGTTGAAATTATCCTGGGCCTGTTCCAAGGCTGCATTTGCGACGATAAGATTGTTCTGATAGGCATTCTGCTCTATTGATGCCAGAAGCTGTCCTTTGACAACACGCTCTCCCTCCTGTACCAGAACAGCAGTCACCCTTCCCGGAATGCTAAAGCCGATAGAAACAGTATTGTCTGCTTCAATAGTGCCGCTGTAATCCAAAACTTCTGCCTGAGATGACAGTTCAATTTCCCTAACACTTACTTTTACAGGTTCAACTGTCTGGTTTTGGTCTGTTTCCTTTTTACCGCATCCGGCACTTAATAACATAATACTCAGAATAGATAAGATATTCCTCTTAAACATTACCATATAATTTGCTTTTTTATATTGATTAATAAAAGTCCATGCAGTTATTCCAACTGATGGTGCAAATCTCCATAGAATGTTTAGTCTACAAAAGGTCTGTTCCGAGCCGTTTTTGGTCTATAACCATCATTTTAGATAATAGCGTTTCGCCTCACTTGCATAAGAAAGGTAGTTTTTAAAGAAAAATACAGCACTAATTTTAATGTTATTTGTATTTGTCTCGAAATGATTTTGGGGTGATTTTCATTTTCTTTTTAAAGAATTTCCCGAAAAAAGACTGGTCACTGAAATGAAGTATTTCAGCAATTTCTGCCAGCGAATGAGAGGTTTCCATCAGCAGGTTTCGCGCCTCCATGACTACTGCTTCCTCAATAATTTCGCGCGAAGTGTTTCCCGTAACCTCTTTGGTTAGTTTAGACAAATGCCCAGCAGTTATAAATAGTTTATCGGCATAAAACTTGACATTTCTATTATTGCGAACATGAATCGAAAGCAAGGATAAAAACTCATGAATGATCTCTTTCTTTCTATTGGTTTTCAAATTGGCCTGATTTACTCCGCTTCGGTGCATTTCCATCATTTCAAGCGCCAGCAGATTGAAATAGTGAAATATTTTTGCCTTCTTATAGAGATTATGTTCTGATTGTGACAAATTCAGTGTATACATTTTTGTCATGATATCGAAAATAATACTATACTGATCTTCTGTAAGTGATAATATTGGGGTTTGGTTAAGCTCTGTTAATCTAAAAAGTCTTATATCCTCATAATTAAGCATATTGGTCATAGCAAATTCGTCCGTAAATACACAACCTATATTCTGAACAGGTTCTATAATTTCCAAAATATGTATCATCGACTGTGACGATAGTACCATCGTATCCATTGGACCAACAATATAGGTCTGCAAATCAATCTGTACTTTTATCCTTCCTTCCAGCATGAGCAATACAGCGGTATTGCAGCTTCTAAAAGGAAAAGGAAATGGATTTCCTTCAATAACCTCTTTATTGTAATGCACATGAAACTCTGTTCCGTGTGCTGCTTCTTCCCCCAGCATATTAATAATATCCCGCAGGCTGTAATTTCGAATTTCTGTATATCTGCCCACTTTTATTAATTATGACAAAGCAAAGTTAAAATATTAACTTTTAAACTTAAGGCAATTTTTTAAAATCCAGCATTTGGAGTTGATGTTTTTTTGCTGCAAAAAATTAAAGTGAATTTTACAGGTGTTTCGCTTGATTAATATGTATGGTAATTAAAAGGCACAGTACATTTTTTTCAAAGCTTCAAGTTCCATTCTATATAAATGCTAGAGCTTTATGCAACAAATCTGGAACTCAAGTTATTTTTTTTTACTTTTAAACTGCATTTTAGCTTAACGGATTGCTCTATTGACTTCTTGTTCAATTCATGCAAGAAATTGGCTTATTTCTGACTTAATCTTTTTTCTCGCACAAAAAGCAAAGACGAATAATATTTGTAGAGTTGTATATTAGTTTACCGCCATAAACCAATTGAGTTTTTATATTTTTTTGCATCAATCCCCAACAGGACGTCTAAACCAAATTTACAAAGCCAATGAAAGACAGACGCTACATGTAGTAAGCCAATTTCTTCAAATCATCCATAAATGATGTTGAAATTTGTCCTGTTCCTGTCACATACAAGCCAAATGGCGTCAATTGAAGACAATTGACGCCATTTTTCATATTACATCCTTCAATTTTTATATTACTCAATCAGTACGTTATCTCTTGTTTGATAAGCCTAAAAAGGATATTATTAAGCATAAGTAAAAAAGGAACGGCCCTTTGTTAGGCTGTTCATCGAGTGCTGTTTCTATAGCCGTCAAGATCTTTCAATTTTTGAAACTTCTGTAAATTACAAATTCAACAATTTAATTCAAATTTACATTTTTCCAAATGCAAAAATAGGGCCCGCAGCCCTTAGCCCCGATAGCAGTGGAAATCCTTTTGTGCCGGGTTTCGGCACAAAAGATTGGAACGCATAGCGGGAAAAGCTCCTAGAAAACAATAATAAACCTAAAAATAATATTAAACACCCCGCCTGTAAAGTATATAACATCATAAGGGCAATAATCCCCTACTTTTACCCGTTACAATCCAGCAGCAAAAAAAGCGCATAACAGCAAGAGCATATCAGGGCCTGCCCCTGTAAAGGAGATTACAAGAAATGAAGAAGTTTGAAATAAAAAATGCAGATGGCAACCAATGGCTGGTATCCCACAACGAGTTCCCAAAATTCACCTGCTGCTTTGAGAATAAAAAATTCAATTACCAAAGGACCATAACAGGACTTTCCGACCCCTTAGGCGATCCAGATGAAATCCAATTACTGCAGAAAATGGAAAAATGGCTCCGGGAGTACCATAAGGAGAAAATAAACGGATGAGCATAAAAAAAAATAAAGGCGCAGGTGATTCACCAGGTGTCTTTTTGTAATCAGTCATCATTTTATTTTCGACCTATTTAATCGCTCAAGTCTCTTTAAAATTATAAATTCAGGAAAGTACAGATGCGTATTATACAATTACCAGCATCAAAGCTATAAGAAGATCCCTTTATTAAAGGTCACCTTTGAATACGAAAATTATAAGTAAACATAAAATGGAAGATTATGTTTATGGACGCCCCGCCATGTACATAACTGTATGTGGCGGGTTTTCCATTTCATTATATCAAATACCCTTCAACGGTTTTTTTCTTAAATGGCATCAATTACATCAAAGTGTTACCATGCTGTCAGGGAAAATTAAAAAACATGCAATCACCAGAATAAATTAAAGATTCAGTAACATGCTGCTCCAATCGGTCAATCATAGCTATACAACCCATTAAAAATGGCTGTACTATTTTCTCCAGATAAAATACAACACCAGAATACAGCGGCAATAGTCCAAATACAATCTATTACTCATTGTATCGGATATTGATTACTAAAAAACAAGCGCGATATTCTAAATTTATTTATAAAAAGTAATCCGGATGTTAAACAGATTGATTTTGTTTATTTTTTCCAAAATAAAGTTAAACAAATTATTTGCTTTTTAATAACTTAGCAATACAGCGACAGCAAATTCTATGGAGTGCAACAAAAAAATCCTATGTTGTAATTGTACAAAACTTTTCCGATTTTCTATAATAGTAATCCCAAATAACACGCTAGCTTCGTAACCACCAAAAACCGATTGCCATGTACCGACATATGAGTCTCTTAAAAGATATCGTTGACAATACCCCTTTGCCAATTGCCGTATATTCGGGGGATGAGCTTAAAATAGAACTGGCTAATACCGCGATGATCAAAGCCTGGGGAAAAGGCGATCAGGTACTGGGAAAAAACTACCTTGAGGTACTTCCGGAGGTCAAAAAAGAAGATTTTTTCCAGCAGGCCACAACAGCGCTTAAAACCGGCATACCCTTTCATGCCAAGGATAAAAAAGTAGACCTTGTGATCGACGGGGTACTTAAAACACACTATTTCAACTACAGCTTTATTCCTCTTGCTGACAGCAATGGCCATATCTACGGAGTAATGAACACCGGGGCCGACGTGACCGATATACACCTGGCAAAACTGCAGCTGCAAAGCGCTCAGGAGAGGCTCCGCATTGCAATAGACTCCTCGGGCATGGGAACGTATGAAATTGATCTTGCCACCAGAAAAGTAAAGACATGTGGGAATTTCAACACCATAGTCGGCGTTGAGGGGGAAGTATCTAATGAGCAGCTAATTGCAAAACTACATCCAGCAGATTTACCCCTACGCGAACAAGCACATCAAGATGCCCTGAGTACAGGGATCGTATCTTATGAGAGCAGGATTATAAGCAAGGATAAGACCTCCCGCTGGATTAAAATTAACGGCAGGGTCATCAAAGATGAGAATGGCAATGATACGGCCATTATAGGCATTATCCAGGATATCCATGAACATCGGGAATTTGAGGATGAACTCAAAAGACAGGTCGCCCAAAGTACCGAGGAGCTCAGAAGATCCAATGACGATCTGCTGCATTTTGCCAACGTAGTGAGCCATGATCTGCGGGAACCGGTCAGAAAAATTAAAATTTTCAATACCCTGCTTCGAAATGAAAAAGACACTGTTTTTAATGAGAGCTGCAAAAAATACCTTACCAAGATTGACCAGTCAGCGCTAAGGATGAACAATATCATAGAGGGCATTTTAAGCTACTCAACAATCGATAAATCCCAGCAGTCTATTGAGGATATTGACCTGTCGGAAGTTATCGAAAACATAAAAACCGACCTGGAGCTCATCATCAAGGAGAAAGGCGCCATACTCAATGCAACAGTGCTCCCTGAAATTCAAGGTGCACCGATTCTCATTACCCAGCTATTTTATAACCTGATACAAAATGCGCTTAAGTTCTCCAAAGCAGACCAGCCTCCGCGTGTTATTATTACCAGTGCCTTGGTCACTATTAACGGCGAGGATGCAGTGCAAATTACCATCAAGGACAATGGAATAGGTATGGATCCTGCATTTGCCGAAAGGATTTTCACAGCCTTTGAGAGATTAAATTCCAAAGACCAATATGAAGGAAATGGTCTGGGACTAGCACTTTGCAGAAAAATAGCCAAAAGGCACAACGGCACCATAACGGCCACGGGCGAGAAGGATAATGGCGCTGAATTTACAGTTACACTACCTCTGAAACAGACCAAAGCTAATATTTAAAATTTAAATATACAGGAGATTTGTACTAAAATGGATCCTTTGAAAAAAATCACATTCTGTTTTTTAATTTTCCTTTTACAGCGGGAAGAGTTCCTAAAAAATAAATCCTAATAATATACCACATCCATAAAACAAAAAAAGGCATCTGCGGGGTGCAGATGCCTTTTATAAGCTAACTGTTATAGTATATTATGCTATCACTACGTTTACTGCGTTTGGACCTCTGCGGCCTTCTTCAATGTCATATCGAACTTCATCGTCTTGACGAATGTTTTCTGATAGACCTGAAACATGAACAAAAACTTCGTTTCCTCCATTGCTAGGAGTTATGAATCCGAACCCTTTTTCTTCATTGAAAAATTTTACTGTACCTTCTTGCATTTTAATGTATTTAATTATCCAAAGGTACCCTATTAAAATTAGAACTGGCTGAAATTGGGATTTTTATTCTATACTATTATTTCTGCATCCCAAAAATAAGGATAAAAGTGTATTATAATTACAATACGCAATGAGAAATACTATTATCTAGTCCTTATGGGAAATATTCTTTTCAGAAACAAAAAATATATTTTTAACCGGATTTATCAAAACTTTTGTCCAGTGCAGTAGGAATACTTTTTTCAGAATCAAAATAAAGCCGGTAAAAGAACTTGGTTTCTGCACATATAGGTTTGCCCCTTTGCTGAAAGTCTCTTCAATATCATTGGGGTGACTTGAAGTCGAAAGCATAACCGCTGGGATATCCTTTAGCTTTTGATCACTCTTTATTTCTGCCAGCGCCTCCTTGCCTCCTTTAACTGGCATATTGATATCTATAAAAACAATATCAGGATTTGGTTCATCCGGATCTCTCAGGGTGCTCAATAATTGCTCTCCGTTCTCTACCGTAGTTACTTCAGAAGAGATATTTGCTGCATCAAGAGCTTCCAAAAAAAATTCCTGATCATCCTTGTCATCCTCGGCCAATATAATTTTTACCGGCTCTTTTTCTTCCAGATCATCAGAAGTTAGGGCAGAATTTTTAGGACTTGTCATATTGAAGCGGTTTTACAATCACCAAAAGTACTATATAAATGCTTAATAAAAATTTCAACAAGCAGTTATATTAAAATATAGGGATTTTTTGATTTAGCCTTCACAGAACATAACCGCTGGGGCATTAATTATATTGGAGTTGTACAATCATTATTCTTAAATTGTATAACATAACTTGCCGGGCACCGCACTACCTTAGTATCAACCATAAAGCCAATAAATGTGCAGACCAATATAATTTTTCTACAAGATATACTACAACATACTCCAATACCCACTGCAGTTTATTGTGGTGACGATTTACTAATTTCTTTTGCAAATACCGCCATGCTTACTTTATGGAATCAAGGGGAGCACGTGATTAGCAAAAAGTTTACCGATATCATTGCGGATTTTTACAAAGATTCGATTAGCGAACAAATTCTTACGGTAATGAAAACGGGAATATCTTTTCAGTCCAATGACAAAAAAATTGATGTCCTTATAAATGAAGTATGGACACCACTTTTTTTTAACTATAATTTCACCCCACTTCGCAATGAAAAAGGAGTTGTTTACGGCGTGGTACATACCTGCACAGAAGTCACTAAATTACATGAAGCCACAAGTCAAATAGTGAATTCCGATGAAATGCTAAGCATGGCAATAGAAGCCTGTGGCATGGGAAGCTATGAAATCGACATTATAACAAACAGGATCAAAACTTCTGATAATTTTAAAAAACTATGGTCGATCGACTCTGAAATTACTGTACAGTCACTGGCATCAAAACTGCACCCGGATGATCGCTTCCTTCAGGAAAAAGCCCATAAAGAGGCCCTTGAAAACGGAGTAGTCTGCTATGAGGCCAGAATTATACAAAAAGACAACTCGGTGAAATGGGTTAAGGTTTTTGGAAAAATCATAAAAGATGAAAAGGGTGATCCCTCAACAATCCTAGGAATTGTTCAGGATATACATAATCAAAAAGAAATTGAAGCAGAACTCAAAAGAAAGATTCGGGAAAGTACACGGGACCTGCGGCGATCTAATGATGACCTGCTGCATTTTGCCAATGTAGTGAGCCATGATCTTCAGGAGCCGGTGAGAAAAATTAAGATCTTCAATAACATGTTAAAAAATGAGATCGCAAAACAGCTGCCGGACCGCTCTGTTACGCACTTAAATAAAATTGCCCATTCTGCAAATCGTATGCAGTGCATTATCGAAGGGCTCCTTGCCTACTCTACAATAGACAAAAGCACCCAGCCTGTTGAAAAGATTTTCCTAAACGATTTATTGGAGAACATCAAAACAGATCTGGAGCTTATAATAAAAGAAAAAAATGCCATTTTAATCGTAAGTGATCTTCCTGAAATCCAGGGAGCCCCTATTCTTATTCATCAGCTATTCTACAATCTTATCCAAAATGCGCTCAAATTCACAAAAACCAACCAGTCTCCACGAGTTATTATTACATCGGCTATAAAGAATATCGATTCGGTTGAATCTGTTGAAATTTCCTTCAGAGACAATGGTATCGGGCTGGATCCTATTGATGCAGAAAAAATATTTGCCGCTTTTGAAAGACTTCATTCCAAGAATGAATACGAGGGAAACGGGATTGGCCTGGCACTCTGCCAAAAGATAGTGAGCAGGCACAATGGAACTATAATGGCTAAGGGAGAAAAAGAAAATGGTGCCGAATTTATAGTTACCTTTCCTCTTAAACAGACTTCCGAAAGTATCTAGGAAAAGCTATTGATTCATAGAATACAATTACAATGAAATATTATTGCGATCTAAACTATTGGCTTTATTTCCAGATATATCTGTTCTTGTTAAAAATATTACACTTCGATTTTTATTATTACAATTTTGAAGTATTTTTTTTAACCTCCATTATTACCAGGATGTGTATTTGACTTAAGCGTTAAATAAATTGATACAATAAGGCAACAATCCCCAACGGGACATCCAAACCAAAATACAAAAGCCACCTAAAGACAGCCTCTACATCCAGTAAGCCAATCTCTTCAAATCTTCCATAAAATTTATAGAAATTTGTCCAGTCGAGGTCACTACACAGCCAAAAGGCGCCAATTGAAGACAATTGGCGCCTTTTTTTTGTTATATATCTTTTAACAACATAAGTTTAATTCGTTTCTTTTATTTTTTTCGAATCGCACTCTTAAAAATGAATTGTAAAAAAGCCAGCAGTCTAAAACAAGGGATCAACACGAAAACCTGTGGAGCGTTAAAAATTATGCATAAATCAACATGATGCAAACGCCTATAATGAATAAAAATTATTATTTTAAAACATCCTAAATTTTCCTAATTATTGCGCAGTTGAAAATAATCAAATCTTATTTTTAAAATGGTTTAATATTTCATAATTATTTGTATTTCCTACTTCTTTTTCCGATTATAATTATTTATCTGGTAAGGTAAAAATCGGTTTATTTCATCGCGATTATTTACCAAAGTTCCTCCGAAAGGGATAAATATACCGAATTACTTCCTCTCGTTTAAAAAATAGCCGTCCATTCGCTTTTTTACAATTTAATGGCATGCCAATCTAGTAAATTTACTTTTTGCAGAAGTTGTAAGATCAGAGTGGGTTGAAGTAAAAACTACCTCAATGAAGAGCCACAAATACAGCATTCAATCTTAAATCCTTTAATTTTGAGAAAAAACAAAAATGACCCAAGATGGATAGTTGTCAGAACCGAAAGCAACAGGGAAGCTGCCAGACTATTTTTTGACTTTGAGATGGAAATCTTGAAGTTGGAAGAATGCATAAAGATCAAATACGAAAATTGCGAACAGGTGCCATCCATCTGCAGGCTGTTAGTGGATGCGAACATAGACATTTTGGAAATTTATTTAACTCCTAAAATCTGAATATATTAAATTTTGGATGTATAATTCTAGTAATTTTAATTAATGTGTCAAGATATGTATTTTGCGGAAGAAAAATTAAGTCAGCTTAATTAATACCATTGCAAGACTATCCCTAAATTTAATCATCAATAAACCAGAAATATTCCAATGCATAAATATTGTAACACATCTAAAAACTAACACGAATGAATATGACTAAACTTAATCATTTACTTATCACGTGTTGTATTGCAATTCTCTTTTCTTGCTCAACAAAACGTGCCGAGACTGCAACAAAAGAAAATGAAATCATTAAAGTAGATTTATTATCTACAGAGATTCAAAAATTAGCACTAGATTTTACCAGAAAGAACAATGTTCCTGGAATAGCCGTAGCTATTATCCAAAATGGAAAAATCATATCGATCCAATGCATCGGTTATGCTGATTTGGCAACTAAAAAACCCATAACTCCACAAACAATTTTTAACATAGGCTCAATTTCGAAGGTTGTATCCGCCTGGGGATTTATGCAACTTACTGAAAAAGGTATGGTACAACTTGATGAGCCAATTAATCAATCCTTAACCCGCTGGCAACTACCAAAATCCCAATACGATGTATCCAAAGTTACACTTCGACGCGTTCTCAGCCATACATCTGGTCTTTCTGTGCATGGATATGGTGGCTTTGAACAAGGAACAAAACTATTAAGCTTAGAAGAATCGCTCAACGGAAAAACAAAGAGAAATGGTGAAAGTGTATATCTTATAAATGAGCCAGGAACAAAGTGGGAATATTCTGGTGGCGGTTACACACTAGCACAATTATTTCTTGAAGAAAAAACAAATGAAAAATTTGCCGACTATATGAAAAAAAATGTATTCCTACCTTTGGGATTAGCTGATACCTCTTATGAGTGGACGGAAGACATGAAAGCGAATTGTGCAACCGCGTACGACACGCTTGGGAATGCTATAAAAAATAGAATATTTACAGAACAAGCAGCTGCTGGATTACAAACAACGGTGGTGGACTTAGCACATTTCGCCGAGCTATCCATTACAACTGATTCTCGGAAGTTAAATAAAGTTTTAAGGCCCAAAACAATACAACTGATGGAGCAACCTGTTTTTCCATATTCGAGCGAAGGAAAAAGTGGCCTTGGATACCGATTCATGAATTTTGAAGATCTTCAAACAATTGGACATACTGGAGAAAACGTAGGCTGGAGTGCAGCAATGTTTTTACATCTACCCACCAAGAGCGGTATCGTTATGCTTTGCAACGGTTCTAATGGAGATCGTGTCTGGTTCCCAATCTATCAGAGCTGGGCAAAGACAATTAAAGCAAAGCAAATGTAGACCCTTGTAAATTAAGTTTTGTGGCAAAATCGTGGCACTTTGTATTTTGGAATATCAGAAACATAATATATGCAAACCCTAAGAAACTTAGGTTCAAAAATTTAGAAACAGAGACCTAAATTAAAGATAAATTCTTTTTTAAATACAAAAATCATATATCGTATAATTAAAATCATCGTTTTTTGAGATGCATTAATTTTACAATGTTTGGCTCTACAAAATTTAAATATTTATATATCATCTTCAAAGATCTTTTTTCGGTGGTTCACACCCCAATTAGCAAGTAATTCATAAAGCCAAAGAAAGACAATCCTATCTCAACTTAAGCTTTCTTTTCAAACCCTCTATAATATTTTTAGAATTGTATATTAATTTACTGTCATAAACCAACTGAGTTTTTATATTTTTTTGCATCAATCCCCAACAGGACATCCAAACCAAATTTACAAAGCCAATGAAAGACAGCGTCTACATGTAGTAAGCCAATCTCTTCAAATCTTCCATAAATTTTGTTGAAATTTGTCCCGTAGAGGTCACAAACAAGCCAAATGGCGCCAATTGAAGACAATTGGCGCCATTTTTTTATAATCTCACTTATTTTTATTAGTCTAAAGAGCCGGGCTCCTCAGCAGCCATACCCGATAGAAGTGGAAATCCTTTTTTGCGGGGTTCGGCAGAAAAGATTGCAACGGATAGCGGGAAAAAACTCAAAAAAAATAATATCAAACCGAAAAAGATATAGCAAAAAATTACGACAAGCACCACCGTAATTCCCAAACCAAATCAAAGACCCAAAAACCGCAGCAGAAAACACCCAACCCCTATAACCCGCAGAACCCTTATAAGGAACAACAAAGCGGCCCCAAAGACATAACCTGAAAGGACATTGAAGGACCTTATAGAGAATGACCCTTTAAAGGGGGTTTGAAACTGATATGGATACTGAAAAGAACAATGAGGCTGAAAATGATTGCTTTGAGACCATAGAACCAGATCAGAATAATCCGGTCAAGAGGGAATTCGAAATTGGGCAGCTTGGCCGTGAGGATCTTAAAGAAGATGAACTCACAAGGGATGACACAGGTCGTAGTGCAACCCGCTAAACTAAGCCTTCCCAGCGGAAATTTTAATGTACTTAGATCAAGGAATGTATAAAAAATTAATTACCGCAAGGGCTTCTGCATATTATAATTAAAAAAACCTCCAAAATCAAATGACTTTGAAGGTTTAATCAGCGTGAGCTCCTAGGAGATTGAGTTAATTGATATTTGATAAAAACCGCGCGATATTTTATTTCAAATTATCATTAAAGAAACGCTCTAATTTACAAAATGGAATAACATCTACTTTGTCATAAAGATCTACGTGAACTGCATTTGGGATAATTACTAATTCTTTAGGTTCATTTGCTATTTTAAAAATATCTTCGCTAAAGTATCTCGAATGTGCCTTTTCCCCTGCAATCAATAACATTGGTCGTGGCGCAATTTCCTTTACATAAGCGAGTATTGGCATATTTATAAAAGAAATTGGATTGGTTGCAAGCCAGGCTCCGTTTGAGTTCACAGAGTTGACCTGAAAACCACGCGGTGTCCTGTAATAGTCAAAATATTCCTTTACAAATTGCGGCTCATCACCATTCAATTTTTCAGGCAGGTTCCTTGGACCAGCTGCCTGTTTACCAGCCTGAGCATCTTTGTAACGCTGCTCGCCCAAAGTTTCCAGTGTCTTGGTTCTTTGCTCGGGAGTAACCGAGTCATTATAGCCTTTTGACATTACGCGGGTCATATCATACAAACTTGTCGTGGCAACCGCTCTCACCCTTTTATCAATAGCTGTAGCATTGAGGGCAAAACCGCCAAAACCGCAAATCCCGATAATCCCAATTTTGTTCCTATCAACGTTCTTGTGCAATCCTAAAAAGTCAACCGCAGCGCTGAAATCTTCCGTATTGATTTCCGGCGATGCCAGGTTTCTTGGCTCGCCACTACTCTCCCCTGTATAAGCCGGGTCGAAAGCCAAAGCAATAAAACCGCGTTCAGCCATCTGATTGGCATATAATCCAGACGATTGCTGTTTCACCGCTCCAAAAGGCCCGCTGATGGCTAATGCAGACAATTTTTCAGTTCCAGCATTTTTAGGAAAGTATAAATCTCCGCTTAAAGTAATACCATAACGGTTTTTGAAGCTCACTTTTTGACGCTTTACCTTATCGCTTAATTGGAATGTATAATGTTCTTTTGATGTGTTCATTTTTTCTGAATTTAATTTTGTTTTTTGTGCAAATAATTGCCCTGTTATCAGAAACAATATTGTGATTGCCAATGCTTTTTTCATTTTATTTTTAATTGCTTTCATTTTTTATTTTAATTGTTTTCAAATTTCAGCACTACGTTTCCGGTACCCATTGCAGCAGGAAGTCCCGATGGATTGTCAATATATCCCAGTTTTGTATAACTATAGGAAGTGTTGAAACTTTTATAAAAAAGCACCAGCACATTGTTTCCGTAAAGCGTTAAATCTCCCGCTTTTATATCGCCTCCCATTGAAGCATTTGTCGGAAGAGGACTAGGTAAATCATAATACTTTTCGTTGCCATTGAGTTCTGTCATATCGATGGTCAGCGGAAGCATTGCTTTTAGTGCTGCTGTACTTGGGTTGTTATACAATGTTGCAGTAAAAACCGCTGTACCAATTGTTATTTTCATTTTTAATTTTGAATTATTAGTATTTTCATTTCCATTCTCATTGTTTTGCGGTACCGTTTCATTGTCATTGCCACAACCTGCGTTACAAAAGGAAAAAGCGAAAAAAACAGCCATAACGGTTAGAAAAGATTTCAGTTTCATAATCTATCTTTTAAAATTGAACATTTTTAATGAATTTTGCAGGAATCCCGCCAACTATGATATTATCGGGAACATCTTTGGAAACTACTGCCCCTGTTGCGACAACTTCATTTTCCCCAATGGTAACCCCGGGCAAAATCGTGGCTTTGGCACCAATCCATGCATTTTTTTTGATGATAATGGGTTTAGCAATCAGTCCTTTTCTCTCCTTGGGATCTAATGGATGGCTTTCGGTAATAAGGCTGACTTTCGGGCCAATTAAAACATCATCTTCAATGGTAATGCCGCCGAGTGCCAAAAAGGTGCAGTCAAAATTGATAAATACGTTTTTGCCGATCGAAATGTGTTTTCCGTAGTTGATATAAAGGGGTGTAAAAACGGTTACATCCTGAACTTTTGTATCTAAAATTATGCTCAGTATCTGTGCAATTTCCTCTGGATTTGAGGAATTATTCATCTGGTTAAGCAATGCTTTGACAGCAAATGCCTCTTCTCTTAATCTGCCTAGTTGCGGATCGTTTGGAAGTATCGCCTCACCGGCTAAAAGCCTCTCAAAAATATCTTTTTGAAATGGTGCAGCTTTGGAAATAGGGTTTTTATCTGACATAATATTTGAATTAAATATTCAGATACAAAGATAAGACTGCCTTTAAGCAGGGAAGTAACGATTATCAAACCAAAGCTTAAGAAATTCAAACTTCCGTCAGACGAAACGAAGTGGGATTGGTCCCGGTAATTTTTTTGAAGAAATTATTGAAGTAGGTCGGATATTCAAATCCTAGGGCGTAAGCAATTTCAGAAATACTCCAATCGCTGTGCTGCAAAAGTGCCTTGGCTTCTGTGATGATTCGCTCTGTAATATGAGTAGTTGTTGATTTTCCCGTCACTTCTTTTACAGCCCTGTTCAGGTAATTAATATGCACATTGAGATGCTGGGCGTAATGCTGCGCCGTTCTTAATTGAAGCGGACTGGAAGCGGTTTCAATAGGAAACTGTCTTTCCAGCAGTTCTAAAAACACAGATGCTAATCTGGAAGAAGCATTCTTGTTTTGCTCGAAATTCTCAGAAGGTTCCATCTTTAAGGATTCGTGAATAATAAGACTGATGTAATTGCGAATCAGTTCATCTTTAAATACATAATCACTTTTTTGCTCGGCAATCATTTTCTGAAAAATAGTATTCAGAAAGCCTCTCTGCTCTTCTGTGATTTTCAAAACAGGTGTTCCCCCTATTTTAAAAAAGGAAGATTGCTGCAGGCTTTCAGAACGTTCGGAGTTTTTAAAAAACTCCTCAGAAAATAAAATAGTGTAACCAACGTAAGTGGTGGAAATGGTTTCCCACGAATACGGAATGTGCGGATTTCCGAAAAAAAGAATCGTGCCTTCCTGCTCATAGGTCTTATCGGAATAATGAATCCTGCTTTTCCCTGTAGTGAGGCAGATTTTATAAAATTCCTTTCTGCTGTAGGTTCTGGTTTCTGCGCCATCATCCTCTATCTGAAATGCTTTAAAACCCTGGAGTTTCAGTTCATTGTTAAACTGCGAAATTTCTCTTGTTATGATCTCTTTCATTTTGCAAAGTTAAGAAATTCAAACATAGCATAACTCTTTAATCTTAATTTAAATCTAAATCACTTATCCATTAAAATCATGACCTAGGTACTATCTTAATTACCTACTTAATTTTAATATTTTTTATCTTTGTTTTAACAGAGAGGAAACTTACTGTGATCATTCGCTGGATGTTTACCTTGTGCAGCCTCAATTTTATTGGGGCTGTTT
>Ga0247814_10000638_pt1 | contig 26022 bp, 16 predicted proteins | sample UWRJL179409R1_FD_179947 | JGI IMG/M metagenome (GOLD analysis project Ga0247814, IMG submission 179947) | Plant litter microbial communities from Arlington Agricultural Research Station in Wisconsin, United States - UWRJ-L179-409R-1 | ecosystem: Environmental > Terrestrial > Plant litter >... | reverse complement strand
ACTGAAAGAAAAAAGGCGAAGAAGAAAGCGGCCGACAAAAAGAAAAAAGGCAAGTCCAAGAAAAAATAAAAGCAAAACCCGGATAATGATATCCGGGTTTTGTATTTAGTAATGCATATAGATTTAAAACGACTATGTACTGATTTCCTGATAATTATCGTATTGGTGAATAGTTATTTTGTGTAAGTAAAACAAATTGCATCATTAATTATATAATTTGCAACCGATTTAGACAATAATACACTACCTTACAAATCCTATGAAACAATTCGAAGAAACGAAAGCATTGCTTAATAATTCAACGATATTCTACATGATTAGCATAGGTATGGACGGGATCTATTCTTATGTCAATACCCACTATTCAAGGGAATTCTCGTATGTTGCCGATGTGCTGACCGGACAGCCGTACCACATAACCATGCACCCCGAAGATATCGCAGGCAATATGGAAACGGCAAGGAAGTGTTTTGAAAAGCCGGCCAAATTATTCCCCGCCACCATCAGGAAACACGATGGAAAAGGCGGCTATATTTATACCCAATGGGATTACAAAGCGATGCTGGATGAAACGGGTCAGCCTGCCGGAATATTCTGCATTGGCCATAACATCACTAAGTATGTTGCTGAAACTTACCAGCTGCAGGTTGCTAAGGAACAAATTGTTAAATATTCTGAAACCATGAATGCTATTATATTTGAGCAGTCGCATTTAATCAGGGCGCCTTTAAGCAATATACTAGGACTGTCTATGGCTTTAAAAGATATCGAGGAAAGCAATACTGAAGTTAAGAATATTAGTGCAATGATCGCCGAAAGCGCTAATAAGCTCGACGACATAATAAAGCGCATTGTTACTATAGCATCGACCTGAGTTATTTGAGGTTTGGTTGACAGGAATACACTACCCTTTTTTAATCAGCGGAATCACTTTTGCCCCGATAAGCTCAATCGCATTCATTAATTGGGTATGGGTAAGTGCGGCATTATCCATCTGAAAAGTAAATCTCGAAATGCCACCCAATGCCTCACCATGGCGCAGGATCTTTTCGGCAACCTGCTCAGGACCGCCAACTGCTAATACGCCTCTGGGAGCGATGAGGCTTTCAAACTGTGGCCTTGTTACGGGTGGCCAGCCGCGTTCGCGTCCTAATTTTGTCCACATTTCGGCATAGCCCGGATAATATTCGGTTACAGCCTGTTCGTTGGTAAGGCCAACATAACCCGGTGAATGCAAACCAATCTTCAGCGCTTCGGGTTTATGCCCGGCTTCTTTGCCTGCTTCCCTGTACAGATCAATTAATGGACGAAAGCGATGGGTTTCTCCGCCGATAACCGCAACCATCAATGGAAGGCCTAACAGCCCGGCTCTTACAAAAGATTCCGGTGTTCCTCCAACGCCCAGCCAAACTGGTATCTTTTCCTGTTGCGGCCTCGGATAAACCGGCAGGTTGTTGATGGCCGGACGAAATTTCCCTGACCAGGTGACAAACTCATTGTCGCGTATTTTCAATAACAAATCCAGTTTTTCTTTGAACAACGCGTCATAATCATCCAAATCAAAACCGAAAAGCGGATAGGCTTCAATCGATGAGCCACGTCCGACTACAATTTCTGCCCTTCCTTTTGATATCAGATCGAGTGTCGCGAAGCTTTGGAAAACCCTTACCGGATCGGCGGCACTTAATACAGTTACAGCACTTGCCAGTTTTATACGCGTGGTTAAAGCGGCTGCGGCGCTTAATATGACGGCTGTTGCCGAATCTAAAAATTGTTTTTTGTGGTGTTCTCCGATACCGAATACATCAAGTCCGGCCTGATCGGCATGCACAATCCGTTGCAGCAATTGTTCCATTGCGTCTGTACTGCTCAGCGCGTTTTTATCGCCATATAAGGCAGATGCAAAACTGTCTATTCCTATTTCCATAGCGTAAATATAAAAAAACGGTTTGGGAATTTCCCGCCCATTGCAGACTGAATTGTTTTGCAAATTAAAATCCCGTACTTTTATGACGCAGACAACGGAATCTGTTTGAAACCATTCCTGATAATCCATCTAAATACAATCTTATGCTTAATATTATAATTGAAGCCCGAAGTGCCGCCATTAGCGAATCGATGAAAGTAAAGCGCATTCTTCCGTTCAGGCAGCGCAGAATGGTTGGGCCTTTTATTTTTATGGACCATGCCGGACCCGTATTGCAGGCGCCGCCCATAGTATCCTCATTGGATGTACTGCCGCATCCGCATATCGGGTTATCAACGGTAAGTTATCTTTTTGGCGGGCAGGTCATGCACAGGGACAGTTTGGGTGTTGAACAAATTATCCGTCCGGGAGAAGTGAATTGGATGACAGCCGGAAGCGGTATTTCGCATTCAGAGCGGTTTGAAGATCCTGCCGCGCTCGCTGGCGGAAAATTAGAGATGATACAAACCTGGGTCGCGCTTCCTGAAAAGGACGAAGAATCGGCACCTTCTTTTAACAACTACACGCCCGACCAATTGCCGGTGCATACGGATAAAGGGGTTTGGATGCGATTGATTGCCGGTAATGCCTACGGATTAGGGAATGAGGTAAAAACCAACTCGCCGCTTTTTTACCTGCATGTTTCTTTAGAGAAAGACGCGCGGTTTGGCCTTCCTGTCGGCCATTCTGAACGCGGTTTTTATATTGTAAAAGGAAGTGTTGAAATATCGGGAAATGTGTATCCCGAGGGCTTGATGCTGGTATTTTCTAAAGGAGTCGACCCGCTGATTGTAGCCAAAGAGCCTACGACCCTAATGATGCTTGGCGGAGAGCCACTCGGGGAAAGATTCATCTGGTGGAACTTTGTTTCTTCAAGGAAAGAACGCATAGAACAGGCAAAAGAAGACTGGAAACAGGGCCGTATTATTTTACCGCCCACGGATAACAAAGAATTTATCCCGCTGCCAGATGACAAATCGCATCCTGCGGGCAGCGCGCCAAGACCGGAGCCGCTTTCGTGATTCATGATTGGACGGTATTTTAGAATTATAATAGCTTGTACAGCATTTGATATAGCTTGTACAGCATCTCATATAGCCTCTACATTTTTTTCGGATACGTAAAATGAGAAGAAATAATGTATCCTACGCATCGCTACTATATGCTAAGAAAATGGCATTCAACTTAAAGGTGTTTTCAGAAGAGATCAAAGCAGTATAAACGTGATTTCGTCTTTTCCTACCCGAATGGTTCCTATGACATCTTTGTTGAGGATGAGCCGGAATGCCTTGAGCAGGGCAGGGCGCAATTGCTTTATGGGACGGGCAAAGTCAATCCGGATAAAAACCATTTTTTTATGAATTGCCTGGCAGATTTCCTTCCGGTGCGGGACATCAGATGGATCTTGCTGGTCTTTTACAGAATTAGTCACTAATTTTTGAAGATAAGTAACCAGTTCAGCGTGAAACGGAATTTTGCATTCACATTTCACCTCAATGGAGGTAGTATTTTGCATGACGGTAAATTTGGGTAGATTAAAATTAGAGTTTCCATAAAAACTCAGGGTTATAAAATCTGTATATTTTGTTGTAATTATTCCAATAATGCAAAATCTAATTGCCTGATAGTAAGTACATTTTTATTCCTATAATTATTACAATTATGGTAATTCTGCAATGTTCGGCTCTAATCATATAAAATGCCCGCATTATCACTATTATACCTTTGGTGAGTAAGCAAATTTGTCCATGATGAAAAATATTCTCAGGAATATCACCTAACGATTTGATTATATAACCAATAAGTACAACAATATGGAAAACTTGCAGGATGACAAACAGCGTGACTTGTCTATCAATAAATCTGATGGAACAAACAAGTTCATGACTACTGACCAGGGTGTCAGGATCAATGATGACAATAATTCTTTAAAAGCAGGTGAGCGCGGACCTTCTTTACTCGAGGATTTTATCTTAAGGGAAAAAATCACCCATTTTGACCATGAGCGCATTCCGGAAAGGATCGTACACGCACGCGGTTCAGGTGCCCACGGTTTTTTTGAAGTTACCAATCCGATACCGGAACTGACCAAAGCAGGTTTCTTAAAAGAAGCCGGATTAAAAACTCCTGTATTTGCCAGATTCTCCACAGTTGCGGGATCGCGAGGCTCCACTGACCTTGCAAGGGATGTGCGGGGATTTTCAGTTAAGTTTTATACGCAGGAAGGCATCTATGATTTGGTCGCCAATAATATGCCTGTATTTTTCATCCAGGACGCTTCAAAATTCCCTGACCTCGTACATGCAGTGAAACCGGAACCGCACAATGAAATACCACAGGCAGCATCTGCACACGATACATTTTGGGATTTTATTTCGCTAATGCCAGAATCCATGCACATGATCATGTGGTTAATGTCAGACCGTGCATTACCAAGAAGTTACCGCATGATGGAAGGCTTTGGGGTGCATACTTTCAGGCTGATCAACGAAGCGAATGAAGCTACTTTTGTTAAATTTCACTGGAAGCCCAAATTAGGGACACATGCGGTCGCGTGGGATGAAGCACAAAAAATCTCAGGAAAGAATCCTGATTTCCACAGGGAAGACCTTTGGGAAGCCATAGAAATGGGCAACTTCCCGGAGTGGGAGCTGGGCGTACAGGTTATTCCTGCCGAGGACGAACATAAATATGATTTTGATCTGCTCGATCCAACTAAGCTGGTGCCGGAAGAATTAGTGCCGGTTACCATCGTTGGCCGAATGGTGCTTAACAGGAATCCGGATAATTTCTTTGCCGAGACAGAACAAATCGCTTTCCATCCGGGACACATCGTTCCGGGAATTGATTTCACTAATGACCCATTGCTGCAAGGCAGGTTATTTTCTTATACCGATACACAACTTTCAAGATTAGGCAGTCCTAATTTCCACGAAATTCCTATTAACAGAAGCATTGCGCCAGTACACAACAACCAGCGCGATGGGCACATGAGACAGGAAATAAATGTCGGACGCGTGAGTTACCATCCTAATTCTTTGGGTGGCGGTTGCCCGTATCAGGCTAAAATCAGCGAAGGCGGATTTGCCAGTTTTAATGAGCGGATCGATGCCCACAAGATCAGGGAAAGAAGTGATAGCTTTAGTGACCACTTCGGGCAGGCGAAATTGTTTTTCAATAGCCAGACACCAACAGAAAAAAGCCATATCGTTAAGGCTTTGCGTTTTGAATTGGGTAAGGTAGACACAACGGCAATCAGGGTCAGGATGCTCGGGCTTTTGTCGCAAGTAGATATGGAACTGGCAGAAAAAGTGGCATACGGATTAGGAACTACCGTACCGCCAGTACTGGAAACACCAATGAATAAAGGTGTTTCTCCGGAAAACGAAATGAAGCATGAACCACGAACAGTGGAGCAATCGGTAGCGTCTTCGGATGCATTGACGATGCTGAAAAACCCGACGAATTCGACTACCATCGCCTCAAGAAAAGTAGCGATCATTGCCACTGATGGCGTTTCTGAAGCGTGTGTCATGAACATCAAGAACGCGCTGCTAAAAGCAGATGCCAAAGGACTGATTGTCGCGCCACACCTTGGAGCGATCACCACAGATGCGGGAGGCGCCATTTCGGTTGACTTTAGTTTCCTTACCGCTTCATCGGTACTTTTTGATGCTGTTTATGTCGCAGACGGACTCGATTTAAACGCCCTCGCAGAAGAAGACGCAGTAAATGAATTCCTCAACGATGCCTACAAGCATTGCAAAGTGATTGGTGCCGATGGAAAAGCAACGGCATTATTGAGCGGTACTTCATTTGCCAATAAAATCAGTAATGAAGATGGTGGCTTATTGCTGACAGGTGAGCCTGCGAGTGATGCATTTGCCAATGATTTTATTGCAGCGATGGGCAATCACCGTTATTGGGAGCGTGAAGTAAATTTATATAATTAAGAACACAAGAAGATTATGAAAAATTCAGAAAAAAATAATACAGGTAAATCGGCTGCTCAAAACAGCAATAAGGCCATAGTTGCGCCTGCATCAGACGCGGCTACAGAATTAAGGGATTTTTTTATTGACAGTCTCAAAGACATTTACTGGGCAGAGAATGCGCTTGTAAGTGCTTTGCCAAAAATGATTGCCAATGCTACATCTGCCAATCTTGCCAGTACGATAAAAGAACATCTGGCCATAACCGTGAACCAGGTAGCAAGGCTCGAAAAAGTATTTGACCTGCTGGGCGAAAAAGCAGAAGGAAAGAAATGTGAAGCAATGGCCGGATTATTAAAAGAAGGCGACAGCATTTTAGAAGAAACAGCACCGGGTGCCGTCAGGGATGCGGGAATTATCGCAGCTTCACAGAAAATCGAGCATTATGAGATTGCGACCTATGGTACGCTCTGCGCTTTTGCCAAAACACTTGGAGAAAACGATGCAGCCAAATTGCTCACGCAAACGCTGGCCGAAGAAAAAGAAGCAGATTGCCTGCTCAGCGATGTTGCATTGAACGCTGTAAATATTGTAGCGGCAGAATAAATTTATTTTTGCAAGTTTGTTGGAAAACACCTGTGTGAAAGCGCAGGTTTTTTTTGGTATAATTTATTTAACGAAATTCTTCAATTTGAGAATAAACTTTGTCCCTGCTCCTAATGACGATTCGATCCCGATGGTGCCCTGCAATTTCTCTACCGTTTCTTTAACGATATACAAACCCAGTCCCGAGCCCGGAATATCTCCTGAAAGCCGCTGAAACATATGAAAAATCCGCTCGTGGTTTTGCTGTGCGATCCCGATGCCATTGTCATGTATTACCAATTCGAGATTCCCTTTATTTGATGTGCCTTTAATATGTAAAAACCTGCCCAATTTTTCCTCGGTATGGTATTTTATCGCATTAGAGATCAGGTTTTCAATAATGGTACTGAAACGAAACTGATCGGAATAAAACGGACATTCCTCATCAATGCTTACCCCAAACGAAATTCCTTCGGCATTGTTCATACTGCTCAGTGACCCGATGATTTCATTGATGGTTTTGCGCACGGGGATCGCCGTTATTTCAAGATTGCCTCTGTTATTGTGCGAATAGCTTAAAATATTTTTAATGGAATTGTCCAGCCTGATGATGCTTCCCCGGATTATTTTTATATGCTCCAGCGTCTCAGCCTCCCGACTGTCTTCTTCAATAAAAGAAATGATCCCTAAAATAGAAGTCAATGGCGAACGCAAATCGTGTGAAACGCTGTAAACAAAGCGGTCGAGTTCAAAATTGGTCTTCAAAAGTTCTCTGTTTTGTTTTTCGAGAAACAGCTCAGCCATCTTTCTTTTGGTGATGTTATGCGCATAGCAGGCTGTGCCTATCACTTCGTCATTCTTCATGATAGGGAACAGGGAAATCTCATTCCAGCTTTTCACCGGCGTGTCCATATATTCTGTTTCCGTAAAAGTTTCGCCCAAAAGGGCACGTTGGTAAAAATCCCTGAAACGGGAATGCACTTCTTCGGAAAATGTCCCGGCCAGCGTGCTATCGCCTTTTGCAAATACTTTTCCTGAAATTAACAGCATCGTTTCATCAAATGCTTTGTTGGAGGTGATCAGATTGAATTTAGTATCAACACTCCACATCAAATCAGTAGTATTGTTGATGAGGGCATTCAGGTTATTCCTGTCAAATTCCCGTTGCAAAGTGGTCGCTTTCTTTTCGGAAATATCGGTAAAACTGGATACCAGCGCCTCAATGCCTGTTTCATGCAGCATATTCGTCATTGTTCCTTCACACCAGATCCAGTTGCCGTTTTTATGCAAAAGCCTTACTTGCTGCCGGATTGATTTTCCCGGTGTCTCGACCAATTTCTCCCTAATTTTCATGAAAGCCGGAATGTCTTCGGGATGGTAAATCGCCATACGAGGCAGTCCGATAAACTCCTTTGGCGAATAGCCGAGGATTTGCTTTATCGACGGACTCGCGTAAAATATTTCGCCGCTCTTTTTGGAAAGTGTCTTTATATCAAGGCTTTTCTCAATAAGGACGCGGAATCGTTGTTCGCTTTTGATTAGTAATTCTTCTGTTTCCACCTGCTTTCTGGCTTTTGCAAGCAGGTCAAGCGCATAGGAAATATCATCCGCCATTTCCATCATCAGGTTTATTTCCTGCTTGCCGGAGAAGTTAAGCTTGGAAGAATAAAGGTTAAATGTGCCTATGGTTTCGCCCGACTTCCTGATGGGTAATATGAGGCAAGACCTCAATTCATGGGCTGCCGCAAAAGGTTTCCATGCTACAAGTTCATCATCGTGCTCGATATCGTTGCAGATATAATAAGTGTTGTTTTGGCGCACATATTCCTGCGGACCTTTTGATAAGTAAGAGGCATTCTTTAGTATCTCAGATTCATTGTCCGTGATTCCGCAATGGTCTACAAGGTTAATTTTCTTTTGTTTGAGGTTAAAAAGCCCTATCCATGCGATCTCAAACTTTCCAAATTCAACAGCAATGCGGCAGGAATTGCTAAAAAGGGCCTTTTCATCACTTACCCTTACAATATTTTGATTGACCTGGCTGATGAACGCATAGAGATGGTTGGCTTTTTCTGCTTTTTCCTCGGCCATTTTGTGCGCGGTAATGTCGAGCGACATGATACAAATTCCTTCTTCGACTGCTATTACGCTCACATCAAACCAGCGTTCTTTTCGATCGGGATAGATAAATTCAATTTCGAGCCGGTCAGGCTTCCGGTTGATCATGCAGTCCTGCAACACCTGGAATACTTCTGTGTTTTCGATATTCGGATACCGGTCCATCATGGTTTCAGATTGCAAATGGATGCTGTCGGTATTGTACTGTTCATTAACTGCCGTATTGGCGTATAGGTAACGCCAATTGAAATCAATTACCTGAATGCCTTCCAGAAGTGAGTCGAAGGTATGGCGTATTTGCCGCCTGCTGATTTTATCGGTATAGTCTTCCATATTATTTTTGTGTTCTGCAGGGGCAATTTTATAACTCCTTTATTTGGTTCGGCAATCAGTCCCGGACGGTGATTATAACATTAAAGTTCCGGAATATAAACATTGAAAGTTGTTCCTTTATTTATGGTACTTGTTACCGAGATCATACCATTGTGGTTTTCGACAATCTTTTTTACAATAGCCAAACCGATACCAGTACCTGAATATTCCTGCCTGCCTTGCAAACGCTGGAATACCTGAAAAATCTTCTCCTTATATTCCATACTAAAACCAATTCCGTTGTCTGAAATGCTTAAATGGGAGTATAATAAATTGGAATTTGCGCCCAAATCCCTGATCATTTCTCCATTGATGCGCGTGGCTGCTATTACTATTTCCGCAGCTGTGCCGGGCTTTGTGAATTTTAGTGCATTTCCTATAAGATTGTTTAAAAGCTGTTTGAACTGGTAAGGGATTATCTTCACTTCAAACAAATTATAGATATGTATGGCGGCATTAGTATCCAGGATAATTTCACTGTAGTCTTCTATTACTTCTTCTGCGAGAGCCTGCAAATCGGAAAGTACAAATACATTATCCGATAAATTAGTCTTTGAATAGGCCAAAAGGTCCCGTATCAGATCCTGCATTCTTTTAGAAGCAACATCAATCCGGTCAAAATATTCCCTGGCGTTTTTTGTAAATTTCATTTCCTCAGTATCATGGAGCCGGCTAATGAACATTTGAATCTTTCGCAATGGTTCCTGGAGGTCATGGCTTGCTACGTATACAAATGACTGTAATTCGATATTCATTTTAACCAGGTTTATATTGTTGCTTTTTAATTCGGCGGTACGCTCATTGACCTGTTTTTCGAGTTGCTCAGTAATCATTTTCTGCTGTTGAATATCAGTACTTGTCCCTACCCATTGGATATTTCCTGCTGCATCCTTTTGCGCAATAGCATGGCTGAGCTGCCATCTGTATTGTCCGTCATGTCTGAGTAAACGATGTTCAAACAGGAAATCAGTATCAGAAGCCATGGCTTTTGCCCATTCACTCCGGTATTTCCTCATTTCTTTTGGATGGATCAGCTTCAACCATCCGCCTTCATCGATCAGAAGCTGGTTCATTCCCGTATAGATAAAGACAGACAGGTTACAATAATTTAAATTTCCAAGTGCGTCAGCCGTCCATATAAGCTGCGGCATAGAGTCAGCAAGGAGCCTGAATTTTAATTCACTTTTCAGCATAATTTCGCGATAATGCTGCTCTTCGGTAATGTCTATGAGCGTCCCGATAATTTTTAGCGGCTCATTATTGACATCAAAGAAGATTTTCCCGTGAGAACGAATCCATCCCGGTTCACCATTTCGTTTTATAATACGTGCCTCATATTTATAAATACCGGTTTTCATAGCTAACCCAAAGGCTTTTTCTACAATATTCATTAAATCATCGGGTTGTACCTGCCCCATGATATGCGAATAGCTAAGGCGTGCTGTTTTTTGGTGTCCAAATATCGTGGCAAGACTTTCTGAATGAATCATAGTATGGGTCTGCAGGTCTAAATCCCAAGTGGCGATCTGCGCAATTTCTGCCGCCAGCCTTGCCCGCTCTTCGGCATCTTCCATTTTCTTTAAGGATTCCACTTTCTCCGTTACATCATTCAGCGTTATTAAAACACCTTCCCATCCTCCGGATTCGTCATTGGTCGGACTGTAGCCAGAGATCCAGTAGGTATTTTCCATTTTTCCATTTCTCAAAACAGGAAAACATTGGTCTTCATACCATGATGCTTCTCCGGTAGCGATTATCTTTTCTATAATTGGCAAAATAATATGCCATGTTTCATACAGCATACCGGCACCGGATTTTCCTAAAATATCTGAATGGTTCCCATCGATCCCCATGCTATCATGGCAGGCATCATTGTAAAAACAAGTCAATTCATTTCCCCAAAATAAGAACATGGGGAATTTTGATTTGAGCATGATTCTTAATGTCGAATGCAAACCGACAGGCCATGTGTCCATTATCCCTACAGGAGTCGCCTCCCAATTCTTAGCATTGATAACCGCAGCCATTTTGCCGGCTGTTACAAGAGGATTTTGCTTTGTGATAAACATAAATTTACAGGGATATTTTTTTTGATGCTACACGTTTGTGGCTTTAGGATGACCCATGCATTCGCTACCCAGGTCAATGGTAAACTTTGTGCCTCTGCCCAATTCGCTTTCAACCATTATGCTGCCTCCCGCGGCATTGATTATTTTCTTGGCCAGGTAAAGCCCAATCCCACTGCCTTCAATATCCTGATTCAGGCGTCCGTAAACGTCAAAAATCTTGTTGATTCCCTCAGCGGCTATTCCTTTTCCATTGTCCTCAATGATGAGGATGCAGGATTCACTGGCACTCGATGTTGTGATGGTAATCAACGGCGGACTGCCATTGCGGAATTTGATTCCATTACCAATCATGTTGTATAGGATACTTCTTAGGTTTTTCTTAGAGAACACAATCTCCTCAATGTCTAATTGTCTTACTATTTGTGCTCCGCAAGAGGCAATTTGCTCTTTCAGGCTCCATTCAATATTATCAATAATTCCGTTCAGGTTAATGGTTTCCATTGCAGCCATGTCGTTTTCTACCTTGGCAATTGTCGCGATATCAGTAATGAGTGCGCGAAACGTTTTAATTGAACTGTTGACGACCATTAAATATTCCTGCAGATTGGCGTCTTGCGACGGTACTTCTTCATTAAGCATTGTGATACTGAGCTCAATATTGGCCAATGGGCCGAGAAGATCGTGTGAGGCGGCATGTATAAAATGGTCGAGGTCGGCATTGATGCGCAGAAGGCTTTGGTTTTTCTTATTTAATTCGTTTTGCACCTTCTTCAATTCAGTAATGTCATTAAAGGTGATAATGGCACCATTATTCCTGTGGCTTGCCTGTAAATAAGGCATGATCATCACCTGATACCATTTTCCATGGGCCGCCTCAATCTCCTTACTAATGACAATACCTTCGTCTAAAACCTGTTTGGCATCGACAATGATGGTGTCAAATTTTATGTTTGTAGAAATATGCGTAATGGGTCTGCCGATATCAGTATCCAGCAAATTAATATGCTTAACCGCTCCGGGCGAAAATTTCATGAGCCGCAGTTCGTTGTCAATAAATAACTGGCCGTTAATATTGCTCCTGAAATAATTGTTCAGGTCGTCATTGATTTCAAGCAGCTCTTTGTTTTTTAACTGGTAATCGGCATTTATGGTATGCAATTCTTCGTTAACCGATTGCATCTCTTCATTCGTACTTTGCATTTCCTCGTTGGCAGAAATCAGTTCTTCATTAAATGACTGCATATTTTCATTCGATGCATCTAACTTCTCATACGATTCAATCAGGTTCTTTTTGGCCTGTTTCAATTCGTCTTCCAATGTTTCAGTATACCGGTTATGATAGTCAATTTCATTAAACACGGGATAGTCCTCTTTGGGGCTGTGTGTAGAATTATCGCTGCTAAAAATCGCAATCAGGCCTTTATGGTCATTTTCCAGAAGGACCGGACTTACCTTAAGGCCAACTTTCATCACTACACCATTTTGCTTAAACAATATGCCTTTAACACCGGCTCTTTCGTGGGTTTTCAAAACTTGTTTACTCAGCGTATTGTAAGCCACCGAAAGAGGTTTCGGAAGCAATTCAAGTAAATCGGTATTGAAATTCTGCTGTATCAGAAATTGTGAAGTATTGCCATACGATTTTATGACGGTGTTGTCCTGATTGACACAAATAGCCAGATAATCCATAGCTTCGGCCAAAGCTGCATTGATGTTTTCCGTTAATGAATGCTGTGAATATTTTACCGGAGTATCTTTGCTAACAGAAATTTTATGGTTATAATCAAGCATTTCTGGTAATGAGAATGTATCCAGTGGCACTGTACGCTTGTTTTTAAGGCTCTTGTAAATGCGCCACTTTTTATCAATTACCGCCAGGTTGTCAATAATGGATAACGGATTTTCACTCGAACCCAAAAACAAATAGCCGTTGGCTTTGAGTCCGAACAATAACATCGCATACACTTTTTTCTGCAACACCGGAGCCATATAAATCAGCACATTTCTACAGCTGATAAAATGCATATTACAATAAGGCGGATTCTTGACAAGATCATGCTGGGCAAATATGAGCATTTTGCGTATTTCGGGCCTGATGATATAATTGTCGCCCTTTTTATCAAAATATTGGTGTAAATCGGCATCACTTACATTCTTGATCCTGTCTGAAGCATAAATGCCCTTTCCGGCGGTAATTAAAGCAGGTGCGTCAATATCTGTCGCGAAAATTTTTACAACAGTGTCCCTGTACTTTCCTTTGAGCATTTCTTTAAGGGTAATGGCCAGCGAATAGGCTTCTTCTCCGGTGGCGCAGCCTGCAACCCAGATTTTAATTTCTTCATTTGGAGCTAAATTTTCCAGTATCTCAGGGAAGATATTTTTTTTAATAATTGCATAAGCATCCGCATCTCTAAAAAATGAAGTAACACTGATTAAAAAGTCCCGCGACAGTCCCTGAACTTCATCGGGAGACCCTTTTAAAAATTCAAAGTAGGTCTCCAGATTAAAAATATTTAGAGCAGCCGCTCTTCTTTTCGTTCTGCGGAGAATGGTTGTCATTTTATAATCGGAGAAGTCATACGGTAATTTTTCGCGGATATAGTCAACGATCAATGCAATGTTTTTTTCATCATTCTTACTGTCGTGTAATTGTTCATCGTTCTGCAGAACATAGGATTCTATTGTTTTGGGCATCTGTTCAGGTTCGAGGATAAAATCCACCATATCAGTAGCAATGGCATGTGCGGGCATACTGCTGAATTCAGTGGTCTGAGGGTTTCGTGCGATAATCATTCCGCCTGCTTCTTTTATGGCCTTGATGCCTTCCGTCCCGTCAGATCCTAAACCGGATAAGATTACACCAATTGCTTTTTTTCCATCGTAAGCAGCAAGTGAGTTAAAAAAGGTGTTGATGGTAAGATGCGGACTTTTCATCTCACTCTTGCTGGTCAGGTGCAGCCTGTTATCGCTGATCGTCATGAATTTGCTGTTAGGAATAAGATACACCATGTTGGTACATATTTCTATTCCTTCCGTTGCTTCTTTAACGACAAGTTTGCTGTGCCGTGACAGCAGTTCAACCATTCTGCTTTTGAAATCGCTTGACAAATGCTGCACGATTACATAAGCTACGCCGTCGAGAGGCGTGTGTTCGAAAAAAGTATTAATTTCTTCCATTCCTCCGGCTGATGCGCCAATGGCGATAATATAATTGGGAGCTTCCATAAGATTATTATTTATAAATTAAATAGATATGGCCATCAGAATTTTTCACATGGTTTCATATCAGGATACGGAGCATTTCGTGTAGGAAATACGCCAGCTATTTTAATATTATTTTGTCGGGATGGTTAGTCGGGACATGTTAATGATGTACCCGGATTGGTATAGGATGCTATCTCATGCGTGTGGTATTGCCTGTTACTATCCGATGACAGTATTCTTAGATAACCGAAATACTTTGAAAGCTAGTGTTTACAAATATCAAAACAAAACAAATGGCTGTTTAAAAATGCAAATATCCCGATGATAACTGTTTATTGGGCCCATTGCGAGTATTGTTGAGCCTCTTGCAACTGTTGTTAAGACTCTTGCAACTGTTGTTAAGCCTTCTGCAAGTGTTGTTAAGGCAATTGCAACTGTTGTTAAGCCTCCTGCAAGTGTTGTTAAGGCAATTGCAACTGTTGTTAAGCCTCTTGCAAGTGTTGTTAAGGCAATTGCAACTGTTGTTAAGCCTCCTGCAAGTGTTGTTAAGGCGATTGCAACTGTTGTTAAGCCTCCTGCAAGTGTTGTTAAGGCAATTGCAACTGTTGTTAAGCCTCCTGCAAGTGTTGTTAAGGCAATTGCAACTGTTGTTAAGCCTCTTGCAAGTGTTGTTAAGGCAATTGCAACTGTTGTTAAGCCTCTTGAAAGTATTGTTAAGCCTCCTGCAAGTGTTGTTAAGCCTCTTGCAAGTATTGTTAAGCCATTTGCAAGTATTGTTAAGCCTCTTGTAAGTATTGTTAAGCCATTTGCAAGTATTGTTAAGCCTCTTGCAAGTATTGTTAGGCCATTTGCAAGTATTGTTAAGCCTCTTGCAAGTATTGTTAGGCCATTTGCAAGTATTGTTAAGCCTCTTGCAAGTATTGTTAAGCCAATTGCAAGTATTGTTAAGGCTATTTCTAAATTTCAACTATCACAATCTTAACACAAAAACATACTTTTTACTTTGTGCATGCCCTACCTTTAAAAAAAAGTAAAACTATGTCAGATAAAAACAAAAAGCAGTTCGGCGTTTGGATGGATACGCACCATGCCACCATTGTAGGAAAAGAATCCAATGAGGATAGCGGGTTTGCAGTAATCGCAACCGTCAAAAATGCCGGAGCCGACAACAATTCCAATGAAAATGCGGCCCACAACCATGAGAAAAGCCAGACCCAGAAATTCTTCAAAGAGATTGCTGCAGTGATGCCCAATGTAGATGAGATCCACATCACCGGAACAGGGCAGGTGCAGGAACAGTTTATAAAGTTTTTAGCCGAAACAGCACAATATAAGAATGCCATATCCAGTGAAAGCACGTCCAATGCAATGAGCAACGAACAGTTAATTTCCTTTATCGACAAGCATTTCAATTAAAATTTATTGATGAAATAATGGAAGACCTTAAGCTTTTAGCTTAGGTTTTTTTTATGCCATACGCCACCTGTAATCTTGTGCTGACAACACCAGGCTGAACACGCTTTAAAAAAATGCCGAACTGGAGGAATTCCCTACTTTGACGTTTGTAACTGCAAGGCCGGCATACTTTTTAATTTTATATATTTGGCGCTGTCAAATTCAACGGCAATCCTCAAATGATTAAAATTAATTTAAAATCCCTTCTTCTTTTCTTCTTTTTGGTACAGGTATTTTCGGGATATTCTCAAAACACTGCGATCGACAGTTTGCAGATCTATGTAAAAAAGGACACCATCAGGGTTAATCTGCTAAACACTGCAGCTGCTAAAATAGTGAAGACAGATGTCGAAAAAGCTATGCAGTTGTATAGTGAATCGGAATCCCTTTCTAACGCATTGCATTTTAAAAAAGGAAAAGCCAATAGCCTCTTTCTGTCCGGAAGGGCGCTCATGAGCAAAGCCGACTATTCTAATGCGATTCCTTATTTTCAAAATGCGCTGCCAGTTTTCCAGGAACTAAAAAATAGGGAAGGAGTTGCCGATTGTTATTTGAACCTCGGGCGATCCTACTTCAATCTTGGTGACATTCCCAACGCATTTGAACAATCAGAGCGGGCAGCAGCAATCAGCGAAGAGGCAGGCAAATTAAAAATCCTGTCCGGATCCTTGATGATTATGGGCATGGTTCATAACAATAAAGGGGAATACGGAAAAAGCCTTGAGCTTTACAAACGCGCACTCGGTATTGACGAAAAACTCGGGAACAAAAAAGGGATGTCTGCTGTTTTACTCAACATGGCTAACCAATACAAACAACAGGGAGATTACACCCGGGCTTTGGAATCGTACAACCAGTCTATAGAGTTGAAAAAACAATATGGCGATGAATTTGGCATAGCGGCTAACTTAAACAATATCGGGACATTGTACCAGGATATGGAAAATTATAGTGCTTCGCTTCCCTATTTCAAACAGGCGCTTCCTATCTATGAGAAGTTCAACCAAACCAAAGACGTGTTGGGATGTATGGCTAATATTGGTCTAAGCCTGATGTACCAGAACAATCCGCAGGCGTTACCGATTTTTAAGAAAGGATTGCGGTTGAGCGAACAATATAACGACGCTGGAAGCCGTGTCATTTTCACAACAAACATTGCAGCCTGTTACTTCTCATACAACGATTTAGACAAGGCGTTGTACTATTACCAAAAGTCTGTAAAGTTGCAGCAGGAACTTGGCGAACAACAAGAATTGTCCAACAGTTACCTGAATATCGGCCGTATCTATTATGCCAAGAAAGACTATGAAAAGGCACTTGAGGTCACGAAAAAAGGCAGCGAAATCGCCAAAAGGTTTAAGATTGTAAAATACCAAATGGATTTTTCATCTCTGCTTTCGCAGATTTATTACAGCATCAAAGAGTACAAGTTGGCTTATGAAAGCGGACAGGAACATAAATCGCTCAGCGACAGTATTTACGGTAAGGAAAACATTGACAAACTATCTCAAATAAAATACAAATATGCATACAAAGACACACTCAATACCGCCAATAAGAATGTGCATTTTTTAAAAAAGACGGTGAAAAATATCGATGCCCAGCGAAAATGGCTTATCATCGGCTTTGTCGCCCTATTGATCATCTTAGGTTTCGTAACGGCTTTGTTGAAAATCAGGAAGGTAAAAATGCAAAACCAGCAGTTGCAGCTTGAGCAAAAATTACTCATTACCCAGATGAATCCGCACTTCATTTTCAATTCGATAAGCAACATCCAACAGCTCATTTATGAGGAAAAAGACGATGACGCAATCAATTACCTGAGCAAATTCTCGACATTGACACGGCAGATCCTTGAAAATTCCAACGAGAATTACATTTCGCTGACTGAGGAAGTGCAAATGATATCCAATTACCTTTCCATCCAGCAACTGCTTTACAGCAACAAGTTCAATTTCACCATCACAGTTGCTGATGCCATCGATCCCGAAACCATATTTTTGCCGCCGATGCTCACACAGCCGTTCATCGAAAACGCGATCAAGCACGGTTTATCCGGAAAAAGTGCAAACGGTGAGATTGATATCCGTTTTTACCTCAATCAGGAAAAATTGTATTTCGAAGTCCTTGATAATGGCAAAGGTTTCGAAGCCAAAAAACCAGCCGGAAACCACAAGTCACTGGCCATGACAATTACAAAAGAGCGTTTGGTAAACTATACCAAAAACCAGAATTTTGTGGTTCAGAGCGATAACATCACCGACACAGATCAGAAAGTTGTCGGTGCGCGTGTTATTTTCGAAATTCCTTACATTTACGAAAACTAAAAAGTATGTTACGAGCAGTTGTCATCGATGATATTGAAGGCATTAGAAAGAGGCATGTTGCGGTAATCAAGGCGACGTGCCCGAATATTTCCATTATCGGACAGGCAGAATCGGTCGAAACCGGAATAAAAATAATCAGGCAAACGGCTCCCGACATTGTTTTTCTCGATGTAGAAATGCCCGACGGTACTGGTTTCGACCTACTCCAAAAACTGCAGCCCATCACATTCAAGGTGATTTTTATTACCGGATATGAGGATTTTGCGATTCGCGCATTCCGTTTCTCGGCCATCGATTATCTGCTCAAGCCGCTCGACGCTAATGAATTGGTCGAAGCGGTCAGAAAAGCAGAAGAGTCATTGAGCAAAGAAGTGTTCGACATGAAGCTCAACAATCTTTTTACAAACCTTGAACGGCCCAAAAACCTGCAACGGTTGATCCTTAAAACGGCTGAGAAGATCTATTCGGTGAATATCCAGGACATTGTCAACTGCGAATCAGATAAGAATTATACGACTTTTAACTTCATCAATGCGCCTAAACTCATCGTTTCCACTAATCTCAAAGAATATGAAACGATGCTTGTGCCGCATAGATTTTTCAGGACACACCAGTCGCACCTGATCAACATGGCCTATTTTGACCATTTCGTTAAAGCAGACGGCGGCAACAAAGTCGTAATGAGCAATAAGCTGACCGTTCCACTGTCTGTCCGCAAGAAGGAAGAATTCCTGGCTTTACTCGAAAACATGTAATACCTATTCGGCCTTAACGAATTTCCTAGTGATGGCAACGAATTTCCGATCAGACCCAACGGATGTTCATCGGCCAAAATACTAATTTTTGTTTGTGCTATTTTCGCTCCAGTTAATTTATTAAGACGAAAATATGAAACAAATTAAAAAGCCTTTAGTGGCTATGCTATTGTCGCTGCTTACCATCGGTACGACGGAAGCACAATTGCTCAGGAAGCTCGGAAAGGCCGCTGCTAATGCCAATACGACATCTAATACTGTGAATGCAGTTGATGGTATTTCGAAATCCGCAACTGTAAAAAAAGGCGTGGGAGATGCTGCAGCTACCGGACTTAAATTAGACTGGAATATGTTCAGGCAAACGCCGGCAATCAGTTTTAACTCTTTACTTTACGGAACAAGCATCGGGCTTTCGGGACAAACCAGATTCGACAGCTATACGGCGACTTTCGTACCGAATCGCAAAGCCGACGGATCGAATGTCAACACTACTACCGACCAGGCCGAATATTTAAAAGTCAAGGTTTTCAAAGGCGACCAATACATCACTTATTTTGAATATGACGGCACCCAGCAATTCGACGACGGCAAGAAAACAAAATTCAATGCGCCCACAAGCAGATACCAGCGCGATGGCGAATGGGTGGGCGGTACTGATATTGACGTTAAAAAATGGGGCGCTGGCAAGTACAGGCTCGATTTTATAGCGGGCGACAAAATGTTCTATTCGTTTGATTTTGAGATTGCAAAGCTGACCAATCCGGACACGTATGCTTCGATAAGCGAAATGTACGTCACGCGCGGTCCGTGGAACAACTATGCATACATGAGCTATGCCGATTCGGGGAATTTACTGTTCGGTTTTTATCTCAATCACGAGGAATTCCAACCCGACAAAGCCAATAACAGAAAAACCAACAAAAGCGTCAAATGGAGCGTCAAAATGTTCAGGGACAATAAATTGTATGCACAGCAATATGGCAACGGTCCCAATGTCGCACAAGTGAAGCAAGCGTCATGGGAAGACAACCAATGTGCCTTCAAATTAGTAGACAAGCCGGGCGAAGTAAAATCTGCAGCCCTTGCCGACGGCGCATATAAGCTTGAAGTTGCTGTAGAGGGCGAAGCCAAGCCAAGAATTTACAAATTTGATGTCAAAGACAAACGAATTGTTCAGATTGCAGAACAGGACCGTGCGAGGAATACTGATCCGACACGCCTGATTGAAGGCTGGAATGATTACTTCTGGATGAAATTAGAAAAATAGTTGGGTTGTTGAAACCCCGGATTGTTAAGGTTTGGGGTTTCTGTTTTGAATCATCCGGTTGCATACAATTCAATCATAAAAATGCCATGTTTCTTGTAATGGATTTTCAATCTGGCGGTTGGGCAACTTGTATAAAACGCATTTCCTTCGGATCCTGACGAATGTGTTCCAAAAATCTCCGAATGTACATTGGGTCATTTATCTAATATTTTTTGTTTTATTTTCGGGCCTTGGTAAACGAATTGGACCCGGTTGTACGAACAAAAAAAATGTTGATAAGTATATTTTGTAGCTATATTCTGTACTGGAATACTTAATATGTTTGTACGCCAAAAAATTAAAAACAAGACTCCTTGGAATTTAGGAATCATACTAATCTAAGCGGCGACGAAAAAACCATACAAGAATCGAAATTGAAAATCAACAAAATGAAGAAATTTATTACTTTTTTAGTGGCACTGGCCACAATTCAACTCTCTGCCCAATGCATACAGAAAATGAACGCGGGAGCATCTTACACTGTAGTTGTTAAATCAGACGGGACACTTTGGGGATGGGGACGCAACAATTACGGACAACTCGGGATCGGCAATACAACCAACACTGCTGCCAAAACGCAGGTGGGAACTGACAGCAACTGGCAGGACATTTATGCCGGGCAATACCATACCATCGGCATTAAAACCGACCGTACGCTTTGGGCCTGGGGAAAAAATACCTACGGGCAACTTGGTAATAACACTACTTCAGATCGCAACACGCCAATCCAGATCGGGACGGCGAGCTGGCAAAGCGTCTCTGGCGGAGCCGACCATACGGTAGCCATCAAAACAGACGGAACACTTTGGGCCTGGGGACTCAATGATAGGGGACAATTGGGTGATGGCAACACTTCTAACCGGTCAGCTCCATTTCAAATCGGTTCGGGAAACAACTGGAAAAGCGTTGCCACCGGAAATGATTTTACAATAGCACTTAAGAACGACGGGACAATGTGGTCGTGGGGATCGAATGACGTAGGGCAGCTGGGCCATGGAAGCGGTCCTGACCGATACAGTCCCGTTCAGGTTGGAACCGACAATAACTGGCAAAGCGTAAGTACAGGGAATTCACATTCACTGGCCATCAAAACCGACGGAACGCTTTGGGCTTGGGGATCAAACGGTCGGGGACAAGTAGGCGACGGAACGACTGCAGCCAAATACATTCCTACGAAAATAGGCACCGACACTGATTGGCAAATGGTCGATGGCGGATTTTTCTACAGTATGGCCCTTAAAACCAACGGAACTTTATGGACTTGGGGATGGGGAACGTACTATTCGGTTGGGCAAGGAGACAGCCAGACCAATGTGATCGTTCCTACGAAAGTCGGTACCGATTCCAACTGGCAAACAATTTCTTCCGGCCAGAATGCACTGTTCGGACATGCTTTAAAATCCGATGGCGCGCTTTGGGGCTGGGGTTACAACAATTATGCGCAAAGCGGGAACGGCAATACGGTTTCATTGCATGTGCCCACTTATATTACCTGTCCGGCAAGCAGCAGCCTTACTGTTGAAGCCTGCGACAGCTATACTTGGGCGGCAACCGGAACGACGTATACGGCAAGTGGTGTTTATATCGATTTGGCTACCAATAATGATTTGCAGCTGACCATCAAAAACAGCACGGCCTCGACCGCCACCGAATCGGCTTGTGAAACTTACACCTGGGCAGCCAATGGGCAAACCTATACACAAAGCGGGACATATACTTTTGTAACAAACAACGCCGCCGGATGTACAGATACCGCCACGTTGAACCTCGTCGTAAACCACAACCAAAGTATCAATATTGCTGCTGTTGCCTGCGAAAGTTATACCTGGGCTGCCAACGGAACAACGTATAATGAAAGTGGTGTGTACAGCAAAACCACTACCGATGCGACAGGTTGCGAAACGACAACAACACTGACGCTGACCATTAACAACAACACCTCGGAAACGCTCAATGAAACGGCTTGTGGCAGTTATACATTAAACGGAACTACTTATGACACAAGCGGAACGTATACGCAAATCGGTACAAATGCTTCAGGATGTGAGAAAACGACGACGTTAAATTTGACCATCAACAACAACACATCAGAAACGGTCAATGAAACGGCTTGTGGCAGTTATACATTAAACGGAACTACGTATAACGCAAGCGGAACGTATACGCAAACCAGCACAAATACTTCCGGTTGTCAGCACACGACAACTTTGAATTTGACAATCAACAATGCTCAGGAAATAACCGCAGATCACTCACAATCATTGGCTTCAGGAGCAACACTTGCAGACATTGCGATCAGTCCGGCAAATGTTGTATGGTATGCGAGTATAACGGATGCCAGCGTACCGCAAAACCCGCTTCCGGCATCAACTGTCCTGACTGATAACACGACTTATTATGCAGTTACAAACGAACAAGGCTGTGCGAGCGCGCCCTTTGCAGTAACCGTTTCTGTATTTTTAAGTAATAATGTTTTTGACAATTCACAGTTTAGCCTGTATCCGAACCCGACAACCGACTTGGTTACTATTATCCATTCCAATGCAATTAATTCGGTAAGCGTTTTGAACGTTTTGGGGCAGCAGCTGTTTTCGAAAAACATTGGAGGCAAGGAAGGGCAGATCGATATGTCGCATTTAAATGCAGGAACCTATTTTGTAAAAATCACTTCGGGCGGTTTATCCAAAGTCATGAAAGTTATCAAACAGTAAAGTTATTCTGAACCAATTTAATCCCAGCTTTTACGGGTTGGGTTTGATTGGTGTCAAAACAAATTTCCGATCATAAAGAATGGTTCGGAAGAATCAGTGTGGAGTTCAGAGACCATAAAAAAACGAAGCGGATCCGAAAAGCTAAACGAGTAGGAAAATTCTAAATTTAAAAAAATGAAAAAAATTACAATTGCATTTCTGATGCTGCTTGGCCAATTGGCCTGGTCACAGGATGGTGTCCTCGATACGGGTTTCGGGACCGGTGGGTATTTTATGACTGCTGGTAGTGAGGCATCGGAATATCATCAAATGGTAGACGGTAAAATGATGTATCGTGTAGGCAATAAGATTTACCGCCTTACAACCGCTGGAATTATAGATACAACTTTTGGCGTAAACGGCGCCATTACGATGACCCAGCCGGGCACGAATGCGCGTTACAACTTTTTAGTAAGCAATAATAAATTGTATGCATTTTCACGCAACACCTCAGGCCTTTCCAATTACATCTATTATATGGGACGGTATAATATGAATGGTACACCGGATACAACGTTGGGCGCAGGAGCCGGATATATAGAGTTGGAACAACAATACTTTGACGGGGAACTTTTCACTACTGTAGATACAGATGGGAATATCATTGCCGGTTCAACCACCCACAGCGGAAACAATGTAACCAGCAACCTCGTAGCAAGGAGATTTTCGGCCGACGGCGTCTTCCAGCAGACACAGTTTTGGGGTGTCCAGTTCGGATACAACATGTCGAGTTCCTCTATTGGCTTAAATACAAATGATGTTATGCGCAGCGTTAGGATAGCGCCAAGCGGCAACGTGGTTTTCGAGGCTGGAATAGGCTATGACAACGGATCTTATGGCTCTTCTCGATCAGGTTACATAACGGTAACGCCTGACGTAACCAACCCACGATCAGTGATCAACGGATATGAAACGTTCTACGAATCTGTAAAATCAAGCCTATATATTGATGCTGAAAATAATGTGTATGTACTTAGCGGACGAACCAGAGGGCCCCGTAATGAACCTGATGTAGCCAACGTAGTGTACAAGCGCAATGCTGCTGGAAACTTATATAATGCATTCGGAACGAGCGGTCAACTTACTCTTTCTCTTAATGTAGGAGGATATCCCGTGAATTTCACAAAACTTGCGGTGCAGCCGGACGGTAAAATTCTGGTAGCGGGCGCAACAACTGACCAATATAATACAACATTAAGTACCAAACTTATATTGGCTCGATTCTTACCTACGGGTACAATAGATACGACATTCGGCACCAACGGTTACGTGCAGCATGACATTGCGCACCCGACGACCATCGCAAATAATGCAAGTACAGACATAATTTTGTCTGCTGATGGGTCTGACATCTACTTAACTGGATTCAACTACGAAAATTCTATTTTCCTCAAATACAGTAATCCATCTTTAGAGCCATTGACTGTACCCGACTTTACGGCAATCGCACCAATCTGCGCAGGGGATACCGCTCCGGTTTTACAAGCTACATCCAACAATGGGGTAGACGGAACCTGGTCACCGGCCGTGGTCAGCAATACGACAACGGGGACGTATACATTTACACCTGCCACTGGCGAACACGCCACTACCGCTACTTTGACCATCACGGTTAATCAGCCTACCACATCAAGCGTTACGCAAACGGCCTGTGGAAATTACACATGGGCAGCCAACGGAACCGTCTATACTCAAAGCGGCGTGTATACTAACGTTACGACTAATGCCGCCGGCTGTACAAACACGGCTACGTTGAATTTGACCATCAACCAACCGACAACATCGACTGTCACTGAAACGGCGTGTAACAGTTACACGTATAACGGAACAACCTACGTGGCATCCGGTATTTATACGCAAGTGACTACAAATCCTGCCGGTTGCAGCCATACGACAACGCTCAATTTAACGATCAAGAAAAGCACTTCCGAAACCCTTTCTGCAACGGCTTGTGAAAGCTACACATTCAACGGCGTGACTTACAATGCAAGCGGCACTTACACGCAAGTGAGCACCAATCCTGCCGGCTGCGAGCATTCGAAGACCTTGATTTTAACAATCAACAACAATACTTTCGAAACGCGCAATGAAACGGCTTGCGAAAGCTACACTTTGAACGGAACGACTTATTCGGTAAGCGGAACGTATACGCAAATTGGTACAAACGCTTCGGGATGTGAGAAAACGACGACGTTAAATTTGACTATCAACAACAATACGTCAGAAACGCTCAATGAAACGGCTTGTGGCAGTTATACATTAAACGGAACTACGTATAACACAAGCGGAACATACACGCAAACCAGCACAAATGCTTCCGGTTGTCAGCACACGACAACGTTGAATTTGACAATCAACAATGCTCAGGAAATAACCGCAGATTCCTCACAATCATTGGCTTCAGGAGCAACACTTGCAGATATTGCGATCAGTCCGGCAAATGTTGTATGGTATGCGAGTATAACAGATGCCAGCGTACCGCAAAACCCGCTGCCGTCATCAACTGTCCTGACTGATAACACGACTTATTATGCAGTTACAAACGCACAAGGCTGTGCGAGCGCGCCCTTTGCAGTAACCGTTTCTGTATTTTTAAGTAATAATGTTTTTGACAATTCACAGTTTAGCCTGTATCCGAACCCGACAACCGACTTGATAACTATTATCCATTCCAAAGCAATTAATTCGGTAAGCGTTTTGAACGTTTTAGGGCAGCAGCTGTTTTCGAAAAACATCGGAGCCAGGGAAGGCCAGATCGATATGTCGCATTTGAATGCAGGCACTTATTTCGTAAAAGTTACCGCTGGCGATTCAACGAAAATATTAAAAGTAATTAAAAAATAGCCCTCTTATGGTTTCGCTTAATCAACGCTATTGTTAAGTTGATTACAGAAATCCAAATTGAAACGTTATAAGTTTTTAAAAGAAACTTGTTTTTGACCGAAAAATCCCAAATGCTTAATTGTGTTTGGGGTTTTTTATTTAATAGCGCCGTCGATTTGAATCATTAAAAAAGCCATTGCGTTAAAATCGATTGGAGCGTTTCTTTAAGCACCGAATAGCTACTGGGCTTGGTAATAATAGTTTGCCGCGCCAGGAGCGATTGCAGTTGTCTTAAAGTCTTTCTTTGCACTAGTCGGGCATATGATAACCGGAATCAAAGCCAGCCTTTCTTTTGATCTT
>Ga0247814_10000637_pt1 | contig 26088 bp, 26 predicted proteins | sample UWRJL179409R1_FD_179947 | JGI IMG/M metagenome (GOLD analysis project Ga0247814, IMG submission 179947) | Plant litter microbial communities from Arlington Agricultural Research Station in Wisconsin, United States - UWRJ-L179-409R-1 | ecosystem: Environmental > Terrestrial > Plant litter >... | reverse complement strand
CCTTTTCCCTATTGATGAGTGCATTTATTTTCATGGCTGTTATATCCTGCTTAGAAACCATTTCAATGCCATCTTCCGTAATCGTTGGGGCGATGAGAGGGTATCCATGTCTTATAAAATCAGTCTTTACATGATCAATATATCCCAATAGCGTATTTTCTTTCTGAAAATCAACATGGAATCCTATGTGTGAAATCACTATTGGGATAATGTCATTAGGATGAAAATATTCTTCCGTGAACAAATCAATGTCGATGGAACTCCGGTGGCCTATTTGAAGCGCCAAGGCTGTCCCCCCCACTAAATAGAATTTTTTCAGTTCAGGAATCTGCTGTAATTTCTGAATGAGACGGTATGTTTCTGGCGAAACTATTTCTGGCGAATTATACAGCATATAATATATCTGAATCTAAGAAAAAGAAGGCAAACTCTTTTTCCCTTTTCCCCAATTGGGCAGACCAATCAATAGTTTCCAAGATTCTTTCTTTCGAGTAGCAACGTATCATTTCCTTCCATGCGTGCAAATCACCACGTTCCAAAATGCGTTCTATGACAATTCTATACGATTTGTCATAGTCAAACGTATTCAGGTTATACTCCCAAAGTAAGTGGGATGAAATATTTGGTTTATCCTTCATCGATGGGGCGAAAGTACAAATTTGGAGGATGATATATAGTCGTGGACTATTATTATCTAGCCAACCAGCCCGAAGGGTTTAGGATGGAGGCACCTTTCCGGATTTGGAAATTCATCACGCTTTTTCCGTTTTCTGCTGTTTCTATTTGCCCTATCCGGTCTTTGGCTTTTATTTTCTGATCGCGTGATACGGAAACTTCGGAGAGATTAGAATAAACCGTCAGGTATTCGCCATGGCGCACGATGACTACGCGGCCATAACCTTCCACCGCAAAAATCCCCGACACTGTTCCGCCAAATACGGCACGTGCGCTAGATCCGGATGGAGCGGTAATATCAATCCCATCGTTTTTTACGGTGATGTTTTTGAGCACGGGATGCGGGTGGGTTCCAAAATTGGATGAAATCGCCCCCTTTTCCACTGGCCAAGGCAATACACCCCTATTTCCCTCAAATGAGTTGGACAATGCACGCGTTTCTGGTGTTACCGTCATCACCACTTCTTTGGGAGCCGCGGGTTTCGTGGCAGTGGTTCCGGCATTTGTATTTGCCGTAGGCTTTGTCACATTGTTTTTTGCGGCGGCATCCGATTTCTTTTTGGCATCGGCCAATGCCTTTGCTTCGGCGCGTTTACGCTCGGCCTCAATTTCTTCGTTGATAATTTTTCGGATCCGGGCTTCCAAGTTTACGCGTTCCCCTTCTGCTTTGTCTATCTTCCTCTTGAGTTCGGCTTCTTTTCCTTTTAGTTGGGTGGCCAATACTTCCTGCTCCTTCTTTTCCCCTTCCAGCATTTTACGCTGGTCGGTTTCGGCCGTCAATAAATTTGTTTTCGCTGACTTATCGGCTTCCAAAGTTTCCACGGCTTGGGTAATACCCGATTTTACCGATTTGATCTTCTCGGCTTTCAACTTCCTGAATTCGCCTACCTGTTTAAAATAATTCAACCGACGGTATGCCGTATTGATGTTTTCGGCAGCCAATAAATATAACAATTGGTCGGTGCTTTCCCTATTTTTATAAGCGTGGAAAACCATCTTTTTGTAGGATGCCTTCAATGCCTGCAGATTGCTTTCCAGACGGTTAATTTCCCTTCTGTTTTCGGTGATGCGGTTATCCAACAATTCCACTTCCGTGGCATAGGTTACGATGAGTGCATTCCGCTGTTGGATTTTTGTACTTAGTAAACCCGCGCGTTGTAAGGCGGCATCATGTTTCTTCTCGGTTTCCTTCAATAATTTCCCGGTGGCGGAAATATCATTCACCAAGCGTTTTTTCTGCTGTTCCAATTTTGTTTTTTCTGAGACGGGCGGCTTTTTTTTCTTTTTGGGTGTTTGTGCATGAACGTCGGAAATACCTGCCAACAGCGTTACCACACAAATCATCCATACTAAAAAAGGTGTACTTCTCATGTTACAAAAAAACGAAGGATACAGGTGGTTTATTTTATGCCGACGGCCTAAGTGTAAACAGTAAATCGTTAATAAATCACAATCGTATTTTTATAAATCACAATTACTACCCTACCAAATAAGTAGGGTAATGGATTAAATACTACTTTTACGCCTGTTAAATATTTTTCGATGTTATTGGAATTCTTACAAAAGCCTTGGCCTTGGCATACTTCGGGCTTGGTGATATCTGCCATCATGTTTTTTCTGATTGTTTCGGGAAAATCGTTTGGATTCTCCTCAAACTTTAGGACGGCGTGCGCCGCATTCGGCTTTGGGAAGAAAATTTCGTTATTCGATTTTGACTGGAAAGCCCAACGCTGGAATTTATTGTTTGCCTTGGGTGCCGTTATCGGCGGGTGGATTTCGGCCAAATTCCTCACTTCAGATGCCACACCTATTTTAAGCGAAGGCGCGTTGGCTGATTTAACTAAATTGGGATTGTCCGCACCGACGGGTTTCCAGCCGACGGAAATTTTTTCCTTTGAATTTCTCTTTACGGCCAAAGGATTGATCGTGCTTGTGTTGGGCGGGTTTCTGGTTGGTTTTGGTACGCGATGGGCCGGTGGGTGTACATCCGGGCATGCCATCAGCGGTTTGTCGGATTTACAGTGGCCGTCGTTGCTGGCCGTCGTCGGCTTTTTTATGGGCGGCTTAATCGTCACCTGGTTTGTATTGCCTTTTTTGATGACCTATCTTTAAACTTTGATTTACGTGAAAAATATAACGAACAGTATTAAATATATATTGGCGGGAGTCGTATTCGGCATCGTGATGATCAAATCCGAAGCGGCCAGTTGGTACCGTATCCGCGAAATGTTTTTGTTTGAATCGTTCCATATGTACGGAATTATCGGCACTGCAGTCGTGGTCGGTGTGATCGGTGTATATTTCATCAAACGCACAAATAAGAAAGATATGGACGGCAACCCGATCGTTTTTCCTCAGAAGGAACGTAAAATCTGGAAATACTTATTGGGCGGAACGGTTTTCGGCTTCGGATGGGCATTGACCGGCGCATGCCCGGGTCCTATGTTCGTTACCCTAGGTTACGGATTTGGCGTGATGGCGGTTGTTATATTTTCAGCCTTGTTGGGAACTCTTTTTTATGGGATGGTGAGAAAATATTTGCCACATTGATTTTTACACATGAAGGTTGGATACACTTTTAAGGTTCAATTTTTTAATATTTAGCGAAGGTTTAATTGTTTAAGGTTCTTTCAAGTAATCTAACGGCCTACTAGAAACTAAATTCCAATTCATCCCGTATCTTTACCCAAAGATAGTTTTATGAAAAACCTGATCGGGATCGTATTTTTATTGTTTTTGGGAACAACAGTCGTATCCGCCCAAAAAGCGAAAAAAGCTGATACGTTGGTGGTAAAAACCCAAATTTATTGTGACCACTGTTTGGAATGCGGAAGTTGTGCCGGGAACATCAATGTATCCATGGCGGGTTTGTATGGTATCAAAAAAGTAAACATCAACCCAGGACTGAAGAATATTACGGTCATATACAATCCGGCCAAAACGTCTCCCGAAAAAATTCGTGAGGCTATCTCAAAGGCGGGTTTTGATGCGGATGATATTGCCGCCAAACCCGAATCCGTGGCTAAATTGGATGGATGTTGCAAGAAAAATTAGTGCTTTGTTATAGCGGATTGCAACAAATCCTCCAACTGCTTTCCACAAGCTTCCCAAGTAAATTTCGACAAAATAAATTCGTGCCCGGCTTTCGCGATGGTTTGGGCTACGGCTTCATTATTTAACAATAGGGCGATCTGTTTCGCAAATTCTTCAGCCGTAGAAGCCAACAACAATTCTTTTCCCGCTTCGGCGCCGATGGGCTCATTAGCTTGTGGTGTAGTGACTACGGGTAAACCCATGGCCGCCGCTTCCAATATTTTATTTTGGATTCCGGTGTTGATGAACATCGGTGCCACCATCACACGCGATTGTGCATAATAGGTACGCGTGTCAGTTACACGGCCGGTTACCCTTATATTTTCGCCGGCCAATGATTTTACCTCAGCCGAAGGATTGGCCCCCACGATAGAAACCGTAGCCCGAATTCCCAACTTAACCAGTTCGGGAAGAATATCTTTCACCAAAAAGCGCGCGGCTTCAATATTGGGCACGTAAGACATGGAACCTACGAAAACCAAATCCACCGTCTTCGTTATATTGAGTTGCGGCCGGTAATATTCCGTATCGATTCCGTTGGATACGATTTTGGCTTTTATTTTGGCCGCTTCCGGTAAGTCTTTACGGTCTCTTTCCGATATGATACATATTTCATCAAATCGCTTTGCCACTTCGGTTTCGTATGACAACAAGCGCTTATATTCCATCTTGAAAACTTGCCGTTTCCAAAGCGGTTCCTTGTTCATCCTCAAGCGGATATTTTCCGACATCGGATCCTGTAAATCCAGCACTTTGGGCAGGTGAATGTTTTTGGCAAATTCAGCCGTTCTCACCAATTGGTAGAACAATACGTCGGGTTTTATTTTTTCTATTTCCGCCAACAATAATTTCTCCGCGCCCGTATCGAAATGCCAAGCCGTCTGGAACGGGATGTTGGAGAAAGCATTTAATGGTAAACGTGAAAATATACCGGCTTTGGAAAGAGGAAAAACGATTACGTTATGACAGAATGATTTCAATACGCCTAAGCTTTCATCACAAACGGGCTCGTCGCTTAATGCAAAAACAGAGACCTCGTGGTGTTTAGCCAAATACTGGATGTGATGAAACGCACGCAACTTATCCCCTTTATCTACGGGATACGGAAAACGTGGCAGTATGGCGAGAATCTTCACTGACGCAAATGTATGTGCAAATGCACATCTTCCAAAGCTGGATATAAAGTTTAATTTCGATTTTCCTGTTTAGGTCTTTTTAAATGGAAATAACGATTATATAAATAAACAGATGTACTGTATACCTCCCAACCTTGCTCTGATAATTCTTCTAAAAGTTTGTTTGCAGGCTCAAAATTCCAATTTGCCGCTTCTCCCTCTAATTTACCCTTTTCAAATTTTGTAGTATTATTCAGACTTGAAATGAGTAAATATATGTTTTGGCTGGATAAGAATATGTAATAGTACCATATTCATATTTCTGTATAGATTGAGCATGAACAGCAACTCCGACTATAAAAATAAATGATATAATTAAAAATATAACCTTAAATATTCGCTTCATATGCTTATCGTGGGTGGAATTTATTAATTATCGTTTTACCTTTTCCATCAACACAGCTACCGTTTCCTTGGCCGCCTCGTCAGAAAATAAACGTCTCGCTTTCTCGCGTCCTGTTTTTGCCAATACCGCCAAGTCCGTTTTACCGGATAGTATGTCGTTGATGCGTTTACTCCAATCTTTCACGTTATCGGCTAACAGATATTCCTTATTTTTTTCTGCGGGAATACCCTGAATGGCTGGCGAAGTAGCAATCACCGGAATGCCCGAAACCATGGCTTCGGCAATCTTCATACGGATTCCGCTGCCAGACAATAACGGTACCGCCATCAGATGGTGGGCATTGGCAAATTCCATAAAATCGGGCACCGATTCGGAGAATTGGACCCCATCGACTTTTTTACTCAGCAACGATTCGGGCATGTGACGCCCAGCAGCATGGAAATTTATTTTTTTGCCGAATTCCTTGCGGAGTTCAGGCCATATTTTTTCGGTGAAATGCGTAATGGCTTCCACGTTCGGTGCCCAGTCCATGGCTCCGATGTGGAACAGACGAAGTTCATCCTTCACGGCAGCCGGTTTGAACTTACGCTCAAAAAAAGATTCATCAAAAGATGGAAACAATACTTCGTGAGGCTTCCTGAAACCCGAATTTTCAAACCATTCCGCATCAGCCGGCGAAATAAAGAATACGCCATCGGTAAAACGCATCATATCATACTCTTCCCTACGCAGGCGATCGGCCAATATTTTCAGCGTTGTTTTCTTGAACGGATTTTTTTCTTTGTTGGCCAGTTCTTCCCAAATGCGGTGTTCCACATTGTGGGAGCGGTAAATTACAGGTACGTCAAACGCTGTTTTGATGATTTGTGCATAAGCTAAGCCAAACAGTCCATCCACAATCACCAGTTCCGGCCTATGTTTCTGCATAATCTGCAGAACTTGGTGCCGCGTGGTTGAATCGCGTACGCGCTGCATGTGGTATGACGTTCCGTCGGCCATGCTTTTCAACATGCCTACGGGTTTAATCCTCGTATCTGCTTCCACGGATTCCAGCACGGCATCGGCTTTCCATTTCTTTGGCAGCAAATCGGCCTTCACCGGATGTTTGGGTGTTGAAAACGGCAACAAAACCGTCGAATCAGACAGGGAAATAACAGCTTCGGCCAGCGAGTGGGATGCCATGGTACCTCCGTCCAACACGGGAAAAGGTGCTTTATTGAAAAGAATCAGGGTTTTCAAGCCTCGTTTCGTTTAAATGTATTTTTTAATCTTCTAACGAAACGAATATACCAATCCTTATCGAAAAGTTTACTGTCGTTGGCGGCTTTTATCGTCAAAAATAACCCGAAAGGAATTAATATGAGGGTACTAACCCACATCCCCTCGAAAGGCGTAAGCGAAAGCTGTTTTACGGCCTTTTCTCCGATGGTACTGATGACATAGTAAAGGATAAAGATGAAAATGGATACCACCAGCGGCAAGCCCAACCCTCCTTTTTTAATGATGGCACCAAGCGGTGCGCCTATAAAAAACAAAACCACACAGGCCACGGAAAGCGTAAACTTTTTATGCCATTCGGCACTGTAACGTGCAATGGATTCGGACCTGTTTTTTCGTTCCTGCATAAAATCGCCCGTACGGCTGTTGCTATTTTGGGTGATGGTCCGTGCCTGTTCCAGCAACTGCAAGGCCGGAACGCTATCTAATTTTTCAAAAAAGCCGGGCTGGGATAACTGTGTGGTTGTCTGCAATAACCGCTTCGTATCTTTTGTCAGGAGGGAATCCGGTATGGGTGGCTGCCCTTCATTTTTATCTGGATTGACGGGCGCCAACAATGGATTTACGGCCGCCATGTTTTCCATACCCATGGGCTTGGGGGTGCTTCTCTCAAAAAAATAATTCTGTTTGATGGATTGCCCAAAATCTTTAGCCCGGTTACTCAATTGCAAATTCATATCGCCGATAGACTTATCCAATTGCCTCACACTCATCATTTGGTAATGGTCCTTATAGGCATCATCACCGTTTCTGGAGAGCTTGAATTCCGATAAATCGACCGGGATAATCTGCGTGTAAAAATAATTTTTCACGAAGGGCAGCTTGGGGTCGGGCTTTCCGAAAAAACCCATTTCTTCATACGTAACCCCTTCATTGAGCTTGAGTACCAAATAAGCTTCATCGGGCGTAACTTCGATGCTTCCGGATTTAGCCAGCGTAACGCGGGAATTGCCATTATCGCGGCGGGTATGGTCGTAAATCAATACACCCGAAAGCGTCTTTTTATCTTCACTGACACTTTCCACGCGGATCACTAAATCTTTGATGCCTTCGTAAAACATACCCGGTTTTATATCGATGGCCGGTCTTTGCTTTTGGATGTCTACCAGCAGCGACCTGAGCTTCAGGTTAGCCACGGGCAATACGTTATTACTGAAATAAAATGCCGCACCGGCCAATGCGATGGCTACCACGATCAGTGGGCTCATGACACGATACAGTGAAATGCCGGCGGCTTTGCAGGCCACCAATTCCAAGTTTTCGGCCAACGCACCGAGCGTCATGATGCTAGACAATAGGATGGCCAACGGCAAAGCCATAGGCACGATACTGGCAGAAAGATACAGGATAAACTCCGCAATAATCAAAGGTTCCAAGCCTTTACCTGCTAAATCGTCGATGTATTTCCAGATGAACTGCATGATGAGTACGAACTCCGCAATGAAAAACGTCAACAGGAAAGGTCCCAGATAGTTTTTCAACATTAAAATATGTAATCGTTTTATCATCACAACGGCAAAAATAAGCTTCGCCCGCTCCATAAACGCAAAAAAGGAAAAATTCTTTTGGTGGATACCTTCTAAAATAATTACATTTAATAACCCAATACCTTTTCCTCATGAAACACAACAGATTGATCTATTTCATGTTCAGTTTCCTTCTATCTTACACGTACACTTCTTTTTCACAAAAGACAGAACCCAATCATATATTAGGGTATGCGTGGGGCACGGATTACAAAACCTGCATCCTCGATTTAAAACGGTACGACATAAAATACAAGGCCGAAAAAAATAAAGAAATCACCTTCCGGAAAGAGGACGCCCACATCAAACTCGTATTTAGGGGCGGATTGAGGCAAATCATCAAATCATGGATGTTTCCCTCACACGAAAAGAAAAAGGCGCTTACCAAAATGAATGAAAACTTGGCGGAATTGGTGGAAAATTATGGAAGTTACCATACATCACAATCCCAAGAAAATGAGGTGATGGTATTTGGGTGGAGATTTACCAAAACAGAACTGATGCTCATCTATTACCTACCAAGCAATGTGGTTACGGTTGAATACTCGTTATCCTAAACCTTACCGCGCAGCAACGAAATTCCTAACGTAACCCAAGCCGCCATGAACAATAATCCCCCGACCGGGGTAATAGGTCCCAAAAACTTCCAATCCAAGCCACTGATTTCCCGCGTGGAAAGAATATAGATGCTACCCGAAAAGAAAACGATTCCCGCCACAAACATATATCCTACGGCCGTGAATGGGCGACCTGTTTGCGCCGAAATTACCCCTACGCCAATAATGGCCAAGGCATGCACCATGTGATATAAAACCCCTGTTTTATAGGATTCCAACAAGGTATCGGAAACTTGCCCTTTCAATGCGTGGGCACCCATAGCGCCTAAAGCTACGGCCAGCGCCATCAAAAAAGAGCCGACGGCAATCCATTTATATCCCATGGTATTTTTTTACAAAAATGCGGTTTTTGACGCGTAAGAGGAAATATGTCTGCGGTTAAATTTCACTTAATTTAATTCGTTGCCTCTTATATATTCTTTTCCTTTGCCGCGTAGTTTTTGAAATATGAAGAAGATACTTTTGATAGGCGCAGGCCGGTCGGCTTCAAGCCTGATCGATTACCTGCTGAAACAGGCGGAAATATTAGACTGGCATATCACGATCGGCGATTTGGACCCAGAAACCACCAAAAGCAAAATCGGCGATTCTAAACGGGTTTCCGTTATTTTGTTTGATGCGCAAAGCGACCAGCTCCGCTCCACCGTAATTCCTGAAAACGATCTGGTCATCTCGATGCTGCCCGCCACCATGCACGTTCCGGTGGCCATTGATTGTATCCGTTTCAAAAAACACATGGTTACCGCTTCCTACGTTTCTGACGAAATGAAGGAATTACACAAAGAAGCCGTGGCGGCCGGCGTTACCATCCTCAATGAAATTGGCGTGGATCCGGGAATAGACCACATGAGCGCTATGAAAGTGTTGGACGAATTACGCCATGGCGGGGCCGAGGTTTTCCATTTTGAAACTTTCACCGGTGGTTTACCTGCCCCTGAATCCGATGATAATCCGTGGCATTATAAGTTTTTTTGGAACCCGAAAAATGTAGTGATGGCCGGACAGGGAGCCGCCAGTAAATTCCTGCACGAAGGTTCATTTAAATATATCCCTTACCAACGGGTTTTCCGCAGGACGGAACGCGTAAACATTCCTAATTATGGTATGTTTGAAGGCTATGCCAACCGCGATTCGTTGAAATATCGTGAAGCATACGGATTACAGGATGCCAAAACCATCTATCGGGGTACGTTCCGCAGACCAGGCTACTCAAGGGCTTGGAATGTATTGGTACAATTAGGCGCCACGGATGACTCCTACCACATGGAAGATTCCGAAAACATGACGAATAGGGATTTCATCAACTCATTTCTATACTATCACCCTACCGATTCCGTCGAAACCAAAGTGGCACAGCAGCTCCACATCGACTTGGACAGTGACGAAATGATGCGCCTGGAATGGTTAGGCCTTTTCAATACAGAAGAAAAACAAGGTTTAAAAAATGCCACACCGGCCCAGATGTTACTCAGCATCCTGGAAAAACGTTGGACACCGACGGACTTGGACAAAGACATGATCGTGATGTGGCACCGGTTTGTTTATATCCTCAACGGGGAACGCAAGGAAAAACATGCCTATCTGGTTACCATTGGCGACAATAAAATCCACTCGGCCATGTCAAAAACGGTGGGGTTACCGGTTGGGATCGCTGCCAAGCTATTGTTGGAAAACCATCCGGGACGTTTTGGGGTATTGATACCCGTTACGCCCGAAATCTACAATCCCGTATTGGAAGAATTGGAAACGCTCGGCATCAAGGCCGAAGAGAAGCAGATTCTATAAAACACGCTGAGGTTTGGTTTGCACTGTATCTCCAACCTTCCATTTTTGACCTTAAATGATTCATATCCTCTCGGGTATGGTTTTTGGCATGCTTCAAAATGGGAACATTTTGTACCCATATCCAAAAATATGACCATGAGATCGATATGGAAAGGCACAATAGGGTTTGGTTTGGTGAACATACCCGTGAAATTATATAGCGCCACGCAACAAAGTAATTTGGATTTGGACATGGTGGATAAACGGGACCACGCCAAAATCCATTTCCAACGTGTGAATGCCGATACAGGTAAGGAAGTGAAGTGGGAAAATATTGCCAAGGCCTACATGGTGAACGAAGAATATGTGGTGTTGGACGATGAAGATTTTGAAAAAGCATCGCCCGAAAAAAGTAAAATCATTGAGGTGAACCATTTTGTGGATGCGGATGAAATAGACACCATCTATTATGAAAATTCATACTACGTAGAGCCCGAAAAATCAGGTGTGAAAGCCTACGCTTTACTGCGTGAAGCATTGATTAAATCCAAAAAAGTGGGTATAGCCCAATTCGTGATGCGCACGGCAGAAAACCTATCCGTCATTAAGCCCATGGGAGATATTTTGGTACTGAGTAAAATCCGATTCGCTGAAGAAATCCGTGGCATTGATGAGTTTAACCTTCCCGCCAAATCCGTGGTAAAACCTACGGAATTAAAAATGGCTTTATCATTGATTGACCAATACACGGGCAAGTTCGACATCGAAAAATTTAAGGACCAATATGCCGCAGAACTGATGAAAGTAATCAAGGCTAAAGCTTCCGGTAAAAAGTTAAAACCGACGAAACTAAAAGTGGTACATACCAAAACCGACGATTTGATGGAACAACTGAAAGCCAGTTTAAGCAAACGCAAAGCATCGTAAATTATGGGACTCGCGAAATACAAGGAGAAGCGTAACTTTCAGGATACACCTGAACCCGATACGGCCGTGGAAAAAACGGGTTCTAAACTTACCTTCGTGATCCAACGTCACGCGGCTTCACATCTGCATTACGATTTTAGGCTAGAAATGGAAGGCGTGCTTAAAAGTTGGGCCGTGCCAAAGGGTCCCTCTATGAAAGCCGGCGAAAAACGTTTGGCCATGATGGTGGAAGACCATCCGTTGGCTTACGGTAAGTTCTATGGCGAAATACCTAAAGGAAATTACGGCGCGGGAACCGTAGAAATTTGGGATTACGGAACCTACGAACCCATGGAAAATCCCGAGAAAAAAGAGCCCGAGAAACTGTTGTTGACCCAATTAAAAAAGGGTGACATTAAAATTACGATGCACGGCAAATACCTGAAAGGATCATTCGCTTTGGTCAGAATGAAGAACGACGATAAAGGTAACAGTTGGCTACTCATCAAAAAGAAAGATAAATATGATGTGGAATCATATGATATTGAATCATTTAATCCATTAAAATCAAATAAAAAAAGCAATAAACCGAATAAAAAAATGACGGTGGAGACAAACGTTGCCACCGATAAGGACAAAAAAAGTTCGACAAAAAAAGCTAGAATAAAACAAGAAAAACTGGGTACTATTTGGGATAAAATAAGGCATCCCATGTTGGCGAAATTATCCGAAGAACTAATAGATAACGCTGATTGGATATACGAAGCCAAATACGACGGTTACCGGGCCATCGCCAAAATTGACAAGCAAAAAGTGGAAATGCTTTCGCGGAACGGAAACAGTTTCAACCAAAAATATGCACCAATCGTAAAAGAACTGGAGACCATAAGCGAAGAAGTGGCATTGGACGGCGAGGTAGTGATTGAAGACGCAAAAGGTATAAGCAATTTTCAGATGCTACAAAATTTCGACACCACCCGAAAAGGTGAATTGAAATTTTATGTATTTGACATCTTATTCCTGAATGGACATCAATTAACTGGATTACCGTTGTCACAACGTAAAGAATTATTGGATGCTTTTTTTGAAAAATATACATTCAAAAATATTTTAAAGTCGGAAGCCGTTACGGGCAAAGGCGAAAAATTATATAAAAAGCTTTCTGCCAAAGGCTACGAAGGCATCATTGCCAAGGAAGCCGATAGTTTGTATTTCCCGGGAAAAAGGAGCGAAAGTTGGTTAAAAATAAAAACATCGATGATGCAAGAGACTGTCATCTGTGGGTTTACGCCGCCACAGAATAGCCGTAAACATTTCGGATCGTTGATTCTAGGATTATACGAAGACGGCAAATTAAAATACATTGGCAATTGCGGTACGGGATTTACGGATGCATCATTAAAAGAATTGCACGAGGAATTGGAGAAAAATATGACAACCGAATCGCCATTTGCAGAAAAAATAAACAATACCCGATTACGTGGCAAACCCACATGGGTAAAACCGAAATTGGTCTGCAACGTAAAATTTCAGGGCTGGACACAGGAAGGACACATGCGAATACCCGTTTTTATGGGATTGAGGGACGATAAAAAAACGGATGAAGTAATCAGGGAAAAACCAGTAAAGAAGGCAGAAGGCAGTAAGCCGAATGCGGTCCCTGCAGAACCAGGTCGCGACCTGACCCAACGTAATGCCAATAAAAAACCGAAATCGACCAAGCAAAAAAAAGGCGAAGAAACGGAAACCGATGAAAACGAGAAAACAGTTTCATACGGCAGGAAAAAAGTAAAAACCACCAACCTGAATAAAATATATTGGCCGAAGGAAAATATAACAAAAGGCGAATTGATTGATTATTACCAGCGTATTGCACCCTATATTTTACCTTATCTAAAAGACAGGCCATTATCATTGAACCGCCACCCCAATGGAATTGAGGCGCAGAGTTTTTACCAAAAGGACATGGATGTGGACCAGATTCCGTCTTGGGCAAAAACAGCACAGATCTATTCAAAATCCAACGATGCCAACATTGATTATCTCATATGTAACGACGAAGCTACGTTGGTTTATATGGTAAATTTAGGCTGTATAGAAATCAACCCCTGGCATAGCCGTTACCAAAAAGAAGATATGCCCGACTACCTGATGATGGATTTGGATCCTGGTGATATCGGATTTAAACATGTGGTAGATACGGCCTTGACAATTAAAGACATTTGCGACGAATTGGATATTCCGTGCTTCTGCAAAACGAGCGGTGCCACGGGTTTGCATATTTTTATCCCATTGGCCGCAAAATATACATACGATGAGGTGAAAACATTCGCAGAACTATTGGCCACACTCACACACCAAAGATTGCCGAAAACCACGAGCATAGAACGAAGCGTGGCCAAAAGGAAAGATAAAATATACGTAGATTTTTTGCAGAACAGAAAAGGGCAAACCATTGCGTCGGTTTATAGCGCACGACCCAAAGAAGGTGCTACAGTTTCTGCGCCTTTATTATGGGAAGAAGTAAACCATCAACTCTCACCCAAAATGTTTACGATTTTTAATATTGAAGAGCGGATTAAAAAAGTGGGCGACTTGTGGGAAGGTGTATTGGGGAAAGGCATTTCGTTGGAAAAGGTTTTGAAAAAAATGGATAAAATATAATAATCATTTACATTCCCCGCTAATCCCATTCACATACCGCTCAATCACTTTCAAATCCACTCCCACCCCACTTCCGGCAAAGCCTTTAATGTCTTCCAACGTAACGGATTTATTATAATTTTCCAATAAAACAGAGGATACTGGCGTATAACTCCAATGCCATTTTTCCTCTTCGTAGCCGTATGGGCGCGCATCACCTTTTTTAGAATATACTTGGCAAAAGCCATATGTGGCGGCATTGGCCGTCAACCATTCGTATTCTTTTTTGCCTTTTCCGCTCAAAAAATAACTGTCTTCCAAACTATTGATGTCAATATCTGTTCCCCAGTGGTGGCGAGATGTGGACGGCATGGAACTGTATAGTAAAATCAGTCGTGCCCGTTCTGCCGGATCTTTTACGTCGCGCGCCAGGTTTTTACCTTCCACCAAACGTTCGCCATTCCATTTGGCTTCCCAAATTCCTTTTTGTCGTTGGAAATTCCGTGCCCCCGAAACAATCGTCAATGTAATGCCATCCTTTAGTGCCGCCGTACGCATGTTTTTAAATGATTCATAAGCATCGGCACGCATATACTCATCCGTTTTAGTGGTGTGAGCCTGTTCTATCTTTATAAAATCGGGAAACTTATGGTATTCAATTCTTCCGGTCAAATAATCTTTATTGGTGAAAAGATTTGATTTGTCACTCACCGGTAATGAATCTTGGGCCACAGCTACTTCCGTTTGCTCCCCATGCTGCTTTTTTGGGGCAACATCCTGCTGTTTACAGGCGGTAGAAAACAAGAAAAACAATAGAAAAACGGGTATTTGTATCATATTCATGGTTAAACGGTGAGTTCCATTAATTTTGCAGCACTAAAGATATCTAAACGAACATGAAGATAAAAAATGTATCCCTGCTTTTCGTATTGTTCGGTTTTTTGTCCATACTCTGCATAGGCTGTGGTTCGGGCAATGTGGATGAATCGCAAGGTGAAGGTATCGTATACGACACACTCCCTGTTTTTGAAAAAGATACGTTTTTATATCCGCTGGCATCCCGTTCGTCCGGCTATATTTTTCCGGAAATAAAATATGGCGACGTAAAAGCCATCGATGGAGACTTATCCACCGCTTGGCATACGCTTCCAGGCTTGGTGACCGGCGAGTACATTGAATTCGAATTTGACTCCTTATATGTCAATGGTATCCAAATTACCGCTGCCACCGACTTACGTTACGCACAATTCAAAAACGTAAAAATATATTTGGAGAATAAGCTTTTCGGCACATTTCCGCCTTCGCAACGCATCCCCATAGGCCGAAAAATAAACACGTTCAGATTGGAATTGGGCGAAACAGAAGGAACCAACAAGGTAGATATTCCATTCAAAAACGATTCGAACCAACAAATCCTTACGGAAAGCATGACCTCCGAATCTGTATATGCCAGCAAGTCGGCCGCCATATTTGAGATTGTTTTCTTCAATGCACAAGGAACCGGGATTCCACTACGGTCGTTAGCCGTAAAAAAAGCGAAGATGAATTTTTACGGCGTGGAAGAACCCTCCCAAATGAATAACTCGCGCCTTTTATTTGATGGCCGTAAAGCATTCGGGTGGAAGGGTCCGGCGGAAGCAGAAGAAAGAACACTGCTTTTTTCGTTTGATGAAGATCAAGTGATCAACGGATTATTTTTCCCTTTCACAGAAAACCTAAACCTTAGCAAGATCGGTTTCCGGTTAAGAAAAAGATCATTACCTGAGTATGATATCAAACCTGGCACGGGCAATGGCATCTTCATTACGCTAAAGAATACGTTGAAGGGCAAAAATTTCGAATTGGTGATTTTGGAAACAAAAAACAACGAGGCACCGTTCATCCCGGAATTATTGTTTCATGATGGCTCACGCCTCTTCAGCATCTACTCGGATTCGTTGGCCATTTATCGCGATCAGCGGATTGACTCCGCAAAAAACACCCCGATTGCGCATTATATCGACAGCCGGATCATAACCGCCAACAAGCGTGTCGAATTTGGCTATCCACTAAACGTGATCTTTTCCAAAAATAAAACCATGTCGGATACAGCGGCTTTAAAAACGTATGAAATTGAAAGCATTTTCCGGCTTTGTTCCAATGGTACGTTTATCTTAAATGAAACCAAGAAAGAGCAAGGCTTTGGTGAGGAGCCTTACTGGGAGAACCGGGCAGCCGAAGGGTATTGGGTGGTGAAATCAAAATCTCCAACGGAGGCCGTTATTACTTGTTATACCGACTTAAAGGAAACCATAAGCATTCCCCGCATCAGAAAAGACAATGTGGAACGAACAATCACCAAAGCCGTCATTTTCGACATCACGCTTTCGAAAAACTACATATCCTTCTCCCAATATTTTAGCGGAATGACAACCGGGTACTAAGACTACCGCTTACCGAAAAGCCGGAAACCCAAACTTACCTGCAACATATCATTACGCCATTTGGCGCTTTGGTTGTAACTTTGGTTTCTCAAGCTCCAAAGATAGCGTGCATCGATGGCTATCCTCCACACATCGAACCCCAAAAATGGGCCTACATGTACAGCGCCTGTCCTAAAATCACTGCGGCGGATGCCTACCGCATTGTCATCCACAGCCATCAAGAATGAATATGAAGCAGTACCACCTAAACGGAGGTTAAACATTTTTTTGCGTATAGGACGAATCCCCGGCGATACAACCGCCTGTAATGAATGTAAACTCAAGGCACTTTGTTGGGAAGAGGAACTTTGTATTCCCGTTTTTGACCATGTATAATTTACTTCGGGTTGTACATAGAACAAACCACCGAAGCGTGCCCAAATTCCGACCATGGCACCTCCATATGATTTATATTGGGAATAGGATGAACTGGAAATCCTCATATTAGGATAATTTAGCCCCGCATGGGCACCCAAATTTACGGCTTGGGCTTGGGCAAAATAGGTTGTGCACATCAACAAACAAGCACATAAGATAACGCTTACTCTATTCATAATCATACAAATTGGTGTAAAGCTCTTTCTAATTCATGCGCAATCCGGTGTTATTCTTTAAAAGTTATCGATAAGTAACCCTTAATAAACGACCTATGATTCTTTATCCATTCATCGTTAACAACAATTAGCGAATGAGGAAAGAACTATACTGGTTTCTGGTTGAAATCTTTCAATTTCCATACCAAATAGATGAGTACGGGTTGCAATAAAAAACGGATGAAATAACCCCAAAAAGGTAACTTATCTGACGGAGGATAAAAAAGATGGACACCGTGTAAAAACCAAAAGGAAACCAACATTAAACAAAGTCCATAACCGGCTAACGCGCGGGTACGTTGAACCAAAAACAATAACCCCAATGATACTTCTGCGATTCCGGCTAAAATATTCAACATTTCCCGGGCCGGCCAAATAGTGGGAATAATACCAACGAAAGTATCCGGTGATACGAAATGTACGATACCAATGATGATAAACGCCAATCCAAAAAACGAGACCCCAAATTTTTTCATGAACAATTATTGCGAATGTGTAAAGTTGGGATTACATAGATAAAAAACAGGGAAGTCTCCTGTGAAACTTCCCTGTTTTCATCAACTAAACACCTGAACCCTTAACCCTATATTGTAATTTTCTGATACATTTCTGAAATACATACGGGCATGGTTCATCTTTGGATTTTTAAAAGTGTATTTTATTTTCATATAAAATATAAAACGCTCATTTAGAAAGAGAAAAAAATCCATATCGGATAATACCTTTTGTTCTGGTCCTAATTATTATAGGTAAACAGCATAAAAAAAACAAGAGGCCGATATGAACCAACCTCTTGCTCGTTAAACCCAGACATGAAAACACATCAGGAATATTATTCTATCTCTTTACAATAAACCTTAAAACCGTGCCATCTTCAAATCTTGCGTAATACATGCCTGATGGATATGCACTTAAATCGTGCGTCATCACGTTGCCGTTCATTACCTGGCCTACGGCGATTTGTTTACCGGCCATATCGGCTATGATGTATGATTTTTCCATCAAATCGCCAGACTGTATGTTCACAATATCGATCGCCGGATTGGGGAAAATACGTACGTTAAAAGTTTGGTCCCCCAAATATTCCATGGGCGGGGTTTCGGTAACGTTCAGCGAGTTATCTGCAGATAATGATTCATCTGCCTGTTGTGCGAATAAATTGGTTGTGTATATGCCGAACATTACGCCAACCATTATGATGAAAATCTTTCTCATGGTCGTAAAATTTTAAGTTCATGCTTTGAATAAAGCAAAGTATATACCAAAAGGGATAAATGCTTCTTAAAGTATCGTTAAGATGCCTTTTAATTAAAAACGGGAAATAAGCATCCGCGTATTTCCCGTTCCAAATATTATATGTCGATATCCTATCAGCCAATCATTTTATTTAACCACAAACCAGATGATGGTTTTAGCCATTCGTTTTTAAGTTGTCCTATATTAGAAATCAGGTTATCAAAAACCAGTGTGTCTTTCGTGAGTTTGCCTTCGGCGGCCAAGTGCTTTATTTCAGACGACTTAGCTATTTGTATACCGTCATCGTGGAGATAAGCAAAACATAACCTGTTCGTCAGGTTGAGACCTAATTGCTTTTCAGCCTCTAATACGAACCGCATAAAAGTATCTATGGAACAACCCGATGCGCCTTCGATATGTTCGTCGATAGACATTACCAAAAACAGATTGTTTACCACCTCGAACTGTGCCGTCAATTCTTTGCCGTGGGCGCGCCATTGTTCGGCAAACTTTTTTCCGTTCAGTTGCAACGTATTTCGTTCTTCATCCGTAAAGAAACGATCCGATTGAAAAACCCATACACGTGCATGGTCCGGCAGCGTGAATTTTGCGGTTTCATTTTCTACGGACGTCATCATAAGTCGGCTGCTTTTGCTATGAGTTCGGCAATATCAAGCACTGTAACGGCTTCTTCTTTTTCATAGTGTTTTACACCATCGGCCATCATCGTTTTACAGAAAGGGCAACCCACCGCAATGATATTTGGCTCCAATGCCAGCGCCTCGCGGGAGCGGTTGTTGTTTACTTCTTCATTGCCGGGCTCGGCTTCCTTAAACATTTGTCCGCCACCGGCTCCGCAGCAGAAGCCGCGTTCCTTGTTGCGTGGCATTTCTGCCAGTTCCACGTCTAATTTCTCGATCAGTTCGCGTGGTGCTTCGTAAATATCGTTGGCACGACCCAAATAACAAGGATCATGATAAGTCACTTTTTTGCCTTCAAAAGAACCGCCGCTGATGGAGATTTTACCTTCGTCCAACAACGTTTGAATCAATTGTGTGTGGTGCAATACTTCGTAATGTCCACCTAATTCGGGATATTCGTTTTTTAAGGTATTCAAACAGTGCGGGCAAGATGCCACGATTTTTTTCACCTCGTAGGCGTTCATTACCTGAATGTTCTGCATGGCCTGCATCTGGAAAAGGAACTCATTTCCTGAACGCTTGGCCGGATCTCCCGTACAGCCTTCTTCCGTTCCCAATACGGCAAACTTTACGTCGGCCTTGTTTAATATTTTTACGAAAGCTTTTGTAACGCGTTTTGCTTTGTCGTCAAAGCTTCCGGCACAACCTACCCAGAATAAAATCTCAGGCGTTTCTCCGGAGGCCATCATTTCGGCCATCGTTGGTACTCTTAATTCTGACATTTTCTGAAATATTTTTACTTAAAAACTTGTATCGTTCTTGTTTCTTCCACTAAATCGGTAAATTTCCCTTCATAACGTGTGGCCCTTACCAAGTGGTTATCGATCCAGTGGTAATTGCCGCCGCGTGGTTTACCCATTACCATGCCGTGGTATTTAAACCCAAATTTGTTCAGCCATTCTTCGGTCACTTGGCGATGTGCTTCCGTGCGCGACGTAAAGAATGTGATGATGTGACCTTCATCATACCATTTGTTCAATGTTTCCAAGGCATCCGGATAAAGAGCAGCCGTGGCCATCCTTTCTGGTTCCTCGTTGGGAATATCATCGCAGATGGTGCCGTCGATATCGATCAGATAATTTTTTACGTTCTCGGGAAGTATCGGCGATACTTTCTGTCCGTTTACTGTTAAGTCGTTGAGCATAATTTTTTATTCTTCGGTTGCCCAATTTAAACGGTCGGACGGTGAAAACTGCCAAGGTGCACTGTTGTTCTCAATGTTGGTGAACATGGCGTTCAGCGGACCCGGCGCTGCCGATTCTTCCATCACCAAGCTACGTCTTAAATCAACAATGATGGAAAGAGGGTCGATGTTCACCGGACAAGCCTGGACGCAAGCGTTGCAAGTGGTACAGGCCCATAACTCCTCAGCCGTAATATAATCGTGTAATAATGTTTTTCCGTCTTTAAAATCAACTCCGTGTTTGTCGATCCCTTTTCCGATTTCGGTGATACGGTCGCGCGTATCCATCATAATTTTACGTGGCGATAATTTTTTACCCGTCTGGTTTGCCGGACATTCGGATGTACAACGGCCACATTCCGTACAGGAATATGAATCCAACAGCTGCTTCCAAGATAAATCGGTGGCCTCTTTGGCCCCGAAACTTACCGGAGCGGCGTCTGCCGGCGGCGCGGCATAAGGATCTGCGTTGGGATCCATCATCAGTTTTACCTCGTTCATCACGCTTTCCAGGTTGTTGAATTTGCCTTTCGGGCTCAACTTGGAAAAATACACATTAGGGAAGGCAAAAAATATGTGCAGGTGTTTACTGAAAGGTAAGTAAGCCATGAAACCAACGATCCCCAACAAGTGTCCCCACCAACCGATTCGTTCCATCACCAATAAAGTAGGAACCGATATATTGGTCCAAAGTGAAGACACGGCACCGGAAATCACAAAATTTCCTGTATGATGGAAAACGCCTTTGGCCTGTAAAGCTACATCGGAAGAGTTCATCAAGAAGATATTGCACACCAAGAAAATTTCCAGCCCTAAGATGATATTGGCATCCCTGGATGGCCAGCCTTCCATTTCAGGCTTTTTGAAACGCGCCAGGCGTAAGATATTCCTTCTATACAAAAACGCTACGGTAGCCACGAAAGCCAATACCGACAAAAATTCGATCATGTTGATGGTAAGCGTGTACAAGCCGCCAATGGCCGTACCTTCCAATGCATGCCAAACTGCACGGTGCGAACCGGAGAAACCGTCGATGACGATTTCCAGCAATTCAATCTGCGTAATGACGAATGCCAGATAGATAAAGATGTGAAGAATCCCGGCAATGGGCCTCACCACCATCTTCGATTGACCCAAGGCAACAAGCGTCATGATCTTCAACCGTTCGGCTACGTACCCTGAGCGGTCTTCCGGACGGCCTAAACGAATATTTCTGACAATTTTATATAAATGAAACCCGAAGAAGCCGAGCGCTCCCAAAAAAATGATTGAAAATGCTATGATTGAAACGATTTGCATGTGCGTGCTGTGTGTTCTTAAAGACTAAACTCTATTATTTTTCCTTTTCCATCTCCCGCTCTTCTTTACGTCGGATTTTTTGGAGGCGTTTTTCTTCCTGTTTTTTCTCTTTGAGTTCTCTGTCACGGCTCCCACCGATTTTAATCAGGTTTACGTTGATGTAATCATCCGGATGGTCTGTTATATCCTGCACGAGTACGTTCAATTTAATGGCTGCGGAATCTAATCTATTATAAAGGCTTTTGTTATTCAACAATTCGCCGATGGTTCCTTCACCCCGGTTGATCCTTTTTACCGTCACATCCAACTCTTCCATCACCGTATTTACCGAGTTGATGGTTTGTGCAATGTTAGCCCGTTTCAACGAATCTGAGATGGCGCCGAAGTTGCTCAGTATCTTAGTGATGTCCTTATTACTTTTACGGATGGTTCCAGAGATGGAATCCACGTTGGAAAGGATGTTTGAAATTTTTGGCGTTTCGTTTTTCAGCAAACCGTTCACTTGGCCTATGGCCAATTCAATGCCTTGGATGGATTTACGCAAACTGGTCAAGCCGGAGCTGATATTGCCCATGCCTTCATCATCAAAAACGCTTTTGAATGCCGTAACCACCGTATCCACCGATCCGATGAGGTTTTCCACCTTGATTTTCAACGGGGCGATCATCTCATTTACCTGCTGCTGAAGACCTGTCTCCAATTCAGATTTCAACGTATCCCCCGATTCGGCCTCTATGGAACTTTTGCCGGGCAGGATGGAAATTTCATTTCCACCCAACAGGCCTGAGCTCACAATCCGGGCTTTGGAATCTTTGGAAAACATGAAGTCCTTATTGTCTATACGGAATTCAACCAATAATTCGCCGTGTTTCGAATCGGGAATGAAACCGATGTCGGTCACCTGCCCTATCTTCAGCCCGTTTAACCTTACCGGGCTTGAAACCGTAAGGCCGTTTACGTTATAATACTTGGCGTAAAATTTTTTACTTTTTGAGAATAAATTACTGCCTTTAAGCAAGTTAAATCCCCAAATGGCACCCGCAAGGGCCACCAATACGACTATTCCAATCTTAGCTTCTTTACTTATTTTCAAGGTGAGGTGCGCTAGTGCACGACAATATTACTCTTTTTTCTTTAAAATTTCGAGTGCATCCTTCACAGAAATTCTACTCCCGTTCACAAAAGCGACCACGAAGGCATCGGGATATTGACTCTCGCGGAGCCTATTTTGGAGTTTTTTCATCTCTTCCATAGATCTGCTTTCTCCTGCGGTATAACAATAACCGTTCGGTACTTTATAATAGGATACTTTCTCCAAGGATTTAAATTTTTCTTCGGGTTTGCTGACGATGCTTGGACCGGAATAAAATTGCACCTTAAATATCGGGAGATCGCTCACCGGCTTAGGCGGCATTTCATTTTCCTTGCGTTCTTCTTTTGCTGATTCTTCCTTTTTTTCATCTTTTGATTCTTCGGACCGTTTATCTTCAGCCTTAAAATCGTGCTTAATGGACGTTCCTTCGATTTCGTTCTTATAATCCGTAAACGCCTTAAAAATAGCCATGGCCATGGTTTGTTGGTTTCCGGCTTCCATCAGGTATTTTTCTTCGGAACGGTTGGTTAAAAATCCGGTTTCTATCAGCACCGCGGGCATGGCGGTTCTCCACAGTACCAAAAAACCAGCCTGTTTTACGCCACGGTTCACACGGCCTCCATCGCTCACAAAGTATTTTTGGCATTTGGCCGCGAATGAAAGGCTGCGATTAAGAAATGTGCTTTGATACATGGACATGATGATACTTCCTTCGGCAGAGTTAATGTCCAATCCCTTGTATTGCTCCTTGTAATCATCTTCCAACAAAACCGCCTCGTTTTCGCGTTTGGCCACGGCCAAGTTGGCTTCACTTTTATGCAAACCCAATGCATACGTTTCGGAGCCTGCGGCTTCCGGTGGGCCGGCATTGCAATGGATGCAGATAAATAAATCGGCATTGGCCTTATTGGCAATTTCCGCGCGTTTGTGCAGTTCGATGAATATATCCGTCTTGCGGGTATAAACCACTTCAATTTCAGGAAAATAAGTATTGATCAGTTTACCCAATTTCAATCCGATGGCCAACGCAATGTTTTTTTCGTGCACCGAAGCGCCATGACAGCCGGGGTCGTTACCACCATGCCCGGGGTCTATACATACGGTTTTCACTTTATCTTTTAAAGGCAATAAAGAAGTTAAATACTCGTTAACGACAGCGTTGCCATGAAACGCATTAGCCCCCAATACAGGCCAAAAGGCCAACGCCACAATTATGATGCTGATGCGGTTGATTTTTTTCAACGGTTTATATGTAGTTTTGGCGCCAATGTTCATAGGTCAAAAATAAAAGTAAGTTGAGCGGATTACGTGGTCTACACAGAGCATTTTTCAGCACGGTATTTTTAATAACTCTGTTGGCGGGCAAAAATTTTGCTCAAACGCCGGTCGATTCGTTAAAAATACCTATCAACGCCATTTCCTCCGATAGTTCGGGTAAGGATTCGACGACCACATTTCCGGTAAAAGCCAAAGCCAAGAAATTTCTGGAAAGTGTTGTCAAGTATAATGCCAAGGATTCCAGCATCATCTCGGCCATCAACAAAAAAATATATCTATACGGCAACGCCTCCATCGATTATACCAGCATCAACCTCAAGGCCGATTATATTGAGATTGATATGAACACCAAAACCATTTCCGCCAGAGGCAAATACGACTCGCTGGAAGGGGAATGGATAGGCAAGCCGCTCTTTACCGATAAAGACAAAAGCTTTACCGCCGAGGAGATGAGCTATAACTTTGAAACCAAGAAAGGGATAGTAAAATCTGTCATCACGCAAGAAGGTGAAGGATATCTGCATGCCGAAAAAATAAAATATACCAAAGAAAAATTCGGCAAGGACACGTTGGAAGTGATTTTTGCCAAGGGTGGAAAGTATACGACCTGTAACCTGGAAGAACCCCATTTCCATATCAGGGCCAATAAAATTAAGGTCATCAAAGAGAAGAAAATCATCACCGGGCCGGCTAATTTTGTCATCGAGAGCGTTCCCACGCCCATTTTTTTACCGTTCGGTTATTTTCCCACGCAAAAGGAAAAAGCATCGGGCCTGATTTTCCCGCAATACGGTATACAACCCGAATTCGGTTTCTTTTTAAAGGATTTGGGATTTTACTGGGCGGCCTCGCCCAAACTGGATTTGGCGGTATTAGGGAGTATTTATACCAACGGAAGTTTCGGGTTGGGTTTCCGGTCGCAATATAAAATACGCTACAAAGTGGCCGGCGCATTAAGCCTGAGCTACAAAAGCTCCGTTTTCGGTACCGATCCCAAAATTACGGAGGCTTTGCCCGGCGTAGTGCCATACCGTCGTTTGCCCAACTGGCAATTTACCTGGCAACATACGCAAGACCCAAAATGGCTTCCCGGCTTTTCCTTCAAGGCAGACGTACAGGTAATCACTTCCGGCTTCAATAAACTCAACCAATTAGAGATCGGCAGTTTTGTGCAGAACAACTTTAACTCACGGGTGTCCATTTCATATATGATCCCAAAGACACCTTTCAACATTTCCGTCAACGTAAGCCAGGACCAGAACATCAACACCGGCGAAATGAACTTGATGTTGCCGGAAATCATATTGAATACGACCCGCTTTTTTCCGTTCAAAAACAGGAAACGTACCGTACCCGCCAAATGGTGGCAGCAGATTTGGGAAGGAATCGGCATTACGCACAATTCGGCCTTCGGAAACGGTATCATTACTTCGGATTCATCGTTTAGCAAAGACCTCAGTACTTTCTTTAGGGGACGCGTTACAAACGGAATCAAACATAGTTTCCAAGCCAGCAACAGTTTCAAACTTTTTAAATACATCAACTTCAACCCTTCGCTAAACTATATTGAATATTGGGATTTTAAGCACTTACAGCAGAACTGGAACAACCAGACGCAGCAAATACAGTCCGATACGCTCCGCGGCTTTTTTACCGACCGCGAATGGGATGCCCGCGTGGATCTAAGCACCAATATCTTCGGCTTTTTCACCTTCAAAAAAGGCAAGGTAAAAGCCATCCGCCAAGTGATTACGCCGAATGTTTATTTTAGCTATAACCCCAATTTCCAACGTGACATCATCGGTTATTACGGACAGAACGGCACCTTGGGAAGTTACCGCCCGGGACAGATCAATATCTACAAAGGACCAAACCGCGGCCCAGCCGGACTCATCGGATTCAACCTCACCAGCAATATGGAGATGAAGGTGGAATCTAAAAAAGACACCCTGACGGGCATCAAAAAAATTAAGATATTCGATAACATCACCTTCAACGGTGCATACAACCTCATTGCCGATTCCTTAAATTTGCAGCCCTTCAACCTGCAGGTACGCAATACCTTCCTCAATGATAAGCTTAGCCTCGTATTCAATGCCTCTTTCGACCCGTATAGCGTCTATTCCGATACACTGAACAATCGCGTATCGCGGGTAAATACGTTTGAATACAAAAAAAGCGGACGGTTGGTGAGACTTACCATGCTGAACTTGGCCCTTT
>Ga0247814_10000636_pt1 | contig 26131 bp, 36 predicted proteins | sample UWRJL179409R1_FD_179947 | JGI IMG/M metagenome (GOLD analysis project Ga0247814, IMG submission 179947) | Plant litter microbial communities from Arlington Agricultural Research Station in Wisconsin, United States - UWRJ-L179-409R-1 | ecosystem: Environmental > Terrestrial > Plant litter >... | reverse complement strand
TACACCTTCATTCCCCGTCGCGGCCGCGGCCTGATCGTCGGCTTCATCGTGCGCCGATGGTGGGGCCGCTACATGCGTCAGGTGCTGCCCGAGATCGTGCACGAGGCAGAACGACTCGAACCCTAGGCGGTATCCAGCACGCTATCGGTGAAGTTCTGCACCCGCTCGACCAGTCCGGCAGTGCGCTTGGCGAGCACCTCGTCCGGGCTTGGCTGCATCGGATGCGGCGCTGGCAGGATTCGGATGATGATGGAGCACGCGAGATCGTCACAGATGTAGGTGCCGACACTGTTGCCGTTGCGACCGGATTCCCCCGCCTTCGGCGCAGAGAACATCGTCACCTGGCCGCCCGGCTGCGGCGTGCGGCAGAGTGCGCACATGGCTGAGATGCCGTGGCGAAGTCCGATCTCTGACGCCCGCAGAATGATGCCAACCGGGCGGTCTCCGAGCCAGTGCACGAGGTAGCCGCGCAGTGGGGCGCCGGGGTCGCGCCAGCCGAGGTACTCGCGATCGGCCCAGATGACCTCGTGCAGGCCCGGCAGGGGCATCCGATCGATTTCGCCCTTGGTCGCGTTGACGAACGACCCGCGAATCTCGGACTCGGTGAGTTCTTTCATGCTCCGGCAATCCTATGTCGCAGCCGTATGGCATCGTGGTGACAGTGACCAATGCACGCGTGCCGCGAGTTTTGCGCCCCTTCCGATCCAGTCAGTACCGGCTGCTCATTGCCGCGCTCTCGCTGTCGATCTTCGGGTCGGGCATGTGGCTCGTCGCGATCGTCTTTCAGGTGAAGGCTCTGGGCGGCGGCCCGATCGACCTCTCATTCGTGGCCACCGGCAATGCCCTCGGCCTCGTTGCCGCCGTGCTCATCGGGGGAGTGGCGGCCGACCGGATTCCGCAAAAGCGCATTCTCATCGCCGTCGAGATCGTCAAGTTCGCCACGATCGCGGTGGTGGCAGTTCTGGCGCTCTCTGGATCCATCGAGATCTGGCACCTCGCGGTGGCGTCCTTCGTGCTCGGCGTTGCCGATGGCTTCTTCTACCCCGCGTACTCGGCCATGCTGCCCGCGATCCTGCCCGCGGACGACCTGCTCGCTGCCAACGGCTTCGAAGGGGTGCTGCGGCCCGCAGTGCTGCAGGCGGCAGGGCCGGCTCTGGCAAGCACGATTATCGCCGCCTTCTCGCCGGCCTGGGTGTTCGCGATCATCGCGGTCTCGCTCGCCTTCGGCGCAGCGGTGCTGACGCTGCTGCGGTTGACAGCGGTGCGGCGCGAGCTCGAGGCGAGCGACGCTCACCCCCTGTCGCAGGTGTTCAGCGACCTGCGCGGCGGCTTCGCCTACATGGTGCGCACGCCGTGGCTGCTCGCGACCCTGCTCTACGCCTGCCTCATCGTGCTGCTCATCATGGGGCCGATTGAGGTGCTGCTGCCCTTCGCGGTTACGGAGCAGGCGGGCGGCGGGCCACTCGAGTTCGCGGTTGCGCTCGCCGCCTTCGGGCTCGGCGGCGTTGTCGGGTCGATCGTCATTGCATCCCGCCGTCTGCCTCGGCGGTACCTCACCGTGATGAACCTGCTGTGGGGTGCGGGCTCGCTGCCGCTCGTGGTGATCGGCATCACCGAGCACCTCTGGGTCATGGTCGTCGCGCTGTTCATCGTCGGATTCTCGTACCAGGCGGCGACAGTCATCTGGGGCACGCTGCTGCAGCGGCGGGTGCCGCCAGAACTGCTCGGGCGCGTCTCGAGCCTCGACTTCTTCGTCTCGCTCGCGCTCATGCCCGTGTCGATGGCGCTTGCTGGTCCGGTGGGGGAGCTGGTCGGTCGCGGGCCCACCTTCATCGTTGCCGGTGCCGCGCCGGTGTTCATCGCGATTGCGGCCATCGTGCTCGCGCGCATGCCGAAGGACGAGATCGAGCACCCGCTCGACACGCCCATAGAGGGCTAGCTCGGGGCGACGTCCCGGTCGACGATGTCGTCGTAGTCGTGGTGCTTCGCCACGTAGGCGGCCACCGCCGGGCACTGGGCGACCACGCGGAGACCAGCCCCGCGAGTGTCGTCGAGCGCGACCTTGATGAGCTGGCTGGCGAGGCCTTTGCCCTGGTGTTCCGGGTCGACCTCTGTATGGGTGAACACGCGCCGGCCCGTCTCTGCGCGGTAGTAGCTGCGACCAATTACCTCGCCATCCAGGTGGATCTCGAAGCGGTGTCGGTCGGAGTTGTGGAGGATCTCGGGGTCTGCCATCCCTATATCTTCCCCCTCTTCTCAGGAACGAACTCACACGAGATTGCCAGACTTTTGCCACGACCTGCCCAGAAAGACCATGCAGGGTAGATCAGTCGCGCAGGCCCGATGTGCCGCGCTCTTGACCGATGACACACACCGTTTCCGTGTGTCACCGCGCAATGTGCGCGTGAAATAAACGGAGTTCTGTCTTGCCCCAACCGCAACACGTCGCCGACGTCGTCATGCCCGAAATTCACCACCGTCGCGCGACCTTCCTTCGCGTGCGCCGTCACTACCTCTACCTCGGCGCCATGGCGTTCGCCGGCGCGATGACCTGCATTCCCGCACTTCCCGCCTCGGCCGAGATCGTGCACGTCGAAGCGGCCATGCCCGGACAGGTGCTCGCGGTCGCCCCCACCGCCGAACTCGAGGTTGTCGAGCGCGCCAGCTATGCGATCAGCTACTTCACCGTGGTGCAGCAGCCCCTGCCGCCCGGAGCGCGTCTCGGCAAGCCCTTCAGCGCTGGCCACCAGGGCTACGACTACCTTCCGGGAGCGGGCACGCCGATCCTCTCGATTGCAGACGGCGTCGTCATCGCTGCGACGAATGACGACGGATCCCTCGGTGTGCACATCGAGATCCAACACGTCATTGACGGCGAGACAATCGTCAGCACCTACAGCCACATGGCTGCCGGTTCGCTCACTCTCTCGGTCGGCGACGAAGTCGCCGTCGGACAGCAGGTCGGCACGGTCGGCAGCACGGGCGCAAGCACCGGCCCCCACCTGCACTTTCAGATCATCAACTCTGCGGGCACGCCGATCAACCCGCTGACGTGGCTCAAGAACCACGTGAACGTCTAGTAGCGCAGCACCATCTCGACGGCGAGATCCCACGAGAGGGTCTGGCCGACCTCGACAGCATGGCCGAGATTGTCGCCGCTGAGAGCGACGAACACGTTGCCGACCTTATGCACAAACCCGAGAGTGTCGGTCTCAGACAGCAGGCAGTAGAGGTCGTCGCCCACGAGGGCGATGTCTGGCGCGGGGCCAGCAGACAAAAGAACCATCGATCACTCCTTCGTAACGTCGGGTACCCTAAAACGCCCCCGAACGGGGGTAGCACCATTCAACGACGCCGCGGCCCGCGAAGGAAGGGGGCGATGCTGTGAAAACGCCTACTAGACCTGTGATTTCGGAGCGTTGGTCTGCCCATTGGGCTCGCCGCTGAACTGCAGGCCGACAGTGCTGTTGGCCGAGAGCGTGAGAATCTCGAGCCACTCGCGGTTGATGGTCACCGGCTTCGAGCCGGAGTAGCGAAAATACAGCGGAATGGATGAGCTCACCCAGATGCTGCTGCGGCCGTCGCCGACGCTCGCGTCGTCTTTCCACGAGAAGAAGAAGCTCTCGCCGCGGCGCAGCTTCGCCCCAATCACCAGCTGTAGGTGCGCCATTGCGCGATCGTCAAAAACCACTTCGATGCCCGAGTCGCCGTAGAGGATCTTTCCCATTATCGTACCCTAACCCAGCGCGGCTAGAACAGCGTCACGAGTTGCGAACCCCGCCCGACCGGCAGTTCTTCTGCTATGAGCGACGACATGGGTGCGAGCTCGCCGTTGTCATCGCGCAGCAGGGAGCGCCGAGGGGTGGAGCGCACACCGCCCGTCACCGGGTCCTCCTGGCCGCGCTCTAGGCCGTGCTTGCGAATCAACGGCTTGATCTTCGCCGCAAGCCACTTTCGGTAGTCCTGCGGTGCGTAGGAGTTGGTGCCGTAGTACATATAGCGGTATCGCTCGGCGAGCTCGGGGTGCTCGCGCTCGATCCACTGCAGGTACCACTCTTTCGTTCCCGGGCGAAGGTGCAGGGCGGTGTAGAGCACCGAGCTGGCGCCGGCGGCTTTGATGTCGGCGAGGGCGGCATCCAGATGCTCTCGCGTGTCTGTAAGAAACGGCAGGATCGGCATCATGAAGACCGAGCAGTCGAGGCCGGCCTCACGCACGGCGGTCACGGTGGCGAGACGGGCCTTCGCAGACGGCGTTCCCGGCTCCACGCTGTTCTGCAGCTCGTCGCCGAAGACCGCGATCGACATCGCGAGGTCGACGGGCACGTGACGGTTCGCCTCGGCCAGCAGGGGCAGGTCACGCCGCAGCAGTGTGCCCTTGGTGAGGATCGAGAACGGTGTGCCAGAGGCGGCCAGCGCGGCGATGATGCCGGGCATCAAACGGTAGCGGCCCTCGGCGCGCTGGTATGGGTCGGTGTTGGTGCCAAGCGCGACCGCGGGAATGGGCTCGCGCTTCTTGCGCAACTCGGCCGCGAGCACCTCGGCCACATTAATCTTGACGATGATCTCGTTGTCGAAGTCCTTGCCGGCGTCGAGATCGAGGTAGGTGTGGGTATTGCGGGCGAAGCAGTAGACGCAGCTGTGGCTGCACCCGCGATAGGGGTTCACCGTCCAGGCGAAGGGCATCGACCGACTGGCGCCGGGCACGTGGTTGAGCGCGGACTTCGCGAGCACCTCGTGAAAGGTGATGCCCGCGAAGTCCGGCGTCTGCACGCTGCGCACGACATTGCTGAGTTTGACGAGGGCATTGCCGGAGTCACCCGTTATTGCCTGCCCATCCCACCGCATGGAAACATTCGAACATAGATTCGAACGCCGTGCAAGCTTAACTGCGCGAGCAACTACTTCTGCAGTACGACCTGGCCCTCGATGGTGACGGTGACCTCGTCGCCGAGGGTGAGGCCGCCGCCCTCAAGCGCGGCGTTCCAGTTAACGCCGAAGTCCTTACGGTTGAGCTTGACGGTGCCAGAGGCGCCCGCCTTGGTCTGGCCGTAGCCGTCGGTGATGATGCCGCCGAACTCGCCCTTGATGCTGACCGCTTTGGTGACGCCGCGCAGCGTGAGGTCGCCGTCGAGGTAGAAGTCCTCGCCGTCGTGGCGCAGTCCGGTCGAGACGAAGGTCATCGTCGGAAACTCGTCGATGGCGAAGAAGTCGCTCGTGCGCAGGTGCTCGTCGCGCTGCGCCTGGTTCGTGTTCACGGAGGCGACGTCGACGGTGGCGGTGAGGGTGGAATCCTCGGGGTTCTCGGCCGTGACGACGGTGACGTCGAACTTCTCGAAGGTGCCGCGCACCTTGCTGATTGCGAGGTGGCGCACGCTGAAAGAGACCTCCGAGTGGGCGGGGTCGAGGGTCCAGGTGCCCGCGACGTAGCCGGGGATCAGGTCGGTGGTAACGCTCATTGCAGTGGTTCTCCTTGAGATTGTTGACACGACAACCGTCGTGGCCTGATCTATCCAAGTGCATGAACCTGCGCAGTATTCCCAGAAACCGAAAGCAGCATACTGAGGGGATGACAACGACCACCCTCGAGCTCGCCTCGGGCAACTGCGCGCTGCGCCGCGCCACCGTGGCCGACCTCGACGCGATCCTCGGCCTGCTCGCCGACGACCCGATCAGCGCGTCTCGCGGCGACACCGGCAGCGCCGCCGACCGCCCCGCCTACGAGCGTGCCTTCGCCGCGATCGACAGCGACCCCGCGCAGCAGCTTCTCGTCGCGACCATCGACGATGAGGTGGTCGCGACCATGCAGCTCACCGTCATACCCGGGCTGGCCCGCGTCGGCGCATCCCGACTGCAGATCGAGGCGGTGCGGGTGCGCAGCGACCAGCGCAACCTCGGCATTGGGGCTGCGATGATCCGCTGGGCGGTTGCACAGGCGCCCGTTCTCGGCGCCGCCCTCGTGCAGCTCACCTCGGACGCCGCTCGCGTCGACGCTCACCGCTTCTACGAGCGGCTCGGCTTCGCCGCATCGCACGTCGGCTTCAAGCACGTGGTTCCGCCCGCGGAGGCGTCTGCCAGCGTTGAGCGGTAGCCTCAGTCGGTGCTCTCCTCCGCTGAAATCCGCTCGACTACCTTTGCCCGAACCCGGGTTCGGGGCGCCTACGACATGGCCGAGGTCGATGCATTTCTGGCCGGACTCGCGCTCGCCGTCGACACGGAGACCACGGTGTCGCGACTCGACGTCATCAACGCGCGCTTTAGTTCCCCGAGAATCCGCGTCGGCTACCGCAAGTCGCAGGTGGACGACTTTCTCGATCGCATCGTCGAGTCGCTGAAGTGAGCCGGTCGGTCGCCCTACTGCGCGGCATCAACGTCGGCACGCAGCCGCGCATCGGCATGGCGCCGCTGCGCGCGCTGTTCGAGTCACTCGGCGCAACCGACGTGCAGACCTACCTGCAGAGCGGCAACGTCGTGTTCAGCGGGTCGCTCGACGCCGCGACGATCGAGAAAGCTGTCGCCGCCGAGTTCGCGGTGTCGCCGCGCGTGCTCGTGCTGACGGCGGCGGAAATTCGGGCGGTGGCTGCCGAGATCCCTCTTCGCGAGATTGCTGTCGACCCGTCGCGGGGGTTTGTGTACTTTATGGATGCCGTTCCGGCATCCGTCGTCGTTCCTGCTGATATCGCGCCCGAGATCTTTATCGTCGGCAAGCTCGGGGCTTACCAGTGGGCGCCAGAAGGGGTGTCGCAGAGCAAGATCAAGCAGTCGTTCATAAGGTCGCTGGGCCCGACTGCGACGGCCCGCAACCTGCGCACGGTCGACGCGTTGCTGGCGATGCTCGATGCTTGAAGATATGCACGCTCCCACCAACGTCATCGACAGCAGCGAAGCCTGGGTCAAGAAGCAGATCGACGCCTATGTCGCGTCGAACGGTGAGAAGCCCAAGTTCGCGCACGGGGCGCCGCTCGTGCTCATCACCTACAAGGGACGCAAGACCGGGCAGTGGCGCCGCACCTGCCTCATCGGCGCCGAATTCGAGGGGTCATACCTGCTCGTCGCCTCGAAAGGCGGGGCGGATGACGACCCGGCCTGGTACCCCAACCTGGTCGCCAACCCCGAGGCCTGGCTGCAGGTCGGCCCCGACTACTTCGCGGTGACAGCCCGCACGGCCACCCCCGCAGAGAAGCCGACCCGCTGGGAGTACATGGTCTCGCTCTGGCCCGACTACGCGAAGTACCAGACGAGGACCGCCCGCGAGATTCCGGTCGTCATTCTCGACCCCGTACACTAGAGCCGAAACACGGGAGTCCGGTGAGCCGGGCTGAGAGGAAGCTGATCGAAGCTTCGACCGTCGAACCTGATCTGGATCATGCCAGCGCAGGGAGGCAGCTCTGACAATCCCGTGCCCCCTCAGAAGAGAGAGCACGTTATGAAGAAGAATCTTGCAATCGTCGCTGCGGCGACAATCCTGCTGGTCGGCTGCACGCCGACCGAGACGGATGCGACACCGACGCTCGTGCTGGTGACGCACGACAGCTTCGCCCTCAGCGAGGGCACGCTCGAGAAGTTCACCGAGCAGACCGGCATCGAGGTCGAGGTGCAGGCGGGCGGTGACGCTGGCGAGCTGGCGAACAAGCTCGTGCTCACCAAAGACTCGCCCCTCGGCGACGTCGTCTTCGGCATCGACAACACGTTCGCCAGCCGCGTTACCGGCGCAGACGTTCTGCTGCCCTACGTGAGCGGCGACGTGACGGACGCCGAGGCTGCCTACCTGCTGCCCGACGGCTCCGGCGGCGAGTACCTCACCCCCATCGACAGCGGTGACGTCTGCATCAACATCGACCACGCCTGGTTCGCCGAGCGGGGCATCGCCGAGCCGAGGTCCCTAGACGATCTGGTCAAGCCCGAATACAAGGACCTACTTGTGGTTGAGGCCGCGAACTCCAGCTCGCCCGGTCTGGCCTTCCTGCTCGCCACCATCGTGGCGAACGACGAGGCTGGCGAAGACGTCTGGCAGCAGTACTGGCAGGGACTCATCGAGAACGGCGTCAAGATTGCTGCGAGTTGGAGCGATGCCTACTACGTCGACTTCAGTGGGCCGTCGAGCGAGGGCGATCGTCCGCTCGTGGTTTCGTACGCTTCATCCCCGCCCTTCGAGCCAGCCGGTGCAACGGGTGTGATGCTCGACAGCTGCTTCAGGCAGACGGAGTACGCGGGTGTCATCGCGGGCACCAAGTACGAGGCAGAGGCGAAGCAGCTCGTCGACTTTCTGTTCTCGCCGACCGTGCAGAACGACATCCCAGAGAACATGTACGTCTACCCGGTGAACTCGAAGGCGACTCTGCCGGAGGGCTGGGACCAGTACCCCGTTCCAGAGAACCCGTACTCCATCGACCCGGCCGAGATTGATGCGAACCGCGAGGAATGGCTGGCGGTGTGGTCCGCTATCGCACAGCCCTAGCTGCGCTCGTGCCGCTGGCCTTCGTGGGGATCTTCTTCGCGTGGCCGGTGGCGAACATGATCGGCCTCGGCTTCGCGGACGGCCTCGGCGGCTTCGCCGAGGTCTTCGCGCGGCCGCGCACCGGTCGCATCATCGCGCTGACGATCGGGCAGGCAGCGCTCGCAACGGTGATCTGCGTCGCTCTCGGTCTGCCGATCGCCCACGTGCTCTACCGTCTGCGCTTTCGTGGTCAGCGACTGCTGCGCGCGCTGGTGATCGTGCCCTTCGTCATGCCGACGGTCGTCGTCGGCATCGCCTTTCGCACGCTGTTTCGCGGCACGCCGCTCGACGGCTCGTTTCTGGCGATCCTGCTCGCGCTCGTGTTCTTCAACGTGGCGGTCGTGGTTCGCACCGTCGGCTCCAGCTGGGAGGCGCTCGACCCCCGGCAAGAGGAAGCCGCGGCCGCGCTCGGCGCTAGCCCGGTTCGAGTGTTTGTGACCGTCACGCTGCGGCGGCTGCTGCCCTCGCTGGTGTCGGCGGCATCCGTAGTGTTTCTGTTCTGCTCGACCGCGTTCGGTGTCGTGCTCGTGCTCGGCGGCACCATGTTCGGCACCATCGAGACCGAGATCTGGCTGCTCACCACGCAGTTTCTCGACCTGCGCGCGGCGAGTGTGCTCAGCGTCACACAGCTGGTCGTCGTAGTGGCGCTGCTGGCCATTGCCGCAAGGGCCCGCGGCCGTTCGCTCGCACAGAAGCGCGCCGCCCGCCCGCGACCGATCAGGCGAGCGGATGCCCCAGCCATCACCCTGACCCTCCTCACCGCGGTCGCGCTGATGGCTCCAATCGCGACTCTGGTACTGCGCTCCCTGCAGGTGGACGGCCAGCTCTCGCTGCACAACTACGCCGCCCTCGGCACCACTGGCTCGCGCAACGCCCTCGTCGTGCCGGTGTGGGTGGCGCTCGGCAACTCGCTCGCGATGGCGGCTGCGGCGACCGGGATTGCCGTGGCGATCGGGCTGCTCGCGAGCATCCTGCTCTCGCGCACGCCGCGCAGCGCGTGGGGTCGACGTGCGCTCGAGGTCTTCGACGGCGTGCTCATGCTGCCGCTCGGTGTGTCTGCGGTCACCGTCGGCTTCGGCTTTCTCATCACGCTCAACACGCCGCCCTTCGACCTGCGCAGCTCGGTCGTGCTCGTGCCGATCGCGCAGGCGCTCATCGCCCTTCCGCTCGTGGTGCGCTCGGTGCTGCCGGTGCTGCGCAGCGTCGACAGCCGCATGCGCGAGTCGGCCGCGGTGCTCGGCGCCTCGCCGCTGCGGGTGCTCGCGACGGTCGACCTCGGGCTTGCCCGACGGCCCATTCTCGCCGCCACCGGCTTCGCCTTCGCGGTCGCACTGGGCGAGTTCGGGGCCACCACGTTCCTCTCCCGGGCGAGCCAGCCGACACTCCCCGTGGTGATCTACCGGCTTATCGGCGTGCCGGGGGGCGACAATTTCGGCATGGCCCTTGCCGCATCCGTCGTGCTCGCCGCGGTGACGGTTGCCGTCATCGCCTCGGTCGAGCGCCTGCACAGCAACGCGGTTGGAGCCTTCTGATGACCCTCGAACTCGATCACGTCAGCGTGCGCTTCGGCGCGAAGCTCGCTGTCGACGACGTCAGCCTCGAGGTGGCAGGCGGCGAGGTGCTTTGCGTACTCGGGCCCTCGGGCTCCGGCAAGTCGACGCTGCTGCGGGCGATCGCGGGGCTCGAGATCTCGACGGGCTCGATCACTTGGGCTGGCGAGAACCTTGGCCGCGTTCCGGTGCACAAGCGCGGTTTCGCTCTGATGTTTCAGGATGGTCAGCTCTTCACCCACCTCGACGTGGCCGGCAACGTCGGCTATTCGAAAATGGGCAACGTCGCAGAGCTGCTCGAGCTCGTTGGGCTTGCCGGCTTCGAGAAGCGCCGCGTCACCGACCTCAGCGGGGGAGAGCAGCAGCGCGTGGCTCTCGCCCGTGCGCTCGCCGCCCAGCCGCGTCTGCTGCTGCTCGACGAACCGCTCAGCTCGCTCGACCGTGAGCTGCGCGAGCGCCTCGCCGTCGACCTTCGCTCGATTCTGCGCGAGACCCGCACGACGGCGATCATGGTCACCCACGACCAGACCGAGGCGGCGGTCGTCGCCGACCGCGTCGCCATCATGGACGAGGGGCGGATGCTGCAGATGGGCACCATGGCCCAGCTGCGGTCACGCCCGACTGACCGCGTTGCGCGCTTTCTTGGCCTCGCATGATCCTGCTCATCGACGGCCGTTCCGGCAGCGGCAAGACGGAGCTCGGCCGCCTGCTCGGCGCCCCGCTGCTGCGCATGGACGACCTCTACCCCGGCTGGGGCGGTCTGCTCGAGGCTGCGGACGCGCTGCCGCGCATCCTGCGCGACCGGCGGTGGCAGCGGTGGGACTGGGCGACTTCCATCCTGGCCGAGTGGCACGAGTTGGGCGACGGCAATCTCGTCGTCGAGGGCTGCGGGGCGCTGTCGCGGGCGTCGCGGGTGCTGGCCGACTTTGCGATCTGGGTAGAGCATCCGACCGCGTCGAGAAAGCAGCGAGCACTCGAGCGCGAGCCCGATTTCGCAGAGCACTGGGACGACTGGGCCGCCCAAGAAGACGCCTTCATCGCCCGAGAGAACCCGCGCGCCCTCGCTGACGCAATCGTCGACGGCACCGATGTCTCGGTGGACGTGGAGCGCTGGCGTGCAAAGCTAAACGCATGACCCAGTTCGTCTCAGCCCCCGCCCTCGCCGAGCTGCTCGCCGGCGAGAACCCGCCCGCCGTGCTCGACGCGAGCCTCATGCTGCACACCGCGGAGTTCGACGGCGACTACCGCAAAGACAGCGGACGCGACCGCTGGCTGGCTGGCCACATTCCCGGTTCGCAGCACGTCGACCTCTCGACCCGATTCGCGGATGCCGACGCCAGCTACCACTACGCCCACACCGAGCCGCAGGCGATCGCCGACGAGCTCGCTGCCCTTGGTATCGCGCGCGACCGCGCCGTTGTCGTCTACGACAGCACGGGAACGCTCTTCGCCGCGCGGCTCTGGTACCTGCTGCGCTGGATTGGTGTCGACGTAACGGTGCTCGACGGTGGCCTGGGCGCGTGGAAGGCCGCCGGACTGCCGCTGGTCACGGGGGAGGAGCGCGCCCCGGCCGCCGTGCCCGACTGGCAGGCCGAGGCGGTGCGCCGCGCCTGGATCAGCAAGCAAGAGCTGTCAGAGAGAAACGACGACCGCCCGCTGGTCTGCAGCCTGCCCGCGGGGCAGTTCACCGGCTCCGCGCCGTCTCGGTACTCACGCCGCGGGCGCATCCCCGGCAGCATCAACGTTTCGAGCCGCGATCACTTCACCGCTGAGGGCAAGGTGAAGAGCCGGGTCGAGTTGATCCTCGCCTATGACGCCGCCGGTGTGGATGTCGACGACCCGGAAGAAGAAGTGCTGCTCTACTGTGGTGGCGGCATCAGCGCAGCGGCCGGAGCTCTCGCCCTCGCCGAGATCGGCGTCACCGCGGTGCGGGTGTACGACGGATCACTCGAGGAGTGGTCCGCCGACCCGTCGCTGCCGCTGGATATCGGCTAGTCGGCCGCGTGCCACAGCTGGGTGAAGGGGCTGCCCTCCGCTTGAGTCGTGAGGGTGTCGCCGTCGCAGGAGACGGTCATTGACTGACCACTGAGGCCGCCACTCATGGGGGTGGTGCTCGTCGGCGCAGCGGTGCCGTTGATCGAGGTTTCGGTGGTGACGACGTAGTCGTCGATCCACTCGTCAAAAACGATGGTCGAGTCTGCCGAGCCATCCCACGCCCACTGCCCATAGGGGCTGCCGGCGTGGTGCTGCGTCATGGTCATCACCAGCCCGTCACCCATGTCGACCACCATTGTGTAAGTGAGGTCGGTCGCTGAGCCAGCCGTGCCGATCTCGTCGAACCAGATCAGCTGCTCACCTACCCCGGTCGTCTCGACAACCGTGAGACCGGTCTCGAGCATGTAGGCGGCAAGTTTCTCTGCGGCGTCGTCCACGTCGAGCGACCAGTTGCGGTCCATGATGCAGGCGGTCGAGCCACCCTCCAGCTCTTCGGAGGTGCCTTCGCCACCGCTCGACTCCTCCTCTGCACCCGAGCCGTCGCCAGAGCCGCCGTCGCCGCCACCTATCAAGGTGCAGCCAGCAAGGGAGAAGAGCAGTACGGGTACGAGAAGCGCGTTCTTGTTCATACCCCTACGACGCTTATGGGGTGAGCGAAGGTTGACAGCTATGCCCAGCCGAGTTCGTGCAACTGCTCGTCGTCGATTCCGTAGAAGTGCGCGATCTCGTGCACGAGGGTCACGTGAATCTCATCCTTGAGTTCGTCGACGGTCTCGCAGATGGCCAGCAGCGGTTCGCGGTACAGGATGATGCGGTCCGGCAGTTCGCCGAAGCCGTACTGGCCGCGTTCGGTGAGGGCGACCCCGTCGTACAGGCCGAGCAGGTCGAGCGAGCCGTCTTCTGGGCGGTCCTCTGTCACGAAGACCACGTTGTCGAGGCCGTCGATCATGTCGTCGGGCAGCAGGTCGAGCTCGTCGATGACGAGTCTCTCGAACTCGTCGGCGTTGAGCTCAACCATCGAGCGCATCCACCAGGGAGCCCTGCACGTGACCCAACCAGTCGTAGACCTGGCCGAGCATGAGCTCGTCGTCGGTGTCGGCGTTCCCCTCGTCGCCGTCGTGCTCGATGCCGAGACGGCTGGCGATGATGAGACGGATGTCGGCGAGGCTACGCAGCCACGCCTGCACGGCATCCGTCTCGAGTGCAATCTCGCCGCCCTCGTCGAGCGAGCGTTGCAGCACCTGCGCGTTGGCGACCTTGCGGGTCACGAGGCTGTGCTCGGTGAGGTAGCGAAACTCCTGCGACGCGTGATCGTCATCGAGGTAGGCGTTGGGCAGCAGGCGCGCGATGGCGGGGTCGCTCGAGGGGCCGTCGCTGCCGCCGATGCCGACGGAGGCCAGCAGGCGATCCTCGGGAAGCTGCTCGTCGAGCAGCTCGATCACCTCGCCGGCGAGCTCCCGAAGCAGGCGAGTCTCGTGCTCGGTGAAGCTGCCAACGATCGTGCCAGCGTCGGCGACGAAGTCTTTCACGAGCCATCCTTTTGCACGGTGGCCCACAGCCCGAAGTCGTGCATGGCCTCGACGTGGCGCTCCATCTCTTCGCGGCCACCGGTGGCGACGACGGCGCGGCCGTTGCCGTGCACCTGCATCATGAGGTCGTCGGCCTTTTCGCGCGAGAACCCGAAGTAGCTGCGGAAGACGTACGACACGTAGGTCATGAGGTTGACCGGATCATTCCAGACGATGGTGACCCAGGGGGTGTCGAGCAGCAGCTGCTCGTCGAGCCGGGTGTGCTCCATGGTGTCGGCCATAGAACAACTGTTTCACATAAAGAAGGGCCGGGCATTTCTGCCCGGCCCTTCTTATTCACATGGGGTGATCGACGGGGCTCGAACCCGCGACATCCGGCTCCACAAGCCAGCGCTCTGCCAACTGAGCTACGACCACCATGGTGCTGCTCCGTCCTCACGTGGAACGGGCAACTAAAAGAGTGTATTACAGGTGAGGGGCAAACTGTTCCACCACGGCCGCCGAGATGGCCTGAACTTCGTCTGTGGTCGGTCCTGGCTCCGCAACGAAGGCCGCTTTGCGGTAGTAATCCAACTCGCGAATCGACTCGAGGATGTCGGCGAGGGCGCGGTGGCCGCCGTCCTTTGACGGGGCGTTGAAATACACCCGCGGAAACCAGCGCTTCGACAGCTCTTTGATCGACGAGACGTCGACGCTGCGGTAGTGCAGGTGCGCGTCGACGCGCGGCATGAACTTGTTGATGAACGCGCGGTCGGTGCCGATGGTGTTGCCGGCGAGCGGCGCGGTCTTCTCGGCGGGCACGAATCTGAGAATGTACTCGAGCACGGCATATTCGGCATCCGCGAGCGAGACCCCAAGCGGGATCTCGTCGATTAGCCCGCTCTTCGTGTGCATCGCGGTGACGAAGTCGTTCATGTTGTCGAGCGCCGACTGGTCGGGCTTGATGACGATGGCGAAACCGGGGTCGACGGGCACGAGGTCGTAGTCGGTGATGACGACGGCGACTTCGACGAGCTCATCGGTCGTGAGGTCGAGACCAGTCATCTCGCAGTCGATCCAGACGAGGCGGTCGGCGTTACTGGGCATTGTCGAAGTCTACTTCGCGTCTATGACAGGGCTCGGCTACCCCCTCACCCCCACCAGCTCCCGCAGCGCAACACTCTTCGACGGCATCAGCCTGCGCTCACCACCACCGGGTGCGCCAGGCGGTGCAGTTAGCCAGTACCCGTTGGGGTCGCGCTCAATAGTCCAGTTGTTGTTGTGGAGCAGCAGGTGGTGGTGGCGACAGAGCAGAATTCCATCGGCGACATCCGTTTTTCCGCGGTCGCGATGCCAGTGCTCGACGTGGTGGGCCTCGCACCAGCTCGGCGGGCGGTCGCAGCCGATCCAGCGGCATCCACCGTCGCGGGCGGCGAGGGCGATGCGCTGGATGGTGGTGAACAGGCGGTGCTCGCGGCCCACATTGAGCGCCTGCCCGGTCTCGTCGAACAGGAGCGGCACGGTGCCGCTCGCGCAGGCCACCCGCTCGACGGTGGCAATGGACACCGGCAGCGCGGAGCCCTCGATGAACCCTCGACCGGCTCGCTCTCGCAGGGAATGCTCGGTCACCAGAACCCGCACCGACGGTTGCCGCGACCCGACGATCGTGTGGTCAGCACCGACGCCGATGCGCACGAGCTCCGTGACCGCGTCATGGAGGTACTGCTCGACGGTTCGCTCGTCGGTGGCGATAGCGTCGGCCCAGGCGCGGTCCTCCTCGCCGACGAAGCGCGGTCCGCCGCGGCGCGGAGACGTGAGGGTGTCGTAGAGATCGTCCCAGTAGGCGGCCGACTCGATGTCTGGGTCGATGATGTAGCGGCCGAGCCCATTCGGGCGTGTCACCCGCCGAAAGGCCCGCTCGAGGTGGATTGCGCGCTCGCGATCGGCCACGCCCGCCGCATCCAGATCGTCACGCAGCTGGCGTGCCCGCGTGAGCAGGTCGCTGGCGTGCAGCTCGGTCGACTCGATGATCAGCAGTTCGACGATCGCCGTGAGCTGCGCGACCGTCACCGCGTCGCTCGGTAAGCCAACGCCGTCACGGATCGCCTGTGCGGCCGCCACGGAGACGCAGCCGGTGGAGACGGCAGCCCCAACCGCGACGAGCCACGGCAGCGTGGGCTCGGGCGCGACCGCCTCGTGAACGAGGGTGCCGACGGAGACGAGGCCAGCGGCCTCCCGACTCGTCGACCTGGTGGTGTGCTGCACCAGTTTCTCTGCCGTGCGATAGCCGGAACGCTGGGCCAGCCCGTCATAGCCGAGCTCGGGCCGCGAACGATGGTGAATCTCGCCCGCTACGAGCGACGATGCCGCATCGAGCACGCGCCGGGCGTCGGCCAACTCGGTCTGCAGAGACAGCAAGCGGCTATCAGAGAGCGGCCGAATGGACGAGACAGACGAGGGCAAATTCTCGACAGAAGACATCACCGCAGCAACCGCCACGGTGAAAGTATCTTCGAGAATTGCCATACAGATATTTTCGCAGAGTAGAACAAAGATCTGAATACCGGACAAGCAATCTTGGGATAACTCGCGCGGCCTGTGGAGAACGCACAGGCGCAATCTGGTAGAACTGGCACATGACCAACCTCAAGCACGGCGACGAGTACATCGTCTTCTACATCGGTGGCCCCTACGACGGCAAGAACGACCGCCGCATCAGCACCGACGGCAGCTGGGACACCGAGCTGACCGTGCTCGTCGCCCTCGACGGCAAAGAGACCCAGGTCGTCTACAACGCGCCAGAGGCACACACTGTCGGCGACCAGGTGCAGGTCAAGTACACCTTCGACCCCACCGCCGGCGAGGCCCTCGAGGACCCCGACGAGCGCATCTCGGAACAGTAGAGCCCCCCGAGCGGTTGCAGCTGACGTGAAACTGCTCTTCTTCTCCTCGTCGTTCTGCGACCCCTGCATCCAGACCCGTTCCGTGCTCGAGCAGGTGTCCACGCTCGTGCCGGCGGCCGCGATTGCAGAGTTGGATGTCGCTAAGCACAACGAGCAGGCGGCCCAGGCGGGCATCCGGTCCACTCCCACAGTGGTGGTGCTCGACGCGAACGACACCGAGGTCTTTCGGGCCGAGGGCGTTCCGACCGTTAACCAGGTGCTCGTCGCGCTGGCGAAGGCTGTCTAGCGCCGCTGCGGTATCGTGAAGGCGCGCCTCCGTAGCTCAGTGGATAGAGCAAGAGCCTTCTAATCTCTTGGTCGTAGGTTCGATTCCTACCGGGGGCACCCAGCCCAGCCGCACGAAAGGCAACCGTGACACTCGAAGATCGTCGAGCTGGTTCCCGCATCGTGCTGGTGCGGCACGGGCAGACCGAGTGGAGCCTCAGCGGCCAGCACACCAGTGTCACCGACCTGCCCTTGACCGCTGTCGGAGAAGACGAAGCACGCGACGTTGGGCGCGCACTGCGCTCTCGCGAATTCGGTCTCGTGCTGAGCAGCCCGCGGCAGCGCGCTCTGCGCAGCGCACAGCTCGCCGGTTTTGCCGACGTTGTGCAGATCGAGCCGAATCTCGTCGAGTGGGACTACGGCGCGTATGAAGGAATTACGACCAAGCAGATCATTGCCCAGAGCGGAGCACCGTGGGATCTGTGGGTCGACGGGGTTCCGTCCGGCGATTCCCCGGGCGAGAACGCCGAGCAGGTGCAGCGTCGGGCTCAGGCTGTGATCGCGCGGGCGCTTCCCGAGTTGGATTCCGGGCGCAGCGTTCTGCTCGTCGCCCACGGCCACATTCTTCGGGCGATCGCCGTCGCCTGGGTGGGTCTGCCCGCCGACGCAGGCACGATCTTTGCGCTGTCGACCTCGACGGTCAGCGAGCTGGGGTTCGAGCACGAGCGGCAGGCGATAGTGAAATGGAACGCGCCGGTAGCCCACTAGCGCGCAACCCCCGCGAGTAGCCTTGCCCCATGATCGAACCGCGTGACCCCGCGCTGACCGACTCGGCGCTGCTGCTGCGCATTCGCAACGACGTCATCGGCGATGACCAGGTGATGCACGGCCCCTTCGGTGACCGCCGCGTCACCTACGCCGACTACACGGCCAGCGGTCGCGCGCTCGGCTTCATCGAGGACTTCATCCGCGCCGAGGTGCTGCCGCGCTACGCGAACACCCACAGCGAGAGCAGTGGCACGGGGCTGCAGACGACGCGACTGCGCGAGGATGCCCGCCGCATCATCCACGAGTCCGTCAACGGCGACGACGACTCGGTCGTCATCTTCGCTGGCAGCGGCTCAACGGCCGCGATCAACAAGCTGGTCGGCATTCTGGGAATTCGCATCCCCGCCGACCTCGATCGAGAGCACGGGCTGAGCGAGCAGATCACCCAGAAGCCCGTCGTGTTCATCGGCCCCTACGAGCACCACTCGAACGAGCTGCCGTGGCGCGAGTCGATCGCCGATGTCATCACGATTCACGAGACCGCCGATGGCCACATCGACGCAGCGCATCTGGCCGCCGAGCTCGAGAACTACAAGGACCGGCCGCTCAAGATCGGCTCGTTCAGCGCGGCGAGCAACGTCACCGGCATTCTCACCGACACCCACGGCATCACCCGCCTGCTGCACGCCAACGGTGCGCTCGCTTTCTGGGATTTCGCGGCCTGCGCGCCCTACGTCGACATCGAGATGGACCCGTACTCAGGCGACCCAGAGGCCCGCAAGGACGCGATCTTTCTCTCGCCCCACAAGTTCATCGGCGGCCCGGGAACCCCCGGCGTGCTCGTCGTCAGCAAGAAGCTGCTCACCAATTCGGTGCCTGACACCGTGGGCGGTGGCACGGTTGCTTACGTCAACCCCGAGGAGCACCTCTACCTTGCCGACCACGCCCACCGCGAGGAGGCGGGCACTCCCGCGATCATCGAGTCGATTCGGGCTGGGCTCGTGTTTGACCTCAAGAACGCGGTGGGTGTGGCAGAGATCCGTCGTCATGAAGAAGACCTGCTGCGCCGCGCGATCAGCGCATGGGCCGAGAGCCCCGCGATGGAGATTCTGGGAAACCCGGATGCCGAGCGGCTGTCGATCGTGTCGTTCGTCATCCGTCGTCCGGGTGGCAAGTACATGCACCACAACCTGGTCGTGTCGATTCTCAACGACCTGTTCGGCATTCAGGCGCGCGGCGGCTGCAGCTGCGCCGGCCCCTACGGCCACCGTCTGCTCGGCATTGACGTGGAGCGCAGCCGCGAGTTCGAGCGCGAGATCTCCGGCGGCTGCGAGGGCATCAAGCCCGGCTGGGTGCGGGTCAACTTCAACTACTTTCTCAGCGACGAGGTGTTTCGCTACCTCGTGAGCGCGGTCGCCCTCGTTGCGGAGCACGGACACCGCCTCACCCCGTTCTACCGCTTCGAGCCGTCGACGGGGCTGTGGCGCCACCGCGACGGAGCCGTCGAGCCGCCCCTTCGGCTCGCCCAGCTCACCTATGTCGACGGCGAACTCACCTACCCACACCACGACGAGACCGTGGGGGAGGAGGCGCTGGCCGGCTACCTCGACTATGCCCGCGAGCTGCTCGCGGACCTGCCCGACCTCGAAGCCGCCAACGTGGCCGGTTCGCTCGGCCCCGACTTCGAGCACCTGCGCTGGTTCGACCTACCTAAGGAGAGTGTTGGATGAGACGACTACTTCTAGTTCTGCCCCTGCTGCTTCTGGCCGGCTGCACCCCCGCAGGCAACCCGGTCGCGGTGTTCGAGGTTGCGGGCAGCGAGACCTACCGCGTTGAGCTCGCCACGCCTGAGCTGGTGCAGCACGCGCAAGATCTGCTCGACGGCAAGAATGTTTCGGCAATTCCGCTCGGCACCGTCGTTCGCGACGATGCCGGGGTGAACGAGCCGTGGAGCTGGCACATCGACCCGGCCACGCTCGAGTTCGCTGACGTGACGATTGAGGTCTGCGACGGCCTACCGTCGTATGTTGAGGATCGCACTGTGACCTCTGAGCAGTACTGCCCATGGTCGGCGAAGGTGATCGCCATCGAAAAATAAGCGGTGCCGCGCCCAGGTAGGCGCGACACCGCTCGTGACTAGTTGGTCTGGTCGAGCTCTTCGAACTGGGCCAGCGTCGCCGTGACGTAGACGGGCTCGCGAATCAGCGTCGGAACGTAGTCCTGGTACTGCTGGGGCTGCACAGCGAAGAACGCACCGCTCTTCGTGTAGGCGAGCAGAAGAGCCACCGACGAGGTGTCGGGGTCGCCGTCCTCGTCGAGTGAGTAGTCGAGCGCCAGAACGTTGGCGAAGTCGCCGCTGTCGAGCGCTGCGAGCAGCTCCTCGATGGAGTTGTTGAAGTAGCGGTAGCCGTCGACGACCTTCTCTTCGGTCGGCTTGTGCCAGATGCTCTTGAAGAGCAGCTTCTTGCGCGTCTCGAACTTGTCAGCCTGGGCCTTGAGCCAGTCATCCAGGTCAATGATTTCCGTCATGTGTATTTCTGCTTTCCGTGAGGAGGTGGTCCCCCACGACTCCGTAATGTAGCGCATTCGGGGGGTATGGCGTTGCAGTGTTGCAGCTAGTGTCCCGTGTCGCCTCTAGCGGCCTCATCGGCGGCCTGCTGCAGGTCAATGCGGGCGGCCACGATGCGGGCAAACTCGTCGTCGACGCGGCGCTCGATGACGGCCATCGAGAGCGCGAGGCGTCGCTCAGAGGGGGTATCGCCGACCGCTGCGGCCTCGGCTGCGGCAATGCCATCCAGTTCTTCTTGGTCTTCTTGAGTCGTGTCAATTCTGAGCGATCGGGCGAGCAGCGGCAGTGTCGCCCCCTGAATGACGAGCGTGCCGATCGCGACGACAAAGGCGATGAACTGGATCGCGGCGCGGCCCGGAAAAGCGGCGCCCGCTGCGGTCGTCGCCGGAATAGCCGCAGCCGCGGCCAGCGTGACGATGCCGCGCATACCCGTCCACGAGACGAGCAGGCGCTCCTTCCACTCGAGAACGATCGGTGGGCGCCGCACGGGGCGGTTGCGATTGCGGCGTCCGCGTCGCTCGTAGGCGTCGCGCAGGCGAGCACGGTTGCTGCGCTCCAGCTGCCTGGCCCGCATCTTCACTCCGATCGCCGTGCGCGTGAAGATGGCATAGACGTAGACCACCCGCACGACCATGACGACGAGCAGCACGAGCCCGGCGGCGAGGATCGTCGCGCCGACGTCGTCACCCGACTCGAGCAGCTCTTCGATGACGAAGCGCAGCTGCAGCCCGATGTAGGCGAAGACGAACGACTCGAGCAGAGTGTCGACGACCGGCCAGAGACTGCGCTCGGTGAGCCGGGTGAGGTGCGACGACACGGATGGCGTGCGGGCATCCCCATAGGCCGTCGCGACGGCCACCGAGAAGCCCGCCATCACGACCGCGAGCACCCCGGAGGCGTGCAGCTGCTCCGCCACGAGAAACGCCGTGAACGGCACGAGCAAGCTGACGACGGCCTCAAGCGTGGGGTTCGCGATGCGCAACCGCACCTGCGAGGCGATGTTGCCGAGAATGGCGCCGACGAGCAGCCCGACACCCACCCCGTAGAGCATCAGCCAGACTGGGCTGTCGATGAAGGCCTCGGTGCCGGCGGCGAGCGACACCGCATAGGCGAACAGCGCCAGCGCGGTCGCGTCGTTCACCAGGCTCTCGCCGGTGAGAATAGCAATGACCTTCTTGCTGAGCCCAAGCTCTTTGCCGTGAGTGACGGTCGTGACCGTGTCTGGGGGAGCCACCGTCGACGCGAGCACCAGCGCACCGGCAAACCCGATGGATGGCACCAGCCAGTTCACGAGCCCCGTCACCGCGAGCGCCGTCACCAGCACCAACCCCAACCCGAGCCCGACGATGGGCCGCAGGTAGCGCACGAAGCTGAAGAACGAGAAGCTCTGCGTTGCCGAGTAGAGCAGCGGCGGCATGACGAGGCCGAGAATCAGCTCCGGCTCGAGCTCGAGGCGCTCAAGCCCCGGAATGAACGAGATGCCCGCCGCGACGATCACGATGACCAGCCCGGCCTGGATTCCCTTGCGCCGCGCAATCGCGGTGAGCCCCACCGCTCCGACGATGATCAGCAGCAGGAGGGCTTCGCTCATGGTGTCAGCCTAGGAGCGCGTGTGGCGCGGTGGGTACTGCGAGGGGAGTCACCTAAAGCACTCCAACGCATCACCCATCGCCCAGAACTCGCCGATGGGCACGAAGCGGCGCTGCGAAGTGAGGTGCCGCTTGGCGCGATAGCGCGTGCCGCCCGTGGCCTCGAATGACTCGACGTAGCCGAGCACGTCGCCGTCGGGGCGGGTGACGCGCCAGAGGGCGTCGCCCAGTTCGACGAGGGCGATGGAGTCAACGAGCGTGGGCAATGCGGGCCTCCTAGACGAGCTATCGAATATATGTTCGATTCTAGGAGGTGCCGCCGACATCCACTGGGTTGCGTCTATCAGGCACGAGGGCAAGGTCGGCGTCGATGACCTTGTTGGCGCGGGCGGTCTGGGCGAGGATGATGCCCGCCAGCACGACCGCCGCCCCGACGAGCTGCAGTGGGCCGAGCCCCTCGCCGAGCCAGAGCCACGCGACGAGAAACGCGAAGATGATCTCTGACGACGCGGTGATGCCCGCGGCCGTCGCGGTGAGGTGCTTGAGCGCGAGAAATGAGAACAGGAACGACAGGAAGGTTCCGAAGATCACGTTCCACGCCAGCGGAGCCCACAGCGGCACGACCACGGCGGCGAGGTTGCCGCTCAGCGAGACCGGGGTGGTGAGGGTTTCGGGGGTGAGGTTCCACCATCCACTGAAGAACGCCCAGAAGATGGATGCGAAAAGCATCGTCCAGAAGGCGACAGCCAGCGGCGACGTTGCGCCCACCTGGCGCTCGCCGACGAGAAAGTAGGTGGTCAGCGACGCGGCGGCGAGTAGAGCGAAGGCGATGCCGAGCAGGTTGAGCTCGCTCGCCCAGATCTGCGCGACGACGGCGAGGCCGCCGAGCACGAGCACGATAGCCACCCACAGCCGCGCGCGCACCTTCTCTTTGAGAAAGAAGAAGGCGATGAGAGCCACGAACAGCACGGCCGTGTACTCGAAGAGCAGCGCGATGCCGACGGGCAGCAGCTGGATCGCCGCGGCGTAGGCCGCCTGCAGCACCGCCACCCCGGTCACGCCGAGCACGGCCATGATGAGCAGCTGGCGCGGGGGAAGCAGAAAGGCCTTGCGGTCGACGATGAGCAGCACGGCGCCGGCAATGAGGCAGCAACCGAGCACCCGAAACTGGGTGAGCTGCAGGGGAGTCAGGCCGCCCTCGATGACCACCTTCGTCACGCTGCCGTTGGCGCCGAATAGCAACGCCCCGAGCAGCGAGAAGAGGTAGCCCACTAGCGCAGCTGGGTGCCGTGCACCGCGAAGGGCTCGATGGCCGCGATCTCGTCTTCGGTCAGCGGGGCCGCCGTCGTCGCGGCGAAGTTGTTGTCCAGTTGCGCAACGGATGACGCCCCAATCAGCGCGCTCGTCACCTGCGGGTGACGCAGCACCCAGGCGAGTGCGAGCTGCGCGAGGCTCTGTCCGCGGCCCTCTGCAATCGCGGTCAAGCCCTGCACGCGTGCGAGGTACTCCGCCCCGATCGGCCCCGGCTGCAGCCAGCGGCCCTCGCTCGCGCGCGATCCCTCGGGAATCGAGCCGCTCGCATAGCGGTCGGTGAGCAGGCCTTGGGCGAGCGGTGAGAACACAATCGAGCCAGCGCCGACCTCGTCGAGCACGGGCAGCAGGCCCTCGGTCTCGATGTGGCGGTCGAACATGCTGAAGCGTGGCTGGTGGATGGTCAGCGGCACACCGAGATCCTTGAGCGCTGCCGCGGCAACGCGGGTCTGCTCGGTGTCGTAGTTCGAGATGCCGACGTAGAGCGCCTTTCCGGCGTGCACGGCGCTGGCGAGAGCGCCCATCGTCTCTTCGATCGGGGTCTCTGGGTCGGGCCGGTGCGAGTAGAAGATGTCGAAGTAGTCGAGTCCGGTGCGCTTCAGCGAGGCGTCGAGGCTCGAGAGCAGGTACTTGCGGGAGCCGAAGTTTTGGTAGGGGCCGACCAGGCCATCCGTGCTTGGCATGTCATAGCCGGCCTTGCTCGAGATGATGAGTTCGTCGCGGTACGGCGCGAAGTCTTCGGCGAAAATGCGGCCGAAGTTCGATTCCGCGCTGCCGGCAGGCGGGCCGTAGTTGTTGGCAATGTCGAAGTGCGTGATGCCGAGATCGAAGGCTCGTCGCAGAATCGCGCGCTGCGTCGTCAGGGGCTTGTCATCGCCGAAGTTGTTCCACAAGCCGAGGCTGACGGCGGGCAGCTTCAGGCCACTGCGGCCAACTCGGTGGTACTCGGTGGTCTCATAGCGGGCGGCATCGGCGACGTAAGGCATGTGGCAAGCCTACGAGCTAACTTTCGGGCAGTTCGCAGACTGCGGTTCTAGGGTCGCTGCATGAGCAATTCGACGACGACTGCGACTGGCCGCGTGTGGGTCGCCTTCGGCCCTGTTGGGGCTGTCGGCGCGATTCACCAGATCGGCGAGGGCTATGCCTTCCGCCTCATGCACGAGGACTATCACGGCATGTTCTCCACCCTCGATGCCGCGAAGGGCGCGCTGCACGCGGCTCTCAAGCCCGGCTCTGACTGGCCGGACTTCAGAGAGCACTAGTCCTGCACCCCACGAGCAAACGCCGGTTGTCCCCCTCCGATGGGACAACCGGCGTTTTCCTTTCTCCAGCGACCAAGAATGATGGCGGATCCCGGGGCGGCTTCCCGGCACGAGTGCCGCACCCGGGGTCCATCCCTTCACCGTCATTCTTAGGAGCCAACATGCCTGACGCCATCACCCTCACCGGCCTTGTCGCAACGCTGCCGCGCCATCTCGTCACCAGCGAGGGCCTGCCCATCACGTCCTTCCGCCTCGCCTCAACCCAGCGGCGCTTCGACCGCCCGCAGCAGAAGTGGATCGACGGCGAGACCAACTGGTACACGGTCACCGCCTTTCGCCAGTTGGCCCTCAACAGCAACGCCTCGGTCGAGAAGGGGCAGCGCATTCTCGTCACCGGCCGCCTGAAGATTCGCGACTGGGAGAACGGCGAGCGCACCGGAACGACCGTAGAGATCGAGGCGGAGTCCATCGGCCACGACCTCGCCTGGGGCACCGCGGCGTTCACCCGCAGCGTGTCTACTGCCACAATCGAAGCGGCGACGATCGCGCCGGCTGAGCCGGAGGCGCCCTCTGCCGACGAGTTCCGCTCCGAGATCGAGGCTGCGGCGCCCGCTGACGAGGATGCCGTACCCGTTCCGTTCTAAACTCGCTGCATGGTCAAGCGTGGGGTGCTCGTTGCAGTGCTCGCGCTGACCCTAGCGGGCTGCACAGAGCCGCCGCCCACCCCGAAGCCGTTGCCGAGCGGCTCGCCAACGTCGAGCTCCTCGTCGGCGCCGGGCGACTCGACCAGCGCAGAGAAGCAACTCTTCGACGAGACCAACGCAGCAACCGTCGCGGCCGGCAACGGCGCGAACCCCGGGGGGCGTGCGTTCATCGACGCACTCGTGGCCGCGGGCTTTGACAAGGCGGCAATGCAGGTGACCGCCGATAAGACGGCGATCGGCCTGGATGCCGACAACATCCAATTCTCTGTTCTTATCGACGAGGACTGCCTGGTCGGTCAGTTCGGCAACGTCGGCTACCAGAGCGCCGTGTTGCCGGTGCTCTCGACGGGCAAGTGCCTCGTCGGAGGCACCCGGCCGATCGACTGGTAGGGGTTCCGTAGAATAGGCCCATGGCCGAATTCATTTATTCCATGGTGCGCGCCCGCAAGGCGGTCGGCGACAAGCTCATTCTCGATGACGTCACCATGTCATTCTTTCCGGGCGCCAAGATCGGCGTCGTCGGCCCGAACGGTGCGGGCAAGTCCACGATCCTCAAGATCATGGCTGGCCTCGACACCCCCAGCAACGGCGAGGCGCGGCTGAGCCCCGGCTACTCCGTGGGAATCCTCATGCAGGAGCCCGAGCTCGACGAGTCGAAGACCGTGCTCGAGAACGTGCAGGACGGCGTTCGCGAGATCAAAGACAAGGTCGACCGCCACTCGGCAATCGGCATGGAGATGGCCGAGCCCGACGCCGACTTCGACGCCCTGCTGGCCGAGATGGGCGTGCTGCAGGAGGAGATCGACGCGGCCGACGCGTGGGATCTCGACTCCCAGCTCGAGCAGGCCATGGATGCGCTGCGCACCCCGCCGGGCGACGCGAGCGTCAAGAACCTCTCCGGTGGTGAGAAGCGCCGCGTGGCGCTGACAAAGCTGCTGCTGCAGAAGCCCGACCTGCTGCTGCTCGACGAGCCCACCAACCACCTCGACGCCGAGAGTGTTCTCTGGCTCGAGCAACACCTCGCCAAGTACCCGGGCGCCGTGCTCGCCGTGACTCACGACCGGTACTTCCTCGACCACGTCGCCGAATGGATCGCCGAAGTCGACCGCGGCAAGCTCTACCCCTACGAGGGCAACTACTCGACCTACCTCGAGAAGAAGCAGGAACGCCTCACCGTTCAGGGCAAAAAAGACGCCAAGCTCGCCAAGCGCCTC
>Ga0247814_10000635_pt1 | contig 26167 bp, 14 predicted proteins | sample UWRJL179409R1_FD_179947 | JGI IMG/M metagenome (GOLD analysis project Ga0247814, IMG submission 179947) | Plant litter microbial communities from Arlington Agricultural Research Station in Wisconsin, United States - UWRJ-L179-409R-1 | ecosystem: Environmental > Terrestrial > Plant litter >... | reverse complement strand
GCGCCACGGCGTCGGTGATCTTGCGGGTCACGAATTCTTTGCCGCGCAGTGGCGACTCGTGGTTGAACAGGATGCCGCTGGAACCGAAGATCCCGTAGGACTCGCGGTAGTTGATGGTCATCCAGTGAGCGTACAGCTTGGCCACGCCGTATGGGCTGCGCGGGTAGAAGTCAGTGGCTTCGGTTTGCGGAACCTGCTGCACCTTGCCGAACATTTCCGAAGTCGACGCCTGGTAGAAGCGGATTTTCGGGTTAACGATGCGGATGGCTTCCAGCAGGTTGACTGCGCCCAGACCGGTGATTTCAGCGGTGGTCAGTGGCTGGTCGAAGGAAACGCCCACGAAGCTCTGAGCAGCCAGGTTATAAACCTCGCTCGGCTCGGCTTTCTGCAGCAGGCGAATGCTTGCGCTGAGGTCAGTCAGATCGTGCTCGACCAGTTCCAGATTCGGGTGGGTCGCAACGCCGACTTCTTCAAGACGCCAGAAGTTGACGGAACTGGTACGACGGTAAGTGCCGTAAACCTTGTAACCCTTTTCCAGCAGAAGCTGCGTCAGGTAGGCGCCGTCCTGGCCGGTTACGCCAGTGATGATTACGGATTTGCTAGGTGTAGTCATTAGTTGGTTTTCCGCTCTGGGGCTGGCGCAGTCTTGCTGTTGTTGCTCAGCCATACGTTCACGCTTTCAACGCTTTCTGCTGACAACTTGCCGGCCCAGCGATTGAGAATGAACAAATTGGTGATGAAGTCGTACTGCGTCTTGAGCAAATCGCGACGAGCCTTGAACTCGTTCTGGGTTGCCGTCAAAACGTCTACAGCATTCACGACTCCATAGGTAAAAGCTTTCTGCGAAGCAATACTGGATTGCTCGGCAGAAGCCAGGGCATTTCGATTGGCGCGTATTTTTTCGACACTTGAGTCTGCGGTCAAGTAAGCATTTGTAGTTTCTTTCACCACCTGACGGCGGGAATACTCCAATTGCTGCTCGGCCGACACTTGATCCTGGTACAAACCGCGTACCCGAGCAGAAGTGGCGCCACCACTGTAGATCGGTACGGAAAGCGCCAGCCCAGCCACGTAACTGTCGGTTTTGGGAGCCAGAGCGTTGTTGTAACCTTCGTTGGTATTCTGCGCGCTCAGGTTCACGCTAAGAGTCGGATAATGACCGCCCTTACCTTCGCGCAGCCCAGCCTGGGCGGCCTCAACAGCGCTAGTATAAGCCTTGATCGAAGGGTTATTGGTTTGTGCCAGTTCTACCCAACTCTCGAGGCTCTCATCCGAAACTTTCAGTTGCACATCTTCCCGGACCCGGCTGAGTTTCTCGGTTACCGGGCGACCCACGATCTCCGAAAGCGCCGCACGACTGAGACGGACTTGGTTACGAGCATCGACTTCTTGCGCAACCAGGGAATCTACTCGCGCCTTCAGATCGAGAACGTCAGTAACCATCGCGAACTGTTTGTCATACAGAGCACTGACCCGATCAAGATTTTTCTGGGTAGCGCGTTTTTCTGCTTGGACCAGCTCAAGCTCGTCATCCGCTGCCAGGGCTTCAAAATAGCGCTGAGCCAAGTCGACAGTGGCCTCGGCTAGCGCTTCGTCAGCCTCTGACAATGATTGTTTGGCGAGACTTTTATACTTTTGCCAGTTTTCCCACGCAGCCTTGTTGTAGAGCACCTGACTTAGACCAATGCTGTAGTTTTCGCTGTTGTAAATCTGATTGGTCGCTTCATTGACCTGCTTGATGCGGTTGGCGCCCGCATTCACAGATATCTGCGGTAGTAAGCTACCGAACGCCTCGCGAGCGTGCTCTTTGCCAGCCTGAGTACGCGCATAAGCACCCAGCACCCGCGGATCTTCGAGCCTCGACTCTTTGTACAACGACGTCAGATCGGCTGCGTACTCGTTAGCACTGACACTACTGGCAGCAGGCTTTGGCGTGGCTGGCTCGGCAGTTTTAGGCTCGGCCGCCTGGACTTGCAATGTCAGCATTCCCAACACTAAACATGGAAGCAGACGCACTATCATTCCTCGATCATCGATTGCGAGATGGCGTTACGCGCTGGCTGCAACAGGTATTGCAACATTGTCCTCTCGCCAGTATTGACCAGCACCTCAGCAGGCATACCTGCTAGCAGTTTGCGATCACCAAGCTTCTGCATACCTTCCGGCGTGACCTTGGTGCGGATCAGGTAATACGGCATACCAGTCTTTTCATTAGTCAGACGGTCGGCAGAAATGTTGGTGACGACACTAGGAATCACCGGGGTCGTTGCGCTGTTGAAGGCACTAAAACGGACATCGGCAAACTTGCCAACGGCAATACGATTGATGTCGTTGGGCGCGACTTCTGCTTCAACGATCAGATCAGAAACCGATGGCACGATATCCAGCAGCGGCGTCGCCTGGCGCACTACGCCACCGACGGTATGCACGGTCATGCCGATGACCATGCCGTCGTCTGGAGAGCGGATGACTATGCGGGTCAGACGATCAGCAAGCGCCGAAGTTCTTTCCTGCAGATCGTAAGCCTTGGTCTGAACTTCAGCCAAATCGCGGGCGACTTCGGAGTTGAAATCCTTGTTTATTTGTAGGATCTGCAATTGGGTTTCGTTGATCTGTAGGCGGGTTTTGGTAATAGTCGAACGGTGGTCAGCGACTTCCGACTTGAGCATGTCCAGCTTGCGCTCCTGATCGAGCATGCGCTGCTTGTCGATGAAGCCTTGGGACAGCAAGTCCGTGAGCTCTGTGATCTCTCCGCTGTAAGATTTTTCCAAATTGTTCTTGGTCCCGATCATCGAATCAGTGCCTTTGATTTGCTGGTTCAACTGGCTGATTCGCTCCTGCAGAACCGAAATCTGACCCAACCGCGCACCACGACGAGCGTTGAACACCTGAGTCTCGCCCAGCCGTGCCTCGACCCCGCGCTTGCTGTCTGCGTCGACCATGGAGCCGAAGTCAATGACTGGCAGATTATCGCGCTCGGCAACCAGACGAGCCTCCATTGCCTTGGCGGCGATGAGCTGGTTGTGTGTCATGTCGTATTCGGCACGCAATTGCGCATCGTCGAGAATGATCAACGGGTCGCCCTTCTTGACCATATCGCCGTCGCGGGCCATCAGTTCTTTGACGATGCCGCCTTCAAGGTGCTGGACGGTCTTGCGATAGGTCTGGACCGTCACCACACCGGGCGCATGCACCGCACCATCAAGTGGCGCAACTGCAGCCCAGGTGCCGAAAATACCGAACACAACAAGCAGGATGCCGTAACCCAGCCGACGTGTGCGACGGTCGGAAGTCGGCAGTTCAGCGAAGTTATCAATTTGATTAGTGGACATACGGGTCATCGATATCTTCCTGTCAGACGCCAGCCGGAGCTGCGCCTGCGGCAAGCGGAGCAGCTTTTTGTTGCGCTGCAAGTTGTTGCTTATTGAGCTCTTCCATCACCTGATCACGCGGACCGTACATGCTGAGCCCGCCGTCACTCATCACCAACAAGCTATCAAGCTGAGTGAGGATAGTGGTGCGGTGGGTGATGACGAAGATCGTCGCACCTGTCGCTTTCAACTGCGCAATAGCGCTGGCAAGGGCACGCTCGCCGACCTCATCAAGGTTAGAGTTGGGTTCATCGAGCAGAATCAGGCGCGGCGTGCCATAGATCGCACGTGCTAGGCCGACGCGCTGACGCTGACCGCCAGAGAGGTTGACCCCTTCACTGCCGATCACGGTGTCATAGCCTTCGGGAAGACGCAGAATCATCTCGTGAACGCCAGCGGTCTGGGCTGCGAGCACAACTTTCCCTGCATCAACTTCGCCGAAGCGCGCGATGTTGTCGCTGATGGTGCCTTCGAATAGCTCGATATCCTGAGGCAAGTAGCCCATATGTGGGCCAAGTTCTTCTTTGTCCCAGTTGCTGATGTCAGCACCGTCCAGTCGAACAGTGCCGTGCTGCGGGACCCAGACGCCCATCAACGCGCGAGCCAGAGTGGACTTCCCAGATGCGCTAGGGCCAATGATGCCAACGACGCGGCCGGCCGGCACACCAAAGCTGATACCGCGCAAGATCGCGTTCTTCGAGCCCGGCGGGGTGACGAACAGATTTTCAACCTGCACATTTCCGATCGGAGCAGGCAGCGACATCCGTTGCGGCTCGGCCTGCAGCTTATCCATGATCCCGTTGAGGCGGTCGTATTGAGTACGAGCGCTGATGAAGCCTTTCCAACTGCCGATGATCATGTCAATCGGCGCCAGTGCACGACCTAGCAGAATCGAACCGGCGATTACCAAGCCTGGGCTTATCTCGTGGTTGACAGCGAGATAAGCACCCAAGCCGAGAATCAACGACTGAATCAACATCCGGAAGGTTTTCGAGATGGCGCTGATGACACCGCCTTTGTCGCTGGCCGAAGACTGCAGCAGCAAAACTTTGCTCTGCCTACGACTCCAGCGCTGCATCAGCGTGCGCAGCATGCCCATGGACTCAATTACTTCAGCGTTACGCAGGTTCTTGGTTGTTTGCAGGGTGGCAGCAACGTTCTCTTTGTTAGCCTCTGCCAGCGCTTTGCTGGTGCCCTTCTCGTTGAAGTAGGCCAGGATCAGCAGGACGATGGCGCTACCAATCGCAACCCAACCGTAATAGGGATGAAACATGAACATCACAGCGATGTAGATAGGAAGCCACGGAGCATCAAAAAACGCGAATATGCCGTTGCCGGTGGTGAACTGACGCAGGCCGGTCAAGTCATTGAGCGGCTGGGCCGAAGCATCCATCCCGCCGCTTTCCAGCGCCCGCTTGAAACTGGCCTTGTAAACATCACGGCTGAGCAAAACGTCCAGCTTTGTGCTGACGCGGACCATGATTCGGGAACGAATCCACTCCAGGGACCCCATGGTCACAACCAGAATGGTCATGATGATGGTCAGCATAACCAGGGTCGAGATGCTGCCGCTGGTCACTACGCGGCCGTAGACCTGCAGCATATAGAAGGTAGGAACCAGCATGAGCGCGTTCACAAACAAGCTGAAAATGCCGACTGATATGAAACTGCCTTTACAAGCTTTTAGAGCGGCCTGCAAGCTGTTCTCATGAACGTTACGCATAAATTCCTGACTGCCACGGGGGTATGGAAAAGCGCGCGAGTGTATCACCCCCCTAACGTCGCATAAATGAAAAAGGCGTTAAGTTCCCACGCCGACTGTCCATTTTTCGTACAAGCCGCGTCGACATAGCCATCATTGAAGATGGCACGCTTTTGAGACTGGGGTCGCATATTTCCCGGCCGCTCAGTTAGAATCGGCAGTATCTTTGCTGACCATCGTCGTGTCATTTGTGGACACCGGGCAGCTGTCATCTAGCAGTTACAGCCGGTACTCCATGCGCATTCTGCATTTCTTCAAAACCTACTACCCCGACACTACCGGGGGCATCGAGCAGGTGATTTTCCAGTTATGCCAGGGTAGCCGTGCGCTGGGTATTGAAGGCGAGGTGCTGACGTTAAGCCCGGATCCGTCCCCTGCCCGGCTGCAGGTGGCTGATCATCAGGTCACTCGCGTGAAGGAAAACTTCAATGTGGCCTCCACGGGGTTTTCGCTGAAGGTGTTCAGCCAGTTCAAGGAAATGGCCGCCGAGGCGGATCTGGTGCATTTCCACTTTCCCTGGCCATTGATGGATCTGGTGCATTTCGCGACCCGTCATGGTCGGCCGACGGTGCTCAGTTATCACTCGGACATCATCAAGCAGCGCACGCTGTTGAAGTTCTACGCACCGTTGATGAATCAGTTTTTGGGCAGCATGGACCGCATTCTCGTGGCCTCGCCCAACTACCAGCGCAGCAGCGAAACTCTCAAGCCGTTCGCCGACAAGACGGTGGTCGTGCCGTATGGTTTGAATCAGGCGGAATACCCGACCGTTTCAGCGCAGACCCGTGAGCAATGGCGCCAGCGTGTGCCGGAGAAGTTTTTCCTGTTCGTGGGGGTGTTGCGTTATTACAAGGGCCTGGACAGTTTGCTCAGCGCGCTTGAGGGTGTGGATTATCCGGTGGTGATCCTTGGCGCCGGCCCGCAGGAGCTGGAGTTGAAGGCTCAGGCCGAGAAGCTGCAATTGCGGAATGTGCTGTTTGTCGGCCGCCTGGACGACGAGGACAAGGCGTGCCTGCTGCAGATGTGTTACGCGCTGGTGTTCCCTTCGCATCTTCGTTCGGAGGCGTTCGGGATTTCACTGCTTGAAGCGTCGATGTATGGCAAGCCGATGATCTCGTGCGAGATTGGTACGGGCACGACTTACGTCAACATTCACGAAGAAACCGGCCTCGCGGTGCCGCCCAATGCGCCGCTGGCTTTGCGTGAAGCGATGCGTCGGCTGTGGGATGACCCGGCGTTGACCGAGCGCTTCGGAGCCAATGCCCGGGCGCGCTTCCAGAAGCTGTTTACCGCCGACCATATGTGCGCGACGACTGCGCAGGTGTATCGAGAAGTGCTCGGCAATGACTATGCACCGGCGTTTTCTTCGCAGAAGCGGTGAGCCGGCAGGATTACTGAACCTGTGGCAAGCTTGCTTGCGCAGAGGCCGGTTCAGTCGGCACATCTCCTCGCCGGATACACCGCTTTCGCGAGCAAGCTCGCTCCCACGGATTTGGGCACGACACAGTATTAGTGGGAGCAAGCTTGCTTGCGAAAGCTGTATTCCAAGCGATAAATAACTATCGGATGTAATGGCCTCTTCGCGAGCAAGCTCGCTCCCGCGGATTTGAGTACAACCCAGTATTTGTGGGAGCAAGCTTGCTTGCGAAAGCTGTATTCCAAGCGATAAATAACTATCGGATGTAATGGCCTCTTCGCGAGCAAGCTCGCTCCCACAGGTTTTAGTCCGCGACCGCCAAGGTCAATGCAACGAAGCTTCCCGTGACTTGGCGACGTCCTTGGCTTTGACTTCACCATTGCTCTGGCCAAATCGGCGCAGGACGTAGGTGCTGACGGCGGCCAGTTCGGTGTCGCTGTAGTTGCGGGCGAAGTCCGGCATGCGTTGGTCGACGCGCATCGCCCCTTGGGTATGCCCTTCCAGCAATGTCGCCATCAGGTTGGTACCGGTGGGGTCGTTGACGGTTTTAAGGCCGTTCAAGGTGGCGATCGGTGATTGATTACCGGTGCCGTCCAGACGGTGGCAAGCCACGCATGAATCGGTAAACACCTTGTGCCCCAAGCCCTTCTCGACCTGATCGTTGATGGCAACCATTGGCCGCGGTACGCCTTGGCTACGTGCCGGGGTGGATTTCAAATACACGGCAATCGCGTTCAAATCCGCCGGAGTCAAAAAGCGCAGGCTGTGCTCGACGGCATCTGCCATCGGCCCACCAGCACCGCCGTAACCTGGCGCGTAGCCTTTGGACAGGTAGCTGACCAAGGCTTCTTGCGGCCAGGCACCAATCCCGTGTTTCGGGTCGGAGCTGATGTTGTAGGCCTGCCAATTACCAATCTCGCCACCGGCCAGGGATTTGCCGGAGCTCATGGCCTGGAAGATGTTACGCGGCGTGTGGCATTCGCCGCAGTGGCCAGGGCCTTGCACCAGATAGGCACCGCGATTCCATTCTTCGGACTGTTTGCTGTCCGGGACAAAGCGCTCGTTATCGGCGAACACCGCGTTCCAGAAAAACATGCCCCAGCGTTGGTTGAACGGGAAGCCAATGTCATTTTCTTTAGGTTTCTGGTTGATCGGCTCAAGGCTGAACAGATAAGACTTGATTGCCAGGATGTCTTCCCGAGGCATCAGGGTGTAGGACGTGTACGGGAACGCCGGGTAGTAATGCTTGCCGTCTTTGCCTACGCCTTTTTGCAGGGCGCTGACGAACTCGTCGTCAGTCCAGTTGCCGATGCCGGTTTCTTTATCGGGGGTGATGTTCGGCGAGTACAAAGTGCCAAATGGCAGCTTGAATGAAAGACCGCCCGCAAACGGCTTGCCGCCCGGCGTGACGTGGCAGGCGACGCAGTCAGCGGCGCGGGTCAGGTATTCGCCTTTGGCGATCAATGCAGGGTCTGCAGCAGCCTGAGCGCCAAGTGCAAAGCTGGCTGCCAAGACGGCGAGCGCATAATTCAACGTTTTCATAACGGCGCTCCTTAAACAGTGAAATAGCCGGAACGGCTGAGTGGCAGACGACGTTCGCGCACTTTGGACGCGGCGAACAAGGCATTGACCAGCGCCGCAGCGGCGGGCACGGCACCGGTTTCACCGACACCGCCCGGGCTTTCCTGGCTTTTGATCACATGGACTTGCACCGGCGGCGCGTCGCTCATGCGGATCTGGCGATAGGCGTGGAAGTTGGTCTGCACCACCTGGCCTTTCTCGACGAGAATTTCGTTGAACAGCGCAGCCGACAGGCCGAACAGCGTGCCGCCTTCCATTTGTGATTCCACCGAGGTCGGGTTGTTGGCAAAGCCGCAATCGACAACTGTGATCAGGCGCTTGATGCGCAGGCCTTTGTCGCCCTGCATTTCCAGCTCGACGATGGTCGCGACAAAGCTGCCAAACACGGCGCTGACCGCAACGCCACGGCCGCTGCCAGCGGGTAGCGGGGTTTTCCAGTCCGCCAGTTCGGCGGCTTTTTTCAGCACCGCCTGGGCGCGCGGCTGATCCTTCATCAGGCTCAAGCGATACTCGACCGGATCAGCCTTGGCGTTGTGGGCCAGCTCATCGATGAAGCTTTCCACCGCGTAGGTACTGCGCAGCGGGCCGACGCCACGCCACCAGGACACTGGAATCACGTCCGGGTCCTGGCGGATGTAGCGCACTTGCAGGCTGTCGAGCTTGTAGACCGGGTCGATGGCGACTTCAACGGCATCGCCGTCCACGCCGTTTTCCGGCAACTTGCCGATGTAGGCGGCCATGACCGAAGCGCCCGCGATGCGGTGTTCCCAGCCGACCGGCTTGAGGTCTTTGTCCAACGCCGCGTTGAGGCGGTCGACGTAGTGCGGCCGATAGAGGTCGTGGGTCATGTCTTCTTCGCGGGACCAGATCAGTTTGATCGGGTAGCTCAGCTGACGGGCGATATCCACGGCCTGGAAAATGAAGTCCGACTCCAGCCTGCGCCCGAAGCCGCCGCCGATGAGCTGGTTGTGGATAACTACTTTATCCACAGGCATGCCGCAGACTTTCGCGGCACCCATTTGCGCAAACCCGGGGGCCTGGCAGCCGACCCAGAGCTCGCACATGTCCGGGCGAACGTGGGCGACGCAGGTCATGGGTTCCAATGGCGAGTGGGACAGGAACGGCTGTTGGTAAACCGCTTCAAATTTGCTGGAAGCGTTTTTCAACGCGGCGCCAATGTCGCCGGTCTGCTTGGCGAACACGCCGTCTTTCGAACTGGCATCCAGCAGGGCCTTGTCCAGTTGCGCGGAGTCAACGGAAGCGTGAGGGCCCAAGTCCCACTCGATTTCCAGTGCTTTGAGCGCCTGCTGGCAGGACCAGAAATTGGTCGCGGTTACGGCAACGGCGTTTTCCAGCCGGATCACGTCGCGAACGCCGGGGATCTTGCGCGCCGCGTCATCTTTCACGCTGCGCAGCTTGCCGCCATGCACTGGGCAGGTGAGGGACGAAGCGATCAGCATGTCGGGGATTTTCACGTCGATGGTGAACACCGCCGAGCCATTGACCTTGTGCGGCGTGTCCAGACGCTGCGCCGAGGTGCCCAGCAATTTGAAATCCGCCATGGCCTTGAGTGGCACGTGTGTCGGAACAGGCAGTTGCGCTGCGGCTTCGACCAGTTCGCCGTAGGCCAGCGATTGCCCGTTCGGGCCTAGCACATGACCGTTTTCGGCGTGGCACAGGCTTGGCGCAACGTTCCAGCGGATCGCGGCGGCCTGGGTCAGCAAGATCCGCGCGGTGGCGCCCGCCTTGCGCAACGGCTCCCAGGTATAACGGGTCGAAGACGAGCCGCCGGTGGCCTGGAATTGCAGGATGCTATCGGTATAGAGCGCCGCATTGGGTGGGGATTCTTCGATAGTGACCTGGCTCAGGGGCACTTCCAGCTCTTCAGCCACCATCATCGCGATGCCGGTCTGTACGCCCTGGCCCATTTCGATCTTCGGCGAGATCACGGTCACTCGGCCGTCGAACGCGACACGTACGAACGCGCCAAAGCCCGGAGACGCTTTGTCACCCAGCCGCGCAGTGTTCACCGCCTCGGCGGCCATGCTGCGGGTGGCCAGAGGTGGTAGCCAGGTGCTGATAACCAGACCGCCCAGTGAAAATGCGCCGCCCTTTAGCAGGCCGCGTCGCGAAACCATCGCGGCAGATTTTTCTACTTCTGACATGGTGATTACCCTCAGGCCTTGCTGACGCTTTTGATGGCGGCGCGAATGCGCGTGTAGGTCGCGCAACGGCACAGATTCCCGGACATGGCCTCGGTGATCTGTTCGTCATTGGCGTCAGGGTGGGCTTGCAGCAAAGCCACCGCCGACATGATCTGCCCCGGCTGGCAGTAACCGCACTGCACCACTTCATGGGCGAGCCAGGCTTGCTGAACTTGCTGGCCGACGGGAATTTCGCCGACTGCTTCAATGGTGGTGACCTTACGGCCGGCCACGGCGCTGACGGGCAACACGCAGGAGCGCACGGCCTGGCCGTCCAGGTGCACGGTGCAAACGCCGCACTGGGCAATGCCGCAGCCATATTTGGTGCCGGTCAGGCCCAGCACATCGCGCAGGACCCAGAGCAGTGGCATGTCTTCTGCGACATCCAGCTCATGCTCCTGACCATTGATCAGTAGTGTTTGCATCTAAAGGCCTCAAGCATCAATCACGGTTTACCGCTGATACGTCGGGTTGGCGACGTTGGTCCACAGCGGTGTCGATTTGTTTTTCGATAAAAAGCAGCAACCTACCCACAACAATCTCGGGCGTTAGCCCAATTGGCAGAAGCAATAAGAAAAAGGTAACGGTGGCACGGCAAAGGCGCTCTACGGCGCATGGTTCACGCAATGCCCTGACGTTGATCGTCAGCAGTACGGTCGTGCGCGAATAGTACGCTTGTGCTGGTGCATGACGGAATGCCTATAACTCCGGGTGTTTTGCCTTATTCAGGGAAATGCGGGGCAATGATTGTCGGCGGGACGCAATACCTGTGGTCGCGGTTATACCTGTGGGAGCGAGCTTGCTCGCGAAGGCAATGTTCCTGTCCCCATAAATATATTCGGATGTCCCGGCCCCTTCGCGAGCAAGCTCGCTCCCACAGGTAATGAGCCTAAGGGGCTGGGTTGCGGCAAACATAGAATCTCACACAGGAATCGCCGCCCCAATGGCTTTGCCGATACTTTAGAAATCTCTGAACTATCGATTTGAGCTTTCCTATTCTTTCCGCTTGTCACCGCCCCCTAAGATCAAGCCGCTTGCGTCTTCTCTGAGGTTGATCGATGAAGCTGGAAATTTTTCGCACCCTTTGGGGCTACACCGCCAGTAAAACTCAGGCGCTGGAAGAGTTGCTCGACGCCGGGTTCGACGGCATGGAAGCGCGTTTGCCGCTGGGCGCTGCCGAACGGGCGGAGTTTGCTGCGTTTTTGCGGGCTAACCGGTTGGGTTATATCAGCACAGTGTTCACCGCCTACGACGTGCTGCCGGAACAGTCCGCCACGGTCGCCGAGCACCTCAGCGATCTGGACAAGAAACTCGGCTGGGCCAGCGAGCTGTCGCCGCGTTTCGTCAATGTGCTGGCCGGCAATGACCGCTGGCAGTTGCCGCAGCAAGTGGACTTCTTCGGCCAGGCGCTGGAGCTGGCGCGCAAGCACGGTCAGTTGTGCACTTTCGAAACTCATCGCTCGCGCTCGCTGTTCAACCCGTGGGTCACGCTGGAACTGATCAAGCAACTGCCGGACATGCTGTTCACCAGCGACATCAGCCACTGGATCGTCACCTGTGAGCGCTTGCTCAACGACCCGGAAGACGACCTCAGCGCCTTCATCGAGCGCGTTCACCACATTCAGGCCCGGGTCGGTTACGACCAGGGTCCGCAAGTCCCCCATCCAGCGGCACCCGAATACGCAAAAGAGCTGGCTTTCCACCAGCAACACTGGGAAGCGATCTGGCGCTCCCAGCAGGCGCGTGGCTATCAAGTCACCACGCTGACTCCGGAGTTCGGTGCCGATGGTTATCTGCACCACCTGCCCTTCACCAATGTTCCGGTGGCTGATCTGTGGTCGCTGAACATCTGGATGGGCCAGACCGAACGCGAGCACTTCCAGCGTTTCACTCATTCGACCAGCCGTTAACCAGCCGTTAAAAAAAGGAGCCTGTTGCCATGCCTGATCACACGCAAGCCATCGCCAACTTCAACAGCATTCCGGTGGTGGACATCGCCGGGTTGTTCAGCGCCGATATCGCCCAGCGTCAGGCTGTGGCTGAGGAGTTGGGCGCAGCGGCCCGGGAAGTCGGTTTTCTGTACATCAAGAATCACGGCATTGATCAGCAATTGATCGACGGCCTGCGTCAGGCGGCCAAGGATCTGTTCGCTCAGTCGCTGGACTACAAGATGCAGCACTACATTGGCACGTCCCGCAGCCACAAAGGCTTCGTGCCGGAAGGCGAAGAGGTCTATGCCAAGGGCAAGCCGGACCACAAGGAAGCTTTCGATATCGGCTTCGAAGTCGGTGACGAAGATCCGCTGGTGATCGCGAAAACGCCGCTGATCGGCGCCAATGAGTGGCCGGATCTGCCCGGTTTCAAGCCCGCGGTGCAGGCCTACTACGCCGCTGTGTTCGCCCTGGGTCGGCGGCTGTTTGATGGCTTCGCGTTGGCACTGGGCCTGGAAGAAGGCTACTTCGACGCGATGGTTACACGGCCGCCCTCCAAGCTGCGTTTGATCCACTACCCATTTGATGGCGCTGCACAGGACGCGCCCGGTATTGGTGCACACACCGATTACGAGTGCTTCACGATCTTGCTCGCCGACAAGCCGGGCCTGGAAGTGATGAACGATTTGGGCCAATGGATTGATGCACCGCCTGTGGAAGGTGCGTTTGTGGTCAACATCGGCGACATGCTGGAGGTGATGACCGCTGGTACGTTCGTTGCAACCGCACACAGGGTCAGGACGGTGAGCGAAGAGCGTTACTCGTTTCCGCTGTTTTATGCCTGCGATTTCCATACGCAAATCAAGCCGTTGCCGCAGTTCGCCGAGGCGGGTGGTCAGGATTACGAGGAGATCACCATCGGCGAACACATGTTCGGCCAGGCCTTGCAGACCTACCAGTATTTGCGCAAAAAAGTGGAGAACGGCGAGTTGAAGCTGTACGAAAAAGCCCGTAAGCCTTCGAGCTTTGGCCACTTGAAAAACCAGGCTTCAGAACCGTCCTGAGCAGCCGACACTATTTTCCAAACCGACCGTGCCGCACCTTTTCTACTTCGGAGTCTTCGACAATGCGCAATAAAAAGAACATTGCTGTCCGCTTGACCGTGCTTGCCGCCGCCGTATTCGGCGCGACTCTGGCTCATGCCGCAAGCACCGTTACACCGGGTGTGTTCAAAGTGGGGATGGAGATTACTTACCCGCCGTTCGAATCCTACGACGAGAAGAAAAATGTCGTCGGCTCCGATCCGGAACTGTCCCACATGCTCGCCAAGCACATGAACCTCAAGGCGGAGTTCGTCGACACCAAGTTCTCCAGCCTGATCCTCAGCCTCAACGCCGGCCACTACGACGCGATCATTTCCGGTATGTACATCACGCCGGAACGTCAGACTCAGGCCCAGACCATTGCTTACGCCAAAACCGGCGCAGCGATCATGGTGCTCAAGGACAGTAAGGTAAAACCCAAGGTGCCGGAAGATCTCTGTGGCCTGAAAGTCGGCCTGGAAAAGGGCACCACTTGGGTCGCTCAGTTCAACAAGTTGTCTACTGATTACTGCGTACCGAACAACAAGGGCGCGATTTCGGTCAGCGAATTCCCGTCTGCCCCGGAAGTGACCCAGGCGCTGCTGTCCGGCAACGTGCAGGCTCAGGTCGAAATCGACGGTGCCGCAGGCATGATCGCCGAACGCACGAAAGGTCGCGTGGTGGTCAGCACCGAGCACTCGATCTACCAGCAAACCCTGGGTATTTATGTGAAGAAGGGCAACGAAGAGTTGTATCAGGCACTGCTCAAGGCCTTCGATGAGACTAAGAAGTCTGGCGAGTACGACGCGCTGCTGAAGAAATACAACCTGGAAGCGCCAGGTAATTAATTCACCGCATAACCCTGTGGGAGGCTTGGTCTGGGCCGAATTCGGACGATAAGGTCTACGCAATTAAAGTCAACTGCGTCCAGCCTTATCGCGGGCAAGCACCGCTTACAGGTCCGGTGATGACCTGTGGGAGCGAGCTTGCTCGCGAAGAGGCCGGGACATCCGAATATATTTCTGGGGGCAGGACAATTGTCTTCGCGAGCAAGCTCGCTCCCACAGGAATCTATTCAGCACGGTTCTAAGGGTTGCAGGCCAACATAGAATCTCCCACATAGATCTGCGCTAATCAGGATGCGGTGTACATGCAATTCGAATGGTCTTACTTTTTTTCTCTGTTCTCGATGGCGGACTTCTGGAAGTCGTGCATCACGGTGATTCAGCTCAGTGCGCTGGGTTGGTTCATCGGGATGGTGCTGGGCTTTCTGCTGGCCTCGGCCAAATTGTCGACTTCGCGCTGGCTGCGTGTGCCGGCGTCGATTTATATCTGGTTCTTCCGTAGCGTTCCGCTGCTGGTGCTGGTGGTGTTTGTCTACAACCTGCCGCAGATGCTGCCGTTCACCCGGGATGTGCTGTCCGACCCGTTCTATTCAGGCTTGTTCGCCCTGGTGGTGACGGAAGCGGCGTACATGGCCGAGATTCACCGGGGTGGCTTGATTTCCGTGGCCAAGGGCCAGAAGGAAGCCGGTCGTGCGCTGGGCATCGGTGTGCTGGGTATGCAGCGGTTGATCGTAATCCCGCAAGCGTTCCGGATTTCCTTGCCGACGCTGATCAACGAATACATCACCGTGGTCAAACTCACCTCGATCATTTCAGTGATTTCCCTGACTGAACTGCTCACCGTGGGCCAACGCCTGTACGCGCAAAACTTCCTGGTCATGGAAACGCTGTCGGCCGTCGCGGTGTATTACGTGATGATCGTGACGGTGTTCGGCTGGCTGTTCCACTGGCTTGAACAGCATCTGGAATTGAACAACCGCAAGCCGCAGACCCTCGACGACACCAGCGTCCTGCAACTGCGCGCCAGTCTGCCCAAGCCGGTGCTGAAAACCAACGCACCAGCCGCAACCGGCACGGCGCCAGCGCTGCAGCTGCATACGATCCACAAGAGCTACGGCCATCACGAAGTACTGAAGGGCATCAATCTGGATGTAGAGGTCGGTCAGGTTATCTCCATCATCGGACCTTCAGGCTCGGGCAAGACCTCGCTGATTCGGACTGTCAACGGCCTGGAAAGCATCGATGACGGCGAGATCATTCTGTTTGGCGAAAGCTTCATCCACGCCGGAGACAAACCCAATAACCCGCAGATTCGCCGTGGCGTGCAGCGCATTGGTATGGTGTTCCAGAACTTCAATCTGTTCCCGCACCGGACCATCCTCGATAACGTCACCCTCGCCCCGCGCTATCACGAGCGCGACCGGGTGATCAGCGAACAGTGCGCTTATGCCTTGCTGGACAAGGTCGGCCTGCTGGCCCACGCGCACAAGTATCCGCATCAGTTGTCCGGTGGTCAGCAGCAACGGGTGGCTATAGCGCGCGCCCTGGCGATGGACCCGCAGATCATGCTGTTCGATGAACCCACTTCGGCGCTGGATCCGGAACTGGTAGGCGACGTGCTCAAGGTGATCAGTGATCTGGCCAAAGAAGGCATGACCATGCTGATCGTGACCCACGAAATGGACTTCGCGATGACCATCTCGGATCGGGTGATCTTCATGGAGAACGGCGTAGTGCAAGCCGATGCCGGACCGCAGACGATTCGTTCGGGCCAGGCTGGGGCTAGGGTGATGCAGTTTATGGGGTTGGATAAGTAGTCACTGCTGCCGGATTCGATGAAACCTCTGTGGGCAAGCTTGCTTGCGAAGAGGCCATTCGACAGACGCAACAGATGTGTCGACTGTAATGGCTCTTTCGCGAGCAAGCTCGCTCCCACAGATTTGAGTAGGCCACAGATTTTGTGGGAGCAAGCTTGCTTGCGAAGGCTGTATATCTGTCAGCCAGATGCAGGGGATGTACCGGCCTCTTCGCGAGCAAGCTCGCTCCCACAGAGATCGAGTCCTGACTGCAGGAGCGCCACCCCGGTCACGTCCGCGGGGATTGATCAAGATGGAAATCGGTGCTCAAAGCTCCAGCATCAACCCGCTCAGGCGCTTCACTTTGCGACGCAGGGCTTCTTCGAATACGCCTTTGCGGGGTTCGATGAGGCTGAACCAGTGTTTGGCCCGGGTGATGCCGGTGTAGATCAGTTCCTTGGTGAGCACCGGGTTCAGGGCTTCGGGCAGGATCAGAGCGGTGTGGGCGAATTCCGAGCCCTGGGATTTGTGCACCGTCATGGCGTAAACCGTTTCCACGTCATTGAGCCGGCTCGGCAACACAAAGCGCACCCCGCCGCTGCCGTCATTGCGCGGGAAGGCAACGCGCAATACCTGCTTGCCAGCTTCCGTGCCGTCGCGTTCGGGCAAGCGCAGGGCGATGCCGATATCGCCGTTCATCAGCCCCAGGCCATAGTCGTTGCGGGTCATCAACACCGGACGGCCTTCGTACCAATGGTGATCGCTCTCGATCAAGCGGGCCTCGAACAAGGCGCTGGTAATTCGTCGATTCAGCCCTTCCACACCCCACGGCCCTTTACGCACCGCGCACAACAACTGAAACGCATCGAATGCATCCAGAACCTCACGCGCCCATTGCCCCCAGCGTTCGTCTTCCAGCGCGGCATCTTGTGGTGGACGCTTTGCAGCCATCACCCCGAGATAATGCCGATAACCTTGCGGGCCGCTGCTGCCTTGATCGTGACCTTCTAGCAGCAATCGCTCCAGGGATCGATCCTGTTCATTCTTGAGCGCCAGTGCGTACAGGTCGTCATGACTGCGGGCCGCCAGCAGGGCACGTGCTTCGTTGGACTGCTGCTGATTGACCAGCCGCGCCAGTTTGCCAATACCGCTGCCCTCACCGAAGCGTCGGGAGTAACGCAGCATCGCCACTTGCTGAGCCAGTGGATGTTGCTGCTGATCGCCCTGTTGCAGGGCCGCGCGGGTCAGGTCTTCGCCGCTGATTGCTTCCAGCCAGGATTGAGTCTGTGGGCTATACAAACCCGCCTCGGCATCGCGACACAGGTCACCTAATACCGCGCCCGCCTCAACCGATGCCAACTGATCCTTGTCGCCCAGCAGCACCATGCGCGCGTGGGGCGGCAAGGCTTCCAGCAGATTGGCCATCATCTCCAGGTCGATCATCGAGGCTTCATCCACTACCAGCACATCCAGCGGCAGCAGATTGCCAGCGTGATGGCGGAAGTGCCGGGTGCCCGGACGACTGCCCAGCAGGCGGTGCACGGTGGTCACCTCGCTGGGGATTTTCTGCCGTACGTCTTCGCTGACATCCAGCGTGCGCACTTGCTGGCTGATGGACTCGGTCAACCGCGCCGCCGCTTTACCCGTGGGCGCTGCCAGACGAATGCGCAGGGGCTGGCCATTTTTCACTGCTGGCGCCTGAAGCAGCGCGAGCAAGCGCACCACGGTGGTGGTTTTGCCGGTGCCCGGGCCGCCGGTGATGATGCTGAACGCGCCGCGGGTTGCGAGAGCGCAGGCCAGTTTTTGCCAATCGATCAGCGCATCCGGCGTAATGCTGGGCGGAAATAACACGTTCAAACGCTGGGCGAGGTCGTCCGGCACCACCTCCTGTTGCGCCAGACGCTGGCGCAAGATCGCGCCGATGCGCCGCTCGTAAGTCCAGTAACGGCGCAAATACAAACGCCGATCAGACAACACCAAGGGTTTGCTGGCGGCGGTGTCGCTGTGGTCATCACCTCGCGCGACCAGCGTGCTGCCCAGCAGCGCCTGACACCAGGCGCCGCCATCCAGGGCCACCAGCAACTGTGACGGCAGTAACATCGGGCCACTTTGCACATCGCCTTCGGGGGGCAATGACAGGGCGAAATCCGGCTCTTTGAGGGTCTCAAAAAGGTCCAGGCAAACATGGCCATGGCCGAGCTGGTGGCTGGTCAATGCCGCAGCGAGCAGCACCAGCGAATCCGCTGACGGATCAAGCTCGCTGAGGAACCCGACGAACGCCTTGTCCAGCGCCCGCAACCAGCCGCGCTCAACCCAGCGTTCGAGCAACAGCAGCAGGTCGCTGACCTTGGTCAGGGGCGTCAGCTCGACCAGGCTCTGGGCGTCCAGCGGTGTGGGCAGCAGTTCGGCGAATGAACGACTCATGCGGGCTCTCCGGTGAGGACGAATTCTTCAGTCACTGACCTGCCCTGAAACAGCAGATCCAGACCTTCGATCAATTCCCGTGGCGGGCGGGTGAAATAGGCGCCCTGCGTGCTGGAATACGCACCGCGCAGGAACACATATAACGCGCCGCCCATGTGTTGGTCGTAGTCATAATCCGCCAGCCGCGCCTTGAGCTGGCGATGCAGGGCGAGCAGATACAGCACGTATTGCAGGTCGTAGCGGTTGTCGAGAATCGCGCTGGTCATGGCGTCTTCCGTGTAGCTTTCATCATCAGGACCGAGCCAGTTGGATTTGTAGTCAGCCACGTAATAGCGGCCTTCATGCTCAAATGTGAGGTCGATAAAACCCTTGAACATGCCATTGAGCGAGACAGTTTCTGTCGCGGCGCGAGGGGCATCGTTGTGGGTGTAACGGCGCACCAGAGCGTCCATCTGTGCCACATCGACTTTGTGACAGGCGAACCAGAATTCCATTTCGATGCGGTATTGATTGGGTTGGTCCATCGCGCCCAGGGCAATCGGTGCGCTGTCACCCGCCAGGCACAGCGGCATGGTCAACAGCTGCTGAAGCCAGCCGCTCAGTGTGTCAATCCAGCCCTCCCAGCCGCGTCGGTTGCAGCGGCGAGCTACGGCGTCTTTCAGCAGCTGAGGATTACTGGCGGCCGTCGCGAAATCTTCGTTGCCAGCCCACTCCAGCAAACCATGCAGGAAGGTGCCGGGATTCGGGCCTCTCGGAAAGCGGTGGATATCCCCGCCGCTGACCAACACTTCACGGGGTGCTTCGGGGTCAAGGCGTTCGTCATCGAACAGTTTTTGCGCTTGCGGGCTGTCAGGGGATTCGTCACCGCTGGTGGTAATCGTGTCGCCAATGCGCAATGCACTGTAGGACGCAATCCACCAGTTCTCGGCGGCGCGGCGCTTAGGGTTGAGCGGCTTGAGCAAGGTGGCTTCGTTGCGCGGCGGGCTGAAGGTTTCGGCGGTCGGTTCGGGCACTGCCTCTACGCTCACGCCATCGCAGCCTTCGCTCAGATCGCGCAGCCAGGAGTTCAGGCCCGCCGATTCAGTCAACGGCATGCCGCCGCCCAGCAAATAACCCAACGCCGAGCGATGCAGCATTGAGCTGCTGGCGTTGCCGCGCTTGAGGTCCGCGACGCCCAGCCAGCAGGCATATTCGGCACGGGTCAGAGCCACATAAAGCAGACGCAGGTCTTCCGCCAGACGCTCATTGTCGGACTGCTCGATCAGTGCAGCAGTGGGTTTCAGGCTGACTTGCGCCTTACGGTTCTCATCATGGAAATGCAGCGGCAACCTGCTGCCGTCCACCGGCTTGCTTGAGCAAATGAACGGCAGGAACACCAGCGGGTACTGCAGGCCTTTGGATTTGTGGATGGTCACTACCTTGACCAGTTGCTCGTCGCTTTCCAGACGCAGGATCTGCTCTTCACCGGCCTGACCGGACAGCGCCAGGTGCTCGCCAAGATGACGAATCAAAGCCTGCTCGCCATCCAGTTCGGCGGCGGCTTGCTGGAGCAACTCAGAGAGGTGCAGCAAATTGGTCAGTATCCGTTCGCCGTCAGTGCGAGTGATCAGGGTTTGCGGCAGCTGGAAGTCGTGCAACAGGCGGCGCAGCATCGGCAGCACGCCCTGATTGCGCCAGATCAGGTGATAACCACGGAACTGCATGACCCGGGCTTCCCAGGCGAGTTCGTCCTGATTCAGGCGCTCCAGTTCAGCCAGCGGTAATGCCAGGGTGATACAGGCCAGCGCTGCGCGCAGGGTGCGTTCCGAATCAGGCTCGGCACAGGCCTTGAGCCAGGCCAGCACGTCGTGGGCTTCCTGAGCGGCGAACACTGAGTCCTTGTCGGACAGGTAAACGCTGCGCACTCCGCGTGCCGATAACTCACCGCGCACCGCCTGAGCTTCTTTCCCGTCGCGAACCAGAATGGCGATATCGGCCGGCCGCAAGCCTTTGAGTTCTTTATCCGGCGCGGCAAAGCCAGCTCGGCCCTGCTGTCCGGCGTTGAGCAAGCGGACGATTTCGCTGGCGCAGCTGGCCGCCAGTTGCTGCCGATAACTGGCACCGGAAACCGGTTGATCGCTCGCCATGTGCCAGACGTTCAGTGCAGCCAGCGGCGCGCCGTCCAACTGCAGGGCGCTCTTCTTGCCTTGGGAAAGCGCACCGGCGAATGGCACGTCGTTGCCGCTGCCCTCGCGGAACAGAAAAGCGCCCCGCCCTTCAGGACGTTGCTCGGCGCGCAGAAACACATGGTTAACCGCTTCCACCATGTCGTGTGTTGAGCGGTAGTTGGTGTCCAGCGTATGCCAGCGCCCGGTGGTGGCCTGACGGGCGCGCAGGTAGGTATAGATGTCAGCACCGCGAAAGGCGTAGATCGCCTGCTTCGGGTCGCCGATCAGGAACAGGCCGGTGTCGCTGTCATTTTCCTCGAGGCGGTAGATGCTCTCGAAGATTCGGTATTGCACCGGGTCGGTGTCCTGGAATTCATCGATCAAGGCCACGGGAAACTGTTCACGGATCAACGTCGCCAGGCGCTCACCGCCGGCGCTTTGCAGTGCGGCATCAAGTCTGAGCAGCATGTCATCGAAACCCATTTCGGCGCGACGACGTTTCTCGGCTTCGAATCGCGCACCGACCCAGTGGGCGGCATGTTCCAGCACCGCCGCATCGGGCGTCGGCAGGGTATCGAGCGCGACCTTGAGTTCGACCATGGCTTCGAAGGCCGGGTGCGACGGCGGGTTGCTCTTCCAGGCTTCGGCGATGCCATCGGGGGTCAAGCGGGTGAAACCGGTGCCCAGATCCAGCTCTTCAAGCTCCTCATCGGCAGCCCATGCGGTGAGCTTTTCTAACCATGGCCGGAAGTAGCGCTCCTGCATCTTGCGACCGTCGACCACTTTGCAGGCCACACCGTCGATGCAAATCGCGTGCAGTTCAGCTGCCCAGTTAGTCCAGGGTGACTTCAATGCTTTAAGGGCGTCGCGACGCTGCTGCAACGACGCGGTAATAAGCTCGGCGGGTTCTTGGGTCGGGACTGCCCGGTCGCTGCCAAACAGGCTGCGTACTTTTGGTAAAAGTGCAGCGGGGCCGCTCCAGTTGGCACGCACCCAAGTCAGCGCATCGCCGCTCATGGGGTAACAGAACAGCCGCCAGTAATCGCGCAGGACTTCGCCGAGCAAATTGCTGTGGTCAGTTTCGAGGGTCTGGGTGAACAGGCTGCCACTGTCGAAGGCATGCTCGCGCAACATGCGCTGGCACCAGCTGTGGATGGTCGATACGGCAGCTTCGTCCATCCACTGGGCGGCGATGTCCAGACGACTGGCGCAGGCGGCCCATTGCTCTGGAGCGAATTGATCGCGCAGCTCGTTGATCAGTTCATCGGGTGCGCCGATTTCTTCGCGGAAGAAGCGTGCGGCATCAGCCAGGCGAATGCGGATGCGATCGCGCAGCTCTTTGGTCGCCGCATCGGTGAAGGTCACCACGAGAATTTGCGGCGGCAACAGCTCACGACCGAAGCCTGCTGCATCACCGCCATGGCCCAGCACCAGGCGCACATACAGCGCCGAAATCGTGAAGGTCTTGCCGGTGCCGGCGCTGGCTTCGATCAATTGGCTGCCGCGCAACGGAAAGCGCAGGGCCAGAGAAGCGGTTTGTTGCTGCACGTCTTGAGTGTCAATCATGCGCTGGCCCCTTCGCTGGACAGAGACTGCCAAGGCGCCTCGTAAATCGGTTTGTACAGCGCTTCGCACCATCCGACGAATTCTTCACTCTCCATCAAGGCATCGAAGTCCGGGAACTGTCGAGCCAAGGCGGTGCTTTCCCGACGCTCGCCGTCAGTGGTTTGCCCGTCGCCTTCGTAAGCCTTGCGAGCCGCGGCCTGGGCTTTGCTTTCGTCGCTCTGCCCCAGCCAGGCGAACGCAGTTTTGACAGCCACCGGCAAAGGGCGCTGCATGCCGGAGAGCCAGGCGGTGAGCAGGTCGTTCAGCGCATTCGTGGCGAGGTCTTTTTCCAGCGGGTCGAGTAACAGGGTTTCGTCACTGGCGACCAAGGCGGTGCTCAGTGGCAGTCCGCTCGCGCAGCCCACCAGATGCAGGACCCATGGGCGAATCAGACGATGCCATTTGCGGGATTTCTTGCCACCAATGGAATTGGGAATGGCGGTGATCAAAAGGTAGTCGCCTTGGGTATTGCGATGCAGACCACCCAACCAGCCTTCCAGGCTCACACCTTGATGAGCATGGCTGACGGGCAACGCACTGCTCAGCGGCTCGGGCCAGCGGTGCAGCAGGCTGTGATAACGCTGCAGCAAGTCAGGCAGTGGCTCGATCAGTTCCTGTTGCAGACTGGCGCCGAAGCCCGCCATGGGCAGCAAGCCGCTGGCCTGGAGTTTCAGCGCCTGGGCCTGCAGCGCTTCATCGCTATGTTCAGTGTGAGTCAGCGCGGCATTGAGCAAACTGTCGCTCAGGCTGTATCGCTCAAGAGCATCGAGCACGAACGGTTCTTCGTCGGCCAAGGGAGCTTCGGCCACCTCAAAGTAAATTTTCAGACGCTGACTGAAGAAGTGTTTGACCGGGTTCCTGAGGAAGTCTTGCAGCTGCGCAAGGTTGAGCGGCTCGACTTGCTCGTGGGGGATGAGCCCTTCTGCTCTGGCTCGCCCAGGGTTGGCTTCGTGCAAAACCTGCCACTCGCGGGCGAAGCTGAACAGGTTTTTGTTGTTTTCATGGAAGTATTGGGCACTGAACGGCTGAAGCGGGTGCTCAAGGGTCAGCGCGTGTAACAGCTGCTGGCCAGGGTCTCGCTTTTCGCTGTCCATGGGTTCAACCGCGTCGGCCAATTTCCACCCGGCGGACAGATGATCACGCAGTTGGCCCACCAACACCGATGGCGGACGCTCACTGTTGTCACGAATGCTGCGACCGACCCAACTGATGTACAGCTGGTCCCGAGCCGAGAGCACGGCTTCCAGCAGAAGGTAGCGATCATCTTCACGGCGAGAGCGATCCCCTGGCCGGTAATCGCTGCCCATCAAATCGAAGTCCAGCGGCGGCTGGGCACGCGGGTAATCGCCGTCGTTCATGCCCAACAGACACACCAGTTTGAAGGGGATGGCGCGCATGGGCATCAAGGTGCAGAAGTTGACCGACCCGGCCAGAAAGCGCTGCGACAGTCGACCTTGATCCAGCCCTGCCAGCCAGGCTTCACGGACCACGGTCAGCGGCAATTCGTCCTGAAGACCCACCGCTTCACAGGTTTCCAGCCAGGTCTCGCGCAACTGCTCCAACTGGGCGAGCAGGTAGTCGTCATGCTCGCTGTCGGCGAGGAAAAACAGCTGCAGCAGTGCTTGCAGACGCAGGCCCCAATCTTGGGCGATAGCTGGAGAGGACAGCTCGCTATGGGCCACTTGCAATGCATCGATCAACGAGACCAGTGGGCCGATCAACGCGGCGTCCAAACCGCCGATTTCGTCGTAAGGCTCGATACCGTCGCACGCGGCCCCAGCTCCAACGGCATAGCCCAGCAGCATTCGCCGCAGGCCAAAATGCCAGCTGTTCTGCTCCAGTTCAGCCGGCAATCCCAGGCTTTCCCGCTGGGTGGCGTTGAGACCCCAGCGCACCCCGGCGCCTTCGATCCAGCGATGCAGGGTCGGCAGGTCGCGCTCCTGAATTTTGAAGCGGGCGCGCAATGCGGGAACATCCAACAGATCGAGAATTTCACTGACCGGGAAGCGACTGTCTGGAATCTTCAACAGGTGCTCGACAGCAATCAGCAGTGGCTCCCGACCGCGCTGGCCCTGGTCAGCGAGAGTGAACGGGATGAAGCGCTTGTCATCGCGTTCAAGCTGGCCGAACACGGCGCGGATGTGCGGCGCGTAACTGTCGATGTCCGGGACCATGACGATCACATCACGGGGGCGAAGGTTAGGGTCTTTGCTGAAGCGGGCGAGCAGTTGATCGTGAAGGATTTCAACTTCGCGCTGGGCACTATGAGCCACATGAAAGCGTATCGAGCGGTCTTGTGCCTTATCGACGGCAGGCCAGATTTCGCGGGTTTCGTCGAGTGGCCGCAGTTCTAGGATGTCGTCTTGCAACTGGTTGAGGATGGTCTTGGGGTCGCTCTCGCTGAACAGATCGATGCGACCGTCTTTGAATGCAGAGCGATAGCTGCCGGGATCATCGTGGCTGTCCAGCAGGTTGATGTAGTCGCGGCCTTGCTTGCCCCATGCGGCCAATAGCGGGTGAGCGTGTTGATGCAGCGCTTGCGGATCAAGCACCACCGGCATACCCGTCTTGCGTGCCTGACGTTTGTACTGGTGTCGCAGCAGGTCTTTATCGGCGACGATGTCGGCCCAATGGTGACGGCAAGGGTTGTGAACGCAAAGCAGCACCTGGCTGAATCTTGCCAGACCGGCCAACGCTTCCAGCGCCTGAGCAGGCAGTGAAGAAATACCAAATACGATGACGCGGGGCGGCAGTCCTGCCGGCGCTTCGTTGAGGCTGGTAATGCGCTCGATGAAACGCTGATGAACACCGGCCCGACTTTGGGCCATGCCTTGCTCTCCGACGTCAAGCAACAGTGCCCGCCACAATTCGGCTTGCCAGCAATTAGCGGGGGTAAGGGGTTTGGCCTCACCTCTGACATTGCGTAACTGGTGACGACCTGCGGCCCAATCTTCCAGCCAGTCGGCGCGGTAGACCTGATATTGGTCAAACAGGTCGGCGAGACGTTCGGATAACTGATAGCGCTTGCGTAGGTCGGTGTCATTGGTGAGGAATCGGCGCAGCGGCTCGAAGTGCGGCTGATCGATGAGAGCGGGCAGCAGGCGCATCAATCGCCAGGTCAAGGGGGCCTTGTCCAGCAATGACGCTGCGGGGATCTCCTCCTTGCCTAACACTGATCGGTAGAGCTGCCAAATGAAGCTGCCAGGAAGCTGCACATCCACGGCTGCTGCAATACCGCATCCACCCAGGTCTTCGTCTGCTGCATCTTCAGCCAAGGCCAGCTTCAGCCACTGTGCAATACCGTTGCTCTGCACCAGGGCGACTTCGTTTTCCAAAGGGGTCAATGGATACCGGCGCATCCATGACACAACCAAGCTGCGCAAATCATCCAAGCGATTGCCATGAACGACCATGAATCCGGCGCTAAGAGAGGTTGTAACGGGCATGGGTGCTTCCTTGGCTGAACAAAAACCTAAGGCCGAACCTTAACGCAAAACGGGGTGGCCGTTGGGTTGGATTTTCATGGGGTTGTGCGGGGATGTAGCGCTGAAACACTGTCTCTGTAGGAGCTCACGAGCACCGCGAGGAAGCGATAGCGGTCTGCCTGACACACCGCAATTCGCAGCCTTCGGCAGCTCCTACAGGGGCGTGATGTTTTTCGAGCGGACAAACAAAACCCCATCTGCTTTCGCAAATGGGGTTCTGGAATTTAATCTTGACGATGACCTACTCTCACATGGGGAAACCCCACACTACCATCGGCGATGCATCGTTTCACTGCTGAGTTCGGGATGGGATCAGGTGGTTCCAATGCTCTATGGTCGTCAAGAAATTCGGTAGCCGATTCGTGCCCTTACGGGACGCCTCAGCAAATGGGTATGTGATAGCCAGGTTCAGTGTGCGAACAAACTTTCGGTTCGTGTCGTCTTCACAGTCACCGCAATCTGGCCTTTCGACTCAAATTGCTTGGGTGTTATATGGTCAAGCCTCACGGGCAATTAG
>Ga0247814_10000634_pt1 | contig 26220 bp, 19 predicted proteins | sample UWRJL179409R1_FD_179947 | JGI IMG/M metagenome (GOLD analysis project Ga0247814, IMG submission 179947) | Plant litter microbial communities from Arlington Agricultural Research Station in Wisconsin, United States - UWRJ-L179-409R-1 | ecosystem: Environmental > Terrestrial > Plant litter >... | reverse complement strand
GGCCTGGCTGCGGCGCAATGTTGCCTGCCCGCAGCGTGCGGAGGATCTGAGTCAGGACACCTTCGTTCGGCTGCTGGGCCGCGACGAGCTGAGAACGCCCAATGAGCCTCGGGCTTTTCTGGTGGCAGTCGCCAAGGGCCTGCTGTTCGACTACTTCCGCCGCGCAGCGCTCGAACAGGCCTACCTCAACGAACTGATGCTGATCCCCGAAGCCGAGCAGCCGTCGCTGGAAGCACAACACCTGATCCTCGAAGACCTCAAGGCCATCGACCGTTTGCTCGGCAAGCTGTCGAGCAAGGCGCGGGCGGCGTTTCTGTATAACCGTCTGGACGGCCTGACCCACGGCGAGATCGCCGAACGGCTGGGGGTTTCCGTGCCACGGGTACGGCAATATCTGGCCCAAGGCATTCGCCAATGTTACGTGGCGTTGTACGGCCAACCCTTATGAACAGCGTCAATTCTCATCCGGTGGCCTCCCATGTTCTGGATGCCGCCATTGCCTGGCAGTTGTGTCTGGATCGCGGCAACGGCAGCGCGGCCGAGCGCGCAGCCTTTACTCAATGGATAACGGCACGCGAAGAACACGCCCGCGCCTGGATGCAGCTGGGTCTGCTCGATCAGCATTTTGCAGTCCAGAACGGTCCTGCACGCAACGCCTTGCTGCAATCCCACGGCACCGCGCGGCGTCAACTGCGCAAGCTGGGTGGCGGATTGGCCAGTGTGCTACTGGCCTGCGGCCTGGCCTTGTTCGTTGGCGATCGTTATCTCCCGCTGGACTACTGGCTTGCTGACCAACGCACCGCCACCGGCGAACAACGCAGTGTGCGGCTGGCCGACAACACCGTGATCCGGCTCAACACCCACAGCGCCATCGACGTGCGTTTCGATGCGCAGCAGCGCCGGGTGGTCCTGCAGGACGGCGAAGTCCTCGTCGAAACTGGCGACCATGACGACCCGCGCCCCTTCATCGTCGAAACCCGCGATGGCCGGATGCGCGCGCTGGGCACGCGGTTTCTGGTCCGCCGGGAAAGCGACGGCACGCTGCTGAGCGTGCTGCAATCAGCGGTCGCCGCCCAGGCTCCGCATGACCCGCGCGAACAGATCCTGCGCGAAGGCCAGCAAATGTTCATGAGCCGCGACGGCCTCGGCCCGATGCTGGCCCTCAAACCCGGCGCGGATGCCTGGACGCGGGGCATGCTGGTGGTGGAAAACGCGCGTCTGGCCGATCTGGTGGCTGAACTGGGCCGCTACCGGGCGGGATATCTGGGCGTTGCGCCGCAAGTGGCCGACTTGCGCATCACCGGCAGCTTCCCGCTGAACAACACCGATCTGGCGCTCAAGGCATTGATGCCCGCGTTGCCGGTGCAGATCGAGCAGCACACGCATTGGTGGGTGACAGTCACGGGCAAAGACCCGAAAAGCGATCAGGCGGTGCCTGTAAAACTTTGAAACACTAATCTTAATCACAATTATTTTCGATTGGCCCTATCACTTTTTGAATTTCGTCCGGCACATAGACATTGAGAACCGTTTCCATCCAGGAGCCGAATATGTCCCGCACGCTTGAAACCCTTTTGCGACCCAGCCTGTTGGCCGTGGCGATTGCCCTGACCACTCCGCTGGCCAGCACCCATTTGATCGCCGCAGAACAGGCATCGAGCGTGCGCGCTTACAACCTGCCGGCCGGGCCGCTGTCCTCGGCGCTGAATCAGATCGCCAGTCAGGCTGGTTTGGCGCTGGCGGTGGACCCTTCTCTGGCATCCGGGCGTACTTCGTCGCCGGTTCAGGGCCAGTTCGACGCTTCCGGCGCGTTGCGTCAGGCGCTGCGCGGCACCGGTCTGCAACTGGTGCAGAGCTCTGTCGGCAGCTACAGCCTGATGGCCGCGCCGGAAGGCACCGTGGCGTTGCCGGAAACCACCATTCAAGGCCAGGGCGTCGCCGGCGAAACGGCGTGGGGGCCGGTGGCCGGTTATGCCGCGACCCGCACGGCGTCGGGCAGCAAGACCGATACGCCGATTCTCGAAGCGCCGCGTTCGATTTCCGTGGCGACCCGCGAGCAAATGGCAGATCGCGCCGTGCAAAACCTCGACGACGCCGTGCGCTACATGCCCGGCGTTACCGCCAGCAGTTACGGCAGCGACAGCCGCGCCGAGTGGCTGAAGATCCGCGGTTTCGAACCGACGCAAGTACTCGATGGCCTGCCATTGCCCAAGGGCGTTTACGTCATGCCCAAGCTGGAAACCTGGGATCTGGAGCGCGTCTCTGTTCTGCGCGGCCCGGCTTCGTCGGTCTATGGCCAGACCCCGCCCGGCGGCATGCTCGATATGGTCAGCCGCCGTCCCGAGGCCGTCGCCAGTCACGAGATCCAGGCGCAGGTCGGCAGCTACAACCGCAAGCAGATCAGTTTCGACAGCACCGGCCCGATTGATGACGCGGGCGTGTTCGAATATCGGGTCAGCGGCGTGGTGCGTGACAGCGGCACGTCCGTCGAGCACATCGACGACAAGCGCTACAACCTGGCGCCGAGCCTGACCTGGAACATCGATCCGGACACCAAGCTGACCTTCCTCAGCCAGTTCAACCGCGACGATACCGGCATCACCAGCCAGTTCCTGCCGCTGGAAGGCACCAAGCTGTCGACCCCGGCTGGCGAAGTGAAATACCACAAGAACCTTGGCGATCCAGAGTGGGAGTTCTACGACAAAACCTATTACGCGCTGGGCTACGCCTTCGAACATCGCCTCAATGACGTGTGGCAGTTCAAGCAGAACCTGCGTTACACCAAGAGCGACCTGGCGTTCCAGGGCATCACGGCCGGTGGTTTCTACGGTTCGGTTGCCGCCGATGGCACCTTGTCGCGTGGCGCCAACGTGGTCAACGAAGACATCAGCCAGTTTGCCGTGGACAACAACTTCCAGGCCGACTTCGATACCGGCGTGCTCAAGCACACGCTGTTGATCGGCCTGGATCACCAACGCATCAACCACAACTACAAATGGTTGTTCGGCAGCGCGCCGACCAGCAACATCATCAATCCGGTCTATGGCCAGGACTTCAGCAACGTCGCTTATAGCGCTTTCCAGAACTACGGCCAGAAAACCCGCGACACCGGCCTGTATCTGCAAGATCAGATCGCTCTGGATAATTGGCGTCTGACCCTGGGCGGTCGTCAGGACTGGCTGGATACCGACACCGACTTCCACGAGACCGGTATCAAGGACACCCGCAGCGATAACGCTTTCAGTGGCAACGCAGCGCTGAGCTACGTGTTCGATTCCGGCTTCGCGCCGTACATTTCCTACGCCGAGTCGTTCCAGGCCGAGCAGGGCGGCAACACCGCCACCAGCGAAGCCTACGAACCGAGCACTGGCAAGCAATACGAGCTGGGCATCAAGTATCAACCGCCGGGCAGCAGCATGTTGTTCACGGCAGCACTGTACGACCTGACCCGCAAGAACATCGTGCTCAGCGATACCTTTGGCACCAGCCGTCCATTGGGTGAAGCGCAGGTGCGTGGCGTCGAGCTGGAAGCGGTGGGCAACGTCAACGAGAACCTCAAGTTGACCGCGTCCTACACCTACGCCAACAGCAAGATGACCAAGGTCGGCGATCCTTTGGACAAGAATCGTCCATTGCCGCTGACCCCGGAAAACCAGGCGTCAATCTGGGCTGATTACACCTGGCATACGGGCGTGCTCGATGGTTTCGGCCTGGGCTTCGGCGCGCGTTACATCGGCGAAACCGACAACGTGGCGCTGGGCAGCCTGGCGTTTGTCCGCGACAAGTCCGACGGCCATACCGATTCCTATACCGTGTACGATGCCGCCGTGCATTACGACCTGGGTCGCCTGAATAATTCGCTCAAAGGCGTCAGCGTCGCGGTCAACGCCAACAACGTATTCGACAAGGAATACCTGTCGACCTGTGATGGCTTCTATTGCTACTACGGCGACCGGCGCAACGTGCTGGCCAGCGTCAATTACAAATGGTGAATTAACGGATTCGCCAGTGAAGACAAGGGCCTGCGCACACGCGCCGGCCTTTTGCATTTGGAATCAAACATATGAAAAGCCAAACCGTGCGCCGCTGGTCGTTCATTCATACCTGGACCAGCCTGATCTGCACCCTGTTCCTGCTGATGCTGGCGGTGACCGGGTTGCCGTTGATTTTTCACCATGAAATCGATCACCTGCTGGGCAACGAGCCGGAATTCAAGGAGATGCCGGCCGACACGCCGCACCTGAATCTGGAAAAGCTGGTCGAAGCCGCCGAAGCGTATCGGCCGGGCGACGTCATGCAATATTTCGGCTGGGACGAGGACAACGCCAACGGCGTCTGGGCGATCATGGCCAAGACAGCGGGCACCGAGCCCAATTCTTCGCACTCCTTCATGATGGATTCGCGCACCGGCCAAGCCTACGAAATACCGTCGGCCAACGGCGGGTTCATGATGGTCATGCTGCGCCTGCACGTGGACATGTACGCCGGGCTGACCGGCAAATTGCTGCTGGCGTTCATGGGTTTCCTGTTCGTGCTGGCAATTATTTCCGGGACGGTGCTGTATGCGCCGTTCATGCGCAAACTCAAGTTCGCCACCGTACGCGCGGACAAATCCACGCGCATGCGCTGGCTCGACCTGCATAACCTGATCGGCGTCGTGACCCTGACCTGGGCGCTTGTCGTGGGTGTTACCGGCGTGATCAGCGCCTGCGCCGACCTGTTGATTTCGTCGTGGCGCAACGACAGTCTGGCGGCGATGATCGCCCCTTATAAAGATGCGCCCGCGCTGACCCAGCGCGCGCCGGCGACCAACCTGCTGAGCATCGCCGAAGCCGCCGCGCCGGGCATGGAAGCGGATTTCATTGCCTTCCCCGGCACACGCTTTTCCAGCGAGCACCATTACGCAGTGTTCCTCAAGGGCAACACGCATTTGACCAAGCACCTGGCCACGCCGGTGTTGATCGACGCGAAAACCCTGGACGTCACCGCCGTGGTCGAGCGGCCCTGGTACATGGACGCGCTGGGTATGTCACAGCCGCTGCACTTCGGTGATTACGGCGGCATGCCGATGAAGATTCTCTGGGCGGCGCTGGATGTGCTGACCATTATCGTCCTCGGCAGCGGCGTTTATCTGTGGTGGGTGCGACGCAAGGCGGCGCGGCCGGTCAGCGTCCCGCAAGCGGAAGCCGTGCAATGAAGCGTTCGACCATGCGCCATGTGTTCGCCATGCCGTTGCTGATCGGCCTCTTGATCGCGTTCGGGCTGTTCGCCGCGTTGCTCGGCGACGGCTGGTGGGACACGCTGGCCTGGCTGGGAATGGGCATTGCGGCAATCCTGAGCGTTCGCGGTTTGCTGGTGCGCAGGACCTGAAACCAGCCATTGCGGACGGGCGGGGCGCTGGCTAGTCTAGACAGCCGTCTCATTCGAGGAACACCCATGTCCGCGCCGACCATGACGTTGTACACCAACGCAGCTTCACCCTTCGCCCGCAAGGTTATGGTCCTGCTGCATGAAACCGGTCAGCTGGATCGGGTGGCGCTGTTGCCGGTGCCCTTGACGCCGGTTAATCCGATTGCCGAGCTGAACCTTGATAACCCGGCGGGCAAGATTCCGGCCCTGCGGCTGGCCGACGGCAATGTACTCCACGACAGTCGGGTGATTCTCGATTATCTGGATAATCAGCACGTCGGCAATCCACTGATCCCTCGGGAAGGCTCCGCGCGCTGGCGGCGTCTGACCCTGGCGTCTCTGGCCGATGCGCTGCTGGATGCCGCACTGCTGATCCGTTATGAAACCGCCTTGCGCCCCGTCGAGAAACACTGGGATTTGTGGCTCGACAACCAGCAGCAGAAAATCGACCGCGCCCTGAGTTATTTCGAGCAGGACGCCATCACCGAACTCAGTTCAGCCTTCGATGTGGCGTCGATCAGCGTCGCCGCGGCCCTGGGTTATCTGGACTTCCGCCAGCCCGACCTCGGCTGGCGCAGCAGCTATCCGCGCCTGGCGAGTTGGTATGGCGAAGTCAGTCAACGGCCTTCGATGTTGGCGACCCAGCCCAGCGTCTGATTGAGCGGCCGTCTGCGGATCGCTGAATCACAGCGGTCGGCGGCGGTGCAGGAAACAGACTGGCAATTCTGAGCACCAGGTTTCTCGCCTGGGCCTGATCTTCGCGCAATCCGAGCCAGTTACTCATGGGCGGCCTCGATGTCGAACTCCAGTGGTTTGGCGGGTTTGTTTGGCGTGAGGCCGTACCAGTCGAGTTTGCGGGTCAGGACCATGAACACGCCGAGCAGACCAAACAGCAGCAGCGAACCCATCAACAGCGCGTAGTCTTCGGCACTCAACAGGCCGTAAAGCAAGCCGTAAAGCGCCGCCAGCCCCAGGGCGAAACCCAATCCGTGGCGCACGCTGCGCAGCACGTGACACACATAAAAACCGATCAACAACACGCAAGCGCTGGCCGAGAGCAGATACGCCAAGGCAAAGCCCAGGTGTTCGGACAACGACAGCAGCATCAGATAAAACAACGCCAGCGCCGCGCCAACCAACGCATATTGGATCGGATGCACCGCCAGGTTCTTGAGCACTTCGAACAGGAAAAATCCGGCGAACGTCAGCGCGATGAACAGCAGCGCATATTTGATCGCGCGGTCGCTTTTCAGGTATTGATCCACCGGATCGATGAAACTCACGCCCAAGGTCCGCTGGTTGAAGTCGTCGCATTGCGCCGCTTGCAGGCAACGACTCAGCGCTTCTTCAAGGTTGGTGGAGAAGAACGAAGCCTGCCAGCTGGCGTTGAAACCTTCGGCAGAAATCTCCCGTCGGGTCGGCAGGTAGTTGCCGATAAAGCTCGGGTGCGGCCAGTCGGCGGACAACTGCACCGTGCTGGACTTGCCCACCGGCAGCACGCGCAACGATTCGGTGCCTTGCAGTTTCAAGTCGAAGGCGAAGTTGAGTTGTCTGGCGAGTTTGCCATCCAGAACCGGCAAGCTGGCGCTGACGCCTTCGCCGAGCCATTGCAGGCGCGAGCCGGGAACAAAGTCCAGTTGCTGATCGTCGAGCTGCAATTTCAGGGCATTTTCGATGCCGCGAATATCGCTGATCCCGACCGACAGGAATGGCGCGTCAAATTGATAGTCAGCGAAGTCCTCGGTAATTCCGAAAAATTCCGGCACGGCGAAATGGCCGCTGACCCGATTATCGGCATGGAACAGTCGCGCCTCGTAAATCCCCCCGGGAACGCAGTTCGGTCTGCACCTTGCCGTCCAGTTCAAAGCGGTCGGGCAAGAAATGCAGATCGCCGCGCTCCTGGGCGGTTTCCTGAAAGCGTTCGTTGGTCTTGGGGTCGGTCTTCCAGACGCGCACGGTCTTGCGAAACGGCACCACCAGAATCGGCCCGGCCAACTGCTGACTGAAGCTGGAACTGCGCGCGATATCCCGCAAGACTTCGTCGCGCTGTGCCTGCCGGTCGCCGATCAGCCCGCCGATCATCAACAACGGAATCAACAGCAGAACGATCAGCAGCGCGATCATTCCCAGTTTTATAGCCAGACTTCGATTCATGGGTCTCTCCCTGTTTTGATGGGGAGAGTCTGCGAGCCGTGTGTGGAGGGCTTATGTAGCGCTTGTGGGGATTGTGTGGAGATCGCGATCTTCAGCGCTTGCACCGGCCCTTTCGGGGACAAGTCCCCTCCTACCAGACTGTGTATGGCTCGGTAGGACCGGACTTGTCCGGGAAGGCGTCGGGTTTACCAACGCAGATCCCGTTAAAACAGCACTGTCACCAGAACGCCACCGTCAACATTGCCGATGCGCAGCTCGCCGCCGTGCAGCTGCACCACTTCTTCGACGAAGTTAAGTCCCAAACCGGTGCTTTTGCGGCCGCTGTCCGGGCGGGGCAGGGAGTAGAAGCGCTCGCTCAGGCGCGGCAGGGCGTAGTCGGGGATCGGGGCGGCGCTGTTGAACAGGCTGAACTGAATCCCGCTCGCACTTCGTTCGGCGCTGAAGCGTAAAACTCCGCCTTGAGGCGTGAAGTCCAGTGCGTTTTCCAACAGATTGGCCAGCGCCTGGCGTAACAGAAAACGCTCGCCGATCAGTTGCAGATCGTTGGCGATGTTTTTTTCAATTCGCAGATTTAACCGCTCGATGCGTACGCTTTGCACGTTGAGCAGTTCATCGATCAGTTCGCCCAGCGCCACGGCGACCCGTTCTTCCAGGCCCTGACGCTGCTCGACCATCGCCAGATTCAGCAGGCGTTCGATCAACTGCTGCATGCGCGCGCTTTCGCCTTCGATGTTGCCGATAAAACGCTGGCGCTGGTCGGCGGGCATGTCGTCCTGCAACAGCTCGGCAGCGCCACGAATCGCCGCCAGCGGGCTTTTCAATTCGTGGGTCAGGGTGTGCACATAGCGCTCGACGTAAGCTTTGCCCTCCAGCTGCGTGCGCATGTGTTCCACAGCCGTGGATAGCTGTTCGAATTCGCCGCCACGATAATGCGGCAACTCGGCGCGCCGTCCTTCGCTGACCGCTTGGGCGTAATCGGTCAGGCGGCGCAACGCCGAGCTGAGCCACCAGGAAAACAGCGCGCCCAGCAGCAGCCCCAGCGCCATCAAGCCGCCGCCGTACCACAGCAAGCGCCGCTCGGCGCGGTCCACATAAGGCTGCAGCGAACTGTTCGGTTTGGCCACCGTGACCACGCCGATGATCGCGCCGTTATCGCGAATCGGCGCGCCGACATGCATCACCGACGAGTTCGGATCGTTGGCGTCGCTGCGGGTCGAGCGCGCGCCGTATTCGCCGCGCAAGGTCAGCAACACATCGTTCCAGCGCGAGTAATCCTGGCCGACCGCTTCACCACTGGAATCGAGCAGCACGATGCCTTTGGCGTCGGTGACGTAGATGCGGTTGTTGACCTGATTCTTCGGCAAACCCCAGATGGTTGCGGCGGGCTGGCGCAAGCCATAGGCCCGGAGCGCGTCAGGGAAGCGGCTCTGGCTCAAGGTGCCGGACTTGACGTCGTCATGCAGGATTTCCGCCAGCAGGTTGGCCGTGTCCACCAGGGTTTCTTCGGTGGACTGGCGCACGCCGGGGCGCACTTCTTTCATCACGGTGCTGAGCACGAAGTAACCGGTCAGGCCGATGAACACCGCGTACACCAGAAAAATCCGCAGGCTGAGGGACATCAGCTGTGTCCAGGGCTGAAGCTGTAGCCGAGGCCGCGATGGGTCTGGATCGGCTCGGCGTCGGCTGCGATCAGGCGCAGTTTGGCGCGCAGGCTTTTGATGTGGCTGTCGATGCTGCGCTCGTAACCGGCATCGGCGGCCACGCCCACTGCGTCGAGTAATTGCTCGCGGCTGAACACCCGTTCGGGTTGCTCCAGTAAACAGTGCAGCAACCGAAACTCATGGCGAGTCAGGCTCAGCGGCTGGCCGCGATAGCTGATCTGCACGCGTTCGGCGTCAACCTGAAACAACTCGCTCAATGCGGCGGCGACCGGGCGCGGCAGCATGCGCTTGAGAATCGCCCGAACCCGCGCCGTCACTTCCCGCGGGCTGAACGGCTTGACCACGTAATCGTCGGCGCCGATCTCCAGCCCGACCACCCGGTCGATCTCGCCATCGCGCGCGCTGAGGAACATCACCGGCACTTCGCTGAACCGCCGCAGTTGCTTGCAGGCTTCGAAGCCGCTGATATCCGGCAAGCCGATGTCGAGGATGATCAGGTCCGCCGGCGTGCGCCGTTGATGCTCCACCGCCGCCTGACCGAGGCCCAGCCAGGACGTGGTGAAGCCGTCACTTTGCAGGGCGTAGATCAGGGTGTCGGCAATCGCCGCTTCGTCTTCGACAATCAAAATATGCGGCATGGCATCCGAGCACTTGAGGTGAGGACGAAACGGTGCCGGGATCAGCGGCGAACGTCAATCAGCAATCGGGTTTGTCAGCGGTATAGCGTCGCGCCGGATTGACTGCCGCGCCGAACTCGCGCAGGGCCTTGGCGCCGATCAACAGGGGATAGTTGAAATGGCTGCGATCCACCAGATTAACTTCGACGGTGCGTTTTTTATCGCCCAGGCACAGCTCCAGGTCGACTACCGGGCGCTTGGTCGGGTCGATGGCTTCGTCATCGTCCTCGCCATCGGAGCGACCTTTGATCTTGCTGATGCGCGAGACCTTGTGCTCGTACACCTTGTTGCTGGCGTCCTTGGTGGCCAGACGGAAACGCACCCAGTCATCGCCGTCGCGCTGGAACAGTTCGATGTCCTTGGCTGATAACGACGCGGTCAGCGCGCCGGTGTCCATCTTGGCCTGAAAGGTTTCGCCGAACTCCGCGACCTTGATGTATTCGTAACGACCGTACAGCGTCGGCTCGGCGGCCATGACCGGCAAGGCCAGCACAGACAAAAGCGCCAGGATTGATTTCACGTGGGTGGTACCTTTTCTCGGTTGGAATACGGCTACCTGTTGGAGCGAGGCTTGCCCGCGAATCAGACGCCTCGGTGAAACAGGTATACCCGGTTATCGTTCTTCGCGAGCAAGCTCGCTCCCACAATAGCTGCGTTTTTAGACATCAGGACTCAACTTCGTTCGCTGCCCGCAGCTTAACCGTAACCTCGTGAAACATTTGTCGACGACCAATGGATTTGGCGTTGACCCCCGGGCTCTTTATGATGGCTGCCCGAAAAATTGTAAGAGTTTTTTATGCGCCGTCTGCTCACCGGCTGTTTTGTCACGCTGCTGTTGCTGCTTAACACGCTGGTCATGATCGGCCCGCTACTGATTTTTGCTCTGCTCAAGCTGATCTTTCAGGGGCACATGCGTGATCGCATGTCCTCGGCGGTGATGTGGATGGCCGAGACCTGGGCCGAGATCGACAAGCTGATTTTCGCCTTGTGCATCCCGACGCGCTGGGAAGTGCGCGGCGATGAAAATCTGCGCAGCGACACGTCGTATCTGGTCATCGGCAACCATCAGTCCTGGGTGGATATCCCGGCGTTGATTCAAGCATTGAACAGGCGCACGCCCTTCTTCAAGTTCTTCCTGAAAAAGGAATTGATCTGGGTCCCGCTGCTGGGCCTGGCCTGGTGGGCGCTGGATTACCCGTTCATGAAGCGCTACAGCAAGGCGTTCCTCGCCAAACACCCTGAGCTCAAAGGCCATGATCTGGAGATCACGCGTCAGGCCTGCGATCTGTTCAAGCGTCAGCCGGTCACCGTGGTCAACTATCTGGAAGGGACGCGCTTTACCACGGCGAAAAACGCGCAGCAGAACTCGCCGTATTCGCACTTGCTCAAACCCAAGGCGGGCGGCGTGGCGTTCGTTCTGGCGGCGATGGGTGAACAGCTGGATGCGATTCTGGACGTGACCGTGGTTTACCCGAGCGAGCGGATTCCAGGCTTCTGGGATTTACTCTGCGGGCAAGTGCCGCGCGTGATCATCGACATTCAGACCCGGGAACTTGATCCCGCGTTATGGCAACGCGATTACGAGAACGATCCGCTGTTTCGCGAAAAAGTGCAGGGCTGGGTCAACCAGCTGTGGCTGGACAAAGATGCGCGCATCACCCTGTTGCGGGGCGATGCGCTGGCAGACTGAATCAGCTGCCGGTGCCCCACAGACTGCCGAGGCTTTGCAGTGCTGAGCCACCGGCGCCTTGCTGGCCGAGGTATTGCAGAATCAGCGGAGCAAACTGGCTGACCATCGAGCTGTCCATGCCCAGCGCGGAGAACGCCTTGTTCACGTCGCCCATGCTCTGCACATTGCCCAACGCGCTATTGAGGATGGAGCTGCTGGCGTTGTCGCCCGAGCCGCCTAACAGCGCGCCTAGCCCATTGAGGTTGCCCAGACTGCTCAGGGCGTTGTTTCCGGCCAGCTGATCCAGGCCCGGCACCGCTTTGCTCAACTGGCTGTAATCGTTGCCCGCGAGTTTGTTCTTCGCCAGGCCCAAGAGCGCGCCCGTACCGCCGACGGCTTGTTCCGGGGTGACATTCAGATTGCTGCCCAGCAAATTCAGCAAACCCGCAGCTTCGGGTGCGGCGGTCGCTTTCTGATTGCCGCTGCTGGCGTTGGAAACGGCATTGGCTGCGTCGTTCAGGTTGAAGGCGAACACCGGACTTGCGGCCAGAGCCATCAACGTTGCCAGTGCTACACCGCGTGAAATCTTCATCGAAACAACCCCTCAAACGGAAAAATCCGGCAAGCCGGTAAAAACACGTGTTTGACCGAGCACAGCGGGGGAATGTTCCTTGCGTTCGTCTGATGCCAGACCGGCAGCATGGCGCAGCCAATCCAGGAAGCAGGTCACAGGCTCGAACAACTATGTAATACCTCGTTCGTACCCAGGCCCGGCAGGGTTAGCCTTCAACCCTGCATGGAGCAATCGACAATGGCCCCCAACCCGTCACCCTTCCAGCCGTGCAGCGACTGGATGACCGTTGCAGACAATGACGCTCAGATACTGGAAATCCTGCGAATGCCGCGTCAGGGCTACTGCACCTTGTTCGAGGAAATCCAGGCGCTGGGCGCGGCCAGCCCCTACCCGCATTGGACGCACGACACCGAGCTGGTGGAGAGTGTGCAGACATTGCTGTTTGACGATGCGCTGCAAAATCCGGAGAGCGATTCAGCGCGCCTTGAGCGATCCGCCGATTTACTGCCTTATCCAGGTGCTACCCACGCAGTCCCGGCCAAGCCCATCTCTGTTAGGCAGCACCAACAGATGGCGCGAACGGCGCTTGAAATTGTCAGGCGCAACCAACGCCAACCCCCTGTGCGCGTAACGACGCCCCAGATAGACCGCACCAAAAGCGACTACGCCAGGTCAGTGAATCAAATGCGTGCGCGGCGGCGGGATATCGCCTCGGGTACGCTCGCTACCGATAGAACCGTGGTAGACGTGGATGGGCAATCTCCGCTTTTTGCCATCGCCGCCGCTTTCGGTGCGCTCTTGAGGCGTTTCCATACGCTTGTCCAGTTCGCACAGGATCCCGGGCGAGCTGTCGGGAATGATCAAAATGATCCTCTGGGCCGTCTGAACACGAGCCGTCTGCGCAATCGGCTCACTGTTTACAACACGAGGCAGCTGGACTTCAGCAAGCCGTTCATGTGCATGCTGCATATCCTGCCGGGCACCGGGCAGCATGTTTATGTCATGAAAATCCACGGCATCTGCCGCGGCGGCAAGGCCGTCAGTTGCACACTGCCGGACGGAGAATTGAGAGCGCTTTTGCTCACCCACGCGTTCGACAATCTTGCTCCGCTGCTGACGCAGGCGTCGGTCAACGACTACCTGCTGATCCGCGAGGATGGAGCGCTTTCGCTGCGTTGCCTGCTCGCCTATTACGGTGTTGTCGTTCCCGGGACGGCGAGACGGCAAGATCTGGACAAGGCCATTGCCGATCTGATGCCCAAAGAATCCCGTGGGCAACGTGTCGATGTCAGTCCGGCGCTGCCTTTCACCATTGCCGAGCAACCGCGCTTTGTCCTGGATACGTCCAAAATCTATACATTTCGCCAGCGCACGGTCGAAGCCAGCGCCAATCACGATTACAGCGTGATCGGCGAAGAGATTAAAAAGGAGAGTCAGTGGCACCTTGAGCGATATCGCCGTTTGCTCGCCAGCTACACACATTTCGGCGCCTCACAGGAGAACAACGAAAAGGCACTTTTGGCACTGCTGCAAGAAGCCGGTGGCGTCACCCTCAAACTGTTCGTTGAAGACAGCGACGGTCAGGCAGATACCTACCGCGAACAACACACCGCCAACCCGTGGAATGCTGCAGACCTTTCTGACTACTTCAGCAAAGCCGAAGAGCAGCTGGCGTTGTACATGGAGAACACACTTAAATATGTCGAGGGTGAAGGCGCGATTTATATCGAAGCATTGAGCGTCGAATTGATCGTGCCCAATATCGTCCTTCGCAGCCATGATTTACGCGAGCTGGACATTGCAGCCTTCGATATTCGCACTAGGCAGCCGCCATTTTTGTATCTGGATCCGTTGGCCAAAGGGTCTTACGAAATCATCGCTGAGCATTTTGCGCAGGTGACCGGTGAATTGCGCGATGCCAATTGGGATATCTCCCAATGCAAGACATTGACGCGGGCGGCACAGCATCTGCTGCGGCATTATCGTGAGGACCTGCCCGGGTTGCCGCTTGCGCAGCGCGATGCGGCGTACCTCAATCGCCTGAAAGAAGTGGTCAATGTCTATTACGGCGTGGTTGCGCAAAGTCTGGAGCATCAACAACAGCTGAAAGTGGTCTTGCAACCGACCCAGCCTGAATTCGTCTCCCGGGCAATATGCCGTTATCTGGTGCTGGATGAGCGCCACTGGGCCATGATCGCGCAAACGCACTTCACTATTCGCTATGCCGCCGGCTGGAAAAATACCGGTACATGGGTGCGCTTTGAAAAGTCCCTTGGCTATCGCAGCTTGCTCAGCGTGGTTTACGACGAACAACTGCGCCGGGAGGTTGCCCTGGCCGATGACTGCGAAGCGGTGTTGCGAGGGCTGGCGCAGGCCATCGCTGACCGCACGGGATATGCCGACCCGGTGGATAGCCTGAAGGAACGACTCGCGGGGCTGTTCGATGCCAATATCGCGTTCGTCAACAACGGCGACCTGCCCGCCGAATTGACCCAGCCTGCACAGGCTTTCGTTCGGCACGTCGAAGCCTACACGCTCAAGGCGATCGACGAGTTCAGGGCGCTGGAAGCCGAAAGGCTTGTCCTGACCTCCGGCAACGCCGCCGAACGGCTTGAGCAGCAACGGGTGCTCGCCTCGGCAGGGTCCGACCAGGCGTTCTACTGCATTGAACTGCTGACTCCCCTGGAACAGCGCAGGCTTGAAGTCAGCGTTGCAGCCTTTGCGGCATTCCTGAGGGCAAGGGCCAACAACGACGATATCCAGGCTGTGTCGACCGCTGCGCAGCATGTCCTGCAAGTGGTGCGTCAGGTCGGCGGGCTGATTCCGGTTGTGGGTAACTTCATCAACCTGGGGTTCGATATCTACGAAGGAAATACCGAGGGCATTGCGCTGGATACGGTGAATATTTTCGCTGAACTGGTGTTGCTCAAATTCCGCGTCATGCCGCCAAGAGTGCTTGGCACGCTGATGCTGCAGGGCACCAACCTGTGGACGATGTGGCAGCAGATCCAGGCCCTCAATGCGTCGATCAAGGCGAATGATTTTCCCGAGTCGGTGAGCAACTTCGGTTTCCTGTTGCTGGGCATGCATTCGGCCCTGCACTGCGGCGCTTCGGTGATTCAAGGTTTCAAGGAGGCTGTTGCGTATCGCAATCAGGAGTCTGCGCTGGAGATGCCGAACCCTGCGCTGCAGGAGCAGGAACCGCGCGGTCCCGAACCAGAGTCCGGCCCCGAATATCACACCGAGGAGCCGGTTGCCGGACACGACGAGCCCCGCGTGCCGGACGCTGAGTCACATACCCGGTCTGGCCAGTCGGCCAACAGCCAGTACTGGGCGATCAACGATGACGGGCATATTTCCGAGCGCCCGACGGGCAGGAAAGTTACCGGCCTGGACTGGAATGGCAATGCGATTGTCGAGGGCGGGGCGCGCGCGTTGCTGCTGGGCGGCCCTCATGAACAGACATACATGCTCAATGGCCAGGCGCATCGCACGGTCAGAGGTGGCGCAGGGCCGGAGTTAAGACCGCTTCACGCGCTGGACATCGAGGCTGGGCAATGGCGAAAGTCGACGCAGGCTCATAACGGCGTGGCGCAGTTTTCTCGCTTTGCTCATACCGATGCGTTTCCGAGCCGGTTCAGTGGCCGCCCCGAGCGCTTTCAGGCCCCGGCCAATGCCGTGAGTTGGTACGACAACTGTATCGCCACCCTGGAGACGGTTTCGACGCAGGTCTTGGCGCTCGACGGCCAGCGATCCCGCCAGGACGTAGCCATCGGTGTCATCGAGCATAAATACATCACCGAACGCGATGGCCATATCGAAGTGCTGGAACAGGCTGGCAGCGCCGGGGGTAAAACGAGTTTCATCCGCGCCGACGGCACTCGTCTGGAGGCCAGCGTCGCGTTGCCCGCCACGCCGCGCTACCAGGCCGAAATTCAGGCCAGAATTGTCGCTGCCCAAGGCATGTTCGTCACAGTCGAGATCAGCGAAACCCTGCAAGGCCTGGTCGGCAGGAAGACAGTCGCGGGTGTGCTCGCGACGCGTACCCAGGGAGGAGGGCAGGAGCTGATTATCGAAGCCGACCGGGGCGTGCATTATCGCGGCACGCTGGCGGCGGCTAACTTCCTGGCGCTGGCACCCGGAGAAACCTCGACCGAGCAGCAGCCGGTTGCGCTGAAAATGGACAGGATCAGCCCTCACGCCGACCCAAAACGTGCCTCCCCACAGCTATGGCACAGCGAGATCGAGTACCGAAACGGCCTGGCCCATGATGACTTTGCCCTGGAGTTGTTTTATGGCGCGAAGGCAGCCAACGAAGCCTTCGCGCGTAATCCCCAATGGGTCGTGAGCAACCTGGAGGCTGTTGGCAAGATCAAGACGGGCTTGCCACCGGCCATCACTACCGTTGAAAACCCGTTCTACGTGCTCGACACCCTTGAGGAACAGGCGATTCTGTTCGCCCCGCGCAACCAGGCGGCGCTGGCTAATACGTTGTTGGGCAGAACCATCGAGTGGGGCGCAGCGTCGCAGCCTCATGCCTTGGGCCTGGGCGAGAAGGTGCTGCGCCAATTGCGTCTGCATGAGCCTTTGATGGCGCTGAACGAATCCATCGCGCCTCTTGCTCGCGACCGGAGCGCCTTGGTCGAACGTCTGAAACGGGCCTTGGGGTCGGCCAATCTGTTGATCGCCGAAGCAGAAGGGTTGAACGGACAAAAAGTCTACTTCGCCCATTCGAGTGCCGAACATCTCAGCGTCCAGTTCGGCCGCCTGGACGATGAGCTTCATGTGAGCAGTTCGGGCTCAATCATCGATCACATCGAGGCCCACTACCCCGATCCCTCTGCGCTCAAAAACCTGGTGATTCTGTCCGTTGAGCACGTCTCGGAAGCCGATGCCCGGCGCATCTTCGTTTCTTCACAACGAGGTTATCACTACAGCTCGGTGACCAGCCTGGAGCCGCCCATCGACAAGCCGCACCTGACGACGGCGCAATTACAGCTGCACATTGACGATGCCCACTACCCGCACCACACCAGAAACATGACGATTGCCAGCGCTGTAGTCGATTTGTCCACTGCCACGCCAGTGACTACCGGGCCGCGCCAGGGCAGCTATAACTGCGGCGGCAAGGAATACGTGCAACTTGATAACGGTAGGCTGTATCGGGCTGTGTGGGACAACCGGCACAGTGTCTTTGTCCTGGTGCCGCCTGAGGGCAAGGTGCTGGCTAACACCTGGGCTTATCCCTGGGTCCGGCACACCGCAGGGCGCGAATTCACGCTGATCAACCGGCCCGGCCTCAAAGGCGGCAGTTGGCGCCCGGAGGTGTTCGGTGACATCCGCTGCAGGAATTACGAGCGCTCGACCACCCGCAGTGGGCGACTGACAGCCGCGCAGCGCAGGAACAACAATGAATTGCAGGTCCACCACCAGGACCTGCATTTAACGCAGAACCAAACGCTGCAAAATGGAAAGCTCAACGTTCCGGATACCTTGTTCAGCCAGAGCGCGCCTGGGCCGGATGGCTACGTGACGCTCAAATCCAGAGTCGAGGTGCCGGAAAGCTGCATCTCCAGCACCGAGTATCTGGTGTCGAGATACGCAGGTGGGAAGTCTGGATTCGATTACGAAGGCGAGCGCTCAGGCCAGGCGACTGCCCTCGATCCTAATGTGGAGATAGTCGCACGGCATGACGGGCGGGAGGTGTCGTTGAACATCTCGACCACGGCGCTGGACAGCTGGATCGCCAGGCAGGGTCATTCCGACTATTTCATCGAGGCACATGCATTTCCTGACATCGGACAAGGCATTGGTTTTATCGAGCGGCACGCGGGCGCGGGTACGTCTTCGGACTATGAATTCCACTTCATGTTCGTCGTCGGCAAGCTTGTGGATCAGCAAGGAACGGTCACTGGCGTACTCGCCACGGACTTGTCCGAGCCATCGCGCAGCAGCGCGGGCGGGGTATCGACAACCCGGCTCCCGGCCAGCCATAACTGGAATGTTCGGTCTTACTCGTCGGTCGAGCAGATGCGCGGCGCGCCAGGGCCCGACAGCAATGCGTATCCCCAGGATCAGTACTATTCGGTGCTGGTAAGGCCAGTGCGATCTTGATGCTGACTGGGAGGCAAGCAAGCTACCTAGCAGTTCTGCTAGGTAGGCAGCGGCTGAAAAGCGGTTGAGACTGAACCACCGCTATTGGAAGGACTGGATGCCATGGTTTCTTCAAACGCTGTCGTGCTGTGTACTTATTCTTACGACCCGCTGGATCGTCTCGTCGCCGCATCGCCTGCAGAATCAGACAGCGTTCAGCGCTTTTACCAGAAGAGTCGCCTGACCACGGAAATTCAGGGCCAGATACAACGTGCTGTGTTTCAGTCCGAGGGCCACTTGCTGGCTCGCCAGCAGCTTCAGAGCGGCCAGACCGACTGCGCTTTGCTCGGTACAGATCAGCAGCGCTCGGTGCTGCACAGCCTGGACCCCGCACAGCAAAGGGCGTTTGCCTACGCGCCTTATGGCTTTCGCCCGCCGCAACTCGACCTGCCGGGTTTCAACGGCGAACAACCTGATCCGGTCACCGGGGATTATTTATTGGGCAATGGGTATCGGGCATTTAATCCGGTATTGATGAGATTCAACAGCCCGGACAGTTTGAGTCCGTTTGGCGATGGCGGTTTGAATGCTTATGCGTATTGCGGGGGGGATCCGGTTAATCGGGTGGATCCGACTGGGCATACAAATTTTTTGGTGAAATTTTTCCTCAGCCGAGCGGGATTTATGTCGCGATCCAGGGCAGGCTCAGTTGCTGCGGTTGGGAGACTCCCACCCTCAGCGAGAACACTGCCAGCATCGGTAGATAGACCACCGTCTAACCTCGAAGCACGACCTGTTTCTGGGGCGAAGGCAGTTCGACTCAAGCAAATACTCAGTGATGATGAGCAAAGCCTCAAAATTGTTGATGCTCGGATGCAAGCCGTTAACTCAACCCGAGGGGAGGTCATTATCGGGCCGGGAGGCAACCTGAGACTAAGGAGTGAAAAACTTTCTTCACAGTTGAAGCGCCAAGATTATTTGAGAAAACGCATAGCAAGTCATCGAGACGCGTTGGGAATGCCACCAGCCTACAATTACGATCCCGATCTTCCGTCCTATTTCGATGCAATAAAAGCTAAGCGGGTAATTGACCCGCTGTAAACCAAAAACACAAAAAGGGCGACATAAGTCGCCCTCTTCCTGGTTGGAGTGGCTTACGCCGCGCTGAACAACTTATGCGGATCAATCACAAACTTCTTCGGCACGCCGGCATCGAACTCGCCGTAACCGCGTGGTGCGTCGTCGAGGCTGATGACTTCGACACCGACGATGTCGGCGATCTTGATGCGGTCCCACATGATGGCTTGCATCAGCTGGCGGTTGTACTTCATGACCGGGGTCTGGCCGGTGTGGAAGCTGTGGGATTTGGCCCAGCCAAGGCCGAAGCGGATGCTCAGGCTGCCCATTTTTGCGGCGGCGTCCACTGCGCCCGGATCTTCGGTGACGTACAGGCCGGGAATACCGATCTTGCCAGCGACGCGCACTACGCCCATCAACGAGTTGAGGACGGTCGCCGGAGCTTCATGATGCACGCCTGAGTGGCCATGGCCGCGGGCTTCAAAGCCTACGGCGTCAACCGCGCAATCCACTTCCGGTTCGCCCAGCAGCGCGGCGATCTGTTCGTGCAGTGGCGTGTCCTGGGACAGGTCGGCAATTTCGAAACCCTGCGCCTTGGCGTGAACCAGACGGGCCGGATTCACGTCGCCGATGATCACCACTGCCGCGCCCAGCAGACGCGCCGATGCAGCTGCGGCCAGGCCGACCGGGCCCGCACCTGCGATGTATACCGTGCTGCCCGGTCCTACGCCGGCAGTCACGGCACCGTGATAACCGGTCGGCAGAATGTCGGACAGGCAAGTCAGGTCACGAATTTTTTCCATGGCCCGGTCACGGTCAGGCAGCTTGAGCAGGTTGAAGTCGGCATACGGCACCAGCACGTACTCCGCCTGACCACCGGTCCAGTCGCCCATATCGACGTAACCATAAGCGCCGCCGGGACGCGCCGGGTTGACCGACAGGCAGACACCGGTGTGTTGTTCCTTGCATGAACGGCACAGGCCGCACGCCACGTTGAACGGAACCGACACCAGGTCACCGATTTTCAGGTTCTCGACGCCGGTGCCTTTTTCGATCACTTCACCCGTGATTTCATGCCCCAGCACCAGGCCGGTCTGTGCGGTTGTGCGGCCGCGCACCATGTGTTGGTCCGAGCCGCAAATGTTGGTAGAGACCACGCGCAGGATGACGCCATGCTCGATCTTGCGACCGCGCGGGTCCTGCATTTTTGGATAGTCAATTTTCTGTACTTCGACCTTGCCAGCGCCGAGATACACCACACCACGATTGCCAGACATGCTTTCACCTCGATTTTGTTGTTATGTCGCGGGGAAATGCGTTGCTTTGTCGGTATTGCAGCAACGCACTGATTGCTCTGGGGTGCTTGCTTGATAGTGATATTTGCGATCCCGTAGGACCGGCTTTAGCCGGGAGGACGTCCTCCCGGCTAAAGCCGGTCCTACAGAGGATTGCGTTTACAGCACCACTGTCCTGTTCGCGTTCAAAAACACGCGTCTTTCAATGTGATAACCCACCGCCCGGGCCAATGTCTGGCCTTCGATATCCCGGCCTTTGGCGATCAGGTCTTCGGGGTAATGGCTGTGGTCAACCGCTTCGACGCCTTGGGCAATGATCGGGCCTTCGTCCAGATCGTTGTTGATGTAATGCGCCGTTGCGCCGACCAGTTTCACGCCCTTGTTGTAGGCCTGATGGTACGGTTTGGCGCCCTTGAAGCCCGGTAGCAGCGAGTGATGAATATTGATCGCCTTGCCGTCCAGTTTGCGGCACAGGTCCGGCGACAGCACTTGCATGTAGCGGGCAAGAATCACCAGCTCCGCGCCGGACTCTTCGATCACTTGCCAGACTTTACTTTCCTGCGCCGGTTTGTCGTTCGGGTCCAGGGGGAAATGGTAGTACGGAATTTCATGCCAGCGCGCCAACGGTTCCAGATCCGGATGGTTGGACACCACTGCGACCACGTCCATGGACAACTGGCCGATGCGTTGGCGGTAAAGCAGGTCGTTCAGGCAATGATCGGCTTTGGAAACCATGATCACCACTTTCGGGCGATAATTCGGCGCGGTCAGTTCGAAGATCATGCCGAAGGCCTGCCCACGTTCGACTAACCCGGCGCGGAAGCCCTGTTCATCAAAACCGTCGGGCTGACGGAATTCGACGCGAATGAAAAAGCGGCTGGAGAGCCGGTCATCGAAGGAGTGGTGCTCGGTGACGTAGCAGCCCTGCTCGAACAGATAGCGGGTCACCGCGTCCACCGTGCCCAGTACGCTTGGGCAGTCGGCGGTCAGAATCCATGTGTCGGGGGCGCGGCTCATTGGTTAATCCTTGTTGGAAATGTGTCGTCGCTGCTCGCGGCTAAAGCCGCTCCTACGGGGCATGCATGTCGTCGCTGCTCGCTGCTCGCTGCTCGCGGCTGAAGCCGCTCCTACGGGGCATGTATGTCGTCGCTGCTCGCTGCTCGCGGCTGAAGCCGCTCCTACGGGGCATGTATGTCGTCGCTGCTCGCTGCTCGCGGCTAAAGCCGCTCCTACGGGGCATGCATATCGCCCGTAGGAGCGGCTTTAGCCGCGAGCATTATCAGGCCTGAATGCTCAAGCCATACTCGGCACTGGCATCCTGCAGCCACATCCACCAGTAATCGGCGAAGCTGCGGCGGATCAGCAATTCCCAGGTTTCCTCGCCGGTGCGGCGGATGACCAGTTGCGATTTGGCGAACACGGTGCCGACGGCTTTACCCACCGGGAAGTTGTCCGGGTGCACGTCGTAGCTGGTGGACTTCATCAGCACTTCGCGGACTTTCGAGCCGGTCAGTTCAAGGATCGACTGGCCGCCGCTGACGTTGACGATAGCGATGTGCAGACCGGTCAGCGCTGCGCGCAGCTTCTGCTCAGCCTCGAATTCTTCACCGCTGGGCACGATCAGCAGCCATTCGTCCGGGCCGAGCCATTGCAGCGAGCTTTCGCCGTTGATGACGACGGTCAAGGCCTTGGGCAGTTCCATGCCGGTGGCGGTCGCCATGCCCGCGGTGAACGCCGGGTCATGGGCATCGCCACGAATCGTCAGGTGGCCGAGCAGTTTCTTTTCGCGCAGGATCACGCCAGGATTGGCGCGGCCTTTACCGACCAGCTTGTTGAGGTCGGCATGAAACAGCGGTGACTCGGCTTTTTCGCCGGTCGTTGGCCGCTGCTGGTAAACGTTGGCTGTGGTCATAGAGCACCTGTTCCTGAATTCTGTTGTCTCATTGGGCGTAACTTCGGCTGTCTCGCTGTCTCGCTGCCTCGCGGCTGAAGCCGCTCCTACGGAATCCGTTCGCCGTAGGAGCGGCTTTAGCCGCGAGAGGAGATGCTGTCACTCCACGTTCTGCTGCTCACCCTTCGGATCGAAGAACACCGAAGATACGATTTCGGCTTCGATGAAGCTGCCATCGGCCAACGGTGCGAACACGCGTTCGCCCATGCGCTTGAGGCCGCCTTTGACCACACCCATGGCGAACGAGTAACCCAGCGAGGACACCGCGTAGCTTGATGTCACGTGACCAACCATCTTCATCGGGATCGCTTGCTTGGTGTCGAACACCAACTGCGCGCCTTCGGGCAGCCACTTGGCCGGATCAACCGGTTTGAGGCCCACCAGTTGCTTGCGCTCTTCACGCACGCAATCTTCGCGGTTCATGCCACGCCAGCCGATCCACGAGAACGGCTTGGTGCGACCGACACACCAGCCCATGTTCAGGTCGTCCGGGGTCATCGAGCCGTCAGTGTCCTGACCGACGATGATGAACCCCTTCTCGGCGCGCAGCACGTGCATGGTTTCGGTGCCGTACGGCGTCAGGTTGTACTTCTTGCCGGCTTCGACGATTTTTTCCAGCACACCCATGGCGTAGTCGGCCTGGACGTTGACTTCGTACGACAGCTCGCCGGTGAACGAGATGCGGAACACCCGCGCCGGAACGCCGCCCACCAGGCCTTCTTTCCAGGTCATGAACGGGAATGCTTCACGGCCCAGATCGATGTCGGTCACTTCGCTGAGCAGCTTGCGGCTGTTCGGCCCGGACAAGGTCATGGTCGCCCAATGGTCGGTCACGGAAGTGAAGTACACCTTCAGGTCAGGCCATTCGGTCTGTTGATAGATTTCCAGCCATTGCAGCACGCGTGCCGCGCCGCCAGTGGTGGTGGTCATGATGAAATGGTTATCGGCGACACAGGCGGTTACGCCGTCGTCGAAGACCATGCCGTCTTCTTTGCACATCAGGCCGTAACGCGCCTTGCCCACGTCGAGCTTGGTCCAGGCGTTGCTGTAGATGCGGTTGAGAAACTCGCGGGCATCCGGGCCTTGAATATCGATCTTGCCGAGGGTCGAAGCATCCAGCAGGCCGACGCTGTCGCGCACGGCTTTGCATTCGCGGCCAACGGCGGCATGGATGTCTTCACCTTTTTTCGGGAAGTACCAAGGGCGTTTCCACTGGCCGACATCTTCAAACTCGGCGCCGTTCCTGACGTGCCAGGCGTGCAGCGCGGTGAAGCGTACCGGCTCGAAAATGTGCCCGCAGTGACGACCGGCCACAGCGCCGAAAGTCACCGGCGTGTAGTTCGGGCGGAACATGGTGGTGCCCATTTCGGGAATGGTCACGTTCAGCGAACGAGCCGCGATGGCCAGACCGTTGACGTTGCCCAGCTTGCCCTGATCGGTGCCGAAGCCCAGCGCAGTGTAGCGTTTGACGTGCTCGACCGACTCGAAACCTTCGCGGGTCGCCAGCTCGATACCGGCAGCGGTGACGTCGTTCTGCAGGTCGACGAATTGCTTCGGCGCGCGGGTAGTGGATTTGTCGTGCGGGACCTGGAACAGCGCCAGAGTCGGCTCTTCAGCGCGGCTCAAGGCTTTTGGCAGTACGCCTTCGACGGCTTTGAAACCGGCTTCGCTGGCGGCGCGTACGCCCCCTTCGAAACCATCGGCCAGCGCGTCGCCGAGGGCGTAAACCCCATTCACGCCGCCAACGCAGACGCGTTTCTGTGGTGCTTCACCCGGTACGAAACCGAGGATGTCTTCACGCCAGACCGGTTTGCCGCCCAAGTGGGAAGCGAGGTGGACGATAGGGCTGTAGCCGCCGGAACTGCCGATCAAATCGCAATCGAGCCATTCACCAGGGCTGGTGACGCGATGAGCTTTGACGTCGATGGCGGCAATCCGTGCCGCAGTCACGTGTTTGCTGCCCCGTGCTTCAATCACGGCGCTGCCGGTCAGGATGCGAATGCCCTTGGCGCGCGCTTCTTCAACCAGCGCGCCGCGTGGGTTGTGCCGTGCATCGGCAATCGCCACCACTTGCAGGCTGGCGTCGAGCCAATCCAGAGCGACGCGATACGCGTGATCGTTGTTGGTCGACAGCACCAGTTTCTTGCCTGGCGCCACGCCATAACGGCGTACGTAGGTGGAAATTGCGCCCGCCAGCATGTTGCCCGGCACGTCGTTGTTGCCGTAGACCAGTGGACGCTCGTGAGTGCCTGCTGCCAGCACGACACGTTTGGCCCGCACGCGGTGCATGCGCTGACGCACCTGACCGATGGGCGCGCGGTCGCCGAGGTGATCGGTGAGGCGTTCGTGAATGGTCAGGAAGTTATGGTCGTGGTAGCCGTTGACCGTGGCGCGTGGCAGCAGCACCACGTTCTTCAGGCCTTTGAGCTCAGCGATAACCGTCGCGACCCATTCAGCGGCAGGCTTGCCGTCGAGGCTTTCGCGGGAGTCGAGCAGGCTGCCGCCGAACTCTTCCTGTTCATCGGCCAGAATCACCCGTGCGCCGCTGCGTGCAGCGGCCAGTGCCGCAGCCAGACCCGCAGGGCCAGCGCCAACAATCAGCACGTCGCAATGATGGTTCATGGCGTCGTAGGTGTCCGGATCGTTTTCAGTCGGCGAACGACCGAGACCGGCGGCTTTACGAATGTACTTCTCGTAAGTCATCCAGAACGATTGCGGATACATGAAGGTTTTGTAGTAGAAGCCCGGCGGCATCAGCTTGCCGCCGACCTTGCCGAGAATGCCCATCACGTCATTGTTGACGCTGGGCCAGCCGTTGGTGCTGGTGGCTACGAGACCGGAATACAGCGCCTGTTGCGTGGCGCGCACGTTGGGGATCTGCGTGGCTTCGGTCGCGCCGATTTGCAGCACTGCGTTCGGCTCTTCGGAACCGGCAGCAAAAATACCGCGCGGACGCGAGTACTTAAAGCTGCGGCCGATCACGTCAACGCCGTTGGCCAGCAATGCAGCGGCCAGGGTGTCGCCTTCGAAGCCTTGGTACGTCTGGCCGTTGAAGGTGAAATTCAGCACCTTGCTGCGGTCGATGCGGCCGCCGTTGGGCAGTCGGTTAGTCTGGCTCATACCTTGTCTCCCTCGCCGCTGGCTGCCGTAAACGCCTTGTTAGTGAACTGCGGCTTGGCGCCAATCGGGTAGGTTTCGAGAATTTCGTAAGTCACGGTGTCGCGGGTGGCGTTGAAGTACTGGCGGCAACCGGCGGCGTGAATCCACAGTTCGTGATGCAGCCCGCGCGGGTTGTCACGGAAGAACATGTAGTCGCCCCATTGCTCGTCGGTGCAGGCGCCCGGATCCAGCGGACGCGGAATGTGCGCCTGACCGGATGCGTGGAATTCCTCTTCGGAGCGCAGCTCGCCACAGTGGGGACAGAAGATGTGCAGCATAGGTATTTCTCCTGTTAGTGGGCGACCGCGGCTGCGCCGTGTTCGTCAATAAGAGCGCCGTTGTGGAAACGGTCGATGGAAAAAGGTTTGGCCAACGGATGCATTTCACCCTTGGCAAGGCTGGCGGCAAACACGTTGCCCGAGCCCGGCGTGGCCTTGAAGCCACCGGTGCCCCAACCGCAGTTGAAGAACATGTTCGGCACCGGCGTCTTGGAGATGATCG